>ENA-OZAB01001063-OZAB01001063.1-human-gut-metagenome-genome-assembly--contig:-NODE-1063-length-12482-cov-5.983262_pt1 | contig 12482 bp, 9 predicted proteins | sample MGYA00243297_ERZ653491 | MGnify/ENA primary metagenome ERZ653491 (study PRJEB26926, sample SAMN06165154) | human gut metagenome | biome: ENVO:00009003; feature: ENVO:2100002; material: ENVO:00002003... | reverse complement strand
CCGATGAAAGCCTAAAAGGGCTGCGATCTTCTATTCGTCAGAGGTTTCTCGACAAACTGAGGCCGGCGGTGAAACCGCCGGCCTTCTGTCCCGTTAGCCTTCCGGCCAACGGGCAGCTTGCTTTGGGATATGCGGGGCTTATTGCATGAAGGTGCCCTGGGTCATCTGGTCGATGTAGGCCAGATACTGCTCCTGGATCTCCGCAGGTACCAGGTCGCTCAGGGCGCCGGCGGACAGAACCCCGTTCTGCAGGGTGCCGTAAATGACTTCGCCGCCAAAGGTGCCGTTCTCCACAGCCTCCATGCACAGGCCCACCAAAGAGGCGTTATCCGTGACCTGGCTGCAGATGATGCACTCGTTCTGGCCCAACAGGTCGGAGGGCTGGGCGATGTCATAGATCTTCACGGAGCCGCTGGCCGCATTGGCCTCGTCAATGGCCTGGCGGGCGCCGGAGTCCACAGCGGAAGCATCGCCGAAGAATACGTCCGCACCCTGGTCGATCATGGCCTTGGCAAATTCGATGCCCTTATCGGAGGCGGAGAAGTCGCCGGAGTATACGATATCCAGGGTGGAAACCGTCTTGCCGGCCTGCTCGCCCACATAGGCGGCGGCTTCAGAATAGCCGTTGTACTTGCCCACGGTGGTGTCCAGCTCCATGCCGCCGATGAAGGCGATGGTGCCGCTCTCGGTCATCAGGCCCGCCAGGGCGCCGGCGATCCAGCCTACCTGCTGGGCGTCGGGCAGCAGGGAAGTCACGTTGCCGTTGACGGCCTGCTCCGGAGTGCCGGTGCCGCCGTTAAGCAGGGCGAAGGCTACTTCCGGATACTCCTCGGCAGCCTGGAGCACCGCGTCGGTGTACTGGTTGCCCGGGGCGTAGATCAGATCGTAGCCCAGGTCGCAATAGGTGACGATGGTCTCATAGTAGGCAGATTGGGCGATCATGTCGGAGACCTCGGTGGTCCAGCCATATTGCGCAGCCGCATCCACCATGGCGTTGTAGCAGGACATGCCCCATCCGCCGTCGGAAATGCTGGAGTCGCAGATCATGGCTACCTTATACTCTTTTCCTTCTTCCGCGGGTTCGGCAGCGGATTCTTCGGCGGGTTCGGCAGCCTCTTCACCAGATGCTTCCGTTTGTGCGGCGGGTTCTTCGGCGACCGTTTCTTCGGCGCCGCTGCTGCATGCAGCCAGGGACAGGATCATGACCAGGGATAGGAGTAGTGCCAACAGTTTTTTCATCGTTTTTTCCTCCATTTCTTGTTATCCGTATTGGATGGTCCGTGGGTCACTTGTATCTCTAACAGCCGTTTGTACGGCGGTTATTCTTAGCGTTCCTCTCGGAGATAGGGTTTCCCCGCGCCCTTGGGCCCGGCCTTCTTCATGCCGATCAGGGCCAACACCACCACCGTGGCAATATAGGGGATCATCTGGAAAAACTGGTAGGGGACGCCGAAGCTCCCCACCTGGAGCCGGATCTGCAATGCATCGCAGAAGCCGAAGAACAGGCATGCTAGCAACACCCCGCCGCCGGTCCACCGGCCAAAGATCACCGCCGCCAAGGCGATAAAGCCGCGGCCCGCCACGTTGCCGTCCACGTAGGTATTGGAATAGCAGGTGGTCAGGAATGCCCCGCCCATGCCGGCCAACGCCCCGCAGATGATGCAAGCCATATATTTCACCCCGATCACGTTGATGCCCAGGGTCGCCGCCGCCTTGGGATATTCCCCCACGGCCTTGTAGTTCAGGCCGGACTTGGTCTTATTGAAGTAGATGGCGGTAAAAATGACCAGGGCATAGGCAAGGTATACCATAGGCGTCTGATCCAGCAGGAGTTTCACCAGGAAATTATCGGAGGTGATGCCCAGGGTCGTGGACAGGTTATTCATCAGGGTCACCTGGACCAAGGTACTGCCTGCGCCAAAGTAGACCCGGTAGATGAAGGCTGCCAGTGCGGGGGCGAAGATGTTGATGGCCATGCCGTAAACGATCTGCTCCGCGCACAGGGACACGGTGGCGTAGGCGAACACCATATTCACCAGAATGCCAACCAGGGCGCCTGCCAACACCCCCAGCATGGGGCTGCCGGTGATCAGGCTCACCATAAAGCCCACCAGGGAGCCAATGGCCGCCAGGCCTTCCAGGCCGATGTGTACCAAGCCCGCCCGCTGGGAATACAGCTCCGCCAGGGACAGGAAGATCAGGGGCGTGGCCATTCGGATGCTGGCCAGCAGCAGGTTCGAAATGAATTCCCAACTCATGACGCAATGGCCTCCTTTCCGCCGAAGAGGCGGTTGATCGCCGCCTTGAACTGAGGCAGCTTCACCATGGCCAGGCCTGCTACGGTAAACACGATGACCAGGGCCTGGATAATATCGGATACGCTGGTAGGCACCCCGGTGGCTGCCTGCATGGTGGTGGACCCCACCCGCAAGGCGGCAAAGAAGATGGCCACCAGGATGGTTGCCAGGGGATGCAGCTGGGCGATCAAGGCCATGGCCACGCCGTCGAAACCGTAGCCGGAGGCAAAGCCGTTGATCAGCCGGTATTGGGTGCCCAGCAGCTCCGCGCTGCCTCCCAGGCCTGCGATGACCCCCGACACCACGAAGCTAAAGAGGATATACTTTTTCACCGCAAAGCCGTTGAACTCTGCCGCAGTCATATTCAAGCCCACCGCCCGGAGCTGGAAGCCCTTGGAGGTGTAGAACAGGAAGTAGTACACCAGTAGGCCCACCACAATGGCGATCACAAAGGCGGTGGTGGCCCTGAGGCCGAATAGGCGGCTGAGCTTGGTGGCGTCGGGTACGGACATGGTCTGGGGTACGCTGCCCTCCCGGAGCCAGTTGGTGTACACCACCCCCATAAACAGGGTAGCCACATAGTTGAGCATGATGGAGATGATCATCTCATTTTGGCCCCTGTATACCTTCAGGACCCCCGGGATCAGCGCCCAAAGGCCGCCGGCCACTATGCCCGCCAGCAAGCACAGCACGATGGCAGGAAAGCCCTCGATGCCGCTTTGGGTGGCCACATAGCAGCAGGCCACGGACCCGACGATGAACTGTCCCTCGCCTCCCAGGTTGAATACCCCGCACCGGTAGGCGAAGCAGGCGCAAAGCCCGGTGAAGATCAAGGGGGTGGCCCGGGCCAGGGTGGTGCCCAGGTTGCGCAGGTTGCCAAAGGCGCCGGTCCATAGGGATTGGAGCGCCACCAAGGGGTTGGCCCCCAGGGCCGCCATCACCACGCAGCCGATGGCGAATGCCAGCAGCACGGAGACCACCGGCACCAGCACGCTGATGAGCTTATTGCTGTCTTTCATATCTGTGTCTCCCTCCTTACTTGCCGGCCATGGCCAGGCTGATCTCTTGAATGGGCGGCTCCTTGCCGGAGAACACCCCCATCACCTGTCCTTCAAACATCACCACGATCCGGTCGGAAACCTCCAGGATCTCGTCAAAGTCTGCGGAGATCAGCAGCACCCCACAGCCTTTTTCCCGGGCTTGGATCATGGTATCGTGGACAAACCGGGCCGCACCGATATCCAGGCCCCGGGTGGGATGCACCGCCACCAACAGATCCGGCTGGCCCTCCAACTCCCGGGCTAAAATCACCTTTTGCTGGTTGCCGCCGGAAAGGTTCCTAGCCTCCTGCTCCACAGAGGTACAGCGGATGTCGTATTTCTTTCGCATTTGCTCTGCGTAATCCCGAATGGCCCGTTTTTTCAGCCGGAAGCCCCGGGCGGAAGAGAATTGTGGGGTATCGGTCGACTTGAGGACGATGTTCTCCTGCACGGACATGTCGCCGATCAGGCCCATTTTATTTCGATCTTCTGGAATATGGGAGACGCTCTCCAAAATAAAGCCATTGGGGGTAAACTGGGCCACCCGGGACCCTTTTAGATCCACCCGCCCTGCATCCGGGGTCAATACCCCGGTCACCACCTGGGCCAACTGGCTCTGGCCATTGCCATCCACCCCGGCGATGCCTACGATCTCCCCCCGGCCTACGCTCAGGGATACCCCTGAAAGGCCGTTGTGTTTGGATTCCTTATGGTAATCCACCTTTTCCAGGGATACCACCGGCTCCCCGGGGGCGGTGATCTTTTCATAATGGGAGGGGGTCAACTCCCGGCCGATCATCAGGTTGGCCAGTTCCTCGCCGGTGGTCTCCTCCCGGTTTACCGTTCGGACCGTTTGCCCTGCCCGCAGGATGGTGATCCGGTCGGAGATCCGCAACACTTCCCGCATCTTATGGCTGATGAAGATGATGCTCTTCCCCTCGCTGGTGAGCTTGCGCATGATGGCAAACAAGCCTTCCACCTCTATGTCTGTCAAGGCGGCGGAGGGTTCGTCCAGGATTAGCAGCTCCGCCCCATGGTACAGGGCCTTGAGGATCTCTACCCGCTGCTGGGCCCCCACGGAGATCTCCGTAATGGGCTTATCCAACTCCGCGTCCAGCCCATACCGGGCGGATAGATCTTGGATCTCCTTTTTACGGGCTTCCCGGTCGATAAAGACCCCCTTGGTGTTCCGATCCCCCAGGATGATGTTTTCAAATACCGTCATGGCCTCCACCAGCATGAAGTGCTGATGCACCATGCCGATGCCCAGCTTCACGGCCTGGGCCGGGGAATCGATGCGCACCTTTTTCCCATCCAGGTAAATGGTGCCCTCCGTAGGCTGGTACAGCCCGATCAGGACGTTCATCAGGGTGGATTTGCCAGCGCCGTTTTCCCCCAGCAGGGTGTGGACCTCTCCCCGCCGCACGGAAAAATCGATGTCCTTGTTGGCATAGAAGTCGCCAAACCGTTTGCTGACATGCTCCATTCTCAGAAATTCATCCAACTTCCAACCCTCCTTTATTGGCTTTCGCCCCGCCGGGATAGGCGGGCGAGCATCAGCTGCTTTTTCTCCAACAGGGTATAGACCATGGGCTCCGCCCAGGAATACTGGCGCAGGAAGCTACCCTGAAACTGGCAAATGGCGTCTGGATCTCCGTCTAAAAACCGCTGATAATCCGAATCCACCAGCTCCAGCCGCAGCTGCAAGCTGCCCCGGGCCCGCAGGAGCAGCTCCTCGGCGGCGTAATCCCGCAGGGTATCCGTCAGCTCCTTGATGGTACGCCGGTAGCCGGTGCTATCTGCGCCGGCGGTCTCTTCCCCCCACATGCATTCCACGATCTCATGGATGGAAGCCGGGCAACCCTGCCGGTATAGGCACAGGGCCATCAGCTCCTTGGCCTTGGCGGAACGGAACCGGACGGGTTCCCCGTCCACCAGCATATCAAAGGCCCCAAAGGTACGGAAGAAAAACCGTTTGTTCTGCCGCCGGCGCAGGAGCTTAGCGCGCTCCATCACATCGGCGATGTCTTCCCGGTCAAAGGGCTTGAAAATCATATAATCCGCCTTCATGCGCAAGGCGTCTACAGCAAATTTGGGATGGGCTGTGGCGAATACGATGATGATATCCCGCCGGATCTGTCTAAGGCGCTGGGCCAGTTCCATGCCGTTCATGCCTGGCATATCAATATCCAACAGGGCGAAGTCAACCACATGGCCTGCCGCATAGGCGATGGCCTGGTCTGGATTTGTGAATTTTCCTACGATCTCGAAATCTGGCATATCCGCGCATTTGAGCTCAAACAGCTGTAGGTCCAACAGCATGTCGTCCACCAAAATGGTCTTCAAGGCGCGTTACCTCTCTTTCATATATATAGTATAGCAACAGAAGCGTACGGAAACCGTACGCTTCGCCCTGCTTTTTTGCAATTCCCCTGCTTTAGCCGGAATATCCATGGCGCCCCCGGTTCTCTTAGGCAAGCCGGCCGCGCTGGGTTCCCGGGATGGGATAAGGCTATATAGGCGTCCCGCCCTTTGGCGGCTCTTTCCGGTAGGTAAGCACCACCCTTGTCCCCTGGCCGGGGGCGCTTTGGATATGGATGCCGCAGCCGGGAAAGCGGCTTAACCGCCGGCGTACGTTCCCCAGGCCAATGGCGCCGTCCGCCACGGCGGCCGCAGGATCAAAGCCCACCCCATCGTCGGTCACCATGACCCGCCAGTGGGTGTCCGTCTCCTCCAGGGATAGGGTCACCGTGCCGCCTCCCACCTTGGGCTTGATGCCGTGGAGGATGGCGTTTTCCACCACCGGCTGGATGGTCAATACCGGCAGGGGGAAATCCACATCCGGCACATGATACACCATGTTGAGCCGCTCCCCCAGCTGGGCCTGGTTGATATCCGCATAGGCCCGCACCGCCCGGAGTTCCTCCTTAAAGGAGCCCATGCCCCCAGCCGCCGTGGAGGCGTCCAGGGTAAAGCGCAGGTAGCGGGAAAAATCCCCGGCCATTTTATAGGCTTCCTCCGGCCGCAGGACGATAAGGGCCTGAAGGGAATTGAGGGTATGGTAAAAGAAATGGGAGCGGATCTGGCTTAGGAGCATATCGGTCTGCTCATGCTCCAGCTGGGTCTGCAGCTGTTGGATGGCCCGCCGGGCTGCCTCCGCCCGCATGAGCCGCACCCGTTCCAGGTTATAGGTGCCCGCCGCCGCCAGCCCGCTTAACAGCAGCCCAATGGTCAGATAGATCCACAGACTGGGCCGGGCATACCAGGCCACAAGGGGCGATAGGGTAATGGTCCAATCGGCGTTGAACATCTCCTGTTCAAAGGAAACCGTTCCCCAACTGGAACGGGGCGGGGTCTCCGACATGAGGATGGTCTGGCGCTGGCCGGTATCCGGGTTGATCCGCCACACCTCGCAGGCAAACCCTTGGCTGGCCACCCGCTCCACCGGGCTGCCGGATAGCACCGCCGGAAAATCCAGCGTTACGGAGACGATGCCCCAGAAGCTGCGTTGGCCCGACGCATCCGTCAAGTATACCGGCAGCCGCCCGGCAATGCCCATGCCCCCCTGGATGAGCGGGAAAGGACCGGCCATATACAATTCGCCTTTTTCCATGGCGGCCTGGGCTTCCAGGTTCCCCGCCCCTTCCTCGTTCATGTTGAGGCCCACGGCGTTTTCATTCCCCGCCAGAGGATATACCGCCTCCACCACGCCGCCGGGAGCAAACAGCACGTTCCGCACGAAAGCCTCCTCCAACAGGATGGGCGCCACCTTTTCAAAGCCTTCGTAGGAGCCGCCGGTCTGGATCAAATAGGCTTCCAGCACCCGGGTCTTGCCCATTTCGGACAGGAGGGTCTCATAGGTCTCCGATCCCACGGACTGGGCGATATGGTTCATCCGGTCCCGCTCCTGCTCCAAAGCGGTCCGCTCCATATACCAGGTCAACAACAGGGCTGCCGCCAGCACCAGCAAAAACACGCCGCCAGCGTGGACCCGCAGGCGTTTTTTGGTTTTTCGGTCCTCCATGGCGCACCCCCTTTTTCCCAGCATACGGCATTTTCTTCCATTTGTAAAGCCGCGCCCACGCAGCCCCATGAACCCTCGCCGGGCGTTCCCCAACGTATGGCCCCGCTATACTAATTTCCTGAACTTTTCCAGTTCCGTTTGATGAATATCCATCCATCGCCCTGGCAATTCTCCGTCCATTCCCCGCTCGCCCCAGCTCTCCCCTGCCGGGCTCGCACGGGGCCTGCCCTATATGCGGTTGAAAGAGGCGTGGACGCCCCTTTGCGGGAAAATAGCAGCAGGCGGCAGGGCCGCCTTTCAAGGGTCCTTCCGGCCTTTTCCATCCATTTAAAAAGGTGGCACAAGCCGCCCTTTTAAACGATGTTGCCCTTTTCGATTCCGGCCCTTATAGCATTGCCGCCGCAAAATACACCGCGCCCACCGCTTGGCCGAACTGGGCCACGCTGTAGTTTGGATGGGCCCGCAGCTGCTGCATCAGGGGCGTAAAGGCCAGCTCGTCATCCGCAGCGATCAGCTGTAGTTGGGGGCAGATCCGCTTTGCGCCCTCCTGCATCAGCTGAAAGCAACGGTTCCTTTTTACAAACCGGCCAAACAGCACCCGGGATTTGGCGGCGGGGGCCAAAACCGTTTCCGTCTCCAGCCAGGTCGCCGCCAGATATTCCCCAATGGTCCGGAAGATCTCCTCCGCCTGGGGCATACCGGCTTCCGCTTGGCCCATCAAGCGCTCCAAGAAGGCCTTCCGCATATCCTTGGGTTCCACCGCCACCGTCAAGCGTTCCGGGGTTTCCCACCGCAGCAGCCCCAGTTCCAATAGCCGCTGATATGCTTGGGGCGCGTGGGCGCGGTAGTAGGCTTCCGCCAAGCGGAAGGCCCCGCTTTGACCTGCATAGCGCTGCAAGGTGCCGGAAAGCCCGGTGTTAAAATTGTTGATGCTGCGCGCATCCTGGGCGGGCAAGGCCTTGGCCGGGAAATTCCCCAGGTCTATGATACAATTGTACACTTCCAGAGGAAATTCCGGGACCTTGCCGGATGCATCGATCCACCCGGTTCCCAGCTCCGTCCCCAGGGAGTGGGCAAACATCCCATCCCGCACCATTTCCCACTGGGGGGAATGGGCCAACTCCACCGCAGCGGTATAGGCGGAAATATGGCCGTCGTTGGTGATATGCACCCTGCCGTTTGGGGCGCATAGCTTGCCCAGCTCCAGATCCAATCGGGTAAGCCGGGCAAATTCCCGTTCATAGTCCGCCGCGTGTTCCCGGACGCCCTTGGTTTTGTGGGTCTCGCCCCCTACGATCCGATCCCGCACCACAACGTCTGGAAAGCTGACCCCTATGCCTTGCAATGGCGCTATCTTCCCAAGGCTAGCTTCAAACGCCGCTAGGGCCGTCCCCAGCTCTTGGATAGGCGTCCCCTTGTCCAAGATCCGCCCTGCAAGCAAACGCTGCGCCTCGCTGGGATGCTCCGGCATGGACAGCAGCGCCCGGGAAGCGCCAACGAGCAGGCATACGGTCTGCAGGATCGGGTCGATCGTGGGGAACCCTGCAGGGTTCCAATCGTATTCTTTGATGTGGTGGATCCTTCCATTGCGCACCCCCACCAGCTTAATATCCGTACCCCCGATGTCAATGCCGCAAAATAGGCCGTCCATGGCTTTGCTGGCGGCTGTACGCAGATCTTGTACGATATCCCCTGGAGGGCAATCCCCTACCGGGCCCAGGTCCGGCGCTTCCCCCTCTGAAATCTGAAAGGAGAAGGCCGGCGCGCCCAAGGCCCGGTTCATCCGGTCGGCCACGTTAACGCACTTGGCATAACCCTGGCGGGCTTCCTTTGCCAGCCCAATGCCGAAAACCCGGGGCAAGCTCTCGGCCAATTCCCGGGCAAACGCCCTTTCCCCGGGATAGACCCGCATCCCCACGCCCCCCAGGATGGAAAGGATATTATATATCCGGGCATAGAAGTAATCCCGGATGAATTGGGCCTCTTCCTGGGAGCTTGGCTGGGGCAAGCACACCCGAAACGTCCGGGTATGGCCATTGGCCAAATCCAGCGACAGGTAGCAGGGAACGCCTATGTTATCATAGGCCGCCCGCACCGTATGCATATAGACGCTGCCGCCATGGGTCGCGGTATTCAAAAACGCGTTGGTATCGTACATAGGTTCCTCCCCTCAATATTGTACTTGTAACCCCTGGGCTTTCACGATTGCAGCGAACCGGGCCATTTCCGCCGGCGGCAAGGGTTTGCCGTCTGTGGGGATATAGTCCTGGCGCAGGGTCTCATATTTGCTGATACACAAGGGATTGAAGTTGATCAGCTCCAGGGGGACCGCCCGGTTTACCTTGGCCACATACGCGGCAATGGCCGTCACATTTTCCGTGTCCGCCGTATACCCCGGGATCAAAGGGATTCGGATCAGCAGCGATGAAGCCCGGCGGGCCAGCCGTTCAAAATTATGCAGGATCAGGCTGTTGTCCACCCCCGTCGCCCCTTTATGCCGGCGGGGGTCCAGAATCTTGATGTCGCCGATAATGGCGTCGGCTGCCTGGGAAAAGGCGTCCATAATGGAGGGCGGCGCATGCATACAGGTTTCGATGGCGGTATGGAGCCCCGCTTGCCGGCACGCTTCCAGCAGCGCCAGGGAAAATTCCGGCGACGCGGTGCATTCGCCGCCGGAAAGGGTGACCCCGCCTTCCGTACCATAGAACATACGGTCATCCAAAATCCGTGCCATGGTCTCTGCCACATCCATGGGACGCCCGTCCCGCTGGAGGGTCATGGTGGGGCATACTGCTTCGCACTTGCCGCACAGATCGCATTGGGCCGGGTTTATGACCAAGCCTTTAGGATCCCTGTGAATGGCCTGGTTTGGGCAGCTTTGTATACAGCTGTCGCACCCGATGCATTGCTTGCCCCGGGCCCAGATCCGTATCTCTTTGGAAAACCCCTCCGGATTTTGGCACCACTTGCAGCGCAGGGGGCATCCTTTTAGAAAGACCACCGTCCGAATCCCCGCTCCATCCTGGATGCCGAAGCGCTTGATATCAAAAATATTCGCCTTTATCATACATCCCCGTAACTAGTTCTTGCAATGATCTCATTTTGTAGATCCCTGGCCAGCTCCGTAAAATAGGCGGTATAGCCCGCCACCCGTACGGTCAAGCTCCGAAAGGCTTCTGGGTCAGCCTGGGCGCAGAGCAGGTCCTCCCGGTTGACCACGTTGAACTGTACATGGGAGATACGCAGGCGTATAAACGCCTGGATGAAGGAAACGAATTTGCAAATGCCTTCGTCCCGCTGGAAAAGTTGAGGCAAGAACTTCATATTTAGAAGGGTGCCGTTGCTTCCCAGCTTGGAATCCACTCGGGAAACGGATTTGAGCAAGGCGGTGGGGCCTTGCAGATCCCGGCCGTATACCGCGGACATGCCGCCGTCCGCCAAGGGGGCTCTGGCATGACGCCCATCCGGGGTGGCGCCCACATTTTGCCCCATGGGCACGTGGGCGGAAACCGTATACAATCCCGCGTGATAAATGCCGCCCCGGGCGTTGGTATGCCCCTTTAGCTTGTCTGCGAAAAGCCGCACCCACTTATGGGCGATCTCATCCACCCAGGCCACGTCGTTGCCGTACTTTGGCGCCCGGTTCAGCAGGGTCTGTCGCATGACCTCTTGCCCTGCAAAATCGTTACATAAGGCCGCATATAGCTCGTTTCTATCCACCCGCGCTTCGTCATAAACCAGCGCCTTTAACGCCGCCAGGCTGTCCGCCACATTGGCGCACTGGATCGCCTGGATGCCGGATAGGTTATAGTGGGCCCCGCCCAGGGTAACGTCCAACCCCTTTTCCAGGCAGTCTCGAATCACGCCGGATAGGAAAGGGGAAGGCAACAGCATACCATGGGCCTTTTCCACCACATCGCAGCAGGTCAGCATTCGCCCAAAGAAATAATCGATTTGGGTGGCGAAGGCCCGTTCCACATCCTCATAGGTGGCGTGATCCGCCAGGGTGCCGGTGTAGGCTCCCATCTGTATCCCGCTAAGCATACATTTCCCGTCGTTTAAGGCCAGCTCCAGGGCTTTTACCAAATTGAACATGGCCGCATCGCTCCACCCAAGGCTGTTCCCCATGGTGGATAGCTCTACACAGCCCACAATGGCGTAATTCCTGGCGTCTTCTTGGGAAATGCCTTTTTCCATCAGGGCGGGGATCACCGCCTCGTCGTTGAACAGCTGGGGCATACCGCTCCCTTTGCCGATCACCTGGGCACAGCGGCGCAAAAAGGGCGCCGGGGAATTTGCGTGCACCCGGGCGGAAAGGTTAGGCTGGGGCAGCCCCAACTGCTCCTGGGCGGTTAGGAACAGATAGGACAATGCATTGGAGGCGTCCTGCCCGTCCGGGCCCTGGCCGCCAACGGCCACGTTAAAGCCGATGGGAAAGCCGGCGAAATACTTGGCGCTTCCTGCGCTACGCAAGTAAACGATGTGGTTAAACTTGATGAACAGTCCCTCGATCAATTCCAGCGCCATGGCGTCGTCCAAGCGTCCCGCCCCTTTGTCCCGCTGATAGTAGGGATACAGATACTGATCCATCCTGCCGGGAGAGAAGGAGGAGGCGTTGGATTCCATCTGCAACAGCACCAAGAGCATCCACGCGCTTTGCAGCGCCTCATGGAAGGTATCCGGGGGTGCGATCGCAAGTTTTTTGCAAATGCGCCCAATCTCCAGCAGCTCTGCCGCGTCATAGTCCGGGCTTTGGGCCAGGGTTTCTGCCAACGCCCCATAGCGGGCAAAATACCTGCAAGCTGCCTCCATCACCATCTGCACGCCTTCATAAAACCGCTGGGGGTCCCCTGTTTCCTCCCGTTTTTTCCGGGCTTGCTCAGCCAGCCCGCGGGGGCCAAGCAAAAGCCATGTGGGGGTATCCGGACAAATATGCCCCTGGGCATGGTCCGTTTGGTTGATTTTTGCCACTTTCCCAATGGCCCGCATTTCATCGCCGATCTTGGCTTCTAGTACATCTTCCAGGGTGCGTCCCCGCCAAAATGGCAGGATCTCATTCCGAAACGCCGCTATGTCCTCCTGGGTGACTGTCTCTTATACACATCTGACGCTGCCGACGAA
>ENA-OZAB01001061-OZAB01001061.1-human-gut-metagenome-genome-assembly--contig:-NODE-1061-length-12517-cov-3.827395_pt1 | contig 12517 bp, 7 predicted proteins | sample MGYA00243297_ERZ653491 | MGnify/ENA primary metagenome ERZ653491 (study PRJEB26926, sample SAMN06165154) | human gut metagenome | biome: ENVO:00009003; feature: ENVO:2100002; material: ENVO:00002003... | reverse complement strand
CGTGGGCTCGGAGATGTGTATAAGAGACAGCCACAATGAAGAGGTATTTCTCGGTGACGGCCGGCGAGAGGAACCGGAAGCTGGTGTTCACGCCCGTATTCACATGCCAGACCTGCGAGCCGCCCCCGGCGCCGCCGCTGACGGCGTAGAACGCGCTGCCTCCCGCGCCCTTGTTCGGTTCGTTGAAGCCCGCCAGCGCGTAGACCGTGCCGTCCTCGTCGACCGAAGGCGTCGGCGACTGCACCTTGATCGAACCGCTGTTGTTCTCGGCCGACGCACCGTCCTTGCCGATGTCGAAGGCCCAGAGACGCTCGCCGGCCTTCGTGAAGCAGACCAGCGAATAACCCGTCGAAGTCACATAGACATACTCGCCGTCGGGGCTGACCGCGGGCGACGTGCCGAACACATAGGCGTCCTTCGTGTCGTCGTAGGGGTACGACCAGAGCAGGTCGAGGCTGATGGCGCCGCGGCCCACGTCGATGGTCACCGTCTTGGTGTTCCTGCCTTTCTTGTTGTCGGTCACGGTCAGCGAGACCTCCGTAGCCCCCTGCGCCGCGAAGGTGAATTCAGGATTCTGCTTGTCGGAGGTCGTGGTTCCGAATTTCCACTCCCAGGCCACCACCTCGCCGTCCTCGTCGGTCGAACGGTCGGTGAACTGCACCGGTTCGCCCGCCACGACCTTCTCGGGCGACCACGTGAAGTCGGCCACGGGCCGTATGTTGTTGTCCACGACCCGAATGGTCTTCTCGAACGACGACTTCTTCGCCCCGCGGTCGGAGGTGACGGTCAGCTTGATGACATACTCTCCGGCCTGATCGTAGGAGATGTTCTCCGGGGTGGTTTCGTAGGAGACGACGCCCTTGCCCAGCTCCCATTTGCAGATGGCGATCAGGGCGTTTTCGGCCGTCGAAGTGTTGGTGAGCACCACCGGATCGCCCACGTCGTAGGACTCCTTGTCGGTGGTGAACGAGGCGTGGACCGCCACTTCCTCGTCCGGCTGGCAGGAGACGGCCCCCATGAGGGCGAAAGCGGCCAGTATATAGATAAATCGTTTCATTTCAATCGGTTTTGAGCTTTGGTTGCAGGATTACTTGAACTCTAACACGGCCGCGATGGGATAGTGGTCCGAAATGTAGGGGACCTTCTCGTAACGCTGGTCGACGGTGGCGAAGCGCAGGGGCGTGAAGCCCGAGCTGAAGATGTGGTCGATGCGCGGGTAGTTGGTCGCCCCGCCGAAGTTGTTGAACGACGCCTTGTTGTCGGTCACGGGAGCGGTCGTGCGCGCGTCGGCCATGAACTTCTTCACGCCGTCGAAAATCGGGCTGTCGAGCATCTTGTTGAAGTCGGCGGTCAGCACCGTCGGCTGGTTGTCGGGGTTGAGCGACCGGATCTTCGCCTCGATCAGCTCCATCGACTTCTGGGCCGCCACCTGCCCCACATGGTCGATGTGAGTGTTGACGTAGAAGAACTTGCGGCCCGACTTGTAGTGGGTGAACAAGGCCCACGTGGCCGTGCGGTAGGTCGAGGCGTCCCAGCCGACCGACGGGACGTCGGGGGTGTCGGAGAGCCAGAAGGTCCCCCACTTTTCGAGCTTCACGGCATCGGCGAGATAGTAGATGGCCATGAACTCACCGGCATTCTGGCCGTCGGTGCGGCCCACGCCGACGCTCTTGTAGCCCGCGCAGTTCTCGTCCATGTAGGTCTTCTGGTCGAGCCGCGCCTCCTGCACGCCGAGCACCGTCGGCTGCTGGTCGGCGAACATCGCCGGAACGGCCTTCTTGCGGTTGTCCCAACTGTTCGCACCGTCGTCGCCCGAGCTGTAACGCACATTGAACGACATGACTTTCAGCTGATTGTCCTCAAGTCCTGGATTGACCGGCTCCTCCGGTTCGTCGCCGGGCTGGGGTTTGTAGAATTCCGAGTAATCGGGCTTCGGATCGCTGCACCCGGCGGCGAAAACGAAGGCGAAACTCAACGAAAACGTCAGTAAATAACGGAATATTCTCATGGTCTTGCTTTTTATTTATTCGTTGTCCCACTCGGGGTTCTGTGAGATCGTATAGCCCGCGTTCCTGTAATCGCGGATCACCTTGGCGGGAATCGGATAGAGGTACTGGCGTCCGTCGGGATACCAGTAGCGGTCGCCCGCACCGGTCTTGTAGACCAGATCGTAACCCGACACGGGATTCGCCTCGGCATAAAGCCCCACGCCGTCCTGATTGACGCGGACGGCGATGTTCTTGTAGGCCGCCGGAGCCGACGCAACCTCGCCCTCGGTGAAGTAGTAGTCGTTCACGCCGTCGCCGTTGACATCGACGGGCTGCTCCAACCCGGGGATGTGAATGCCGCTCCACCGCAGGGTCTCCATCAGCGATCCGCACTTCCAGCGGCGCAGGTCGTCGAAGCGCATGCCTTCGGCGACGAGTTCGATGGCCCGCTCGCGGCGGATTTCGAGCAGCACGGGGCTGGTCACATCCGGATAAAAGGTGCTTTGCAGGTAGCTGTCGACGGTCGTGGGCAGCGTCTCCGTGCCGCCCGTGATACCCGCGCGCTTACGCAGCGCACCGACCGTGAGCGCCCATTCGGAGTCGGTGATCACCCCCAGTTCGGCCTGCGCCTCGGCGTAGTTGAGCAGCACCTCGGCATAGCGGATCAGCGGAATGCTGTTGATGTTCTTCGCACCGCCGTCGTACTTCGATTCGTCGAGCGTGTACTTGATCACCTGGTAGCCCGTGAGCGAAAGGTTTTTGATGTCGGCGACCGCCGTCTTGCCGTCCCACAGGAAGTTGCGGCCGCGCACGGTCTGCTCCAGGCGCAGGTCGCGCCCCTCCATCTCCTCGGCGAAGGATTTCACGGCGTAGTCGGCGGCGGCGGTGAAGGGCGTGCCGTCCTGCTTGAGGTAGGTGTGGACGAACGAGCGGACGAGGCTCCAGCACAGTCCGTACGAGCGGGCGTTGAACCACCAGTTCTGCTCGCCGAAGATGCCGGATTTCTCGTTGGCGCAGACGGCGAGGATCACCTCCTGCGTCAGCGGCGTCTCGCTGTAAAACAGGTCGCGATAGGCGCCCTTCTTGCCCGCGGCGGTGTTGAGCGAGCAGCCGCTGTTGTCGATCACCAGCTTGGCGGCCTTGGCGGCCTCGCGATACAGCTCCTCGGGGGTTATCTCAAGCCCCGTGAGGTTGTGGTAACGGCGGTAAGCCGCTTCGAAGAGGCAGACGCGCGACTTGAGCGCGGCGGCGGCCCAGCGCGTGAGCGTCGCGCTGCCGGTCGACGAGGTGGCCTGGATGTGCTCGTAGGCGAAATCGAGGTCGGCGATCAGGTTGCGGATGATCACGTCGCGGCTGTCGCGGTCCTTGTACATCACGTCGTTCTGGTAGGACTGGATGTCGTTGGGGAACCAGGGAACTTCGCCGTAAGTGGTCAGCTTGTCGTAGTAGAACCACGCACGGAACCAGCGGGCGATGCCCAGGTAGTTGTCGCGCGTCTCGGCTTCGACGGTGCAGTATTTCGGGTCGTTGCAGCCGTCGATGAAGTAGTTCACGTTCTTGAGCGCGCCCCAGCTCCAGCTGGTCGCCGTCTCGGTGTTGTAGGCCCCCTGCTTGATGAAGGTGTCGGTGTTGCTGACGGCCCCCACGTCGCACATCTTGTCCTGCATGAAGCCGTTCTTGAGCGTCGGCAGGGCCTTGTAAAACGAATTGGAGTAGAGTTCGAGACCCGATTTCGATCCGAAAATCATCGACTTGTCGGCTTTCACCTGCACGTCCTCCGTCAGGTCGCACGACGTGGCGAACGCAACGCAGCCCACGAGCAGACTCCATATATAGGTTGATCTTTTCATAGCACGTAAACAGTTTAATAGGTGATCGAGATGCCGAAGCTGAAGCTGCGCATCACGGGATAGTTATGTCCGTCGCCCTTGCTGTCGGAAATATCCGAGTCGGATTTCTTGCTGGCCACCGTCACGTCGAAATCCTTCGTGTGGCGGTAGAGCGGCGACCAGCTCCAGAGGTTCTCGCCCGAGAAGTAGACCGAGACCTTCGAAAGACCGATCTTCGAGATCCACCGCTTGGGCAGCTCGTAACCGAACTGAAGATTCTTCAACCGGATGTACGACACGTCCTGCAGGTAGCGCGTATTGACGTTGACCGTATTGGCGTTCATAGGGCCGTAGTAGCCCACGTAGCGCGGCAGGTAGGCGTTCGGACGCTCCTCGGTCCAATAGTTTTGCAGATGCCACGTCGGAACCTGGTTGTAGGGACGGTTGTACATGCCCCAGAAAAGGCTCTCGTCGCTGGGGAACCACTGCTGTCTGCCCACGCCGTCGAACAGCGCCGAGAGGAAGAACCCGTTCCAGTCGGCATTGAGCGAAATGGTGTAGAGGTAGCGCGGCTCGGAGTTGCCGATGATCTTCCGGTCGCCCGGATCGTCGACCGTGCTGCTGCCGCGGTCGATGGCGTCGTTACCGTTCAGATCCTCGAAGCGCATGTCACCCGGATAGGTGATGTACTTCTCGGAGGTCTGCATGATGTCATTCTTGTAGCCCTTGCCGCCGAACGCCGCGTCGATTTCGGCCTGCGACTGGAACAGCCCGTTGCAGACGAAACCCCAGATCTCGCCCAGACGCTGCCCCTCGTAGTAATCGGAGAGCTTGCGCGAGGCGTTGTTATAGCGGTCGATTATGGAATAATAGTCGGCCAGCGTCGCCTTGATTCCGAAATTGAAGGGCTTGCCCGCCAGCTTGAACGAATCGTTGTAGCTCAACGCGATTTCATAGCCGTAGGTGCTCATGTCGGCGTAGTTGCCCTTGGGGGCCGTCGCTCCGAAGGTGTCGGGAAGCGTCGGGCCGACGGTGTACATGTCCACCGTCTTGCGGATGTAGTAGTCGGCCGTGAGGTTCAGCCGTCCGTTCAGGAAACCGGCGTCCAGTCCCACGTCGAAGGTTTTGGAGGTCTCCCAGCCGATGTTGTCGGGAATCTGGCCCGGGAGGCTCGTGTAGCGCAGCTTGGCCTGACCGAAGAGGTAGCGGGCCGCGTCGCCCGAACCGGTTCCGAAGGTCGACAGGCCGAAGGTTTCGAGGTAGGTGTAGGGATCGACGTTGCTGTTGCCCAGCGCACCGTACGAGGCGCGCAGCTTGAGGTTCGAAACGGCCTTGGGGCTGACGTTCCAGAACTTCTCCTGCGAAACGCGCCAGGCGGCCGAAGCCGAGGGGAAGAAGCCCCATTGGGAGTTGTTCGGAAATTTCGACGAGCCGTCGTAGCGGCCGTTGACTTCGAGCAGGTAGCGGTCGTCGTAGGCGTAATTGAAGCGGAAGAAAGCGCCCACGTAACGCCAGCGGCTGCCGCCGGCGGTGATCGACATGATGTCGCCCAGCGCGAAGTTGATGTTGTCGGCGTCGGGCATCAGAAGGCCGTTGCGCTCGGAGTAGGTCGACTTGTAGTCCTGCTGCTCGTAGTTGTAACCGGCCAGCGCCTTGAAATAGTGTTTCTCGGCGAAGGTGTCCTCGAACTCGGCGTAGGCGTTGGTGGCGATATAGGTCGTCAGTTGCAGCGACTCCTTCATCACGTCGTCGGTCTCGGGCGTGCCGAGGTAGACGATTTCGCCCTCGTAGGCGCTGTAAGGAATGGCCGTGGTCTTTTTGGTCTCGGTGTAGTCCTTGGTGCGGAACGAGAAGTCGCCCGTCAGGCGCAGGCGGTTCTCCAGCATCGTGACGTTGAGCGTGGTGGTGTTCTTGAGCGTCTTGGTCGTGCGGTCGAGCCAGTTGTTGCCCGTCACCAGGCCGCCGATGGCGTAGGCGCCCGACTTGGTGAGCGTACCGTCGGGATTGAAGATCGGCGACGAGGGGTGCCCCTGGTCGTTGAGCGAACGCCACAGCACGCCGCCGCCCTCCTTCGAATAACCCATCGGCTGACGGTAGCGGTCGTGCGTATAGTCGAAATTATTGCTGATCTTCAGCCATTTGAACACCTGCGAGGAGACCTTCGAACGGAGGTTCATCGTGCGGTAGGTGTCGGGCGTGAAGTTGAACAGGCCGTTGTAGTCGTACAGACGCCCCGAAAGGTAGTGGCTGATCTTGCCGTTCGAACCGCTGACCGAGATGTTGTGCGTCTGGGCGATCACCGTATCCTTGTAAAGTGCGTCGTAGTAGTCCGTATTGCCGTAGTAGACGTACTTGCCGTCGGGTTCGACGGCCGTTTCGAGCTTGTTGCCCGCGAGTTTGCGCTGGCGGAAGGTGTCGAGCCACGCACGCGAAAAGTCCTGCGAGTTGTTGAAGCCCGTCGGCTCGTTGAAGCGGTAGTTGTACCATGCGTCGTAGAAGAGGCGCGAATAGACGTAACCGTCGTCCACGACGTCGGGAATGGCCGTGGGCTGCTGGATGGAGACGTTGCCCGTGTAGTTGATCGTGAACTTGTCGGTGAGTTTGCCCGGGTCCTTGGTGGTGATGAGCACCACGCCGTAGGGTGCGCGCGAACCGTAGATGGCGGCCGAAGCTGCGTCCTTGAGCACCGAGACCGACTCGATGTCGTTGGGGTTGAGCATCGCGGGGTCGCCCTCGACGCCGTCGATCAGCACCAGAGCCGATCCGCCCGCGCCGATCGACGTCTTGCCGCGGATGTTGTACGACGCCGAGCGGTTGGGCTTGCCGTCGGCCAGCGAAATATTGAGGTTGGGCACGGCGCCCTGCAACATCTGCGTGACGTTGGCCACGGGACGGTTCTCCAGAAGTTCCGAGGAGACCTGGTCGACGGCGCCCGTCAGGTTGGCCTTCTTCTGCGTGCCGTAGCCCACGACCACCACCTCGTCGACGAGCGTGGCGTCCTCCTTCAGCTCCACGGAGACGAACGAACGGTTGCCGACCGGGATTTCGGCAGAGGCGTAGCCCAGCGCCGAGACTTGCAGCACGGCGCCGTCAGCCAGACCCTCGAACGAGAACGAGCCGTCGGTCCCGGAACTCACGCCGCGGGTGGTTCCCTTGACGATCACCGCGGCCCCGACAACGGGCTGGCCCGCGGCATCCCGGACGACGCCCTTAACGGATTGCGGCACAGCGGCACTCTGCCGGGGGGGGGAAAGGTAAATCTTGCCGTCGCGGATCTCGATTTCGACCTTGTCGTCCGCCAGCAGCTGTTTCAGCGCCGCACGCACGTCGACATCCTTGACGGCAATGCTCACGATCTTGTCGGGATTGACCGTCGGACGCGCGTAGTAGAACGTGTAGCCCGTCTGCTCGGTAATCCGCCCGAACACCTGTTCGAGCTTGGCATTCCGGAAATTCAACGTCACTTTCTGCGCCCGGGCCGTCAGGGCCGTCCCGGCTACACAAAGCAGCATCAGAAAGAGTAGTCTGATTCGTTTCATACAGATTAGTTTAGGTAGTTGTTTACTAAAAAGCCCGTTTGCGCGCTTTTCACAGAATAGACACGCAAACGGGAAAAAACGATGAGCCGAAACTCTTTTTTTTATCTGAAACTTACCTTTATTTCTGTTTTGGTGCGTTCGAAACGCACCGGAGAGATCAGTTCCATTTCACGCAAAACATTATCCAGCAGCGTATTGTCGGTCGCAAAGGTGTAGGATATGGGGCGATCGGGCTGTCCGTCTGTTTCGAAGCGCACGTCGTACCACCGCGAAAGGGTTTCGAGCACCTCTGCAAGGGGCGTGTCGCGGAACGAGATCACGTCGTCCTTCCAGATCGAATAACGCATGGCGTCGGCGCCGCGGACGATCCGCCCCTCGCCCGAGCGCCGGTCGTAGAGCAGTTGTTCGGAGGGCGACAGTTCGAAGCGACCGCCGCGGCGGTCGTCGAGCACCACGCGCCCCTCGTCGAGCGTTACGGCGACGATGTCATCGTCGCGGTAGGCCTTGACGTTGAACGACGTGCCGAGCACCTGGATCTCTCCGCCCTCGAACTCCACGACGAACGGCCGCCGGGGATTGTGGGTCACCTCGAAGTAGGCTTCGCCTTCGAGCCGGATGCGACGCTCGAAAAGCCCGAACTTCACGGGATAGTGGATTTTCGACTCGGAATTGAGGTGGGCGACCGTGCCGTCCTGAAACAGGCACTGCGTACGCCGCCCCCGGTCGACGACGAATTCACCGTACTCCGCATCCGAAAAGATGCCCCCTACCTGACGGTCGAGACGCAGGGCGACGCCCAGCACCAGCGCGACGGGAATCACGACGGCGGCGACGCGAAAAAGAATGCGGCGGCGCCGGCCGCGCGTGAGGGCGGTTTTGATCCGCGCGAAGATGCGCTCCGAGGCGACCTCCTCCCGCTCATAGTCGCCGCAGGACTCCTGCCGGTCGAAGTCGCGGCCGATGTAGCGGCTGGCCCATGCCTGGCCCGAATCGGTGGCGAGCCACTCGGCGACTGAAGCGGCCTCGGCGGCGGTGGCGCGGTTTTCGAGCGTCTTATGCAAAAGTTCTTCCGAAGGTCTGTTCATAAAAATAAAGTTTGCAGGATGAAGATAAGCAGGACGATATGGCCGAAACGGCTCTTCAGGAGTTTGACGCCCTCCTGGTAGTGCGAACGGACGGTGTTGACCGAAAGATTGAGCATTTCGGCGATCTCGGGATTCGAATAGCCCGCCTTGCGCAGGTACATGACCTGCCGCTTCTGGGTCGGAAGCCCCGCGATCACCGTATCGAGCTTCTGCAAAAGATCCTCGCGCTCGATCTGCGCGTCGAGCGGGTCCGAGGCCTCGGGGACGAGCTGCGCCAGGCGGTAGCTGTGCACCAGTTCGGTATTGCGGCTGCGCAGGTAATTGAGGATGTAGTTGCGGGTCATCGTGTAGAGGTAGTTCCGCAGGCTCAGCATGACGGTCATCTCCTTCCGCCCGATCCAGAGTTTCACGAAGACGTGCTGCACGGCGTTCTCGGCCGCGGAACGATCCTTCAGCATCTTCAGGGCCACGGCATAGAGTATCCGGTGATACTTCCCGTAAACCACCCGGAAAGCCTCCTCGCTCCCCTGCTTGATCCGCCGGAACAGTTCCCGATCCTCGTTTTCCTGAATGAAATCTTCGGTCATACCGGAAGCAAAGATAGCATTAATTTCAGATTTGCAACCCCCTGCCCCAAAAAACGAAAAAGCCGCAGCCCGAAAGCTGCGGCCCTGCCGGTCTGCGGATCAGCGGATTCCGTATTTCCGGAAAATCTTGCGCAGCTGCGGTTCGAGATGGCGGGTCATGTACATGAAACCCTGGTCGGAGGGGTGCGAACCGTCGACCGTCCCGAGGTGGTCCGTGCCGATCATCCCCCGGGAGTCGATGAAGTAGATGTTCCGGTCGTCCTTCATCAGCCGCCGGATGCCCGCTTCGGCGGCGGCGCGCTTGTCGGATTCGAATTTCCGCGCCCGGAGGTTGAAATTCACGGTCTCGCGGACCTCGGTCTGAATGAAGATCAGCGGCGTCGAGGGATGCGCCTTGCGGACGGTCGCCACGAAGGCGTCGAGCCGCTCCTCGATCTCCCCGGCGCTCGGGTTGGAGAAGGCGTCGAAAACAAAGGCGTCGGCATCCATCTCGGCCAGCATCCGCGCGAATTCGGGTTGCAGCTTGCATTGCCCGCTGTAACCGAGATTCAGGAAATCGAGTCCCATCCGGCGGGCCAGCCGCGCCGTCCAGGTCATGCCGGGACGCCCGGCCGAAGCGCCGTGGGTGATGCTCGACCCGAGCACCACGATCCGGTGGCGGAAGGGGTTCGGAACGGTCTCGATGCGGCTGTCGCCGTCGATGCCCAGTTCCAGCGAAAGCACCTCGTCCCACAGGGGCAGGTAGACCAGACAGGTCTTTTCGCCCTCGTCCATATACTCGACCAGCGCGCTGTCGTGGTTGTCGCCCTTGGGCCAGCCGAAACCGGCGTAGACCCACTGCCCGTCGCGCTCGATGTAGAGATCGAGACCCTTGCGGGCGATGGCGGTCATGTTGTGGCCCAATCCGTATCCGCCGGTTTTCCACCGGGCGCGGATCGTCCGGCTGTCGGTGCGGAAAACGACGGCCAGTCCGGTGGAGAAGGCCGAGTAGTTCTTCACGGGCTGCCAGAGTTCGTAACGGGCGGTGTCGACCCGCTGGAACAGTTTGGGTGTGGGCATGCTCTTGCCGATGACGGTCAGCGTCGCGGCATCGACGTAACGGAGCGGTTGCTTCTCCTGCGCACCGGCGGCGTTCAGCGTCAGCAGCAGCACGGGCAGCGCGAGGCTGCGGAAAACGAGGGAAAGGTTCTTCATGGTATCGGAATTTGGTTGTATCCGGGTTTGTCGGCCGTCCGGCGGATTCAGAGTTTGTAGAGCGCGTAAACGGGATTGTGGTCCGAGAGGAACGGAACGCCGTAACGCCCGGAATCGACAAGGGTCCGGTAGGCCAGCGCACGGGCGTTGCGGGCGAAAATGAAGTCGATCCACAGCGAACGCTTGCCGAAGTCGTTGAACGTCGGCAGTTCGTCGGTCACCGGGGCCGCATGGCGCGCCGACTGCATCCACGCCTTCAGCGGGTCGAGCAGGGCGTTGTCGTAGGTCGTATTCAGGTCTCCCGAGAGAAAGACGGCGGCCTTCTCACCGGCGATCCGCTTCATCCGGGCGACCATCATCCGGGCCGATTCGGCGCGGGCCTGCTTGCCGATATGATCGAAATGGGTGTCGAAATAAAAGAACTCCTTTCCGGTTTTCCGGTCCTTGAGCTGCACCCACACCGTGACGCGGCGGCACATGGCGTCCCAGCCCCGCGAAGGACATTCGGGCGTGGGGCTGATCCAGAAAAACCCGCTGTCGAGCAGGATGTATTTCGAACGGCGGTACATGATCATCAGATGCTCGCCGCCGTCGGGTTTCTTCTCGATGTCGGTCGCGGCGTCGCGCCCCATGTCGACCTCGGCGTATTCGGGGAGGTTCACCTTCAGATAGTCGATCTGCGGCCGGTGCGGCTCCTGGAAGCCGATGACGTCGGGCGATTCCGCACGGATCATCTCCAGACAGGCGGCGCGCCGCGCAACCCAGCCGTTGTCGCCGTCGGCGCCGGGCTTGTAATAGCGGATGTTGAACGACATCAGTTTCAGGTCGGCCTTCGCAGCGGCGGCGGCCAGCGCCTTGTCGTCCTGCGCCCGCAGGGGCAGCGCGAGGCCGAGAAGCGCAACAAAAAGCAGTAGTTTTTTCATCATGGACAAAGGTGCCAACACGCCGGACGCAGCCGAAACCGGACAGTCCGGCAGAACGCTCGGACAAATAAAAAATATCATTACAGCACCAAAGATAATTCAAAAAAAGCAAAAAAAGCAAACCGGGTCCTGCTTTTTTATACGGATTACGGGCCGCAGGCCACTGCAACAGACAGCAAAAAGAAAGGGCCGAACCTCCGACGGAGCCGAACGGAACGGGGCGCACGCCGCGGTTCCGGGACAGAAACGCCGCATCCGCCGATCTTCGGACGTCAGGCGTTTTTTCCACGGGAAAGGCTCCGAATGTCCCGGAAAATTGCTACCTTTGCCGCAAACAAACCCTATTTACACTATGGAATTCGAAGGAACCGTTTACAAAATACTGCCCGTGACGAAGGGAACGTCGGCACGCGGTGAGTGGCAGCGTCAGGATGTGGTTTTCGAAATGAACGAAGGCTCTTTCACACGCAAAATCTGCGTTACGTTCTTCAACAAACCCGAAGACGTGGCCCGTCTGAAAGAGGGTTCGACCTACAACGTCTCGGTCAACATCGAGTCGCGCGAATACAACGGCCGCTGGTACACCGACATCCGCGCATGGCGTCTGCAACCCAAACAGGAGGCCGCGGCGGCCCCGATGCCCGACATGCCGCCCATCGCCGAGGAGCCTTCCTACGCCTCTGCGCCCGCACAGGTCGACGACCTGCCGTTCTAAACGGACCCAACCGAAAAACTCCGGCCTTCGAATCATCGAAGGCCGGAGTTTTTTTAGATACCTATTTATAAAAAATCCGGATGCGCATGCGCTCATCCGGATTCATTTTTCACGGTCCGACTATTTTGCGGGAGCAGCCTCGGGCTTCTCGGCCGTTGCGGTCGAATCGGCCGGAGCAGGCTCCACGTAGGGAGTGACGTCGATCAGCTCGACCTCGAACTCCAGAGCCTCGTTGGGACCGATGTCACGGCCTGCGCCGCGCGCACCGTAAGCCAGGTCGGCGGGAATCCAGAGCGTGATCTTGCCGCCCTTGCCCACCAGCTGCAACCCTTCCGTCCATCCGGGAATCACACGGTTGAGCGGGAACTCGACGGGTTCGTCCTTGTCGAAATCATCGGGACGCTGCTTCTTGATCATCTCCTGCTGCTCCTTCGAACGGTTGGCGAACTTCGAGGTGTCGAACACCTTGCCTTCGCGGGTACGGCCCGTATAGTGCACCTTCACCACGTCGCGCGGGTCCTTGGGCATCACCGAAGCGTCGCCGGCGTCGGTAACCTTATAGAGCAGGCCCGACTCGGTCTTCTTCACGCCCGACTTCTTCTCCGTCTTCTCCAGCCACGCCTTCGAAGCTGTCTCTTATACACATCTCCGAGCCCA
>ENA-OZAB01001058-OZAB01001058.1-human-gut-metagenome-genome-assembly--contig:-NODE-1058-length-12530-cov-6.221162_pt1 | contig 12530 bp, 9 predicted proteins | sample MGYA00243297_ERZ653491 | MGnify/ENA primary metagenome ERZ653491 (study PRJEB26926, sample SAMN06165154) | human gut metagenome | biome: ENVO:00009003; feature: ENVO:2100002; material: ENVO:00002003... | reverse complement strand
TAGTCTCGTGGGCTCGGAGATGTGTATAAGAGACAGGTCCAGCGCATGGACTCCCAGGAGACGTAGAAGTTGAGCGGCGAAATCTCCCCGACCAGGCGCATCAGGCACAGGTAGAGCAGCTTATCCATCAGCACGCCCAGCGCCAGGCCCAAAACCAGGCTGACCAGGGCGATCATCCCGGTTTCCCAGGCCACCAGCCGGGCCAGGTGCTTCTTTTCCATGCCCAGGACGTTGTACAGGCCAAATTCGCGTTTGCGCCGGCGCATGAGGAAGCTGTTGGTGTAAAACAGGAACAAGACGCTGAACAGCGAGGTAACCACCACGCCCAGCTGCAAAGCAAAAGTCATGGTCGTGCGGTTGCCGGTGTTGCGCGCCAGGGACATGATGATGTACATCATGGCGGTGGTGAACACGGCGGTCAGGATGTAGGGATAATAGATTTTGCGGTTTTTGCGAATCCCGCCGAGCGCCAGGTGACAAAAGTACCCCTTACGCATTTCTGGCCCCTCCCGTCGCAATCACCGTGAGGGTGTCGGAGATGCGCTGATAGAGCGCCTCGTTGCCATCGGCTCCGCGATAGAGCTGATGGAACACCTCGCCGTCCTTGATAAACAGCACGCGCCCGGCGTGGCTGGCCGCCTTGACGGAATGGGTCACCATGAGGATGGTCTGCCCGTCGTCGTTGATTTCGCGCAGCAGGCGCAGCAAGCCGTCGGTGGCGCGGCTGTCCAGCGCGCCGGTGGGCTCGTCGGCCAGAATGACCGCCGGATTCCCGGCCAGCGCCCGGGCAATGGAGACGCGCTGCTGCTGGCCACCGGAAAGCTGGCTGGGCTTGTTTTTCAGCTTATCGCCCAGCCCCACCTGCTCCAGTGCCTCGCGGGCCCGGCGGCGGCGCTCGGCGCGGGGCACGCCCGCATAGATCAGCGGCACCTCCACGTTTTCCAGCAGATTCAATTTGGGCAGCAGGTTATACTGCTGGAAGATGAAGCCCAGCATCTCGTTGCGCACCTCGGCCTGCTCATTGCCGGACATGTTGCCCACATCCCGGCCATTGAGCCGGTAGCTGCCCGCTGTGGGCACATCCAGGCAGCCGATGATGTTCATGCAGGTGGATTTACCGGAGCCGGACTGGCCCACGATGGCCACGAACTCGCCCTTTTCAATTTTCATGCTGATGTGGTCGGCGGCTTTTACCGTGGTGTCACCCATCCGGTAATATTTGCACACATCCTCAAATTCGATCAGAGCGCTCATTGCGGGCCACCTCCCGGTGCGCCGCCGCTCGGGCCGCCGCCCTGACCGGGCCCACCGACCACCATCATCTCCTCCATCTGTCCGTCAGCGCTGACAGAGGCGGTGCTGCTGGCGGTGTAGGCCACGGTGTCGCCTTCCTGCAGGCCGCTTGTTACGGCGATGTAATCATCATCGCTGGTGCCGGTGGTCACCTTGACATAGACATAGCCCTCCGGGGCGGTCATGCTGGGGTCGGCGTTGGCAGCGCTGGGGGAATCCTTGGTCACCAGCACATAATTGCCCCGCGCCACAGCGGCATTGGGGATGGAAAGCGCGTTCTCGGCGCTGGCCGTCGTGATCTCGGCGGTGGCATTCATGCCGGGCAGCAGGTCGCCGGTATCGTCGATGCGGATGGTGACAGGATAGGTGGTGGTGCCGCCTGCCGTGGTGCCCGCCTTGGATACGCTGGTGACCACGCCGGTAAAGGTGCGGTCAGAGATGGCATCCGCGGTGATGGTCACGCTCTGCCCCTCCTTGATGGAGAGGATCTCCAGTTCGTCCACATTCACCGTCATCTGCAGATAGCTCAGGTCGTAGATGGTGCACAGGCTGGTGCTGCCCGCGGTATTGCTCACGGTGTCGCCCGCCTTGACCTCCTTGGAGATGACCGTGCCGCTGATGGGTGAGGTGATGGTATAGTTGTTCAGCTGATCCTCGGTGTCCTCCATGGACATCTGGGCACTGCGCAGGTTATCGGAGGCGTTCTGCACCTGCTTGGTCAGCTCCTTGCCGGAGATCCTGACCAGCGCGGTATCGGCGCTGACAGAGGAGCCCTCTTTCACGCAGAGGGCGGTCACGGTGCCGCCGGTGGAGGCGGTGATGGTCTGCTCGTTCTGGTAGCTGAATTTTGCCGATGCCAGAGCGCTGACCCCGTTGACGCTGGCCGTTGCGGCCTGCGCGGTGGTCAGGCTGCCGGTGTTGTTCACCGCAATGGTCACGGTGCGCACCAGCAGGTTCCCGCTGCTCAGGGCATCCGCACCGGAGACGGAGCGCACGGTGCCGGAGACGGCCTCAAAGGTGCCGTCCAGCGTGACCTGTGCGGCCTGCCCCACGGTAAAGTTCGCCGCATCTGCCGCCGGGAATTCCAGCGTCAGCAGCAGGGTGGAGGCATCCCGCACAGTGGCCACCTCCTGCCCGGCGGTGACCACATCGCCCACCGCCACTTTGTAGGAGGCCAGCGTGCCGCCGATGGTGCTGCGGATGTATTGGGCATCCACGGCATCCTCGTAATTGCGCTGGGCCTGATCCAGCGAGAGCTGGGCTTTTTCCACGCTGTTGGCGGCGTTGGAGCTGTCGATGGTGTAGAGTACCGTTCCCTCTTCAATGGTGTCCCCCACCGCAAAATCGGCGGTGAGCACGGTGCCGGACACCAGCGCATTGACGGTATAGGTGTTGGCGGCGGCAATGGTGCCGGAGCCGCTGAACACATTGGTGATATTCCGGCGCTCCACCGCGTTTTCCAGATAGGCGGTATCTACGCCTGCCGGTTTTGCGCCCTTCCCGGGCAGCAGGAACGCACCGGCCACTGCGGCTGCGCAGGCGGCAGCGGCAATACGCTTCCAGTTGCGCCTTACAAAAGGTCTCCAGCCCTTCGGTCTTTGTTCTGCAGGCACTTCCAGCGCCAGATTGAATTCCTGGTCGCTCTGCTCCTGCGGCGTTTGTTTGTTTTTTCGCAGCATTGGTTGCCCCTCCCTGATGTTATGGCAGGGTGCAAAGCTGCACCCGCCCTTCTTCCAACAGTATAGCGGGCCTTTCTTAACATTCGCCGGAGGTATTTCTTAAGACTTGCTTAAGTTCGGTGGAAAAAGTGTAAAAAGAGACCCTCCCCGTCATCGCTTCGCAATGCCGCCTCTCCCGAAGGGAGAGGCTATGCAGGCTCTATCCGAGGTGCTGCATTGGCTCCCCCTTCGGGGAAGCTGGCAAAGCCGTAGGCATTGACTGAGAGGGTTGTCTTATTCTACCGGGAACAGCAGCGTCATGGTGAACTGCTCATTCTCCTGTTCGATCTTGCAGTCTGCGTGCATCTTATCCATCATGGTCTCGATGCTGGTCAGGCCCACCTTGGTGCTTTCCACTGCCGGGGGCGCGGGCAGGACATGGTTGCGGAACACAAGGCCCGCCCTTTCCTCCCGCCGCAGGAACCGCACCTCGATGGGCCGGGCCGGGTCGGCGTACTTGATCAGGTTGGAGCCGATGTTATCCAGAATGCGCCGGATGTACTGCGCCCGCACGGTCAGGATCACATCCTCGCTGCCCAGCTCCAGCGCACAGGCAAAGCCGCGCTGCTGCAGCATCTCCACCATCTCGGCCAGCGGCTCTTCAAAGATCTGGGAGAAGCGGGCCGGGGCATCCAGCTGCACCACGGTGTCCCGGGTGACCAGCGCGTACTCGAACAGATTGTCGGACAGCTGCTTGATCTGCCGGGCCTTGCCGTCGATCTTTGCCAGATATTCGCCCTCCTGGGCCTCGGTCTCGTATTTGTGGTGACGCAGGATCTCGGTATAGAGCAGCAGGGTGGTCAGCGGGGTGCGCAGGTCGTGGGACATCTCGGTGATCAGGCTCTTGACCTTGGCGGCAGCCTGAGCCTCCTCGGCCTGCTGCTGACGCAGGGTCAGACGCAGGCCATCCAGACTGGTGGCCAGCAGGGCCAGCTCATCGTCTCCCTGGATCGTGATGGGGTGGTCAAGGTCACCGCCCTCCATGGCCTGGATCTCCCCGCTGAGCAGGAGGATATAGCGGATGATCTTCCGGCTGCTCAGGAAGAAAAACAGCGGGAAAAGGGCAAAGCTGACAAGCAGCAGGATCTCGCACCCCTTGCCGTAATAGGCATCCACGCCGTTGTAATAGAACATGGCGGTGGTCTCTTTGTCCGAAAAGGTGAGCGAGTACATCGGGAGCCAGTGCTCGGCCGGAACCGCTTCCGTCACGTTTCCCCGCCCCTCGTAGACCGGAGCGACCAGCGGATAGGAGGAATAGAGCATCCGGGAGCGGTCGTAAATGATAAACATCGTGCTGCCGTTCCGCACAGACCAGTCGTCCAGCTTGTCGATATCCCGGCTGGAAAGACCGCGCCGGTCGATATAGCTCTGCAGCTCCTGCACCTGCTTTTCCACAGCCCTCTGCTGGGTTTCCGGCTGGTCAAAATAAAGCCACAGGGCTTTGTTCAGCACGACCTGCATTCCCACCAGAAACACAGCACTTGCCAGTGCTGAGAACAGGATCATCAGCATCAGCTTGCCGGAAAGCCCCAGCTTTTTACGCATGATCCTTCTCCTCCCCGGGCACAAAGCGGTACCCTTTCCCCCACATGGTCTGCAGACGGGCGGGGTTCTGCGGATCTTTTTCAATCTTCATCCGCAGATTGCGGATATGTACCATCACGGTGCCGTTGGAGGTGTAGAAATAAGGTTCCTGCCACACATCCTCGTAGATCACCTGTACCGGGAAGATGCGCTGGGGGCTCTGCATGAGCAGCCGCAGGATCTTGTACTCCGTCTCGGTCAGGTCGATCTCCTCCCCGTCCACCCAGACGCGGTTGCAGTCCAGCGCCAGCTTCACACCGTGGCTGCACAGGGTCAGGTTCTCGGCCCGGGCCGGGGCCTGCCCCTTGCCCTGATAGACGCAGTACCGCCGCAGCAATGCCTTGACCCGGGCGCTGAGCTCCGCAAAGGAAAAGGGCTTGGGCAGGTAATCATCCCCTCCCGCGGTCAGGCCCAGCAGCTTATCGGACTCCTGTGATTTTGCCGTGAGGAACAGGATCGGCACTGTGGAGAGCTTGCGCAGCTCCTCGCAGACGCGCAGGCCGCTCATACCCGGCATCATAATATCCAGGATCACCAGATCGACCTCCGGGCGGAACACCTCCAGTGCCCGGGTGCCGTTTTCGGCTTCGATGATATGGTATCCCTCGCCGGAAAGCAGGATGCGCACGCCGTCCCGGATATCCGGATCGTCCTCCGCGATCAGAATGGTCTGCTCTGCCATGGTCTTCTCCCCTTTTTGTCATTCTCGGTTCTAGTATAACAGCAGTTTCCTGCATTTTCCATGAAATTTTTCTAAGGATTTCTTAAGAAAACGCCGCTTCCGGTCAGCCCCTGCTGCGGGGACAGAAAAAAGGCATCCTCGCAAACGAGGATGCCTTTCTCAAAACGGTTTTCTGCCCCAAAGCGCCCGCTCCGGCGTGGAGCCGGGCCGGGTCTCCGGCGCAGAGGCTTACATTGCAAACTGGACGGCGCAGAAGGCTGCATAGATGCAGAGCAGCAGCACGCCCTGCCAGCGGGAGAGCCTGCCCTTGAGCAGAGCGGGCACAGTCAGGAGGAGCATGACCGCGAACATCACGGGCAAATCCATGACCAGAGAGGAATTGATGCCCATGATGGTGGAGTTCTGCGGGATGCTGAAGGGCGACACCGTGATGGACATGCCGCTGACCAGCACCAGATTGAACACGTTGGCACCGATGACATTGCCCAGCGAGAGGGAGCCGTGGCCCTTTGCCAGCGAGGTGATCGCCGTGACCAGCTCAGGCAGAGAGGTGCCCAGCGCCACAAAGGTCAGGGCAATGACGGATTCCGGCACGCCCAGCGCCTGCGCGATCAGGGTACCGTTGTCCACCAGCAGGTTTGCGCCCACAGCGATCAGGGCTGCGCCGAGGATGAGCAGGCCGATCTCCTTGGCAAAGGACATTTCCTTTTCCGGCTCGTCCTCATCGTCTTCCGGGGCGGGGGCGTTTTTCATCGCCAGCACATTGCAGACCATGTAGGCCACGAACATTGCCAGCAGCACAATGCCAATGGGGCGGCTGAAGTAGCCGGTGGTGTAGGCCACGCCCGCATACAGGGCCGCTGCCACAAAGAAGAACAGCACCGGCACCCGCAGGCTCTTGGGGTCCACCTTGCCCGGGCGGACCGCAATGGTGATGGCCGCGATCAGGGCCGCGTTGCAGATGACCGAGCCAATGGCGTTGCCATAGGCGATCTCGCCGTGGCCGGTCATAGCCGAGGTGGTGGAGACCATGACCTCAGGCAGGGTGGTGCCGATGGACACCACCGTGGCACCGATGAGCAGCTCCGGCACCTTGAAGCGGCGGGCGATGCCGGTTGCACCGTCCACGAACCAGTCGCCGCCTTTGATGAGGCAGAGCAGGCCCACGATAAACAATAATACAGGGATCAGCATATAAAATCTCTCCTTTTTAATCCATAGAGTATTATACCTGTTTCCCCTGCAAAACGCAAGCAAAATCGTGCATTTTTACCCAGCCTTCTCCACCTTTTTGGCGTTGGGGTAGATGCGCTCCATCCGGGCATTGTCAAAATGCTCATCCAGCAGCACATCCACCGCATTGGCCGGAGCCGCGCCGCTGGTGCGGGCATCGTAACGGGCCAGCGCCAACGCACTGGTCACAAGGTTCACGGCCATGAACACGGCCAGCAGAGCGGTCATCCAGGGGCGGATCCTGCGCTTGACTGCCTTCATCCCCTTTGCCACCAGCGGGTAGCCATAGCGGATCCAGGTCACGGCCGCAATGCCCCAGAAGAAGCAGTACAGCAGGTTGATGCGCCCGCCCAGATTGAACTTGAAGCCGCTGTAATCCCAGAACACGGTGCCAAACAGCAGCTCTGTCACGGCGCTGCACACATACTCATACGCACCGCCCAGGATCACACCGAACCAGAAGATGCGGCTCTCGCTCTTCTGTTCGCCGCCCCGCAGCAGGATGGCGGCCAGCACCAGCGCCAGCCCCCACACCACGCTGAACGGGCCCCAGACCAGGCTGGAACGGCTCATCCAGACCCCGGCGGTGATGCGGCAGAAGATGGTCTCCACCACATCTCCGAGGAAAGCCCCGATGACAAAGAGCCAGAGCAGGTCGGCAAGGGAGAGCTGCTTTTCGGCATTGGTGGTGGGTTCCGGACGAGCCGCAGCAGGGTACGCCCGCTGGATCCGCTTCTCCACGCTGGCGGTAATTTTCTGCCGCAGCCTCTCCGAGCCCCTGCCCAGCTCCCGATTCAGCTGCTCGAGCCGTGGGTAGCGGTTCGCATACCGGTTGACCACCACCATGGCAGAGATCTGGTCAAGGACGGCCAGCGCCATGCCGACCCACACCACAGCGTGGAACAGCAGCGGCGGCAGGTGGGCGCAGAGCCGGAACAGCAGGTCGTTGCCCCAGCGGACTGCCGCCATGCCCAGCAGCCCCCACAGCAGGGAGTATTGCAGGCAGACATAGCCGTCCAGATTGAACTTTTTATCGGAGTAGTCCCACCAGCGGCGGTGGTGGATCCGTTCCAGCAGCTTGGCGGTCAGCCACTCCACCACCGTGGCATAGATCATGCTGCCGAAGAAGAGTGCCGCCAGGCTGGTGCGCTGGTCGTTCAGGCCGATGGTGATGAGCACCCCTGCCGTGCCGTACACAAAGCAGAAGGGGCCGGAGGCCACGCCGCGGTTGGTGAACCGGCGGCCCTTTGCAGTTGCAACAACCGTCTCGCCTATCCAGCCCAAAAAGGAATATACCAGATAAATTACACAAAGAGTATAGAGGTTCAGGTTCATAGCGCTCCTTTCCCGGAACAAAAAGGGGCCGGGAAGCGGTGTTCCCGACCCTCTTTGTTCAGTTTACGAATTACAGCTGGCTCTTATACAGCGCCTCGATCTCCTCCACGCTGGTATCGCGGGGGTTGCCGGGGCGGCAGGCATCTGCAAAAGCAGACTCGGCCAGGAAGTGGATGTCCTCTTCCTTCAGGATGCCCTGCAGGTTTGCGGGGATGCCCACATCCGCGCTCAGCTGCTTGACAGCGGCGATGGTGGCATCGGCGGCCTCGACATCGTTCATCTCGTCGATGCCCTTCACGCCCATGGCCTTGCCGACCGCGCGGTAGCGCTCCCCGGCAACGGTCTTGTTGTACTCCAGACCCACCGGCAGCAGGATGGCGCAGGCCACGCCGTGGGGGGTATCATACAGAGCGGACAGGCCGTGTGCCATGGAGTGGACGATGCCCAGACCCACATTGGAGAAGCCCATACCGGCGATGTACTGGCCCAGAGCCATGCCCTCGCGGCCCTCCGGGGTGTTCTGCACGGCACCGCGCAGGTTCTCGCTGATGAGCTTAATGGCCTCCAGATGGAACATATCGGAGATGGTGCAGTGGCCCTTGGTGATATAGCCCTCGATGGCGTGGGTCAGAGCATCCATACCGGTGGCGGCGGTCAGGCCCTTGGGCATGGAGGACATCATATCGGGATCGACCACAGCGATTTCGGGGATATCGTTGGTGTCCACGCAGACGAACTTGCGCTTCTTCTCCACATCGGTGATGACGTAGTTGATGGTGACCTCGGCCGCAGTACCGGCGGTGGTGGGCACGGCAATGGTGAACACAGCGTGCTTCTTGGTGGGAGCCACACCTTCCAGAGAGCGCACATCCGCGAACTCGGGGTTGTTGATGATGATGCCGATGGCCTTTGCGGTATCCATGGAGGAGCCGCCGCCGATGGTCACGATGCAGTCTGCCTCAGCAGCCTTGAAGGCTGCCACGCCGTCCTGCACGTTGGCGATGGTGGGGTTGGGCTTGATCTCGCTGTAAACCGCGTAGGCGAAGTTTGCAGCATCCAGCAGGTCGGTGACCTTCTTGGTCACGCCAAACTTGATCAGGTCGGGGTCAGAGCAGACAAAAGCCTTCTTGTAGCCGCGGGCGGTCAGCTCGGGAACGATGTTCTCAATGGCACCGTGGCCATGGTAGGAAATGGTGTTCAGAACAATGCGATCAGCCATAATTATTTTCCTCCAAATCATTCTGCCCGCCTGCCAGCGGGCTCTCTCTGTTGTTAAGGATACCACATTGTTAAATAATATTCAATGTACTTTTCTTTTGATTTTTATGAACTTTTTACACTTTCCAGCAAAAGAAAACGCTGTACCACTCCCTCAGTCTCGCATTCGCTCGACAGCTCCCTCTAGGAGGGAGCCTTAACGCGGCGGCCAACGCAAAAGCCTCCCTCTGAGAGGGAGGTGGCATCGCATCAGCGATGCCGGAAGGAGTGATACAGCGTTTTTATCGTTTCATTTACCACAGCCGGATGACCTTGATGACTCCCTCGGCCTTATCGCGGGCCAGCTCAAGGTGATGCTGCAGTGCATCGGCGGCGGTGTTCCAGTTGTCGCTCAGGGCGGCATTCAGAATTTCCAGATGCTCCTCACAGGTCTGATCCTGATTGATCATGCTCACCTTGCCGGTCATAATGCGGAAACGGGTGTTCAGGCCGGTGATGCGGTCATAGCCAGAGCGCAGATATTTGTTGGGCAGGCTGCTCATCAGCAGCTCATGGAAATCATCGTCGGATTTGCAGAAGTCGTCGATCCGCTCGGGGTGGTGCATCAGCTCAGTGTAGGCCTCCAGCTGCTCCCGGGGGATCAGGTTGCCGTAGGTGCGCAGGGCGTAAGGCTCCACCAGCAGGCGCATCTCGAACATGCTGTGCACGTCCTCTTCGGTAATGCCGGAGACCATCAGCCCCTTTTTGGGCAGGATGGTGATCAGCCCCTCCTGCTCCAGGCGGCCCAGCGCGTCACGCATGGGGGTGCGGCTGATGTTGCCCATCTCAGCGCAGAGCTTCTGCTCGTTCAGAAATTCGTTGGGGCGGTACTCACAGTTCAGAATCTTCGTTTTCAGGTACTGGTAAGCCTGCAGCTTCAGGCTGGTCTTTGACTGGGAATCCATCTCTTTCATTGTTCTATCTCCTAGTTCGCAAGCAGGACCATTCAGGCAGCAATCAGTCGCCCGCCGGACAGCTTGTATCCCTTAAATAATCCAAGTAATCATTAATATTATTATCACATATCTGGACAATGTTTACAAGGCTTTTTTGAAAACTTTGGGAGCTTTTCCGTTTTGAACAGATATCATGCATTATTTTGCTATAAATTGAACAGTTTTTTTGTGCTTGTCGCCAGTGTTTCGTTCTTGTTTTGCATCAAAGGATAAATTGTGGTACACTTGACCCAGAAAGGAAGGCTGATACCATGGCAGGTCGCGGGGGGTACAACACCAAAACCCGGCAATTGATCCTGGATTATCTCATCAACAACCGCCAGCACGCGGTCAGTGCATCCAACATTCTGGAACATCTGGAGGCAGAGGGAGCCAGCCCCAATCCCACCACGGTGTACCGGTATCTGGACAAACTGGCAGGCGAGCAGCGCATTATGAAATATGTGGCCGATAAGGGCGAAAAGGCCGTGTTCCAGTATGTGGACGAGGGCCGCCACTGCCGCGAGCACCTGCACCTGAAGTGCGTGCAGTGCGGGCGCATCTATCACCTGGACTGCCACTTTATGGATGAGGTGCGTGCCCATCTGATGGCGGAGCACGGCTTCACCCTGCAGTGCGAGGGCAGCGTTTTGTACGGATTGTGCCGCAGCTGCGCACAAAACAGCCCCCATCCGGGGCAGACCGCACAAAAATGCGAACACTGTGTTGACACGGACAAAGAGCCGTGATACAATGCAGGCAGGAAAAGCGTTGATCGGGAAAAGTAAGTGCTCAAGGTTCTTTTGCAGCGAGTGCGGGCCGGTGGAAGCCGCACAGAGAATGAGCCCCGAACGAACCCCCGTGAGCTTCCCCCTGAACCTGCTTCGGGCAGTTAGTAGGGGCCGACGGCAGCCGCTCGTTATCGCGGCAGTGCTTTCAACGGGGAGAGTACACAAAAGTGACTGGTGTGTTCGCGCACCGGTAATTTAGGTGGCACCACGGATACGGCAGCATTCGTCCTAGCAATGGGATGAAGGCTGCCGTATTTTTATTTGCAAAAACCTCTCAGTCACCGGGAAACCTGCCTCTCCTATCAGGAGAGGCGGCAATGCGAAGCATTGACGGAGAGGTTTAGAGAGAGAGGGGTAAGAAATATGTGTTGTGTTATGGGTTACACGGGGCACGACCTGAGTGCCGCCAAATTCAAGGAATATCTGCTGCGCACCGTGATGCGCGGGCCGGACGACCAGCGTGTGGTGGAAGGGCCTTTTGGTCTGATGGGCTTTGGCCGCCTTGCCATCATGGGCCTGACCCCGGAGGGGATGCAGCCCTTCTACCGCGGTGCCGACTGCGTGGTCTGCAACGGTGAGCTCTACGGCTTCCGTTTTGAGAAGGAGATCCTGAAGCGCCGGGGCTACAAGTTTGCCTCCGACTGCGACTGCGAGATCCTGCTGCCGCTGTATTACGAGTACGGTCTGGATATGTTCCGCCACATGGACTCCGAGTTCGCGCTTATTCTGTATGATTCCCGCAAGGACCGGCTGATCGCAGCCCGCGACCCCATCGGCATCCGTCCGCTGTTCTACGGCTATTCCAAGTCCAGCCACCAGATCGCCTTTGCCTCCGAGATGCAGAACCTGATCGGCTGGTGCGACGACATCCGCCCCTTCCCCATCGGCAGCTACTACTGCGATGGCCGCTTTGTCCGCTATGAGGACATTGCCGACGTACCCGCCCCCATGGAGGATGACATGGAGACCACCCTGCGGAACATCCGCGAAAAGCTGATCGCAGGCGTGGAAAAGCGTCTGGATGCCGATGCCCCTGTGGGCTTCCTGCTCTCGGGCGGTCTGGATTCCTCGCTGGTCTGCTCCATTGCAGCCAAGAAGCTGGGCAAGCCCATCCGCACCTTTGCCATCGGCATGGACACCGATGCCATCGACCTGAAATATGCCCGCCAGACTGCGGACTATCTTGGCAGCGAGCACCACGAGATCATCATCAACCGCGAGATGGTGCTCAGCAGCTTGGAAGAGGTCATCCGGCTGCTGGGCACCTGGGATATCACCACCATCCGGGCCAGCGTGGGCATGTACCTGGTGTGCCGGTATATCCATCAGCATACCCCCATCCGGGTGATACTCACGGGAGAGGTGTCCGACGAATTATTCGGCTATAAATATACCGATTTTGCTCCGAACGCGGCAGCCTTTCAGGAAGAATCGCAAAAGCGAGTGAGAGAGCTTCATATGTATGATGTGCTTCGCGCGGATCGCTGCATATCTGTAAACTCTCTGGAAGCAAGAGTGCCTTTCGGCGATTTGGATTTTGTGAAGTATGTCCTGGCGATTGATCCGGAAATGAAACTGAACAAATATGGAAAAGGAAAGTATCTGCTCCGTCATGCTTTTGAGGATAGCAAATATTTGCCGGAAGAAATCCTTTGGCGCGAAAAAGCAGCTTTTTCCGACGCAGTTGGCCACTCTATGGTTG
>ENA-OZAB01001054-OZAB01001054.1-human-gut-metagenome-genome-assembly--contig:-NODE-1054-length-12549-cov-8.935969_pt1 | contig 12549 bp, 7 predicted proteins | sample MGYA00243297_ERZ653491 | MGnify/ENA primary metagenome ERZ653491 (study PRJEB26926, sample SAMN06165154) | human gut metagenome | biome: ENVO:00009003; feature: ENVO:2100002; material: ENVO:00002003... | reverse complement strand
TAGCCTGAATGTCTTGCTCCTTAATACACGGTGCCGCCATGAACTTTTTCGTTATGTAAGGCTTTATATCTGCCAGTACCTGCGACATAGAGGCTTTCTTTCGGTTATCAGCCATAAAATCCCCCTTTTTTTCCAAAACGCTACCTTTCTTTATCTATCGTCCGGCCAGAATGTATAGAAATATTACTTCATATTGGCTATATACTTTTTCAACTTAATGATTCTATCTTCCGTATCAATACCCGCTTCATTTTGAGAAATAGTAACGGTATCCGTAAGGCTATCATCATCATTTCTGTAAACACCATATGAATTGTTTTCACAGACAATGTAAACATCATCATAAACCAAATACTGCCCCATCTCGTCTCTGGATAGATGGTCATCATCTGCTTCTTTCAAATACGGCATGTACGTATTTTGTGACCACTGCGTCTTTGTCTGCATAACCGAGAACATATATGGCTTATTTACCACATCGTCGTTGCTCATCTTTCCATAACTACCAGGACGGAAAACAGGATACTTTACATAATAATAATTCCATGGATATAAATTATCCTTTTCACATTGAGCCAAGAACGCAGAAATAATTCCATCCAAAATGCCATCATCGAAACTTTCTTTCGATTTGAGCAGTTCAACTAAAATTGTATGTGTATTTTCAAAACCGGCATTTGCACTTTTATGAAATAGCTCATCCCAAGCATACTGCAAACTTTTTGATGCAAACTGATAACGCCATTTGTTTCTTTCCTGCTGCCCATAGTTGCCTAATGTCATTAAAGCACAGTCAATCTTATCCCACGAACAGGCGAATAAAGAAGAAAAACGAGAGCCCAGCGAAAGATTATCGAGACCAATAATACCGATTTGCCCTTTTAACATGTTATGATCTTCCAGTTCAAACACTTCATCTGTACAGTCTGGGTTTTGGGTTAGGAATTCAATTTTTTTCTTTTCTTCCTGTATCTGATTTACATTGAAGTTAATCTCAATAGAATCATCAATCACGCCTGTAAGAACAATTGCATCAACAGCCTGAAGAATTGCGGGAATTCTGTTTCTATCCTGTCTATCACTAACCTCATCTTCGGAATTCTGAATCAGGTTGTTGACAATTCTGATTCTTCTCACAAAATCAGAATATGTCACTTCATTTTGGTGCTGTAAATAGATTGTAATGGCATACAAGAGCACGATGCGGTTTAATGGAAACTGTCGTATTCTGCCGGACTTATCAGAATAAAAATGCAAGCAATCCTCAAAAATATCAATCTTATATCTGGAATCAACCACAATTTTCCCACATGCATGAGTGTAGCTCATAAACGATTCCAAAAATTCTGTCGGATTATCATAGCCATTTATTTTACACCAGCAATCGAAGAACGCTTCTAGCGTAGCTATGTTTGCTACTGCTTTCTCATCGTCTGCGGAGAAATACAAGTGCAGCAAATCAAAAACGTCGCTGCTGTAGCCTTGTGGAGACTGCCCATTACGATAACAAATGATATCGCAAACGAACTTGAAGTATCGTAGAAATTCATCATCAATAATATTGTCATCCGCATCACTGGATCCGCTGCTGCGATATTTCCACAATAAATCTGTCCAGGATTTATCTATTTTTCCAACAATACGATCTGCCGTATTCTGACCATTTTTTTCATCGAGAGCTCTGATTTCCCTCTCCAGTTCTGCTTTGAAATGTTCAAATACTGTCAACGGCTTCCCACGGGAATTCATTTTAATATAAAGCTCATCAGTAAGACCCATATCTCTTATTGGCAAGAAATAAAAGGTAATCGCTTTATTTTCCAATTGCTCCCATATATCCGGTACATCTTTGAAGCACTCATCAATCGCATCCAACATTACGAGCATGGAGCTGATAGTAGGATCATCTTTCCAGTCAAACGGAAACCATGCCTGATTCTTTATGTCAGCAGAAAGCGTAGTTTCAAAAGATGGCATAAACTTCACAAGCTCGGCACAGAAATATCTTGCACTATAACGTGTTTCATAGCTGAACCTGCTGAGAAATGCGTACTTGTCATCAGAAATTTTTTCCTTTTTAGCCGCATACCAATGCAAGAGGAACAACGTTGTCAAACGCTGCTGACCATCCAAAGGCGTCATAGTTCCTTCTTCATCAATGTCACCATAAACAAAGTCAAGGGTAATCGGCTCCCCAGTAACAGCCCTATAAAGTGCCTGAAGAAAACGGCTTCTCACCCTATTGATGTCTTTATCAATACGTCCTTGAGCGTAGTCTCTCTGAATAAGGGGGATTACAATTTTATTAAGCTGAACTGAAGTATCTCCATCCTCAATCGTTGTTTCAAAGATATCCATAAATGAGTGAAGCGTCGTACTCATTTTGTTTCCTCCTTTTCCAAAACAATCGGTTCTATATAATCACTCAGAACATCATTGATTGCTTTAATATAAGCAATTCTATCGGCCTGACCCCAAAAGTGAAGCTGATTTTCAGCAGATGGAGTATAATATTTCAGAAATACCATCTTAGTACAGAAAGGAATATACTGTCCTTTTTTATCCATCTGAATGATATCATTTCTTTTCACATCAAATGTCGAATTATTAAGAGCCGCATTGTCCGCCGTATTAAGCAATGCAAGATTTGCAATGGAATGCATGTACTCTGTATTGCCTGAAACGGATAACAAACCAAGAACTTTTTGCTGAATGCTCTCAAATACAGTGCGCTCCAGCTTATCTGCATTTATCGCGCCTTGCATTTCATCAATCAGTTCACTATGTTCACCACCGATACTTTCAACAGATGGGATATGAAGTTCCAGCCACTTTTTCCAAACATCTTGCGTTTTCATACCTTCCGATTGCTGGGCATGTATATGCTCTAGGCTCCATGTAACATTGCTGCCCTTATGGTGCTTAAACTGATCAAATGGAAACCGTTGAGCATGTCCATCACTTCTTCTTACCGATTCGATATTGAATAAAAGCAGTAATGTACTAATCCGCTTATAATCCAACGACTTCTCATAACTGAGTTCAGCATAATTTCCAGAAATCGCAACGCTCTTTTTAATCAGTTCGTCGAGAGATTCATTAAACTCGCTCTTCTTTTTATCTTTTGACAGAGCAAATATTTTATGCAGAGAAGTGCCAGATGTAATCAAATAGCCGATTCTGTGGTACAGATCATGATCCTCGTACCAGCCCTTCAAAGTAAGAAAAGTCTGATAGATTTTTTTCCAGATATCATCCAGTGATACTTCTTTACGCAATTCATCAAATCGGAAGAATGTATAATACTTTTCTCGTGTACTTTCATCTTTACCGGCAATCAGGTCAAGAACAAGGTCAATTCTTGTCTGATATTCACCTTTGACGCTGTTTGTCAAAAAGAACCACAGAGATTCATTATGAAGTTCCCTCTCGATGCCATCCCATTGTAGCGATATCTCTTCCTGCTTTTCCCTGCGCATATTCTCTGCATTATCCCGGCTAAGAAACATCGCTTTGACGAGTTCAGCACTTGTCAGCGGAATTTTTCCGATGTTCAAACGGGTAAATAGCGAGATTGCATCTTCGCTTTCTCCAACCTCGTACCAGATGATTTTGACATCTTCTTTTAAGTATTCAAAGATATGCATAACCCGAATTTGTAAGTCCTGCTCAAACCACTCTTTTATGGTGTTGTATGCCTTGGCTATAAACCAAAAGTCGATGTTATCATCCTGTTTCGTCATGTCCAAAGTTTTCAAAAACTCTTCTGACTGGTCTCTTGTCTGATAAGAAAGTGTAAATGCTGGTTCATTGAAGAACGGATTCACGTTCTTCATATACTTATAAATGAGATATAATGTGGTAAGTCTCTGCTGTCCATCAATCAGTTCGTACTGATCTTCTTTTTTACGAACGACCACCGGCTGCAGGCAATAATTTTTCTTACCATTCTGATATATATCATCTAACAGGCGTACAACCTCTGTTTCACTCCATCTATAGCCTCTTTGATATGACGGAATATAAAAAGAGCCACTTATATCAGCCACGAATTTCGTTTCAAGTATAATATTATTGCCCATAGCCAAACCTCCATCTGTGCTTTAACCGCATTCTTTTGTTTCCTAATATTCCTTTACATCTTCCCATGCCCCCGATAGTCCATCAAGGTGAATTCCTCTAATCTTGAAATCAATAATTTTGATTTATCGCTCTGCCGGACGAAGGCTGCAAATTGCTCCTGCTGATCGATATCTGGCGTTGGAATGACCACTTGACCGAGATTCTTCCTGCTTATACGCTTCCTTGTGCTACCGGTTACCGACGAACCGATCTGTGCCGCATACAGAGTAGTCATTGTGTAGGCCACAAAAAACTCTGGAAGCACATGGCTTTTAAGGCGAACAATGCTGCAGTCAACAGCGGTGATGGATTTGCCAAGACCATCGGGTATGATACAAGCTCGTCCTACAGGGTCTGGAAGCCTTGAAATAAGGATATCGTTAGGTAAAACCTCTGTGCAATTTAACCGGACAAAAGTTTCCTCGTCTATATACCGTGCTCTCTCTCCCTTATCTAAGTACACACCATTTCCGACGTTTCCGGTCTGTATCAATCGAATGCCATCGTCCGCTTGGTCCTTACTTTCGATCCAATCCCCATCAGCAAATACAGTACACACTTGTTCTACAGTTGCGCATCTGGTCTCATCGCCTAAGTAGGATCCAAACTGCTCCATAAATTGAGATTTCACCAGTTCATCCGTAGCCACAATCAGCTTCTGGTAGGATTTCTTCGTGTTATCCATAGCCCAGAGCAGTTCAGCCAATTCCTTTTGTTTCTCCATATCTGGGAGCTCGAACTCATAATTCTTCAAGTGTTCCCATTTTACACGAGGTGAAAGGGAGCCTGCGGATTTGCCGACAGCAAAGTCAAACAAATCATCATTCTGGATGATGAACGGGAGCAACTCCGGCAAAATACGGTCAGGTTTTGCTTCGATAACAGTGATATCACCAGAGCAGATGCCATCAAATGGAGCAACAGCAGCCTTTTTGAGGTAGGCTCTGCGGCGGCCAAACAAGACATTCCCCTTGCGGAACATCTTACTGAACGTATTTTCGCTGCCTTCATCCCAAGCGGTCAATGTAATCTCTTCCGGGATCAGGTGTTCCAGCCCAACGATAGGATAGCCATCCTTGCTGCCTTTGCATGTCTCCTTATGTTCTACAGCGACATCGCCAAGAAGGACTTTATTCATTGACATCTGCCTCCTTTACTAATAGTGCGTTCAATTTTTCATAGCTCAGTTTCATCATTTCGGAAGCAGCTAGCCAACTATCATAATGCTCCTGAACATTACGATTATCTATATCTTCTTCGTTAACCTCTGGTTTCACATACAGAGGAATGCTCAAGGAGAAGTTATTATTTGCAATATCCTGAATAGTAGCTACCTTTGCAAAATCAGCATCATCAACATAGCTGTCATACGCGGCAGCAATTCGAGCGATGTGCCGTTCTTCCAGATAGCTCTGCGCATTTTTGCGCTCAACCTCATTTACCGCATTGATGAACAACACCTGTCCACGACGTTCAGGGCGCTTATTCATCCGACAAATCATGATACAAGCTTCCATCGGAGAGTTGTAGAAAAGATTCGGTCCGAGACCGATAACACATTCTACTTTATCGCTGCGCACCAGTCTTTCACGCATTGCACTTTCCTCATTACGGAAAAGAACTCCGTGCGGGAACAGGATAGCGCATCGGCCAGTATTGTCCTTCAGACTTGCGATAATGTGCTGAAGGAATGCATAATCAGCACGGCCTTGCGGAGGCACACCCAAGAAGTTACGACCATATTTATCACTTTCAAATGCTGCGCGATCCCACTGACTAATTGAGTACGGCGGATTTGCCAGGATAAGGTCAAATTGCTTCAGTCTACCATTCTCAACGAAGGCCGGTGCTTTCAAAGTATCTCCATTTACGATATTAAAGTCCTTAACTCCGTGCAGAAACAGATTCATCTTGCCAATAGCAGAGGTAAGCGCATTGATTTCCTGACCGTAAACAGCCACATTTCGCCATTCCTTACCTTGCTCTTTTAAGTACGCAATAGAAGAAATAAGCATACCTGCACTACCACAGGTCGGATCATAGATAGATTCCCCCGACTCCGGCTTCAACATCTCAGTCATCAAATGCACAACAGTACGATTCGTGTAAAACTCCTGTGCTGTGTGACCGCTGTCATCCGCAAACTTTTTGATCAGGTATTCGTATCCTTGACCAAGTTCGTCTTCCGGGCAGTTAGCAATAGAGAGTGTCTTGGTACTGAAGTGCTCCAACAGATCCTTCAACAACCTATCAGGGAGCCTGTTCTTATTTGTCCAGGCACCATCACCAAAAATACCTTGTAACTTGTCAATGTTGGCATTTTCCACTTTGCGGAATGCCTCAACAATGGCCACACCAACATTTTCGGATACGGCACGGACATCATTCCAGTGATACCCCTTGGGAACCACAAAGGTATGGATTTCGTCAGCATCAAATTCGGCAGCGTCATCACCATATTCTTCGATAGCAAGAGCAGTTTCTTCATCGTATACATCACAGATGCGCTTGAAGAACAGCAGCGGAAAAATATATTGTTTATAGGCACCAGCATCAATGTTGGTTCTTAGGAGGACAGCGGAGTTCCAAAGATAGGATTGCAGTTCCTCAATGGTTATTCTTTTACTCACTGATATAACCTCCTTCCAGCAAGAGCTTACGCATCTTTTCTTCGGCTGCAATCATTTCTTTGTAAGCCTCAAAATACTGTCTACGGATTTCTGCCGGAGGAACAGTTTCCTGCTCCTTCTTTTCGATATAGTTGTTAATAGCAAGAGAAAAGTCTTTCTCCCGAATTTCTGGAATCGTAACGATTTTGACCTTTTCGATAACATCTTCGTATTCCATATAGTAGTTGAATACGGTTTGGATATCTTCTTCGGTCATAATGTTCTGTGCTCTCTGGGGAGTATAAATTCCGGAGCCATCAATCATACAAATACGGCCACGATGCTCAGGAGCTTTATCATTATTCAAGAAAAGAATGCAGGCAGAAACACCAGTGGAGTAGAATACACCACTGGCCATCGTAATGATAGCTTCCAGTTTATCGGATTCCACAAGGTGCTTGCGAATCTCACCTTCTTTACCGCTTCTAAAGAGCACTCCCTGCGGCAGCACCACAGCACAACGACCAGTTTTCGGATTCATAGACTTAATCATGTGCTGGAGCCATGCAAAATCACCATTGGAATCGGTCGGGCATCCCCAAATATTTCTACCGTAAATATCGCTGCTGAATTGTTCAGCTCCCCAGTTTTTGAGCGAAAACGGAGGATTTGCGACTACGCAATCAAAGGTCTGCAATGATCCACGTTCCAGATAGTTCGGGGATCGCAGAGTATCGCCCTGTGTCACTTTGAAATCTCGTGCACCATGCAAGAACAGATTCATTCGAGCAATGGCAGATGTTGCCAGATTCTTTTCCTGACCGTAGATTTTTCCATAGGTCAACTTGTCATCATGCATGTACCGAATAGCCTCAATGAGCATACCACCCGTACCACAGGCTGGATCGTAAACGGTCTCTCCGGCCTTGGGAGCCATTAGCATAATAAGTAATTTGACAATCGAACGCGGCGTGTAGAATTCACCGGCATTCTTTTTGGAGAGATCAGCAAATTTCTTAATCAGAAATTCGTAACTGTCACCCATTACATCTGCGGAATAATTGTTGTTGCCGACCTTGATTTTAGACATATGTTCAATCAGGTCTTTCAGACGTTCGTCAGATAGTTTTGTTTTGTCGGTCCAGTTTGCATCGTCAAAACTGCTGAACACGCCACTCAGCGTATCAGGATTAGCACGTTCAATTCCATTCATGGCTGTTACAATAGCCACACCGACATTTTCACTTGCTTCACGAACATCCTTCCAGTGGCAGCCCTCCGGAATGACAAAGCGGTGATTTTCCGGGAAGCTAGCGTATTCCTCGTCACCACCGGATTCTTCGAGAGCAACTTGAGTTTCTTCATCATAAACATCGGAGAGACGCTTGAAGAAAAGAATAGGCGTTACATAACTCTTATATTCGTCCTGATTGATGGGGCCACGCAGAATATTGCAGGCTTCAAACAGGTGAGAAAACAGCTTCTGACTGGTTGTTTCTTCCGGATGTGCGGCACTGGCTTCCAATTCCATATCAGCTATATCCATAGCAGATTGCATCATCTCAGCACGACCTCCTGTCTTTACTTTTTTACCGGTGGAAGGTTTTACACCTACGCTACCACTTTCTTGAATTTTCTCAAATTTAGCAGGATACTTGTTTTCAAATTCCAGGAGAATTTTCAGGAGACGCTCGTCCAAAAATGTAAGAGCGTGTTTTCTGATATTAGTAGGTACACCATAGTACGCCTCGGCAACAGCACCGGTGATAGCCGCCAAGGTGTCACTGTCACCTCCAATAGAAATGGCGTTGCGAATAGCATCCTCAAAACTGGTAGACTCAAAGAATGCTTCGAGTGCCTGAGGGACGGTATCTTGGCAGGTTTCGTTAAACTGGTAGGTATCACGAATGGAATCTAAGGTGAAGTTAATCGGATAGTAGTTCTTCACGATATAATCCTGAATTTCCATCAGACTGCTTCCAGTACGAGCCAGATAGACTGCAATGGCAGTAGCTTCCGCCCCCTTAATTCCTTCTGGGTGATTGTGGGTTGTCTCGGTAACTGCTCTTGAAAGTGCTGCGGCTTCCGCAACAGAATTAGCTACATAGCCACATCCTCCGACACGCATTGCTGCTCCGTTTCCGTAGCTGTTGTATGGTTGAGGATTGTCCGAATACATCCAACGATAAAAGGAACCACCATAACCACAATGTGGATAGGGACGTCCAATTCGCTGCATAGATTCAATCGTTATATTACTTAAATCACTGTAGTCCGGCTTGCAATGCATCAAAGCATCACATACAGCCAGAGACATGACGGAATCATCGGTGAAGAAACATTGATGCGTAAGAAAATCAAAATCTTTCGACCTATGATTATCCCATTCAAATCTGGAACCGACGATGTCGCCAATGATTGCTCCAATCATCTAGTTTTCTCGCTTTCTTTTTTGTTATTAGTAATACTGCTCAATATAGCTATAAGCCTTATCAAAGACATCTTTATCCTTGATTTTGTATTTGATCCAAACAACACTGCGAAGGGCTTTCTTGACTTCCTGCTTACCAGCAGTAGTGCTCTGCCAGCCATCGAAACGCACAATTTTTACAATGCTGTCAATATCAGCAACGATGCGCTCAACAATAACAGGAGTGCTTCGGTTTTTCAAACCGTTAAAAAGTTCCGTCAGTGCAGCGATTCCCTTATCAACTTCCTGCTCTGGCACTACTTCTTTTTCTGCCTGTGCTGCTTCCTTCGCCAATTCCAATAGAAGTTTCAAGAACTCGATGCTGGTCACCAGACCCTGTTCGTGCTTTTCTCGCAATGTTTCCAGCTTTTCATCAAGCTTGATGAATTTCGGATCCTTGGTGTGATTCATGATTTTGGCTACGAGATTGATTTCGATCTTTTTGGTGGTCTTCTTCAAATCTTTCTGCTTTTCTAAGAACTCATCAATCAGGTCGGCATCCATTGCCAGGATTTCCACGTCCTCATCCGCTTCGCCAACGGTCAGGTTCTGATGAACAAGCTCAATCGTTTTTGCGCCCAAGGACGCCCAGATCAATCCACCACGGCCATCCGTCGGCTTCACAGATTCATATACACGAGACAGCCACTGGTAATCCGCTTTATAAGCATTCAGAAAAACGTCTGGTGATAACGCATCCCACGCACGATTCAGCACACGGTAGTCAGCAGCAAACGCGTCTTTTTCTTTATTTGTTGGTAAGCACTCCTGCGCTGCCATGAGACCTTCCCAACCTTCAATTGTTCTATCAACACCCAAGAAGTATCCCAGGCATTTTTTTAGGAGTGTCGGAAGCTGCTTCTTGATTTCTTCAATGTTGGTGATGATCTTACGCATACTGTTTTCGTCAAAATCCAGTGCACGTGCGACATCATCAAAAATACCGATATAATCAACGATCAGACCATGTGTTTTTCCTTGGTCATAGGTACGGTTGGTACGACAAATCGCCTGTAGAAGGGTATGATCCTTCATGGGTTTATCCAGATACATTACCTGAAGAATCGGTGCGTCAAAACCAGTCAACAGTTTAGCTGTTACAATAACAAGTTTTAACGGGCTTGCAGGATCACGGAAAGTGTCTAAAACCTTTCCCTCAGCATCACGATCTCTGCGATATTTCTTATAACGATCTTCTTTATCGTTATTGGTATCCATAACAATGGTGCTGGCTTCTTCGCCGAGTAGCTCATCGAGGACAGCCTTATACATCAAGCAGCATTCACGGTCATAGACAACGACCTGACCCTTGTAGCCATTCGGCTCGATTTTCTCCTTGAAATGTTTAGCGATATGCTCACATACCTTGCGAATTCTAGCCGGGTTGTACATGATTGCCTTCATGTTTACCCTGCGAGAAAGTTCGTTCTTTTCATCTTTGCTAAGTCCAGCCTCATCGGTCATAGCCTCAAATTCACGATCCAGCTTTTCCTTATCCACATGAAGCTCTACAGGAACCGGCTCAAAGTGAAGAGGAAGCGTAGCACCATCACGAATGGAATCAGAAAAGGAATAGCGGCTCATATAGCCAGTGCGATCTTCCTCGGCACCGAAGGTTGCAAAAGTGTTTTTATCAACACGATTGATAGGCGTACCGGTCAATCCAAAGAAGAAAGCATTTGGCAGAGCCATTCTCATTTTTTCACCCAGATCACCTTCCTGGGTTCTGTGAGCTTCATCGACCATGACGATGATGTTATCACGAGGATTCAGCTCACCGCTAACCTCACCAAACTTAAAAATCGTAGTGATAAGGATTTTTCGCATATCACCACGGAAGAAGGAAAGAAGTTCCTCTTTTGTGGCTGCACTGGTTAGATTCGGAATGTCTGATGCATTAAAGGTTGCAGTAATCTGCGTTTCCAGATCAATGCGATCATCCACAATAACAACGGTTGGATTTTTGAGCTCCGGAATCATTCGCAGTTTCTGTGCTGCGAAGACCATAAGAAGAGATTTACCGGAACCTTGAAAATGCCAGATTAGACCTTTCTTAGGGTAGCCAGCGATAACACGATTCACAATCATATTAGCGCCTTCAAATTGCTGGTAACGACAGATAATTTTATATTTACGATATTTTTTATCAGTGGCGAACATCGTGAAGAACTGAAAAATGTCCATGACATTCTTCGGTGAAATCATATCCTCCACACTGATTTTTACATCTGCAAGACTGCCTTCCGACTTATGAGTTGCTGTGTGCCACGGTCCCCACATGTTAATAGGCATATTGATAGAACCATAGCGATAGCATTTGCCTTCAGTAGCAAAATTAAATACGTTGGTTACAAACATGGCGGGTATGCTTTTTTCATAAGCAGAAATATCGCCAGCCGCATCCAACCAAGTAATGGCACTACGAACCGGAGTTTTCAATTCACCGATAGCAATCGGGAAGCCGTTAATCAAGAGAACAATATCTAAGCGCTTGCCGCCTTCGGCCTGAGGATATATCCACTGATTGGTCACAACATATTCGTTGAGAGCAAGATCTTCTTTACGCATAGTACCAAAGAAACGAATCGGAACCATGCGTCCGTCCTTACCAAAAGGATAGGAGTTTTCCTCGAAAATCATTTTCTTGAAAATCTCATTCTGAGTGACAAGGTTATGTGGTTGAACAGACAAAATAAGTGTCCTAAGTTTATAAATAACTTCATCTGCCCGGGATGGATCTTCCGCAATTTCCGGGTTAAGGCGAATGAGGGCCTCTTTTACCATTGGTTCAACAAGTACATCCGAATACATACGAGGAAGTTCCTCGGCAGGAATATATTTCCACCCATTCTTCTGAAGAGTAGAAAGCATCATTTGCTCAATGGTATTATCTTCATTAAAAATAGTAGCCATCTGTATTCCTCCTCCAGTCCAATCAATCTTATTTTATCTTTTCGTCCGTCCCATAATCTGGACTATCCGGTAAAATTTCTAATATGTCATCTACTGTGCAATTCAGTTTGAGGCAAATCCGTGCAATTACTTCCATAGAAACTATTTCGCCTCTGCCCATTTTGCTTATCGTGCTTGGGCTCACATCTGCCAACTCGCATAATTCCTTTTTCATCATTTTTCGATCAATAAGCATTTTGAATAATCTATTGTAGGAAACCGCCATATCATACCGCCTTCTTTATTCATACCAACGCTTGCAACTATAAAAGCTCATGATAAAATTATAGCACACTCGCTTTGCTAAGTAAATCAATAATGGTGACTTCTCGCAAGTGCTGCTCTTCTGCAAGCAGGGCTTTCGTGACACGAAAGCGATTTTCTGCTTGTTGGGGA
>ENA-OZAB01001044-OZAB01001044.1-human-gut-metagenome-genome-assembly--contig:-NODE-1044-length-12637-cov-4.253060_pt1 | contig 12637 bp, 9 predicted proteins | sample MGYA00243297_ERZ653491 | MGnify/ENA primary metagenome ERZ653491 (study PRJEB26926, sample SAMN06165154) | human gut metagenome | biome: ENVO:00009003; feature: ENVO:2100002; material: ENVO:00002003... | reverse complement strand
CGAGATCATGCCTAGTCTCGTGGGCTCGGAGATGTGTATAAGAGACAGCCCTACAAGTACGCTTCTGACAACGAAGTGGCGTCCTTCCTCTGCTGCCGTTGGGACTTGATGCAGGCAGCCGGTATCACGGAACTGCCAACCACATTGGACGAGTTTTACAACTGTCTGACTACACTGAAAAACTATTATGGCGACGAGTACATCATTCTCACCGGGCCCTTCCTGCCCACCACCGAGAAAAATGAGAACTGGAAGTTCCCAAAGGTCATCGCAAGTGCCTTCGGCATTTGGAATGAATGGATGGTGGATGAGCAAGGCAACGTTATTTATATGACGGAGCATCCAAACTTTGAGGCTATGCTCAACTATATGACCAAACTGTACGACGAAGGCCTGCTTGATCCGGATTGGGCCGTAAACACCAATGACAGCGTGAACGAGAAGTTTTCTTCCGGCAAGGCCATCATCACGTCTTCTTCCCGCTCTGGCGCCAACGTCACAAGCCCCGCCATCATTGCCAATCTAGGCATCACCTATGACGATTTGGCTTATATCAGCCCCCTCAAGGGCGAGGACGGGACCTGTACCTACATGGTGACCGAGGCCCTGAGTTCCGTGTCCGTCATCCTGCGCAACTGCGACAATGCTGCCGATGTGATTCATTGGTGCAACCTAAAAGTCCAGGATCAGCTCTTCCTCAACTTTGGTGTCGAAGGCGTGCATTTTACTCGCGATGAAAACGGAGTCATGGAGCCCATCAACCCCATTTTTTCCGATGAACGCGGCAATTCCTACTGGTATTGCAACGCCATGGATATGGCTGCGTATCAGAAGGATTGGCCTGCCCGCATCCGCAAATCCGCCGGTCAGTATCACGCGTGGGAAAACGTGACGATGAAGGCGCAGAATGAAACGCCTGAAATCTTCGTGGATAACCCCTTTAAGTTTATGCCCGCTTATGATAACTACTCCAAGTACAATACGGGCCTGCATACCCTCCTGAGCGACTTCATTGTGCAGGTTATCACCGGTGCAAAGACCATTGCTGATATCGAAACCTTCCAAAAAGACTGGAAGGCAGGCATGGGCGAAGAAGTCCGTTCCGATTTACAGGAGTATATTGACCAAAAGTAGCGCTCAGGCTTTTTATGAAAAGGGCGGGCAGTATGCTTCCCGCCCTTTTTCCTGTTTGGAAGCCGCGGATGTTTTGAACGGTCTGCGCAACCAGGATGCATTCCCCTGGCAAACGCCCATGCTTTTTCCCAAAAGATGTGCGCAACGGGCGTGCGTGCCTGCAGTTTGGGGTTCATAGGGGGTCCGGCAGGACCCTGATGCCATCCCACAGACGTACAATCCTCAGCTTGGGGGCAAATTGTCTTGGAAAGAGCGGAGAATACGTTCCCTGCAATAGCCAAGCCTGCCGCGGATAGACGCGAACAGGCTTGGCTTTGGCATATGTGTTTTGCTTTCTCTAGCTGTCAAGATTGTGCTCCACGCAGGTTCCCATCTCGTTGACAATCGCGACCAGTTTGGCGGTATCCACGTTCTGTACCGCAGCGTTCTTCGCCCGCAAGCACAGGGCCGCAGCGATGCCGGCCGCCTGACCGGTTTCCATGCAAGGGGCCTGTACGCGTGTGGCCGCGAAGGCTTCTTCATCTGCAGAAATAGCGCGGCCGGCCACCAGTAGATTGGTATGCGTGCCATTGATGAGGGAACGGTAGGGAATATAGCCTGCCTGAGCAGGAAACCGCAACAACTGCCCTTCGTCATTCGGGAGATGAATGTCTATGGCGTGACAGCTTCTGGCGATGGCATCTTCAAATTTGATTGCGTTGACATATTCGTCACCACATAAAACATGCAGGCCATGAATGCGTCGACTCTGACGGATGCCTGCCATGGTAGCCACCGCAATCAGCTGGCATCGACAAAACTCCGCTATGTTTTCTCGCAACAGTTCCACCAATCGAAACACATCACGGCGCATTTGGATTTCAGCCCGCTGATAGTCTTCAGAATCCACGGCGTCCATGGCCGAACGGGTCATATTCACGGTGATGATACCGTCATCCAATGTGGTAGCCAACCAAGGCCCGCCGAAAATCGGAACGTCTTCTCCCTTTTCTCTCAACGCAAGCAGGGCGTCGCGCACAAATACAGCCTGATGGTTGAACCGGTGATTCTTTTGGTGGATAATATGCATACGCTCAGTGCTGGTATCCACGCCCGCAAGACAAAAGCACAGCGTGCCTGGCTGCATAGGACGCGTAACAGGCAAAAAATCCATGCCCGCCATGGCAGCCAAATCGGCATCGCCGGTTGCGTCAACAAAGTAATTGCCTTTTACGGCCATGATACCGCTCTTGTTAACAAACAGGACGCTTTCTATATGACCGTCCCTGATGACGCAATCTACCAAATAGCTGTTCAGGTACAGTGTTACACCGGCCTTGAGCAGCATTTCTTGTGCAACCAACTTGTAAGTCTCGGGATGAAACGAAAGATTCGCACGCGGGTACTCCACCAGGCCGCCCTTGGCTTCCACCAGCGCCTGGGCAAAACGCCACGCCATACCGCCCAGCACGCGCTTACCATTATAGGCAAACTCGCTCATAGGGTTCACATATCCTGCCGTCGCCATGCCGCCAAGAAAACCAAAGCGCTCAATCAGCGCCGTCTTGCATCCCTGCTCTGCCGCCGCCAGAGCGGCGCCAATGCCGGCAGGTCCGCCTCCGCAGACAACCACGTCATATTGGCGGAGCACAGGAATCCGTTTGCTATAGAGAAATGTATCCATATGCATTGTCCACCGCTCTCTCTGATTTATATTCATATTATATCATGAAACAAAACAGCGAGAATGTCCGTATTATTCGATTGCTGTTTCGTTGTTTTGCTCTTTGCGAAAAGCGGGTTTCGGCGGCAGGATTTTCAAAACAGAGTCAGAATGATTCGTACAAAATGATAATGAATTGCAACGTTTTGGATTGACAAAACCAGAATATTGAAGCGGAGGTCTTTGCATGACGGGATTGGAATGGTTCAAAAAAAGCAAAATCATCGCCATCGTCCGTGGACTTGCTCCGGAACATATGGTCCAACTGGCGGAGGCGCTATACGAAGGAGGCATCGACCTCATCGAAGTGACTTTTCACCAGAGCCAACCAGAAACGTGGCAAAACACGGCCACTTCCATCCAAGCCATAGCCAGCCATATGACAGGCAGAATGCTGGTGGGTGCTGGTACAGTCATCTGTGAAAAACAGTTGGATATGGCCTGTAAAGCGGGCGCGGCTTATGTTGTCACGCCCAACACCGATTCCCACCTCATTCGCACGGTAAAGGCGCGCGGGCTTCTGAGCTTTCCCGGCGCGTTCACGCCCAGTGAAATTGTGGAAGCGTATCAGGCTGGCGCGGATGCCGTGAAGGTATTTCCCGCTGGCAATCTGGGACCGTCCTATATTCAGGCCATAAAAGCGCCTCTGCCCCATATTCCTCTGGTAGCTGTTGGCGGCATCAATGTGAAGAACGCGCGGGAATATATGGCAGCCGGTTGCTGTGGCATTGGTATAGGAGGGAATCTGGTAAACAAAAACTGGATCGAAGCCGGCGCGTGGAATATGATTGCTGCGCTGGCCAGAGAATACAGAAAGGCGGTTGAAACAAGGTGAGCAAAGTCGTTACCTTTGGTGAAATCATGATGCGTCTGAATCCTCCCGGCTATCACAGATTCGTACAGGCAGACAGCTTTGAGGTAACGTATGCCGGCGGTGAGGCAAATGTCGCCGTTTCCTTGGCCAATTATGGCAATGACGTTCGCTATTGCACTAAAATCCCCCTGCATGATATTGGCCAGAGCGCCGTGAACGCGCTGCGACGATTTGGTGTGGATATCTCCAGGGTGGTTCGTGGCGGCTCCCGTCTGGGCCTGTATTATGTGGAAAAGGGCGCAAGTCAGCGAGGCACCAGCGTTATTTACGACCGCGCCAACTCAGCCATTTCTCTTGCCGAGCGCAAGGATTTTGATTGGGACAGCATTTTGCAAGACGCCGATTGGTTCCACTGGACAGGCATCACGCCGGCGCTCGGTGGTCAATTGCCGGAAATCACCATGGATGCCCTGAAGAAGTGCAAGGAAAAAAACATGACCGTCAGCTGCGACCTTAACTATCGCAGCAAACTCTGGGACCGCAAAAAGGCCGGCGAGATTATGGGATGGCTGGTTCCTTATGTCGATGTGCTCATCGCCAACGAAGAGGATGCCAAAGACGTGTTTGGCATCGAAGCGGCCGATACCGATGTCATGAGCGGCAAGCTAAACCACAGGGGATATATCCATGTGGCACGGCAGCTTACCGAGCGTTTCGGCTGCAAAGCGGTTGCCATCACGCTTCGTGAATCCATATCTGCCAGTGCAAACAACTGGTCCGGTATGCTCTACACCGAAGGTAAATCGTACTTTTCAAGGAACTACCTCATTCAATTGGTCGATCGTGTGGGCGGCGGTGACAGCTTTGGCGGCGGTCTTATCCATGCAATGCGCAAAGGTCTGTCTGCACAGGATACCATCGAGTTCGCCGTGGCGGCGAGCTGCCTCAAGCAAACCATTGAACACGATTTCAATCTTGTCAGCGAAGCTGAGGTATTGGCTCTGATGCATGGAAACTCCTCCGGCCGTGTGCAACGCTGACGAAAAGGCAAGCAGCCATTGCCCACATCGCTCTTTGTGTTTTTCGCGCCAAAGCGTTATGTGCTTGACATGGTTGACAGAGCAGTGCATGGAAAGAGCGCTCATCCCCCTTGACAAAACGGCCTGTCGAAGGTACAATATCCTTTGCATGTGCCCGTAGCTCAGTTGGATAGAGTGACAGACTCCGACTCTGTAGGCCGCTGGTTCGAATCCAGTCGGGCACACCAGAAAAGCCGTCCTTTCGTCTGCTGTCTGCGGACAAAAGAACGGCTTTTCCCTGTCCGGTGTTTTTCTCGCCTCCTCCGGATTCCCCCTTTCCATTTCTGCGCCGGTATAGTATGATATATCCATCCACGAACGCATCACGAGGAGGCAAATCAGATGTTCATCGTCGATACCCACTGCGACACGCTGCTGGCCCGTGCCGAAGCGCACAACGAATTCACCCGGAGCGCCAGCCCTCATGTCACGCCCCAGCGCCTGCGCGACGGCGGCGTCACGCTGCAGGTTTGCGCGCTGTTCTCCGGTTCCGCGGGCCCCAAGGGCCAGGGGCGTCAGGCCCCCCGCGCAATGGCGAACGCGCAGCTCGCCGCGCTGTCGCAGCTGACGGAAAACGGCGTGCGCAAAGTAGACAGCCCGTTTGACGCCCGGGAAGGCGAAACCTGTCTGATGCTTTCCATCGAGGGCGGCGAAATCATCGGGAATTCGCTGGACGAGCTGCGCTATTTCCACAGCCTGGGCGTGCGCCTGTTCGCGCTGACCTGGAACTTTGAAAACGACATCGGCTATCCGCACTGCAGCGGCGGCCAGCATGGTCTGAAGCCCTTTGGCTGGGAAGCCGTGCGCGAAATGAACCGGCTGGGCATCGCGGTGGACGTCGCGCACCTGGGCGAAGGCGGTTTCTGGGATTTGGTTTTCCACAATGACAAGCCGCCCATGACCTCCCATTCCTGCTGCCGCCGCCTGCGCAACCATACCCGAAACCTTACGGACGACCAGATTCGCGCCCTGATTGACCGCGGCGGCTGGATGGGCATCAACTTCTATACCAATTTTCTCACAGACACCGGCCATGCCACCCTGGACACCGTCGTGGACCACATCGCGCATGTGGCGGAGCTGGGCGGCGTGGAGCATGTGGGCTTCGGTTCGGACTTTGACGGCATCGACTCCGCGCCCGAGGGGCTGGAGCACCCCGGTCTGATTCCCAACCTGCTGGACGCGCTGCGCCGCAGAGGCTTTGGCGAAGCGGAAATCGAGGGCATCGCGGGCAAGAATTTCCTGCGCTATATGCGCAGCATCATCACGGCCTGACGCGCGCCGGGGCGGCGTTTTTCGACGGATTTCTTGACAGGCGCGACGGGCTTTGCTACACTGACGAAAATCCATGTTTGACGGGCGAAAGGAGCGGTTGCCGATGCTGGGGTCTACCATTCGCGAAGGGCTGACGTTTGACGATGTGTTGCTGGTGCCTCGCCGCAGCGATGTGCTGCCCAAGGATGTCGATTTGTCCGTAGAGCTGCTGCCGGGCATCCTGTTGCGCGTGCCGCTGATGAGCGCGGCCATGGATACCGTGACCGACGCCAGGCTGGCCATCGCCATGGCGCGGGAAGGCGGCATTGGCATCATCCACAAGAACATGTCGATTCAGGCGCAGGCCGCGCAGGTAGACAAGGTAAAGCGCAGCGAACACGGCGTCATCACCGACCCGTTCTTCCTTTCTCCCGAGCACAAGGTTTCCGACGCGCTGGAGCTGATGGCGCGCTACCGCATTTCGGGCGTGCCCATCACGCGCGAAGGCAAGCTGGTGGGTATTCTCACCAACCGCGACCTCCGCTTTGAAACCGATTACAGCCAGCCCATCGGCGCGGTGATGACCTCTGAAAACCTGGTGACCGCTCCGGCCGGCACTACGCTGGAGGAAGCCAAGCGTATCCTGGCGCGGCACCGCATCGAAAAGCTGCCGCTGGTGGACGAAAACTACATGCTCTGCGGCCTGATTACCATCAAGGACATCGAAAAATCCACCAAGTATCCCAACAGCGCCAAGGACAAAAACGGACGCCTGCTCTGCGGCGCGGCGGTCGGCATTGCCAAGGATACGCTCGAGCGCGTGCGCGCGCTGGTGGAAAAGAAGGTGGACGTTATCGTCGTAGATACCGCCCATGGCCATTCCGAGGGCGTGCTGCATATCGTGGAATGCATCCGCAGCGCGTATCCGGACCTTCCGTTGATTGGCGGCAACGTCGCCACCCGCGCGGCCACGCATGACCTCATCGCCGCGGGCGCCAACTGCGTCAAGGTCGGCATCGGCCCCGGCTCCATCTGCACCACGCGCGTGGTGGCGGGCATCGGCGTGCCGCAGATTACGGCGATTGCCGACTGTGCGGAGGAGGCCGAAAAGCACGGCGTGCATGTCATTGCGGACGGCGGCATCAAGTACTCGGGCGATATCGTCAAGGCGATTGCGGCGGGCGCGCGCGCCGTGATGCTGGGAAGCCTGCTGGCCGGCACGGAGGAAAGCCCGGGCGCCATGGAAATCTATCAGGGGCGTTCGTTCAAGGTCTATCGCGGCATGGGCTCCATGGGCGCCATGGCGGAAGGCAGCAAGGACCGCTACTTCCAGGAGGATGCCAAGAAGCTGGTGCCCGAGGGCGTGGAAGGGCGCGTGCCCTACAAGGGACCGCTGTCCGACACCATTTTCCAGCTGGTGGGCGGCCTGCGCGCGGGCATGGGCTACTGCGGCACGGCGACCATCGAGGCGCTCTGCAACGAAAGCGAGTTTATTCACATCACGGGCGCCGGGCTGACCGAAAGCCATCCGCACGATATCTACATCACCAAGGAAGCGCCCAACTATTCCCGCCAGACCGGCGAGTAAGCGCCGCCTGCCCGGCGCAGGCCGGCAAAACGCGGCAGGCCGGACGCCCTGTCCGGCCTGCGCTGCGGGATACCATCCAGTCCATGCTCTGATTCGGCTCCGACGACATGCGCGCCGGGGCCGGTTTGCGTCCGGAGGCTTGCTGCCCCGGACCGTCCTATGCCCTCATGGCGCCGCGCGCTTTTGCCGCCTGTTACAGGCGCTCGCGGCGCCGTCCCGTCCGACCGTTACGCCTTTCCGTACAGGGGGCCGAAGGCGGCGCAGGCACGAAAATCGGCGCCCTCCAAGTCCTGCGTGCCAAAGGCGGCCCAGGCGCTGGGGCGGAAAATCCTTTCGCGCGCGACGTTGTGCATGCACACCGGAATGCGCAGCATGGAGGCCAGGGTAATCAGTTCCGCGCCGATATGCCCGTAGCTGAACGCGCCGTGGTTGGCGCCCCAGTTGGCCATGACGCCGTATACGTCCGCAAACGCGCCTTCGCCCGTCAGGCGCGGGGCGAACCAGGTGGTGGGCCAGGTGGGGTCGGTGCGCTTTTCCAGAAGCGCATGGACCGCCTCCGGCAGCGCCACGCTGTATCCCTCGGCGATTTGCAACACCGGGCCCAGCCCGTCCACCAGGTTCAGGCGGGTCAGGGTCATGGGCATGCCGCCGGGCGTTCGCAGGTGGGAGGAATAGCCGCCGCCGCGGAAATAGCCCAAATCCGCGTAGCAATAGTCCACCGCATCCAGCGTGCGCGCCGCCTCCTCCGGCGTAATGGTCCACCACGGCTTGATGGCCGGACGCCCGTCCTCCTCGCACCGGCCCGCCGCTTCCAGCGTCACCGCGCCGGAGTTAATCAGGTGGATAAAGCCGTTTTCCGCCAGCCCTTCGGGCGTCCAGCCGCTCACGCGGCGAACCGCGTCCGGGCTCCAGTACGTCCGCACGTCCGCAAACCCCTGGCTGCGGCAGGTCAGCAGCTTGCCCATGAGCATGGCCATGCCGTTGAGGTGGTCGTTTTCGGTGGCCAGCACATGCGGTTCGCCTATGCCGTTCCAGTCAAAGGCGGTGCATAGAAGGCTTTCCACAAAATCGGCGTTCGGGAAATGGTCCGTCCACTGCCGCTGACCCTGGAAGCCGGCGGCGATGGCGTTGTGCCCGCACGATTCCTCGACGAAGCCCAGCTGCGCCAGGCGTGGGTTGCCGTCCATCAAATCCCGCGCGATGAGGTACATTCTGATGTTGGTCAGGAGCGTTTCCCGCTTGCGCCGGGCGCTGTGCTGAATCGCCGGGTCGTTTTTGTCCCAGTCGGCCAGGGTGACGTTGTCGTCCACCCAGCGGCATGCCCGCTCGAACTCCTCCGGGTCGTACACGCCTTCTTCCCAGCGGCGGACGAACTCGGACAAATCCACGCTTTCCGAGCGCATGCCAAAGGTCTTTTCCAGCATGGCCGGGTTCACCATGGACCCTGCGATGCCCATGGACGTGCCGCCCATGGAAAGATAGGCGCGTCCCCGCATGGTCGCCACGGCCAGCCCCGCGCGCGCAAAGAGCAGCAGTTTTTTCCGACAGTCCTCCGGCAGGTTCATGTCGCCCGCGTCCAGCACGTCATGGCCGTAAATGCCAAAGGCAGGAAGGCCCTTCTGGTTGTGCGCCGCGAGCACGGCGGCAAGGTATACCGCGCCGGGGCGTTCCGTCCCGTTGAATCCGTAGACGGCCTTGGGCGTGAGCGGGTCCATGTCCATGGTTTCCGAGCCGTAGCACCAGCACGGCGTTACCGAGATGGTCAGCCCTACGTTTTCGCGGCGGAACTTGTCCGCGCAGGCGGCCGCCTCCGCGACGCCGCCGATGCAGGTATCGGCGATAACGCACGATACCGGCAGGCCGCAGGTGTGGAACACGTTGGCTTCCAGGAAGGACGCAATGGCGCGCGCCAGCCCCATGGTCGTCTCTTCCAGCGACTCGCGCACCCCCTGGCGGCGGCCGTCGATACAGGGACGAATGCCAATCCTGGGCAGTGCGCCGGGCAGCAGGGGACGCGGAGCAGTCATGGGAAAATCCCCGGGATTTGCCTTCATGCAAAATACCTCCTTTGCAGGTCCGTATGCGAAAGAGCCGCCGTTTGTCTTTTTTTCTATATTATATCGCTTATTTTTCGTAAACGCAAGCAAAACAGCGAAACGTTTTGCTCCGGATTTTCAAGGAAGAATCGGCCTGCGAGGGCGCTGCATTGCCGGATTATGGAAGTCCTGTCCGAATACGTTTCGTTTTCTGCCGGGCCGCGCGCCCCCGGCCATGGGGCGGGAATTTGTCATAAATTTCTTAGATTCTTCGCTATGCAGCGCCGCGGTTTGGGTGTATAATGAAATTGACCCCTACGGAAAGAGAGGGCACAGCATGGAGCAGTTTTGGCAGCAGACTTCCAGCCTGCTATGGAGCATCATCCGACGCCCGACGATTGTGGACATCCTGGATATCGCAATCGTGGCGTTCCTGCTCTACCGGCTGCTCATGCTCACCCGCGATACGCGCGCCTCTCAGGTGCTCAAGGGACTGGGGATTCTCTTTGTGCTGTATTGGGCCAGCGACGTGCTGGGTTTCAAGGCGCTGAACTGGATATTGAACCTGGTGGTCAACAGCGGCGCGGTGGTGCTGGTGGTGCTGTTTCAAAAGGAACTGCGCAGCGCCCTGGAGCAGATTGGCCGCGCCAGCTCGACACGGCTGGACCGCATTCGCCAGGGCGATCCGCGCGTGCGCATAGACATGCGGGAAAAGTGCATCTCGGAGCTGACCACCGCGATTACCAATCTTTCGCGCAGGCGCGTGGGCGCGCTGGTGGTCATCGAGCAGCAGACGGGCCTGAAAGACGTCATCGAAAGCGGCACGCACATCGACGCGGAAATTTCCGCGCCGCTGATTGAAAACATTTTCGAACCCAATACGCCCCTCCACGACGGCGCGGTGATCATCCGCGGGTACCGCGTGGAGGCGGCGGCGTGCATCCTGACGCTGAGCGAAAACACCAGCATCAGCCGGGAGCTGGGAACGCGGCACCGCGCGGCGCTGGGCATCTCGGAGACGACCGACAGCATCACGCTCATCGTCTCGGAGGAAACGGGAACCATTTCCATGGCACGCGGCGGGCGGCTGACTCGTCATCTGGATGGGAGGTTCCTGCGCCAGACGCTGGAGAGCATCTACCCGGAAAGCGGCGGCGCCAACCTGCTGTCGCTGCTGCTGACCAAGACCAAGCACCGCTCCAAACAGGAGGGGGAGAAGACCTGAGGAGGCATTATGCAGCCTGAAGCCCCGCAAAACCCTCGGAATGTCCGGGATCATCTCAGGCGCGCGTTGCGCGTCATTCGCCGCCATCCGTTCATGAAGCTGGCGGCGCTGCTGCTGGCCATCGTTTTCTGGGTCGTCGTCATCGCCTCCGACCCGTCGCTCCTCATTGAAAAGACGTTCACGGACGCCGTGGTGACCGTGCAGGGGATGGAAACGCTGCGCAGCCGCGGCTATACGGTCATGCGGGATTTGGAAAACGAGGTCATTACGGTGCGCTTCCGCGCGGAGGTCACGCAGGGCAACTATGACCGCGCCACCGCGTCCAGCTTCCTGCCGCGGCTGGATTTGTCGCAGATTATGGGGCCGGGCAAGCAGCGCGTGTACTTTACCGCCGGCTCCTCCCTCTATGGCGAGGTGGTGTCGTTTGAACCGGCGTATCTGGAGCTGGAGGTAGAACCGTATACCTCGCGCAGCCGCGTGCCCGTCGTCACCGTGCAGACCGGCGAAAACGAAGAGGGGCTGTGGCTCGCTTCGGTGTCCACCGACCCTTCCAGCGTGACGGTCAGCGGCCCGAAGTCGCTGGTGGACGATGTGCGCCGCGCGGCGGTGACGATTCCGCTGGACGGTCTTTCCTCCGAGCGCCTGTATGACAGCCTTTCCTCGGTCATTGAGCTGCAGGACGCGCAGGGCAACGCCATCGTGTCCCCGCTCCTGCGCATTACCAACGAGTCCATTACCGTGGATTCCGTGCGCGTGGACGTGCACGTCTATCCGACCAAGCAGGTGCCCGTCAGCGTGGAAAGCGCGGTGACGGGCGTGCCGGCGCATGGCTATACGCTGGGCGAGGTGCGCGTTACGCCGCAGACCGTCCTGGTCGCGGGCGATGCGGAGGTGCTGGCCGGCCTGGACGTGCTGCATGTCGCCTCGCCGCTGGATGTTTCCGGCCAGAGCGTCAGCCAGCTGGGCTCCTCCGCGCTCAGCGACGTGGAGACGCTCGTATACCGCGCTGCGGAGGATGTCATTATTGAGGCGCAAATCGTGCAGGCAGAGCATGTGCACACCTACCAGGACCTGGAAATTACGGTCATGAATCTGGACCCGTCGCTGACGGCCAAGCTCAGCCGCAGCAGCATGAGCGCGGTGCTCAGCGGGCAGTATGAGGACGTGGAAGGGCTGACCGCGGACGATATCCATTTGTACGTCGACGCCCAGGGGCTGGGAGAGGGCGTGTACATGGCGGACGTGCTCTGCCGCGTGGACGGCACGCAGGCCTATACGTTCACGCCCGAAAGCGCGCAGGTCACCCTGACGCTGAGCGCCGCGCCCTGATATGGGAAGGGTTTTTGTCCCTTGTCCGTTATATGGGGGAGGCATTCCCCCGTGGGCTGCATGCCGCACGCGCCGGGAGAACGGCTTCCCGGCGTTCTGCTCGTTCGGACGCTGAGGCTCCGGCGGCAGCGCTTCGCCCTCCGCGGGGTTGTTTCGCACGGCGGATGGACGGGCGGCTGCGCGGAAAAGGGGTGTTGATTTGAGCGGCTTTGGCGAAATTGCCTATACGCTTCTGCTGGGCTGGATGCGCGCGGTCACGGACTGGTTCTGGAGCGTCGTGTCCGGCGGCGGGGGCGGAATCTGGCAGTGGTTTTTGCAAAACTGGAAAGCCTGGCTGATAGCGCTGCTTGTGGGCGGCCTGGTCTTGGATTGGGTCATGTGGGTCATCCGTTGGCGGCCGCACTGGCTGCTGTTTGGCAAAAAACGCCGGGGATCCGCTTCGGATGCGTCCGGGGAGACAGGCTATGCCCAGGGGG
>ENA-OZAB01001043-OZAB01001043.1-human-gut-metagenome-genome-assembly--contig:-NODE-1043-length-12659-cov-9.542844_pt1 | contig 12659 bp, 6 predicted proteins | sample MGYA00243297_ERZ653491 | MGnify/ENA primary metagenome ERZ653491 (study PRJEB26926, sample SAMN06165154) | human gut metagenome | biome: ENVO:00009003; feature: ENVO:2100002; material: ENVO:00002003... | reverse complement strand
GAGATCATGCCTAGTCTCGTGGGCTCGGAGATGTGTATAAGAGACAGCCCCCAGGAAGCCCCCGGCCAGGCCCCCCAGCAGGTACGGCAGGGCCATGCCCCAGTCCAGCCCCGTCCGCAGCAGGTACACCCCGCCGGACAGCACACAGCAGGGGAGGATGGTGGCCACGCAGTTGGCCAGGGCCCGTTTTTCCTCCACCCTGCACCAGCTCCCCAGCAGCGGAGCCAGCACCATGCCCCCGCCGCCGCCGAACATCCCGTTGACGGCCCCGGCCAAGGCCCCGGACACCCCCAGCCGCCCGCGCTTCACAGGCATCACCTCCGTTGAATATGTAAGCGGGGGGCCTACGTCCCCCTGGCTCTCCCAGAGGGAGAGCCAAGTAGGGCCCGCTGTCCCCAGCGGCCCGCGTCGGCCCGGCAAGCCCGGGGCAGGGGTCATTTTCCAATACAATTCGTCATTTTCTTGCAGAATTATACAAAATGTAGCACGCCAGGACACCAAGAATCCTGTAGGGCAGGCCCGGGGCGGGGCATTTCTGCCCCACCCCGGCCTGTATCATACCAAAACCTGTTAAAAAGCTTGAAAAGCTTTTTATAGCACCGAAGGTGCGTCAGGTTTTGTATGAGACGTCACAGCGTGTTTTCACACGCTGTGCGTGGGCACAGCGCACGGGATTCTTGATTAAATTTTTTAATCAAGAATCAGTATCAGGGCGATTGGGTCAGATCTTGCGGAAGCTCTGGCAGTCGGTGCACTGGTCCATGGAGGGGTGATTCTCGTGGGTACCCACCTGGATGCTGGACAGGCCGCAGTTGTCCATATCCTGGCAGTGATGGGCGCAGCTGGTCACGGAGCACTTGATGGACATGTTGGGGGTGCAGCTGCACCCGTCGTTGGTGCAATTCTTGCTCATAACGAAGGTCCTCCTTGCAAAAAAATAAAGTCAGGCCGCAAGGCCTGACTTTATTCTGACCCGCCGGGGCGGGATTATACGCGTTTTTTTCAGCCGTTATCGGTGCGGTTGCGCCATTCAACCTCCTGGTCCAGCTCAAACTGCAGCTTCTTGTTCTCCTCCACCAGCTCGTCATAGTGGCGGCCCTGGATATAGTACTTCACGAAAATGAAGGTGGCCTCGTTGAACTCCTCCTCGGTGTATTCCGGCAGCAGGGAGCCGTTCTTCCGGCGCAGACCCTGAACGTTGATGACCACCAGGCGGCGGTGCTGCTCGGACAGCTGGAACAGCTTCAGCGTCTCGGGGATCTCCAGCCCCAGATCAAAATTATCATTGACCAGCTCCAGCAGGCGGCGCTGCTCGGGCTTGGCGGATACGATGACGCCGTAGCGGGCAAACAGGCGCTTGAGATAATCGGCAGAGACCTCCTCACGGGTGATGGTGCCCTTGCCGATGCCGGTAAGCATGGTGTTGGACAGGTTCAGGCTGACGTATACTTCTTCGCCGGTTTTGGGATAGCTCATGGGGTACCTCCTATTAATGTTCCGATGATTCCTGCGCCGCCGGGCGGCGCGTCGCTTTCTATGGATAGGGTACCACAAGCGCCCGCCGATTGCAACAAAAACTTGTACCAAGAACGTTTATTTGTAGGATAAAACAGCCGTTTCCGTGATTTTGACAGGCTTTTATGTTTCCAAATGTACCAAACAACTCGTACAAGAGGGACGTATCCCGGGGGCGTTTCCGGCTATTTTTTCTCCCGGGTAAAGACGGCGGCGGTGATCAGGGCCGTCAGGGGGATGGACAGGATCACGCCCACGCTGCTGGCCGCGCCGCTGACCACCTCCATGGACACATACGCCGAGCACATCAGCTGGCGGAAGGGCAGGCCCAGGGAGTACAGATACAGGATCAGGGTGAACCCGCTGCCCAAAAAGGCCAGGATCAGGGTGTTGGTCATGGTGCCCACCATGTCCCGGCCGATGTTCATGCCGGAGCGGAACAGCTCCCGCCGGGACAGCTGGGGATTGGCGGCATGGACCTCCGCCAGGGAGGAGGCGATGCCCATGGTCACGTCCATCACCGCCCCCAGGGCGCTGATGACGATGCCGCCCACCAGCAGGCCCCGCAGGCCGATGGGAGTGCCGGTCTGGCGCAGCTGCAGCAGAGGCTCCACGTCGTCGATGCGCAGGCCGTCCACCCGGGTCAGGGCCTGGGCCAGCAGGCCGAACAGCAGGGCCAGGGCCGTGCCCGCCACGGCGCCCAGCATGGCGCACACGGTCTTTTTCCGCACGCCGCCCACGATGGTCAGGCTCACCACCGCCACATAGGCGCACACGATAAAGGTCATCAGCAGGGTATCGGCCCCCTTCATCAGCGCCGGCAGCAGCACGCCGAACAGGCACACCAGCGTCACCGCTAAGGCCGCCAGCGACTTGGCTCCGGTGCGTCCGCCCACAATCACCGCCGCCGCGATAAACAGCGCCGCCACGATGGCCAGGGGGATCAGCCGGTCAAATTCGTATACCGTGGCGTTGACGGTGCCGTCGGAATAGCTGGAGATCAGGATGGCGGCCCGGTCCCCGGCGTGCAGCGGCCCGCCGTACAGGGGCCCCACATAGTTGTATACCTGCATCTGCTGGCCCCGATAGTCCCCGGACTTCACCGTCACCAGCAGGAGCTGCTCCCCCCGGTATCCGTTGTCGGAGGCGGGGTCCTTCTCCGTGGAGTCCGACAGGACCTGATCCACCACGGCGGACTCATAGTCCGCCCGGTTCTCCGGCTCATCGGCCTCCACCCGGGCCGGGGCCGCCAGCAGCCGCCCCGCCATCAGCAGCACCAGGGCCGCCGCCAGCACCGCGCAGGTCCATTTGTTCTCCCGCAGCCAGGCGGCAGGGCCTGCCTGATTCGTTTTTTTCTTCATAAACACCGTTCCTTTCGGCAAATGGGAAGTTGTCCCCCTCAGCATAGCAGCTTGCGCTCCCCTTGTCAAGCGGCGGCATTGTGCATTCGTCCATACTTTGTGCACATATTAGCAAAATTTGTGTCAAATCTGCAAATAAAGCTGGAAACCGGCCCGGCGGTATGGTAAAATGAGAATACCTATGGGGCGGAAGCTCCGGGGGAAATTAAAGGAGGTAATAGCTTGATGAAAACACCTGTTCGCACCAGACTTCTGTCTGCGCTGCTGTCACTGGTCATGCTGGTTTCCCTGCTGCCGGTGTCGGTATTCGCGGCAGAGCCTGCGTCCGGGACCTGGGAAAAGGTCACCGAGGCACAGGAGGACTGGTCCGGTCAATACCTGATCGTCTATGAAAAGGGCAGCCTGATCATGGACGGCTCCCTGTCCGCCCTGGACAAGGAGGGCAACAAGGTGGACGTGACCATCACCGACGGCAAGATCGTTGGTGATTACGCCAAGTACGCGTTCACCATCGCGCCCATGACCGGCGGCTGGTCCGTACAGTCCGCCAGCGGAAAGTACATTTCCGGCAAGTCCGGCAGCAACAAGATCATCACCGGCTCCACTCCGGAGCTCAACACCATCACCTTCGCTGATGGTAATGTGAAGATCGCCAGCAACAACACCACACTGCAGTATAACGCAGCCGCCACCAACGGCACCCGGTTCCGCTACTACAAGAGCGAGAATCAGCAGCCCGTGGCCCTGTATAAGCTCAGCACCGTTCCCGCCCGGGAAAGCGGCATCGTCACCGATCTGACCACCCTGCAGAACGGCGACAAGGTGGTGGTGTTCAACCCCGCCAACAAAAAGGCTCTGTCCTCCGTGTACAACGGCTTCTATAACACGGGCGTGGATGTGGAGCTGACCGGTGGCAAGCTCACCGGCTACACGGATGCAGAGCTGTGGACCGTGAACCGCACCGAGAGCGGCGCCTATACCTTCTCCACCGCCGAGGGCAAGAAGCTGTCCATGGACACCAGCTACAGCAGCACTCCCCTGGACAAGGCCAATGTGGATTGGGAGCTCAGCGCTGCCGCCACGGCGGACTGCTTCTACATCAAGAACGTGGGCCGCGGCAGCTATCTGGAGTGGTTCGCCGAGAAGAACAACTGGAGCTCCTACGGCACCATCGGCAGCAACGAGCCCCTGTTCGCCCAGCAGCTTTATCTGGTGGCAGACACCCAGGAGCCTGACCAGCCCGATCAGCCCGAAGATCCCACCGCTCCCCTGAAGAACGGCGACCAGGTGGTCATCTACAACCCCGCAAACCTCAAGGCCCTGTCCAGCGAGTACAGCGGCTTCTATAACAAGGGCACCGACGTGACCCTCACCGGCGGCAAGCTCTCCGGTTATACCAAGGCCGACATCTGGACCGTGGGCGTCAACGCCGACGGCAGCTATACCTTCTCCACCGCCGACGGCAAGAAGCTGTCCATGGACGAAAAATACTCCAGCACCCCCCTGGACAAGGCCCACACCGCCTGGACACTGGAGCAGGCTGCCACCGAGGGCTGTTACTATATCAAGAACGTGGGCCGCAGCAGCTATCTGGAGTGGTATGCCGAGAAGAACAACTGGAGTGCCTTCGGCACCATCGGCAGCAACGAGGCTCTGTTTGCCCAGCAGCTCTATCTGGTAGGCGACGAGATGGACCAGCCCGCCGGCAGCCTGCCCCAGGAGGGTGCGCAGGTGGTGCTGTTCAACCAGAATGCCCAGGGCGTCCTGGCCCAGCAGAATGACAACACCGACAGCCCCGCCATCAATAGTGTCTCCGCCCAGATCACGGACGGCAAGGCCATCCCCGAAAACGGCGGCGTGGTGTTCACCGTGGAGCGCAGCGGCGAGTATTACCGCTTCCGCAACGAAACCTACGGCTATCTGTGCTCCAACGGCACCGGCAACAACGCCTTCTATTCCCAGACCGCCAGCGAGGACGCCGACTGGACCGTGGAGCCCTGCAGCGGCGGCGTGGGCGGCTATCAGATGGAAAGCCGCACCGCCAAGTTCAACGGCCGGTACAGCCAGTATCTGGAGTATTACAGCGACAGCTATAAGACCTACAGCATGTACAACGTCACCGACTACACCATCTACTCCTTCTTCTTCTATGGTGTGGCCGACAGCGTGAAGCTGGACGGCGGCGTGGTCAACGATCCCGCCGTGGTGTTCACCTCCGCCGACACCGTGAAGGCCGGTCAGGACTATACTCTGACCTTCACCGTCAACGATGTCAAGGCCGTTTCCAAGCTGGAGATCCTGGTGGACGGCAAGGCCGCCGGTGTCATCACCGACTACACCGCCGACGGCAAGAACTACACCGCCAATATCCCCGCCGCCATGCTGGCCGGTGCCGACAAGGTGACCCTCACCGTCCGCGTCACCAACGCCTCCGGCGCGTCCTATTCCGGCAGCCTGGTGCTCACCGTGGTGGACGAGCCCTCCATTGGGGCTGTGACCCCCCTGAAGGGCAGCCAGACCGGCAGCGACAAGCGGCCCGTGATTTCCGCCGAGATCATCAACGCCGGTGAGGATCCCACCCTGGAGATGACCGTCAACGGCCAGAAGGTCAACGCCGTGTACGCCGATGGCAGGCTCACCTATACCCCCGCCGCCGACATGACCGACGGCCGCACCAATGTTACCGTCACCGTCACCCGCGCCGACGGCAAGACCGCCTCCTTCAACTGGTTCTTCACCGTGGGCCAGGCCCAGTATCAGCTGTACTTCGGCCAGCTCCACAGCCACACCCAGTATTCCGACGGCGCAGGCTCCCTGGACGCCGCCCTGGACTATGTGAAGAACCTGCCCGAAAGCGCCAATGTCCAGTTCGTGGCCTTCACCGACCACTCCAACTACTTTGACACCACCGGCGCGGCCAACCCCGAGGGCGCCCTGTACGACATGAGCCTGGCCAGCGCCTCCAGCCAGGAGACCTGGAACAGCTATCGTTCCTCCGTGGCCGCCTTCAACGAGGCCAACGCCGGTTCCCTGGTGGCTCTGGCGGGCTTCGAGATGACCTGGTCCGGCGGCCCCGGCCACATCAACACCTTCAATACCCCCGGTATCGTCTCCCGCAACAACTCCACCCTGAACAACAAGACCGACTATGCCGGTATGCGCGCCTACTATGCCCTGCTGAGCCAGCAGGAGGGCGCAGACAGCCTCAGCCAGTTCAACCACCCCGGCAACACCTTCGGCACCTTCGGTGACTTCGCCTTCTGGGATCCCGTCATCGACAGCCGTATGTACATGGTGGAGGCCGGCAACGGCGAGGGCCAGATCGGCGCCGGCGGCTATTATCCCAGCTATGAGTATTACACCATGGCGCTGGATAAGGGCTGGCACCTGGCCCCCACCAACAACCAGGATAACCACAAGGGCCGCTGGGGCAACGCCAACGACGCCCGCGACGTGATCCTCACCGACGACTTCAGCGAGCAGGGCATCTATGACGCGCTGCGGGCCATGCGTATGTACGCCACCGAGGACAAGAACCTGGAGATCGGCTACACCGTCAACGGTATGCTCCTGGGCAGCAGTCTCACCGAGGTCCCCGAGAAGCTGAACATCCACGTCACCGTCAACGACCCCGACGCCAGCGATTCCATCTCCAAGGTGGAGGTCATTGTCAACTCCGGCAAGACCGCCTATACCTGGGATGATCCCGCCGTCCTGGCCACCGGCGACCTCAGCGTCACCCTGGACCCCGACTACAGCTACTATTACATCCGCGTCACCCAGGGTGACGGCGACCTGGCGGTCACCGCTCCCGTGTGGGTGGGTGAGACCCTGAAGCTGGGCATCTCCGATGTGACCTGCGGCACCTCCACCCCCGTCACCGGCGAGGCCATGACCGTCACCACCACCCTGTTCAACAGCGAGAGCACCGACGCCAATATCAAGTCCATCACCTACGCCGTGGGCAGTCAGGTCCTGGCCTCCGCCACCGATGTGGGCACCGTTCCCGCCAGCGGCACCCTGGCCCTGAGCTATGACGTCTCCTTCGACACCGCCCGTGTCTACAAGGTCACCGCCACCGTGGTGCTGGAGCAGGACGGCAAGGAGTATGTGTTCACCAAGGACATCACCCTGGATGTCCAGAACGCCGACGACCTGGTGTATATCGGCATCGACGCCTCCCACTACAACGAGTATGTGGCCGGTAACTATAAGGATTCCATGGGCAACTTCGGCAGCCTGGCGGGCCAGTACAGCGTCCGCACCGTGGAGCTGAAGACCAGCGACGAGCTCATCGCCGCCTGCTCCAATCCCAAGTTCAAGGCCCTGATCCTCACCGCTCCCTCCCGCCGCCTGGCGGACGCCCAGACCGATCCCCGGACCTACAGCGCCCAGGAGCTGGCGGCCATTGCGGCCTTCAACGCCGGCGGCGGCACCGTGATCCTGGCCGGCTGGAGCGACAACTACGAAAACTATGACGTGATCCAGAGCAACTCCGCCATCAAGCACATGGCCGCCACCCAGAACGAGGTGCTCCAGGCCCTGGGCTCCAGCCTGCGCATCAGCGACGACGCCACCTATGACGACGTCCGCAGCGCGGCCGACGGCGTGGACAAGTGGCGTCTGTACTTCAACACCTATGGCCAGAGCTTCCTGACCGACGGTGTCATCGTGGACGCCGAGCACCCCTATGACCGGCTGTATACCGAGGTATTCAGCCACTATGGCGGCGCCTCCGTGTATGCCGTGGATGCAGACGGCAAGCCCACCTCCACCCTGCCCGCCACCGTTTCCCCGGTGGTATACGCCCACAGCACCACCTATTCCGTGGACGTGGATAAGGACGGCCTGGGCGGTGCCAACGTGCCCAGGTACGCCTATGCCGAAAACGACAGCCGTCTGCTGGCCATGGCCAGTGAGCAGCTGGAGGGCAAGGGTCTGATCATCGTGTCCGGCGCGGCCTTCATGTCCAACTTCGAGGTCCAGGCCACCATCAGTGACAACGGCTCCGAGAAGAACTACTCCAACTATAAGATCTGCGAGAACCTGCTGCGGGCCATCAACCCCGTGAAGGTCACCGACATCGCCACCGTCCAGGCCCAGACCGAGGCCGGTCACAAGTACACCATCGAGGGTGTTGTGACCTCCAACGCCTCCGGCTATGACAAGGCCACCGCCTTCTTCGACTGCATCTATGTCCAGGATGAGACCGGCGGCATCAACTGCTTCCCCGTGGCCGGTGAGTTCAAGATCGGCGACGTGGTCCGCATCACCGGCGTGACGGAGACCTATCAGGGCGAGAACGAGCTGCAGGTTTCCTCCATCGAGAAGATCGGCGAAACCACTCCCGTCACCCCCAAGACCGTCACCTCCACCCAGATCAACGACGGCTCCGTCATGGGCCAGCTGGTGACCCTGAAGGGCTTCGTGGTGGGCTATGAAATGGCCGACGGCCTGGTGCAGACCATCCTGGTCCGCGACAGCGAGGGTAAGATCGCCCGGGTGTTCATCGACGGCTACATCACCACCTCCTACGATGTGGCGAACCTGTCCATCGGCTGCGAGATCTCCGCCACCGGCCTGGCCTCCTACGACAACACCTTCGTCCTGGCTGACGGCACCGAGATGGCCCCCCGCATCCGCATCCGCGACCGCAGCGACGTGGTCTGCACCGCCCATGAGCACACCTTCGGCGAATGGGTGGTCACCACCGCCCCCACCTGCACCCAGGACGGCCTGGAGACCCGCACCTGCTCCGCCTGCGGCGAAGTGGAGACCCGGGTCATCCCCGCTGCCGGTCACGACTATAAGGACGGCAAGTGCACCGTCTGCGGCGAGACCGATCCCAACTACAAGCCCGATCAGCCCACCCAGCCCACTCAGCCGGAGAATCCCGGCGTCAAGACCGGCGACGACAGCAACACCACCATGTGGGTCATCGTCCTGATCTGCGCCGCGGCCCTGGCCGTGGTCCTGGTGGTCCTGTCCCGCAAAAAGCGCAACAGCTAATACGGATTCTTGATTCAAAAATTAAATCAAGAATCCCGTGCGCTACGCGCACGCACAGCGTGGGAAAACACGCTGTGACGTCTCATACAAAACCTGACGCACCTTCGGCGCTATAAAAAGCTTTTCAAGCTTTTTAACAGGTTTTGGTATCAGTAATAGATCCTCCGGCTGCCGGAGACGGTCTCCCGGGTGCAGTAATCGATCCAGGCCACGGCGGCGGAAAGGTCCCGGTCCCGGATGTGGCGGCACAGGCGGACGCTGGTCTCATAGAGCATGGAAATGCCGTTGAGGGCGCAGAACCGCTCCCACAGCACCAGCACCGAGGAATAGAAGGACCGGAAGATCAGGGGCAGCAGGGTATTGCCCGACTGCATGGCCAGCTCATGCTGGAAGGCAAAGGCCGCCTCCGCCGCATGGCGGTTGTCCCCGGCCTCCCGGATGGCCTCCGCCGCCCGGAACAGGACGGCGATATCCTCCTCCGAGGCGCAGGCGATGATCCCCGCCGCCGCCAGCTTGTCCAGGGCGTCCCGGACCTCCAGAATGGAGCGGATCTCCTCGTTGCGCAGGCGGCCCCGGTTATAGGTCATAATGGATTTCAGGGTGTCCAGGGTCCCGGCCCGGCGATAGTCCGTGACGAAGATGCCCACCCGGGGCCGGACCTCTAAAAATCTCCGGCGCTCCAGCTCCGCCACGCCGCTGTTGACCACCGCCCGGCTGACGCCCATGGACTGGGCCAGCTGGCGCTCCGGCGGCAGCTGCTGCCCCACCGGCAGCTCCCCGGAGAGGATCATGGCCTCGATGTGGGTGATGAACAGGTCCTTCAGAGACGGGGACACCAGCTTTTCAAACTCCATACGCGCTTCCTCCTCTGGCTGTGGTATGGCCACATACCACAGCCGATTTCGGTTTCATTGTACCCGCTTTTTTCGGATTTTTCAACACTTTCTTCCGCGTGACAGTTGACTTTTTAAGGAAACCTGTGCTATATTGGCGGCATGGCCGATGGTCCAGGCTTCTCTGGCTGGACCAGGCGGCTGAGCTTAGGAGACAGAAATTTTTTTAGGAGGAATGGACATGTTATTCCAGATCTATGGCGAGACCGCCCTGTACCAGCTGCTGGGCTTTGTGCTGGTGTTTACCGGGCTGGTGCTGGCCAACGAGTTCGCCCGCCGCACCAAGACCGGCGGCATCATCTGCTTTCTGGTGCTGCCCGCCGTGCTGACGGTGTATTTCATCGCCATCGCCATCGGTGCACGGGCCGGCGCGGAATGGGCCCTGAACAACCAGACCTATACCAACATGAACAGCTGGTTCCACTATGCCAAGCTGTACGCCGCCACCGCCGGGTGCATCGGCTTCATGATGCTCAAGTACAAGTGGAGCATCGGCAAGACGGAGTGGTTCAAGGTGTTCCCCTTTGCCATTGTGGCCATCAACATTCTCATCGCCGTGGTCAGCGACTTCGAGTCCGGTATCCGGGGCGCCATGGCCCTGAAGGAGTTCGGCGACCGCTGGTGGCTGTCCTCCGAGAACGTGTGGCTGTACGGCGGCTGGTGGAACTGGGTCAACGGCATCGCCGGTATCGTCAACATCTTCTGCATGACCGCCTGGTGGGGCATTTACTCCTCCAAGGATCAGAAGGATATGCTGTGGCCCGACATGACCTGGTGCTATATCCTGGCCTATGACCTGTGGAACTTCGAGTATACCTACAACTGCCTGCCCACCCACTCCTGGTACTGCGGCCTGGCCCTGCTGCTGGCCCCCACCTTTGCCAACCACTTCTGGAACAAGGGCGGCTGGATCCAGAACCGGGCCAACACCCTGGCCCTGTGGTGCATGTTTGCCCAGGTGTTCCCCCTGTTCCAGGACAACAGCGTGTTCTCCACCATCACCTCCGTCTATGCCGACGGCTTTATGAACCCCGCCGTCCGGCCCACTGCTGCCAATCCCACCGCCCAGGGCGTGGTCTCCATTGTGGCACTGGTGGTGAACGTGGCGATCCTGGCCAGCATCATCAAGCGGGCCAAGGCCCAGAAGAAGAATCCCTACAAGCAGGAGATCTTCACCGATCAGAGAGACTTCCGGGAGGCCATGGAGAGAGCCTGAGGGTAAGTCACGGCTGTTGGGACCCTCTTTCAGCCGAAGATTTATACGAGAAAAGCACGGCGCAAGCCGTGCTTTTCTCGTTGTTTGTGTAGGGTCAGCGGATGGCGGTGACGGTGTAGCCCTTGTCCTCCACGGTGCGGCGGAGGGTGTCGTCCTCCACCGGGGCAGTGAGGGTCACCACGGCGGTGCCGCTTTCGTGGCTGACCTGAGCGGCCTGCACCTGGGGCATGGCCTCCAGGGCGGTGCGAACGGTGGCCTCGCAGTGGGGGCACATCATGCCCTTGATCTCCAGTGTCTTTTCCATAGTTTGTTCCTCCTTGATGTCGTTTAGGTGATTGGTTCGTTTATGATCGTGCCGGTTATCCCGGAGCTTGAACAGATTCAGCCGCAGGGCGTTGGACACCACGCAGAAGCTGGAAAGGCTCATGGCCGCCGCGCCGAACATGGGATTCAGGGTCAGGCCCAGGGGGATGAACACCCCGGCGGCCAGAGGAATGCCGATGGCGTTGTAGAAAAACGCCCAGAACAGGTTTTCGTGGATGTTCCGCAGGGTGGCCCGGCTGAGCCGGATGGCGGCGGGCACGTCCAGCAGACTGCTGTTCATCAGTACCACGTCCGCCGCGTCGATGGCCACGTCGGCTCCCGCGCCGATGGCGATGCCGGTGTCGGCCCGGGTCAGGGCCGGGGCATCGTTGATGCCGTCGCCTACCATGGCCACCTTGCCCCGCTGCATCAGCCGGCGGATGGCGGCCTCCTTACCCTCCGGCAGCACCCCGGCGATGACCTGATCCACCCCCGCCTGGGCCCCGATGGCCTGAGCGGTGCGCTGGTTGTCGCCGGTGAGCATCACCACGCGGATGCCCATGTTCTGCAGCTCCCGGACCGCCCGGGGGCTGTCCTCCTTGATGACGTCCGCCACGGCAATGACGCCCAGAAGCCGGTCCTCCGCCCCGAAGAACAGGGGCGTTTTCCCCTGCCGGGACAGCTCCTCGGTTCTGGCCTGCAAATTCTGAGATACGGCGGCGCGCTTGGCCGTAAAGGCGGCGCTGCCGCCCCAGAGGGCCTTCCCCTCCAGCACAGCCGTCAGGCCGTTGCCGGGCAGGGCCTGAAACTCCGACACCTCCGGAGCCGTAAGCCCCGCCGCCCGGTCCAGCACCGCCCGGGCCAGGGGATGCTCGCTTTTCTGCTCCAGGGCCAGGGCATAGGTCAGCAGCTCCTGCTCCGTGACGCCCTCCGCCGGAAGGATATCCGTCACCCGGGGCTGACCGCTGGTGATGGTGCCGGTTTTGTCCAGAGCCACGATCTGCACCCGGCCCGTTTCCTCCAGGGAAGCGGCGGTTTTGAACAGGATGCCGTTTTTGGCTCCCAGGCCGCTGCCCACCATAATGGCCACAGGTGTGGCCAGGCCCAGGGCGCAGGGGCAGCTGATCACCAGCACGGAGATGCCCCGGGCCAGGGCGTAGCCCACCGGGTGGCCCAGCAGCAGCCACACCGCCGTGGTCACGGCGGCAATGGAAATCACCGCCGGAACGAACACGCCGGAGACCTTATCGGCGATCTTGGCGATGGGGGCCTTGGTGGCGGCGGCGTCGCTGACCATACGGATGATCTGGGACAGGGGGGGATCCTGGCCCACCCGGGGAGCCCGGCCGCGGAGATAGCCGG
>ENA-OZAB01001041-OZAB01001041.1-human-gut-metagenome-genome-assembly--contig:-NODE-1041-length-12671-cov-4.270450_pt1 | contig 12671 bp, 10 predicted proteins | sample MGYA00243297_ERZ653491 | MGnify/ENA primary metagenome ERZ653491 (study PRJEB26926, sample SAMN06165154) | human gut metagenome | biome: ENVO:00009003; feature: ENVO:2100002; material: ENVO:00002003... | reverse complement strand
AGATGTGTATAAGAGACAGGGCCTCGATGGTCGTGGGCATGTTCGCGCCCTCGCCGACCACCTTGCAGCCGTTGGCGACGAGCGCCTGGGCGTCCTCGAGCAGCAGCGTGTTCTCGCGAGCGCAGGGCAGCGCGATGTCGCAGGGCAGCTGCCAAACGCCACGGCCGTCGCCCTCGTGCCACACGGCGTTGGGCTTCTCGTCAACGTACATGGCGAGCGTAACGCCCTTGTCGTGGCCGGAGCGCTTCTTGTTGTAGACGTGCTCGAGCACGGTGTAGTCGATGCCGTCGGGATCCTCGACCCAGCCATGGGTGTCGGAGCAGGCCAGCACCTTGCCGCCGAGCTGGGAGACCTTCTGGACCGCGTAGATGGCGACGTTACCGGAGCCGTGAACGACGACGTTCTTGCCCTCGAAGGAGTCGCCGCGGCTCTTGAGGTACTCGTCCACAAAGTAGGCCAGGCCGTAGCCGGTGGCCTCGGTACGGGCGAGCGAGCCGCCAAAAGAGAGGCCCTTGCCGGTAAGGACGCCGGTCCACTCGTTGGTCAGGCGCTTGTACTGACCGAACAGGTAGGCAACCTCGCGGCCGCCAACGCCCAGGTCACCGGCGGGAACGTCGGTGTTGGGGCCAATGTGGCGATAGAGCTCGGTCATGAAGGACTGGCAGAAGTGCATGATCTCGTTGTTGGACTTGCCCTTGGGGTCAAAGTCGGAGCCGCCCTTGCCGCCGCCCATGGGAAGGGTGGTCAGGCTGTTCTTGAGGATCTGCTCCAGACCCAGGAACTTGAGCATACCCAGGGTGACCGTCGGGTTAAAGCGCAGGCCGCCCTTGTAGGGTCCAATGGCAGAGTTGAACTCGACACGGTAACCGCGATTGACCTGAACCTTGCCCTGGTCGTCGACCCAGGGAACACGGAACATAACGATGCGCTCGGGCTCGACGAGGCGCTCAAGCAGGGCGGCCTCCTCGTACTCGGGATGGGCGTCGAGCGCCGGCTGGATGGTGCCGAGGATCTCGGTCGCGGCCTGGATGAACTCAGGCTGCTCGGGATAGCGGGCCTTGAGCTCGTCGAGAACTTTCTGCGTGTAGCTCATGCTTCCTCCAATTGATGGAAAAGAAAAGTGTCGTTCGAGGCGCCCCATGCGCCCCGAGCTTTATCGAGTATGGATAATATCGCACTGTTGCAGCAAAGTTTCGCATAAGCCGACGAGCAGATGTTTCGTTTTGATTACGATGCAGGTAGAAGCGTTTTTGAGTGCCTGACGTGCAAAACCCGTGTTTCAAACCTGTTTCGTCCACGTGTTCTAAACCACCACATTGGGGACAGGCACCTTTGTGGTGGTGTTGGTGGTTAGAGGACGAGCTGGTGGTAGTCGGCGGGGGTTACGCGGCCCTCGGTGGCGGCGCGGAAGGCGGCGAGGGCATCGCCCGAGAACGGCATGGCCCAGCACAGTCCGCAGCCGGCGGTGATGGAGCCGGGCAGCGGCATGATGCGCCCGGGCACACCGGCGGCAAGGCACAGCTGCTCGCATTCCATCACATCGAAGGTGCTATCGAACGAAACGATGATCTTGCGTTCATGGTCGAGAGCATCACCGGACGGGCCTTCGCGGTGTGCATCGCGATACGCCGCGGCGGCCGCTTCCTCTTCCGCAGTATGTCCACAGCCACCGCAACCGCAGGTACAGGGTTCGGACCCGTCGCAAGTGCAAGGTTCTCCCGTGTCGGGACAAATATCGTGAGACATGGCAACTCCAATCGTCTAGGCGAGTAACTCGGCCGCCGCAAACTCCTCGGGCGTATTGACGTTCTCGAAGCAGAGCGTCGAGCCGGCGACCGCGACAATCTGAGGCTCGTCCAAATACCCGGCATTCACCCGGTCGATCAGGCAGCGGATTCGCTGACGGTCATCGGCGAGCAGCTCTTGGGCAACCGGCGCACACGCGACACGGCGCCAGACGGCGCAAAGCGGCTCAATCCCCCGCTCCTCGCGCGGCACGCACACGTCGAGTGCCTCGGCCTCAGCACGATCGGCAAGCGCGCCGATGAGTTCCGGCGAGACAAACGGCATATCGCAGGCGACGATCGCCACGAGCGGCAATCGGGCCGCGGCCAACGAGCTCGCGATGCCGCGCATGGCACCGGCGGGACCGTCGACGTCCATCGCCACGCGGGGGCGCAGGCCATCAAACATAAACTCCTCAAGATAGGCAAGCTCGCTGGGACGCGAAGTCGTCACGACCAACTCGCCGGCAACTGGCGCCAGCCGACCCAGCACGCGCTCGATGAGCGGCTCGCCGCAAAACGCCATGCGCGCCTTATCGCAGCCCATGCGCGACGACAACCCGCCCGCCTGGACGACACAAGAAAGATCGGCACGTCTTACGGTAGTCATACGACAAAACACCTCCATCGGCATGCTCGAAACCCGATGCACGAAGCTAAATACAGCCGCCGAAATAGCGGCGCTACGAAAAGCTCGTGCAAAAACAAAACAGCGCCTTTGCGGCACGCAGCAAGACCGCGAGCACAAAAGCGCTGGTAGCGTATGGCGGGAACGTATGTGAATCGAACACATCCAAGACGTTTTGCACGCCTCGCAACGGTTTTGAGGACCGCGGAGCCCACCGGAGCCCATCCGTTCCCAAGTGCGGCGGTATTTTACCAAACCGAGCAGCCAATCTAGCGCAGGGAGCGCAGGCCGCCGGCATCCTTGTCGAGCACCGTAAAGCGCACGGCATCCAGGTGCTCCAAGATGCTGATGGCGCGTCTGCGCGACACACCCAGGGCCTCGCGCAGCACGCTCGTGGTCGCAGCGCCGCCGGCTGCCTCAATGGCGACGGCGACGAGCTCACGCGCATGGACCTCGGCGGCGGCAGACAGGGCAACGTCGCGCTCGACCTTAACGATCGAGCGGTTGAGCGAAAGCTCGCGCAGGGCACGCGTCATGGTGTCGCGACCGAGCTGCAGCTGTTCGCCCACCTCGGGAAGCGCCGGTGCATCCAGGCCAGCCTCGTCAAGCAGCGCGACGATGCGCTCGCAAGCCTCTCGCACCACGCGTGCCGCCGCGGCGGCCGAATGCGGATCGAATACCTCGGCGCCCTCGGCGGCGCACACGCCACGCGAGCAGCCCTCGGCAATCAGAGCCGAGGCAACGCCTTCATCAGCGGCAGGCCACGCAGCATGGGCAACGGCGCCAGGCGTAAAGCCCGTCTCCTTGGGGGCAGCCGCGTGCATGGCGGACAGGGTCGCCGCCAGCGTACCCATCGCGGCATCGAGCGCGGAAGCATCTGCATACAGCGAGCCATCCGAGCCAGCAAGCGCGCAAGCAGCGCCCTTCGCCACCAACTCGCGCAACGCCGCCTCAGCCTCACCGGCAACAAGATCGAGCGCCGCGGTAACATCGGCAGCCGCAACCGGCAGCGCTTGCAGCGCCAGCCACGCATCCACCGCGCACGCAATATCTCCAGCCTCGAGCGCCACATACAGCGCACGCTCTCCTTCGGCAAGCTCGCGCGAACGACGGCAACGCGAAAGCAGCACACGCCCGCCGCCAATGAGCATAACGGGCGAATACGACAGCACCACAGCATGGTCTCCGGCTCGCAGCGGCAGCGGCTCCTCCAAGCGCACCTGCACGGTACGGGTCTCGCCCACCGCCATGGGGGCCTCGCCCTCCATAAGCATGATGCGGCCGACAACCTCGGCTGTGCCTGCCATCACGTGCACACGCGCACCCGACTCGAGCACACGCGGCTTGGCTCCCTCGCGACCCAAATACGTAAACGTCATCATAAAGCGCAACGTCTGACCAAAGCGGTCCGCCACGCCCAGCATCTCGCCACGGTCAAGCGCCGCGACACCGTCACCAACCAGGTTGAGCGCCACGCGTTGCCCAGGCAGCGCGCGCGGCGTATCGCCATGCACCTGAATCCCGCGGACACGGCAGACCGTACGCGACGGCAAAGCCATCAGCTCGTCGCCCACCGCAACCGGCGCATCGTGCAACGTTCCCGTCACCACGGTACCGGCGCCCTTGATCGTAAAGCAGCGGTCAATTGGCAGGCGCGGCGCGGCATCACTCCGCTCGACACGGTCGCGGCAGGCATCCCAGCAGGCACTTACCTGCTCGTCGAGCACCGCAAGCAGCCCGTCGATCCCCTCGCCCGTCTTAGACGACACGGGCACAATCGGCGCGCCTGCAAACACGGTACCCGACAAAAAGTCATCGACATCGAGCTCGGCAAGCTCGGTCATCTCGGCATCGGCCAGGTCGCACATGGTCAGCGCGACCACCATATGCGTTACACCCAGCAACTCCAGCACATGCACGTGCTCGCGCGTCTGCGGCATCACGCCCTCCACGGCAGAGACCACCAGCACGGCAACGTCGATGCCCGTGGCGCCCTGCACCATGGCCCGCAAGTAATGCGCGTGGCCCGGCACGTCGACCAGGCCAACGATCTTGCCACTCGGCAACGCCAGCTCGCCAAAGCCCAGCTCCACGGTCATACCGCGACGGCGCTCAACCTCCAGACGGTCGGGATTCTTGCCGGTCAGTGCCTCGATCAGCGCCGACTTACCGTGGTCGACGTGGCCCGCCGTACCTACGATAACGGGACACTCCACCAGCGCTTGAACCTCACTCATCGGCGCACCGCCTTGGCAACGCATGCGGCAAGCGTCGACGCCGCCGTCTCGATATCGCGGTCGCCCACGAGCGTGCGCACATCAAACAAAATGCGATCGCGCGAGGTTCGCGTGACAACCGGAGTGTCGAAGTCCTGGACAAGCGAGCGCTTGAGCGCGTCGACCGTCAATCGCGCGTCAACAAGACGCACGGCAACGCACATCGTGGGCAGCTCCACGGTAGGCAGCGAGCCGCCACCGGGGGTCGACGATTCCTCGACAATCTCCAACTCAACGGCACACGGGCAACCAGCCTTATCGAGCCCGGCGACCATACGATCACGCAGCTTAAGGGCACGTCGCTCCAAATGAGCCTGCGGCAGCGTAAGCATGCTGAGCACCGGAATATCGCGATGGGCAACATCGGCGCCATCCATGTAGATACGCAGCGTGGCCTCGAGCGCCGACAGAGCCAGTTTGCCCGGACGCAGAGCGCGCATGAGCGGATGTGCGCCGCAGGCCTGGACCAGATCGCGACGACCCATGATAATGCCCGCCTGCGCGGCACCGAGCAATTTATCGCCCGAGCACGACACCAGATCGAGCCCCGCCGCGACCGAAGTGGGTGTAGTCTCCTCGCCGCCGCGAACCAGGATGTCGTCAGGCAACAGCGCGCCCGACCCCTGGTCTTCGTAGAAGAGCAGGCCATGCTTATGAGCAAGCGCCGCAAGCTCCCGAGAGCCTACCTCCTCGTGGAAACCCTCGATGCGATAGTTGGAAGGATGGACCTTAAGGATCATCGCCGTATCGGGCGTGATGGCGCGCTCGTAGTCGCTCAAATGCGTGCGGTTGGTGGCCCCGACCTCAACGAGCTTGGCACCCGAGGCCTCCATAACATCGGGGATACGGAAGCTGCCGCCGATCTCGACAAGCTCGCCGCGGCTGACGATGACCTCCTTGCCTGCGGCATGGGTCGCCAGCACCAACAGCACGGCGGCCGCGTTATTGTTAACGACCAGCGCGTCCTCGGCACCGGTAAGCGAGCGGATGAGCTGCGCGGCGTGCTCCTTGCGCGACCCGCGCGAACAGGTGTCGACGCTGTACTCGAGCGTGCTATACCCGCGCGCGACCTCGGCCACGGCTTTGGCAGCTGATTCCGCGAGTGGGGCGCGACCCAAGTTGGTATGGATAACCACACCCGTGGCGTTGACGGCGGGGCGCAGGCTCGGCAGCGCGGAGCGATGCGCACGCCACTCGATGGCCGAGGCCAGCTCGCGCTTGGAACGCGGGGCGGCGCCGGCACGAATCGCGGCGCGCTCCTCATCGAGCTCGGTCGTGACGGCGGCATGCACCACCGCGTCGCAGGTCTCCCCCGCCGCCTTCACCACCGGCCACTCGGCAAGCAGCTCGTTAACGGAAGGAATGGCGCGCAGGCGGGCGCGCACCTCATCGGACATGTTCTGGCTATCGCTCATGTGCAGCCTTTCAAAACCAAGGGTAGATCTGTCGGTCGCTCATCAAAAACCAGCCGAATCAATCTGCTGAATCAATCAGTCGTTATTATCCACGTGCTCCGTGATCTTTTCCACGCGAACGGCGTTTTCCTGAGTGAGCGCGGCGCCCGTCAACGGGTCCCAACGCAACGGCGTATGGTCGAGCGGGCCTACGCCCAAGGCCTGAGCGCCACCGGTATCGGCGCCAGACGAACGCCCGCCGGGGGCGGCCGAGGTGAAGATACACGCCGGATGCAGATAGGGCGTCGTCTCCACGCGCACGCGGTCGCGGCCCATGTCGCTCACAAGCTCGACGACCTCGCCATCGACGATACCCATGCGAGCGGCGACATCGGCGTTCATCTGCACGGCGTCCAAGTCCGACCCCACCTCGGCGGCACCGGCCGCCGCGAGTCTGCGCGAGGTATGCGACTCAAAGGGCCGGTTACCGCTAATGAGGCGAAACATCCCCGGGCTGGGTTCCACCATCGGCGCGATCCAGCCTGGCACGCGTCCCAGGCCGGCACGCTCCCATACGTCACTTGCCAGCGCAATTTTGCCGCCATCCAAGGGGATCGCCGGCTCGCCCGTACGCGACGGCAGCGCAACGCCCGTGTCGGCCCAACCGCGCTCCTTGAGCTCGTCCAGATCGATCCCAAACGGCGCCACCTGGGCAGCCGCCAGATCGTCAGACGCAAACTGGAAGTACTCGCCCACACCACACGCCTGCGCCAGACCGGCAAAAATCTCCCGACCGGGACGTGTGTCGTCATGCTGCACAGGCAGCACGGCGTTGCGGTAGAACACGCGCGCATCGTTGGCGCCCACGACCGTACCCACGCCGCGGTCAGCCTCCAGATACGTCACGTCGGGCAGCACGAAATCAGAAGCACGCGCCGTCTCGGACCAGCGAATATCAATCGTCACGAGCAGGTCAAGCTGTTCCAGAATCGATAGCCACGCACCGGCGTTGCCATAGCCCGCGCCGGGATTGCTGGCGTAAACGATCAGCCCGCGCAGGTCCCCGGCCAGAATCGACTGGCCGATGGTCGTGCACAGGCCGCGCTCGGGATCGACGAGCGGATAGCGCTCGGACCCCAGCTTGGGCCCATGCGGCACCGGCGGCGTCGCACAGCGCATGGGATCAAGGTCGCCCAACAAAAGCGACGTGGGCGGGTTGAGCGCACCGCCCGCATGCCCGATACAGCCCAGCAGCACATCAACCAAGCAGATAGCGCGCGCGGTCTGGGTGCTATTGGCATACGCGATACCGATGCCACCGTGAAAGCCCGCATCCACCACGGCGGCAGGCGCGGCGGCAGCCAGATCGCGCGCCGTGGCGACAATCTCTGCGGCCGGCACGTCGCACATCGACTCGGCCCACTCGGGCGTCCAAGCACGGGCCGCCTGCGCCAGCTCGTCAAAACCCGTGGTATAGCGGGCAACGAACTCGTGGTCGTACAAGTCCTCGGCAATCAGCACGTGGGCGATGCCCAGCAGTAGTGCCAAATCGCAGCCCGGGCGCACGCGCAGCCAGCGGTCGGCAAGCGCGGCGGAGCCGCTGCGCCGGGGGTCGACCACGATAATCTTCGCCCCGCGCCGGCGCGCATCGTTGAGCGCATCGACGGCCCCCATCGTCGATGAATCGACGATGGAACGCCCCAGGTACATGATGCAGTCGGTATGTGCCAGGTCGGAGGCGGGGCTATAGCCCAGGCTGTGCTCCCAACCGGTAAGTCGGCTTACCTCGCAGGCGCCATCGGCACCGTACACGTTGGGCGAGCCCAGCGCATGCATAAAACGATACGCCCAGTAGCGGTCGAACGAGGGAACGCCGAGCGTCATGCCCAGCGCGCGCGGACCATGCCCGTCAACAATCCCCAAAAGGCGCTCGGCAATCTGGGCAAACGCCTCGTCCCAGGTAATCGCATCGAACCCCGAGCCATCCCGGCGGCGTCGCATGGGGTGCACAATGCGGTCGCGCTCGTCAAACGGCATTGCCAGGCGATGCCGTCCGCGGGCGCACAGGGCACGCGCCGCGCACGGATGCCCCGCAACCGGCAGCTCAGCCACCACACGCCCATCCTCAACATGGGCCGCAAAGGCGCAATCGGCATAGCATCCCCCGCATGTGGTCACCACGGCGCGACCGTCACGCTTCACAGCAGATGCCATCTCGATTACCCCTTTCATCAGCCAAACACAACAGGCTAACAGCCCGACAACGAGCCCCAGACCCAAATAGCCTCCCGCGCGGCAACGCCCCGCGGGAGGCCCAACGTCAAACAGACGGTACCTTACGCCTCGGACTTCTTGGCGTAGACAAACCAGTAGCCGAGCGCGATCAGAACCGCGCCGCCCACGATGTTGCCCAGCGTGGCGGCGGACAAGTTAAACGCAATGCCCGCAGCGTTGAGCGCATCGGCGCCGGCGACGTCGGCACCATAGCCGCACGCGTGCATCACGGCACCCATAGGCAAAAAGTACATGTTGGCGACGCAGTGCTCAAAACCGCAGGCCACAAAGGCGGCGATGGGCAGCAGAATGCCCACAACCTTATCGACCACGGTCTTGCCGGCGGTACCGATCCACACGGCAAGGCACACAAAGATGTTGCACAGGATGCCGCGGAAGAAGATCGTCACCCAGTCGATCGTCACCTTGCCGGCGGCGACGCTCACCATGGAGTTGGCGACCGCCTCGCCGTTGAGCTTGTAAATGCCGGCCATGTACACCAAAAAGACGATGAACAGAGCACCGACAAAATTGCCGACCCACACGACGACCCATGCCTTAAGCATCTGGACCAAGGTGATCTTTTTGCTCTTGAGCGCGCAGACCATAAGCGAATTGCCGGTGAACAGCTCAGCGCCGCACACCAGCACCAGCACCAGGCCCAGGCAAAAGCACAGGCCGCCCACGACGCGCTGGGCACCCCAGCCCAGCGTGCTGTCGCTCAAAAACACCGTAAAAAACAGGCCGCCGAAGGCGATAAACGCGCCGGCGAACATTGCCAACAGAAAGGCCTTAGCGACCGGCAGGTTAGCCTTGGTCACGCCGGCGGCCTCGGTCTTGGCCTCGATCGCGGCGGGCGCCAGGCAATCGGGAGCGGGATATTCTGCCTTGGAATCTGCCATGTCAATCACTTCTTTCCTAATCAGCAGGGACAAGCGCTCCTATAGCTCCTGCCCCAAGCGGACAAAGTGGGAAAAGTCGTTGGCGGCCACGGCGTCATACACGGCGTCGACGGCCTCAAAGACCTCCGGGGACATGGGGTTATAGAACTCCGTATCGCCCGGCTGAATCCCTATGAAGACGATATCTTCGCACGATTGCTCAATCTCTTCGATCAGAATCGACAAGGGAAGCGAATGCGTGGTGAACATCGACTTGCGGGCCACGTCACGTTTGTCGAGCAAGCGGATGGAGCCGACGGGCAGCGCCATGTCGGCGGCATCGACCAAAACCAAACGCGGCGGACGCTCGCGCTTGACTTCGATGATGTCGTCTTCAGGCGTCTGGCCGCCGTCGATGGTGTACCAACCGGCGAGCGGCGCGTCCTCCATCTTTTTGGAGAGCACGGGGCCGGCGGCATCGTCGGCACGCAGCACGCTTCCCGCCGTGAGCACGATACCCGCAAACGGGGCGCCGTTCACACGGCCATCCACAACGCGACCCATTACTGCAACCTTCCCGTCAGATACACGCCCGACACATCGCGCACGCGCTCAACCAGATCGCGAAACTTCATTAAGAACGCAACCTGCTGGGCATGCAGGCCAAAGTCGTCATCGAACACAGAGATGCCGGCCTTGGCCGACCCGCGAAAACCGCGCTCGTCGAGCAGCGCATCGCAGACCTCGAGCAGCGACGGCACCGCCGCCTTGTCGAGCTGGCACTCGCCAAAGGAACGGATGGCCTCGAACTTGGTCTTGGCCTCCCCCTCCGGCAACGCGTCGACGAGCGAATAGAACACATCCACCGGCACCGACAGGCGCGGCTCAAAGCAATCGAGAACGCCGGTGTGGTGGCCCACGGCGAGCGTGTAGTACAGCACGTCGCAGGCCTCCTGGGGAACGTCTTCCTCGGTCTCCACAAACTTACGCGTGAGCTCGTAAAAGACCACCTGGTCGGGCGCATGGCCCAGACAGGGGTCGGCGACGCCCTCGGCGGCCTCGTCGCTTGCGCGCGAGGCATCGCCAAAGGAGCCACCGAGCATGCCGGGGCCCGCAAAGTAACCAGAGCGGTCCGTGAGCTCCATCTAGCGACCTCCGGCCAGCACCAGATCCTGCAGCGCCGAGTAGACCTCAACGCGGCGCGGATCGTCCTGCTTGTCAATGAGCAGCGCCATGGCACCGCGGATATCGCCCTTGGGCGCACCCTCGAGCGTGTCCATAAACTCGTTGGCCAGGTCGCGGCCGTAACGGTAGCCGCTCATGGCGCGAGCCTCGCGCTCGATGGCAACGCGCAGTTTGTACGGCACGCCGGGGTGCAGGATATCGGCCTGCTCGCCGGCGGCCTCCACCGTGGTCTCGGCATGGAGCTTTTGGTCCAGCAGACCGAGCGCCATGGCAAAGCCGTAGACGGTCTGCGCGGGGCTGGGCGGGCAGCCGGGGATGTAGACATCGACCGGCAGAATCTTATCCGTGCCGCCCCAGACGCAGTAGTTGTCGTAGAAGATGCCGCCGGTGCAGCCGCACGCGCCATAGGACACCACGATCTTTGGATCGGGTGCGGCCTCAAACGCGCGCAGGGCCGGCATGCGCATGGCACGCGTCACGGCGCCGGTGTACAGCAGTACGTCGGCGTGACGGGGCGAGGGCACGACCTTGATGCCAAAGCGCTCGACGTCAAAGACGGGCGTGATGGAACCGAAGATCTCGATCTCGCAGCCGTTGCAGCCGCCGCAGTCGACACGGTAGACGTACACCGAGCGCTTGATCTTCTTAAGAAGGGTCGTCTTGGCCTTCTCGATGCTCTCGTCGAGCTCGATCTTGGTCGGGCGGTACTGAAGCCGCTCGGGCAAAAGCGTGGGTTCGGCCATGGTTACTCCTCCTTCGTTTCACAATCCATGATGATGCCCTCGACCGGCGCCGGACCGGCGGGAATCTCGGGCGCATCGGGGTTGAGCTCGCGGTCGATATACTCCGGGTTCACGCCGTGGCCGCCCAGATACTCCATGCCGGGGCCCTGGGGCTCACCGGACGCGAGCGTCTCGTTGGCAGCCATGCCGGCAGCGTTGCCGGTCTTTACGGCCGAGGCGGCGCGCAGGGCATCGAGCTCGCGCTTGCACTCCTGGCACATACCGACGGTACGGGCGGCCTGGATGGCCTCCATGCCGCCGGTCTTTTGCAGCAGGCGCTTGGCGTAGTCGATCTCCTTGTGCGGGGCAAACGGCTTGCCGCAGCGCGAGCAGTGCTCGAGCGTGTAGACGCTCTTGCTGGTGAGGTCGTCCTTGCTCATGACGGCCAGCTCAAACTCCTCGGTGAGCTTGATGGCCTCCATGGGGCAGGCTTCCTCGCAGCGGCCGCAGAAGATGCAGCGACCGTAGTCGATCGACCAGGTGATGGTATCGGCCGCAAGGTCGGTGTCCATGCGAATGGCATCGGCCGGGCATGCCACGCCGCAGGCACCGCAGGCGATGCAGAGCTCGGCGTTGTGCTCGGGTTTGCCGCGCATGTCCTTGTTGGTGGGAAACGGCGCAAACGGGTACTTGACCGTCGCGTCGCCGGCCTTGGCGTTAACCTTCCAAAGCTTCAGCATATTAGAGCGCCTCCTCATCGAGCGGAGCGGCTATGGTGCCCTCGCCCGCAAGCGGCGACTTGTCGCGCCAGACGTTCTCGAACTGCTCCTTGTCGAGCACGTGGTCGCGCTTGGCGGCGACATCGGTCACCGTCACGCGGTCGGTGCAGGAGTAGCACGGGTCGAGCGAGCCGACGATCAGCGCCGCGTCGCCCACGGTGTTGCCGCGGAACATGTAGCGCAGGACCGGCCAGTTACTGTACGTGGCGGCCTTGGCGCGCCAGCGGTAGCACTTCTGGTTATTGCCGAGCATGGCCCAGTGCACGTCCTCGCCGCGCGGCGCCTCGGTGGCACCGATGGCGTACTTGTGCGGGGTGTACTCCCAATCCGTGGTGAGGATGGGGCCCGACGGGCAGTTCTCGAGCATGGTCTCGATCATGTCGATCGAATCGTAGACCTCCTGGATGCGAACGGCGGTACGGCCGAAGGCATCGCAGGTGTCAGCCGTGGCGGCGTGCATCTTTTGAACGTCCGGATCGGCGTAGCCGTCGAAGGGATGGTCGAAGCGCACGTCGCGGGCATAGCCCGAGCCACGCATGAGCGGGCCGACCGGCGAGAAGTCGCGTGCGATCTTGCGGTCCAAGATGCCGATGCCACTCGTACGCTCAATAAAGTTGGGCGTGGAGAGCAAGACGTCGACGAGCTCCTGAACCTCGGAGCGCAGCTGGTGGATGGTCGTGAGCGTGGAGAGCTTCTGCTCGGCCAAAATGTCGCGACGCACGCCGCCGATCACGTTGAGGCCGTAGGT
>ENA-OZAB01001017-OZAB01001017.1-human-gut-metagenome-genome-assembly--contig:-NODE-1017-length-12919-cov-6.029695_pt1 | contig 12919 bp, 10 predicted proteins | sample MGYA00243297_ERZ653491 | MGnify/ENA primary metagenome ERZ653491 (study PRJEB26926, sample SAMN06165154) | human gut metagenome | biome: ENVO:00009003; feature: ENVO:2100002; material: ENVO:00002003... | reverse complement strand
ATTAAGTTCTGAAAAATAATTTAATTCATTTAATTTAACCAATATATTAATTATGGTATTTTTATCCGTTTTTTCTACTAAAATCAAATTAGGCTCAAATTTAAAAATTTCCCCTTCACTAATAGAGTAATTGGAAATTGCAGATTTTTTCAAGGCAACATTAAATCTTATTGCCGCCTTTGTTAATTGACCTAAAAAAACCGCCGTTTTCGCAGACGAAAACGGCGGTTTGAATTTTGAAGTCTGTGCACGGAAAGCAACAATTATCTCTTGGAGAACTGCGGCGCTTTTCTCGCCTTGTGCAATCCGTACTTTTTGCGCTCCTTCATGCGGGGGTCGCGCGTGAGGAAGCCTGCCTTTTTGATTTTGTCCTTGTCCTCTCCCGCAAGCACCAAAGCGCGGCTTATGCCGTGACGTATGGCGCCCGCCTGACCGGTAAAGCCGCCGCCGTGAACATTGACGGCAACGTCGTATTTGGTCTGCGTATCGGTGAGAACCAGCGGCTGACGCACGATATACTTCAACGTGTCCAGATTGAAATAGTTGTCAATATCCCTGCCGTTGATGGTAATGCTGCCGTTGCCGTTGGGCAAAACGCGCACACGCGCAATGGATTTCTTTCTCCTGCCCGTGCCCCAATATTGTATTTTTTTACTCTTAGCTATTTTTGTCGCCATAATTCACCTCAATCAATCCGCCAATGTCAAAGGCTGCGGCTGCTGCGCCTGCTGCTCGTGCTCCGCGCCCTTGTAAACGCGCACCTTTTTGAGCATTGCCGCTCCGAGACTGTTTTTGGGAAGCATACCCTTGATTGCCTGCATGACGGCGAAATCGCTTCTTTCCGCCATAAGCTTGCCGTACTTGATTTCCTTGAGATTGCCGGGCTTGCCGGAGTGACGGCGATAAAGCTTTTGTTCAAGCTTTTTGCCGGTAAGCACAACCTTGTCCGTGTTGATAATCACCACATGGTCGCCCGTGTCGACGTTGGGAGTGAACTCGGGCTTGTTTTTGCCGCGAAGAATTGCAGCCACCTGACTTGCGAGTCTGCCCAAAACCTGACCGTCGGCATCTATCAGATACCACTTTTTCTGTATAGTTTCAGGCTTGGCCATAAAACTTTTCATGATTGTTTTCTCCTGATTTTGCTTTAAGATTTGCCGTTCACGGTCGAATAACCACGCCCAGTGGAGAGGCAGAAGCGGCGGGCAGAGCTTAAAAATACCCGTCTTGATTATTCACAGCCTTTCAATTATATAAAAATGCGTCGGACGTGTCAAGCGTTGAAAAGCAAATTTTTTCGTCCGACGGCTCTTTTTTTCCTTTTATTTCAATATTCGACGCTTTCAAGCGTCAAACCGTGCGGCGGAAGAGTCTTTCCGCACCGTGACCTGTCTTTTGAAGCGATGATTTGCGGCAAGTCCTCCGCCTTTATTTTTCCGCGCCCCACCCACAAAAGAGTACCCGCAACAATGCGCACCATGTTGTATAAAAAAGCGTTGCCGCAAACCGATATTTCTATAATATTCCCCTCCTGCCGCACGTCGCAGGAAAAAATTTCCCTGACAAAGGTCTTTGCGTTGCCGCCCGTCGCGCAGAAGCATTTGAAGTCGTGCCTGCCGACAAGCGCGGCTGCCGCCCTATTCATCGCGGACAGGTCGGGCTGTTTGTAAATCTGCAAATGATTGACGTCGAGAAAGGGACGCCTCACGCTGTCCACGTACATACGGTAGACGTAGGTCTTTCGCTTGGCGTCTCTCCTTGCGTCGAAAGAGTTGTCCGTATACTCCGCATCGACGACGGCTATGTCGTCGGGCAGTCTGACGTTTGCGCCGAGAATCAGATTGAAGGGTTTTATTTCAACGTCGGTATCGAAATGCGCAACCTGCCGTCTTGCGTGCACTCCCTCGTCCGTCCTGCCGCTCGCGGTAAGTCTGACCTCGTGTCCCAAAACCCCGCCAAGCGCTTTTTCCACAAGCTCCTGAACGGAAACCGCGTTTTTTTGGGACTGCCAGCCGCAATATTTCGTTCCTATATACTGAACGCCTATTTTCACGCGGCGCGTCAAAAGGTCATCCATTTTACCGACTCCAACAATTCGGCGGGGAGATACCTCAACGTAATGACTCCGCCGATAAACAGCACGGTAAAAACGGTTCCCGCGAGGTCTCTCCAAGAAAATTTCAATTTTTTCATTTTGGTGCGTTTGCGCGCCCCCTCGTAGCAGCGCGCGTTCATAGCCAGCGCAAGCTCCTCCGCGCGTCTGAAAGCGTTTACCAAAAGCGGAATAAGAATAGGCACAAACGCCTTTGCGCGCGCAATCAGTCCCCCCGTATCGAAGCTTGCTCCGCGCGCCTTCTGCGCCCGAATTATCCTGTCCGTTTCGTCCATAAGCGTGGGAATGAACCTGAGCGTTATGCTCATGATGAGCGCAAATTCGTCCACGGGCACCTTTATCCAGGTAAGCGGCTTCAACAGGCTTTCTATGCCGTGAGTCAAATCGACGGGCGTGGTAGTGAGCGTCAGCAGCGAGGCGCTTGTTACGAGAAACACAAGCCTGACCACCATTTTGACGGCAAAATTCACTCCGTCGTCGGTTATTCTGAATATCCACCAATCGACCAGCAGGTTGCCGCTTTTAACAAAAAACAAATTTATAATCGCGGTAAACAGCGCGAGAAAAATTATGCCCTTAACGCTTTTCAGCACGCTTTTCAAGGGGATTCGGGACGCAAAAATGCTGATAAGCAGATACGCAAGCATAAGCGCGTATCCGAAATAGGACTGCACGAGAAAAATCGTTATCATATAAAGCAGGTTGAGCAGGATTTTCACGCGCGGGTCCATGCGGTGCACAAAGGATTTGGCGGGATAATACTGCCCGAATGCCACGTCTCTGAACATCAGCCTTCCTCCTTTGTCTGCGGCAATTTGCCGTGCGCCCTCGCGTAATCCAGAACAGCCTCTGCCATTGCCGAGACGTTGCGGGGGCGACAGCCCAGATTTATCCCCTCCGCTTCCAGACGGTTGGACAGCGCCGCCATCTGCGGCATTTCAAGCCCAATGCCTTCAAGCTCGTCGGATTTTCTGAAAAGCTCCTCCGGAGACATAAGGTATTTCACCGTGCCGTCTACGAATACGGCGACCCGAGAGGCATATTCGTATACCTCGTTCATGTCGTGGGAAATCATGACGATTGTCTTTCCGTGATTGTTTCTCAGCTCCACCGCCAAATCAAGAATTTCCTTTTTTCCGCGCGGGTCGAGACCTGCGGTAGGTTCGTCCAGCACCAGCACCGAAGGACGCATCGCCAGCACTCCGGCAAGCGCAACGCGGCGCTTTTCGCCTCCGGACAGCTCGAAGGGGGATTTGCCCGAAACCTCGTCGAAATCCAGACCTACCGACGCTATCGCTTCTCTCGTCCTTTCGTCAATTTCTTCCTTTGAAAGCTTCATATTCTGCGGACCGAAAGCCACGTCCGCTTCGACTGTGGAGGCAAACAGCTGATACTCCGGATATTGGAATACCATACCCACCTGCCCGCGCAGCTGTTTCAGCATTTCTCTCCGCAGTTTTTTCTTTTTTAGCGTGAGGTCTAAACCGTTGACCTCCACAAAGCCGCTTTGAACGGGCACAAGCGCGTTTAGATGCTGCACAAAGGTGCTCTTTCCGCTGCCCGTGTGCCCCACTATGCACAAAAATTCGCCGTCGTTCACCTCTAAATTCACGTCAATCAGGGCGTGCTTTTCATACGGCGTTTTGGGATTGTAAACAAAATTCAGTTGTCTGACAGCAATCGGCATATCTCGTCTCCCAATTCGTCAACGTCGAAAATCGCAGGCTCGATTTCAAGCCCCGCGCAAAAAAGCTCGTGTGAAAGCGCCACGCTTCTCGGCACGTCAAGACCGTAGCCGTGAAGCTTGTCCTTTTCCTTAAAAATTTCCCGCGGAGCGCCCTGCATAACCAGTTCTCCCTCGCTTAACACCGCCACGCGGTCGGCTTCCGTAACCTCGTCCATGAAGTGCGTAATCGCCACCACCGTTATGCCCTCGCGGTTCAAGCGTTTTACCGTGTCCATAACGTCTTTTCTCCCCTGCGGGTCGAGCATTGACGTCGCCTCGTCCAGCACAAGAACGCGCGGACGTATGGCAAGCACGCCCGCTATTGCGATGCGCTGCTTCTGCCCGCCCGAAAGCTTTGTGGGCGTCTTGTCGTGATATTCGCTCATGCCTACGGACTCCAACGCGCCCTCCACCCTCTCTACGATTTCCTCGCGCGGCACTCCGAGGTTTTCCGGTCCGAAAGCGATATCGTCCTCCACAATGGACGCTATCATCTGATTGTCGGGATTCTGAAACACCATTCCGACCTGCTCGCGTATTTTGTAAAGCTCTTTTTTCACCTTGGGATTCAACCCGTCGACGCAAACCTCTCCCGACTGCGCAAGCAAAAGCCCGTTGAGCAGCTTTGCAAGAGTGCTTTTGCCGCTGCCGTTGTGCCCGACCAGAGCAAGAAACTCTCCTTCAAATATTTCCAGACTGACATTCTGCACGCCCTTTTCCTCTGTGGGGGGCGCGCCGTCGTCCTGATAGACCTTGTATTTGTAGGTCACGTTTTCCAGCCTGATGATAACCTTTCTTTCTTCCGTCATTTTAATATTTCCGCAGCATTTTTTACGCTGTTTTTTAGTATATCATTTTTCCTCTCGGTTAGTCAACAAAACCCGACAAAAAAAGAAGCCGTGCGCTTTAAAAGCCGCGCGTTTTCGGGCGCCGTTATTCCGACTCTGCGGTCGGTTCACTCTCCGACGTCTTTACTTTCGCCAAAAAGCAAAATTGTCGCCGCGTTTCCCGCAAAACGATTGACTAAACCCGCCCGAAACTATATAATTTTAACGGTGCCTTGCGGGCAACCGTTTTTCATGTAAAAATTTTTACGGAGGACATATAATGACCAAAATCACAATAGACGGCAATACCGCCGCCAGCCACGTGGCATACGCCTTTTCCGACGTTGCCGCAATCTACCCTATCACGCCCTCTTCCCCCATGGCGGAAATCGCCGACGAATGGGGCGCGGCAGGCAGAAAAAACCTGTTCGGACAGCAAATCAAAATAGCCGAAATGCAGTCTGAGGCAGGCGCCGCGGGAGCGGTGCACGGCTCTCTCGTCGGAGGCGCTCTGACAACGACCTTCACGGCAAGTCAGGGACTTCTGCTCATGATTCCCAATATGTACAAAATCGCCGGCGAAATGCTGCCCTGCGTTTTCCACGTTTCGGCACGCGCACTCGCCGCGCACGCGCTGTCCATATTCGGAGACCATCAGGACGTTATGGCGTGCCGTCAGACGGGCTTTGCGTTGCTCGCCTCCAACAGCGTTCAGGAAGCCATGGACCTCGCGCTTGTCGCGCACCTGTCCACTCTTGAAGCAAAGGTGCCCTTCCTGCACTTCTTCGACGGTTTCAGAACAAGCCACGAGGTAAGCAAAATCGACGCCATAGACTATGCCGACATGGCTAAGCTGCTCAAAACGGAATACGTCGACGAATTCAGAAGACGCGCGCTCAATCCCGAGCATCCTCAGTTGCAGGGCACGGCGCAGAACCCCGATATTTATTTCCAGAACAGGGAAGCCGCAAACAAATACTATATGGCGACTCCCGCAATAGTGGAAAAATATATGAAGCAGGTGTCCAAGCTCACAGGCAGAGAGTACCACCTTTTCGACTATGTCGGAGCGCCCGACGCGGACAAGGTCATCATACTCATGGGCAGCGGTGCGGACGCGGCGGAAGAAACGGTCAATTACCTCACGCGCAGAGGAGAAAAGGTGGGCGTGCTCAAAGTCAGACTTTACCGTCCTTTCAGCGCGGAAAGATTTGTCAGAGCCTTGCCCAAAACGGTCAAGAAAATTGCCGTGCTTGACAGAACGAAGGAAGCGGGCAGCTTGGGCGAGCCCCTCTACCTCGACGTCGTTACGGCGCTCAGCGAAACGGGCAAGCTGCGCGGCAAGGTTGTCGTGGGCGGACGCTACGGTCTCGGAAGCAAGGAGTTCACTCCTTCCATGATAAACGCCGTTTACAAGAACCTCGACAGCGAAAAACCCATGAACCACTTCACGGTGGGCATAAACGACGACGTTACGCGCACCTCTCTTGCCATAGACGAAATGATAGACGTGGCTCCCGAGGGCACGACGCGCTGCAAGTTCTACGGTCTCGGCAGCGACGGCACAGTCGGCGCCAACAAAAACAGCATAAAGATTATCGGCGACCACACCGACCTTTACGCTCAGGGCTACTTTGAGTACGACTCCAAAAAATCAGGCGGCATCACTATTTCCCACCTGAGATTCGGCAAAAGCCCCATCAAGTCAAGCTATCTCATAGACCAGGCGGAGTTCATCGCCTGCCACAACTCCTCTTATGTTACACGCTACGATATGCTCGGCGAAGCCAAAGAGGGAGGCACCTTCCTGCTCAACTGCTCGTGGAGCGACAGCGAGTTGGAAAAAGAACTGCCCGCTTTCGTCAAAAACCAGATTGCTCAAAAGCATCTTAAATTCTACACAATCGACGGACTGAAAATCGCCAAAGAGTCGGGCAGCGCCAAATCCACCAACATGGTTATGCAGGCGGCGTTTTTCAAGCTTGCCAACATAATCCCCTATGAGGAAGCCGAAAAATACATGAAGGCGGCTGTTCTCAAAACATACGGCAAAAAAGGCGAAAAGGTTGTCAACGCCAACAACGCGGCAATCGAAAACGCGATAAAAGGACTGCACGAGGTCAAAGTGCCCGCAGAGTGGGCAACCACCGACAAGGGCGCGGCGCTTCCCGAAGTCACCGACAATCAATATTACGAATCCTTTATCAGACCGATAATAGCTCAAAAAGGCAACACTTTGCCCGTGAGCGCCTTCAACGTCAGCGGCGTAGTGCCCACAGGCACCACAAAGTTTGAAAAACGCGGAATAGCCGTCGAAGTTCCCGTATGGCAGAGCGAAAACTGCATTCAGTGCAACCAGTGCAGCCTTGTCTGCCCTCACGCCTGCATACGTCCCGTGCTCATAGACGAAAACGAAAAGACGCCCGACGGATTTGTAACCAAGCCCGCGACGGGAGTCAAGGGAGCCAAATACAGAATACAGGTTTCTCCCCTCGATTGCACGGGCTGCGGAAGCTGCGCCAACGTCTGCCCCGCAAAGCAGAAGGCTTTGGTCATGACTCCCGCGGACAAAGTCAACGAAACGGAAAATTGGGAATTTGCCGAAAAGGTTCGTCAGGTGGAAAGCGGACTCAACAAATTCTCCGTCAAAGGCAGCCAGTTCGAGCAGCCTCTGTTTGAATTTTCAGGAGCGTGCGCCGGCTGCGGCGAAACGCCTTACGTCAAGCTGATAACACAGCTGTTCGGCGACAGAATGGTCATCGCAAACGCTACGGGCTGCTCCTCCATTTACGGCGGCAGCGCGCCCACGTGCCCCTACACCACCAACAAGGACGGTCACGGTCCCGCATGGGCGAACAGCCTGTTCGAGGACAACGCGGAATTCGGATTCGGCATCAACCTCGCCTATCTGCAACGCAGAAATAAGGTCACAGACCTGCTCAATCAGGTGCTTGAAATCGGCACGGCAAAAATGAAAGTTGCCGCAAAGCTGTGGCTTGACAACAAATTCGACGCGGAAGGCAGCAAAAAAGCCGCGCAGGCGGTAAAAACCGAAATTATAGAAAACGCCAGAGGAAAAGTCAGACCGATAGCAAACGAGCTTGCCAAGATGGAGGACTGCCTCGTCAAAAAATCCGTATGGATTTTCGGCGGCGACGGTTGGGCTTACGACATCGGCTACGGCGGACTCGACCACGTGCTCGCAAGCGGCGAAGACGTAAACGTGCTCGTTCTCGACACCGAGGTTTATTCCAATACGGGCGGTCAGGCAAGCAAAGCGTCCCCTACCGGCGCGGTCGCCAAGTTTGCCGCGGCGGGAAAACGCATCAAGAAAAAGGATTTGGGCATGATGGCAATGTCCTACGGCTACGTTTACGTGGCTCAGGTGGGCATGGGCGCAAACATGAACCAGCTGGTCAAAGCGGTGTCCGAAGCGGAAGCATATCACGGTCCGTCCCTGATTATAGCTTACGCTCCCTGCATAAATCACGGCATCGATATGTCCAACCCTCAGCAAATCATCAAGGAAGCCGTAGACTGCGGATATTGGCAGCTTTATCGCTACAATCCCGCGCTCGCCGAGGAAGGCAAAAATCCTTTCATTATGGACAGCAAAGAGCCTACCGGCAGCTATCAGGAATTTTTGCGCAAAGAAACGCGTTACACAAGCCTGCTCAAAACAAAACCCGAAATTGCGGAAAAACTGTTTGAAAGAGCGGAAGAAGAAGCCAAAGAGCGCGTTAAAAAATATCAGCATCTCGGACAAAACGACTGATAAATTTCAAAAGCCCCCGATTTTCGGGGGCTTTTTTGTCGCTTTAAATCGCGCAAGGAGTCTCACGACAGCCGTTTATTCTATTCCCACCGAAGCGGAAACAGCAAGGCTGATTGGAGTCGAAGTCGCGGGCGATTGACTGTCGTCGGCAACAAGCACGAACAGCAGCCTGTCGCCCTCGGTCACAGCCTGACCGACGTTTGTCTGATTGAGCGTAAGCAAAGTGTTGGCATTGACCGTTCCGGTAAGGTTTGGCGTGTAGTCGTATTCGGTACCCGTATAATTGAAGGTATTCGAACCGCTCGTAGCAATATAAAGTCTTAGCTTCAAAGTCACGTCAGCCGTATTGAGCGCCGCCTGCGCCGTCACCGTCGCGTGCGAGGCTATGGTCTCGATTGTGCCCGTCGTAGTCACGTCAATCGGAGTATTTGAATTGGCGGCGTCGAGTGTAATGGTCGCGCCCGGCGCGCCCGTCACAGTCTTGGTAAAACCGGACGAAACGATGAGATACTCTGGCTCCGCGCCCGCTTCGCCGGGAGTCAAGTCGGCAGCGGTAGCTCCCGAGTTGTAAGCAAGAGTGATTGGGTTTGTTCCCGTAGGTCCCGTTGGTCCCGTCGGACCTGTCGGTCCCGTGGGACCGGTAGCTCCCGTGTCGCCCGTAGGCCCGGTAGGTCCGGTTTCCCCCGTTGCTCCGGTAGGACCCGTAGGACCTGTCGCGCCTGTAGGTCCCGTCGGACCCGTGTCGCCTGTCAACCCCACAGCTCCGGCATCGCCTGTCGGGCCGGTAGCTCCTGTCGCTCCTGTTGCACCGGTTGCACCCGTTGCGCCGGTAGGTCCCGTTGCTCCTGTGTCACCGGTAAGTCCTATTGCGCCGGCGTCGCCTGTAGGGCCTGTCGGACCTGTCGGACCTGTCGGTCCCGTTGCTCCTGTGGGACCTGTGGGACCTGTCGGTCCTCCGCCTGTGCCTGCGGGACCCGTTGCGCCCGTTGCGCCCGTAGGTCCCTGCACACCCTGCAAGCCCTGAACGCCCTGCGGGCCGGTAGAGCCTGTCGCGCCTGTTGCTCCGGTAGGACCAGTCGGGCCTGTGGGACCGGTAGGACCGGTCGGACCCGTTGCGCCTGTCGCACCCGTGCCTGCGGGGCCTGTTGCGCCCGTAGCTCCCGTAGGTCCCGTGACTCCCGCAAAGCCCTGAATACCTTGAAGCCCCTGCACTCCCTGAGGTCCCGTCGGACCTATAGGACCTGTCGCACCCGTGGCGCCCGTGGCGCCCGTAGCCCCTGTTCCCGCGGGACCTGTCGCGCCAGTTGCTCCTGTGGCTCCAGTGGGACCGGTAGGACCTGTTGCGCCCGTAGCTCCCGAGCCTGCGGGGCCTGTTGCACCTGTCGGACCGGTCGCGCCGGTGGCTCCCGTCGCTCCGGTCGCTCCTTGTATACCCTGAGGTCCCTGCGCTCCGGTTGCTCCTGTCGCTCCGGGAAGCCCCTGAGGACCGATGGGACCCTGCGGTCCTTGGGGACCTTGAGGGCCCGGAGCGCCGGTAAGTCCGATAGGACCGCGGGGACCGACGGGACCTTCGGGGCCGCGCTGTCCTCTTGGACCCGCAACGCCTACGCAAACGGGTTGAGGGGGCGCGGGAGGAGGACAGCAGTTGTTGTTATTTCCGCCGCAGCAGCCTCCCAAAAATTCACAAAAACTCATATAACACAACCTCTTTAAAAATATTTTCGGAGCGGAACGAAATAATATTCGCAAAAACTCCCACTAATATTTTATGTCCGATATTTTATAAGGTTTCATTTCCGCAAAAACAAAAACAAAACGGATTTTTTGTTTCAAACAAAATCCGTCCTATCGGTTGCCAAAAAAAATTATTTGTTGTATAATAAATCGAAAAGTTGCGAATGTAGTTTAGTGGCAAAACGAAAGCTTCCCAAGCTTTAGTTGTGGGTTCGATTCCCATCATTCGCTCCAGAGAGACTGCGCCTTTGTCTCAACAAAACCGAAGCCTTTTTTCGGCTTCGGTTTTCTTTTCGCCCTTTTGCTTGTCTCTCTTTCTCTCTCTTGCTCCATTTAACTCTTTTGTGGCGCTGCGGCAAATTTATCGCCGCCTTTACCTTTTCAAAGTCCGCAAATAGTTCTTTTTGTCAAGGTCTATTCTGAAGCTCTCCAATGCTTTTGAAATTGCCTTGTTGTGCACCCACACGTCGAAAATTCCATTTTCGAGCGTCTTGACAGCAACGTCGTACTTTTTTACCAATGCGACGCTGATATACCAAGCCGCCGCCATATCGACATAATACTCGTTTTTTACGTTAAGCGACGCAAGCAAATTCAGGTCGCTTTCTTCAAACGCCTCGCCGAGAAAATAGGACAACAGACACACAATGCCGAAACGCACGGTATAAGCTTTGTCGCTTTTGAGCCACCTTTCGACAAAACCTCTCACCGCCGACGTGTTCCGCGAAAAAATTTTCATGCCCGTGGCGGTAATATCGTTTGTCGCCCAATTGTCAATAAAAGGCAAAAATTCCTCCGTCATTGCAATCGCTGCGTCCAAATCCTTTATGTTGCACAAAAGGCAGCCGTGCAGATTGTTTTCCTCCAAATAAAAATGCGGCGTCTGCGAAAGAAAAAGACTTGCCTCCATGCTTCCGTAAAATTCCTTTGCCAACGCCTTTACCACGGGACTGCGCACTCCCAAAATCCTTTCCGACGCAACGGAGGGAGTAAGCCTCGCATTAAAAATCTTCAATTTTTCATCGCTGTTTTCTTTGAGTCTGTCAAGCAGCGTCATAATCGGCTCCTTTTTTGACGGCTACAAGCCGCAAAATCTTTTTCCCCTCGCTTCTGTACATCTTTTCGTGTTCGGTCTCGATATTGTCCTCCGAACAAAAATCCGTGCTGCGTTCCGTCACGCAAAAGCCGACGGACAGCAGCGAATTCGCCGAATACTCGAAAAAATCCGCGTCGTCCGTTTTCAGCTCGACCGTGCCGCCCTCCTTCAAAATGCTTAAATAAATTTTGCAAAACGGCGGATAAGTAAGCCGCCTGTTTTCGTTGGACGGCTTGGGGAAAGGCGTGCTGAAATTGAGAAAAATCCTTTCAACGCTGCACGGCGGAAAAAAACGCGGCAGATATTCCGCGCCCGCGCACAAAAAGCGCAGATTGGAAATATTCTCGCGCACGGCACGCAAAGCTCCTTCCACCATGACGTTTCCGATCCGCTCAACGGCAACAAGAACCGCCTCCTTATGTCTTTTTGCAAGCTCGACGGAAAAAACGCCCTTGCCGCAGCCTACGTCCAGCCAGACGGGAGCGCTCCTGCCGAATAAGGCATTGAAATCAATATAATCGCGGACGGGTACGGAAGAATTTTTTTCTCTTATTTCCTTGTCGATCACAGCGTCGCCTGCTTCTGACAGCAGGCTGTCCAGATTCTTTTTCCTTCTCAGTCTCATATTGCGTCGGCGTTATTTTATCACGGGCGGGGCTTTCAGGTCAAGGAAAAGCGTACGCGCAAAAACACCCGCCGCGACGAAGCAAAGCTTTTATCCTTAAACCATACGTTTGCCCCAAACAGAATGAAAAAAGCTCCCGCAAGCGGGAGCTTTCATTCAGTTATTTATGCGCCGATAGACAAACCGGTGTAGGTATCGAGGTCGTTAGGCAGAGTTACTTTTCCGTTGAAGGGTTTAAGCTCGACAAAAACTTTGAGTCCCTGCAATTCGTAGTTCATCTGATAGCCTCTCAAAAGATTGTTGGCTCCGAAAGAGAAGATTGCGGAACCCTTTCCGAAAACGGAATTTTCCCCCTTGTCGGTGTCGTCAAACTCGAACTTGATTTTCGTGCCCTTGTCGCTGCTGTCTATGTAAACCTTGACGTTTTGCGTTTCAAGCTCGGCTGCGGTCATGGCGAAGAAATCTATACCCTCCGCGCCCTCGCTTGCCATGCCTGCAAAATTGTCGAGAACCGACTGCAAATCGTCGCCGAAATCGACCTTAATCTTTGTATTTGCCGTTTCCGCGCCGTTTAAGAAAGTAACGGTATGCGAATACATGGCTCCGTCCCCTGTGTACACATTGGCGTCCACAGACGATTCGTATGCTCCCAAAGCGTTAGAGCCGGAAAAAGTCATCGTGCTTTCTATTGCGGATTTGACTCCGTCCTTTATGGAAACCTTGCCGTTCAATGCCATATCGATGTCGCCCTTGCCCAGTTCGTTTTCAAACGCGCCTTTAAAGGTGGCTTTGAGCTGATAACCCGTTTCGGTATCCGATTCCTCGGTGTTCACCTTGGCAAAAGTAGTGTTAATTTCATCCGCCGAAGCAACCGTTTTGAAGTTGCCGTCAAACTCGCCGCAGGCGGTCAGACCGAAGCACATGACAAGAGCCAGAGTCAGGCAGACGAGTGTTTTGAAAAGTTTTTTCATTTATATAATCTCTGTCTCTTATACACATCTCCGAGCCCACGAGACTAGGCAT
>ENA-OZAB01001001-OZAB01001001.1-human-gut-metagenome-genome-assembly--contig:-NODE-1001-length-13124-cov-6.731961_pt1 | contig 13124 bp, 6 predicted proteins | sample MGYA00243297_ERZ653491 | MGnify/ENA primary metagenome ERZ653491 (study PRJEB26926, sample SAMN06165154) | human gut metagenome | biome: ENVO:00009003; feature: ENVO:2100002; material: ENVO:00002003... | reverse complement strand
GTCCAGAAATGAGAGAATGTTCCTTGTGACAGTTCTGGTAATGAATACAGCAAAGAAGCGTCAGAAGCTGGATAATAATATTTTCCAGGTACAGGGAATCGCACAGAAATATAACTGTTCCTTAAAACAGTTGGATTATCAGCAGGAAGCAGCACTCATGTCCTGTATTCCGCTTGGAGTTAATCGAATTGAAATTCAGAGAGGGCTTACCACATCTTCAACAGCGATCTTCGTGCCATTTACGACACAGGAACTGTTTCAGGAAGGGGAAGCTCTTTATTATGGACTGAATGCATTATCCAACAACATGATCATGGTTGACCGGAAGCGTCTGAAGAACCCGAATGGACTGATTCTTGGTACACCTGGTTCCGGTAAGTCCTTCTCAGCAAAGAGGGAAATTACAAACTGCTTCCTGATTACGGAAGACGATATCATTGTCTGTGATCCAGAAGCCGAATATTCGGCACTTGTGCAGGCACTGCATGGGCAGGTAGTTCGGGTTTCGCCAGTATCTGACCAGTATATCAATCCGATGGATCTGAATCTGAATTATTCTGAGGAAGACAATCCACTGTCACTGAAAGCAGATTTTATTCTGTCTTTGTGTGAATTGATTGTTGGAGGAAAGAATGGACTGGAGCCGGTAGAAAAGACCATCATTGACCGTTGTGTACGGTTAGTCTATCAGGAATATCTTGCTGATCCAGTACCGGAGAAGATGCCAATCCTGGAGGATTTATATAATCTGTTGCGGAAACAGGAAGAGCCGGAAGCACAGCGTCTTGCAACTTCATTGGAGATTTATGTTACAGGCTCCCTGAATGTATTTAATCATCGCACAAATGTAGATATCAACAATCGTATCGTTTGTTTTGATATCAAAGAGCTTGGAAAACAGCTGAAAAAGATTGGGATGTTGATTGTGCAGGACCAGGTATGGAACCGAGTGACTATCAATCGTTCCGCTCATAAATCTACCCGTTACTATGTGGATGAATTCCATCTTCTATTAAAAGAAGAGCAGACAGCAGCTTACAGTGTGGAAATTTGGAAGAGGTTCCGTAAATGGGGAGGTATTCCAACTGGTGAACTGGTTTGTTACTTGTTAGTCGCTTAAAGTGCAAACTATCGCCGTTCTGACTGAAACCGGCAAGTAAGTCAGAAGTATCAATGCGGAAAAAAACGGGAAAGGGGTAGCGACCTAATCCGAGTGGAAGGCTATTCATAATAGAATAGCCACACGCAACGCATAGAGCTTGAACCTGCATAAGCAGAATATAACAGCTCCAAGAGGCCGCATTGCCAGCCGGTACGATATAATCGTGGTAAAAAGATATGCTATGCTGAGCGTGAAATGACACGCTGATGAAAATGGGCGAAAGTCCCAGAGAGGTGGATAAAAAGCCGCCTGATAATAACAATCAGATAACACAGAATATCAAAGATTTATTGGCTTCCAGGGAAATCGAGAATATTTTTGAAAACTCTGATTTCATTTATATGCTGAACCAGGCTTCCGGAGACAGGCAGATTCTGGCAAAACAGCTGAATATCTCACCAACCCAGCTGTCCTATGTAACCAACAGTAATGAGGGGGAAGGACTTCTGTTCTATGGAAATGTCATTATCCCATTCGTAGACAGATTTCCGAAGAATTCCCTCTATAAAATCATGACAACCCGCTTGGAGGAAACTTCTGAAGCAGGTTAAATCAAAGGAGAAAACAATGTTACGAGCAATTTCATATGTATTAACTTTTAGTGGCGGTGCTGTTTTTGGCATCGCTTTTCTCTGTTTATTACAGGCAGGGAAAGGGTATCCGAAGAAGGAGGAGTAAGTAGTGGCAGAACAGAGAATGAAAGTCAGGGATAAGAAAGTCCAGAAAATGACCAAGGATGGTCTGGTGGAAGAAAACCTGACGGATAAATCTTCTGTTCGTGTCAGTAACCGTGCCAGTGATGTGCAGATGGGAGGAAAACAGGGGGAAAAAGAATTAAGCCTTGTGGATAAGTCTTCCCGCCAGTCTGAACGGAGTGGGAAAAATATTCGTCCTTCTGTGCAAAAATCCAGAGATGCACCGGAACTGATACGGACAGAGAAGCAAAGTGAGAATTTTGGACAAAATAGAAAACAGCAAAACCGGAAAAGGATTCGTGCTGAAGTCGGAAAAGAATCCAGACTTGCAGGAAAATCTAAAGCCGGACAGTCAGGGAGACTGAAAGAAAAACGTGCTGATCTATCAGAAAACAGAGGAGACAGCCGGAGAAATCAGACCGGCGGCAGCAAAAAGCCAAAACAAAAACAGCGTTTGAAATTTGCTTATGAGGAAACTGGTGCTTCTGTGAAAAATGACAAAGATATGGAGAAATTGAACCAGATGGATACGGATGGAGTCAATTTCCGCCATCAAAAACAGAAGGAAAAAGCCAAAAAGTTTTCTTATGAGGAAGCAAAAAAGAAAAAGGAAGCTAAGCAGCATTCCAAGAAGGCACAGGTCTATCGGGCAAATGAAGGGGAAGCTCCTGGAAAGAAGAAATCCCGCTTGAAGTTTGGCGAAGGGGAATCTGTGAAAACAGAAAAAACTTCTGCTGTTAAGAAAGCAGGAAGTGCAACTTCCGTAGCATTGCACCGTGAGATCAGCAAAAATGAAGACGATAATGCGGCGGTAGAAGGTGCCCATAAGTTAGAAGAAAGTGGCGAAGGTGTTTACCGGTTGGAACAGAGAAGTGCCAGACGCAGGAAACAGAGGGCATCCAGAAAAAGAAGCAGACTTGAAAGACAGGAAGAGAAACAGACACAGGCTGCAGCCCGTCAGGAGCAGAAGAAACTGAAAAAACAGATTCAGAAGCAACAGATCAAACGGGATTATGCCAAAGCGAAGCGAAGTGAACAGACAGTAGGAACAGCTACAAAAGGTACGATTGATTATATCAAGAAGATTGGCGGCAAAGTCACCAACTTCTTTAAAGAAAACCGGAAGGTGTATATCAGTGTAGCAGTTCTGATCGGATTGATGTTTCTGATCATAACGAATGTCACGTCTTGTTCTGCAGTGTTTTTACAAAATGTGATCACTTATACCGGAACCAGTTATTTGTCATCGGATCAGGCAATCCGGGAAGCGGAACTGTATTACACACAGCTGGAAGCTAATCTGCAGGAGCGGATCAACAACATGGAATCTGAAGAACCGGGACATGAGGAATACCGATATGATATCGGACCTATTGAGCATGATCCGTTTATTCTGATCAGTTATCTGTCTGCAAAGTATGAAGAATTTACTTTTGAACAGGTCAAGCCGGAGCTGGATGCCTTGTTTGCAGAGCAATATCATCTGACTACGGAAGCAGTGAATGAAACCGTGACGGAGACAGCAACGGTGAGGGTGGGAGAATCTTTGGGACAGGTTGTGACCAGTGGGTATTGTAACTGCCCAATTTGTTGTGGTATTTGGAGCGGAGGACCGACTGCCAGTGGAGCATATCCAACTGCCAATCATACCTTAGCGGTAGATGCTTCCAATCCGTTTGTACCAATGGGAACAAAGGTAGTTATGAATGGTGTCGAATATACCGTAGAAGATACCGGAGCTTTCGCAAGATATGGTGTACAGTTTGACGTCTACTATGATAATCATGCGGCGGCATCTGCACATGGACATCAAACATGGGAATGTTATCTGGCAGATGATAATGGAAGCAATGAAGTGGAAGTGACCAGGACAAGAGATGTAGATGTGCTGAATGTCACCTTAAATAGTGGAAACCTGATGTCAATCTGTCAGGACAGGTTGGGATTTTTCCAGAAAGAACTGTTCAGTGCCTACAACGATACAAAAGGCAACTTGCAGATGTTTGCAACACCGGTTGATTTTAACTGGTATTCCAGTGTGACCAGCCATTATGGATACAGGATTCATCCAATATCAGGAGCAAATCAGCTTCATAATGGTATGGATATCGGAGCACCGGAAGGGACAAAAGTAATGGCAGGGCTGACCGGAACGGTTACAACTTCTGCTTATAACGACAGCTATGGCAATTATGTCGTAATCAAGGACAGTAAAGGCTACGAACTGCGGTATGCACATTTAAGCAGCCGGAATATATCTGCAGGAGCATCCGTCACGAAAGGTGATGAGATAGGTCTTGTAGGAAATACTGGTAATTCCACAGGAAGCCATCTTCATATTGAACTTCTGAAAAATGGAGAACGGTTGAACCCAATCTTTTATCTGGAAACAGGAGAAGGTTCCATTTTTGGTGGCAATGAATACACCAGTGAAGCGGCACAGCGATTACTAGAAGAAGCGGTAAAATATCTCGGAACACCGTATGTGTGGGGTGGATATTCCCCAAGTGGATTCGATTGTTCCGGATTTGTCAGTTACTGTCTGGTTCATTCCGGGGTAAGAAATACTGGAAGGATGACAGCACAGGGACTGTACAACATTTGTACACCAGTATCCCAGTCGGAGGCACAGCCGGGAGATTTGATCTTCTTTACTGGAACTTACGACGCAGGGGAGCCAGTAACGCATATCGGAATCTATGTAGGCAATGGTCAGATGATCCATTGTGGACATCCGGTGCAGTATACGTCCATCAATTCCCCATACTGGCAGAGCCATTTCTATGGATTTGGACGATGGTAAGAAAAAAGGGCGGCTGCATCAGCCGTCCGGAAAGGAGAAGCGATGAAAAGTCTTGAAAAAGCAATGGCGGATTATGAGAAAGCCAAAGCGAAAATGGAAGCCTCCAAAGCCAGATATGAAGCAGATTTAAAGCGGTTCAAGGCTGCGGAGATTGCAAAAACAGAAGCGGAAAATCTGGAAATTGTAAGAATTATCCGTGCAATGGATATGAGTATTCCGGAATTGGAAGCTTTCAAAAAGAGAATGAAAAATGAACTGCCCGGCAGGGTAGAAATGCAGAAGGAGGAAATAAAGTCTGATGATGAATTTAGAGAAGATGAAACAGAAGAAATCTAAAAACAGTGTGAAAAAAGGACTGCTTGCAGCAACGACATTTCTTTGCCTGACAACACCTTTGCTCCAGACACAGACTGTTTATGCAGCTGAGAATACTACACCTGCAATCACGATTGAGAAACCGGATGGCTGGAAACAGGGAGAAACAACCATTGCTGTTACGGTAGATGCCAGCCATATGCCAGAAGGTTTCTCAATAGCAAAAATTGAAGCAAAAGCAGGAAAAGATGGAAGCTGGCAGGATGTAACCGGAAGCGGAAGTATCACGATCACTGGAAATCAGACAGTGTATGTGCGTGTGACAGATGGTGAGGGGAAGGTCTATGAGCAGAATCGCTCTATTAAGTGTTATGACACGGAAAAGCCGACACTCTCTGCTTCCCTGACAGATGGTGTGCTGACGATTCAGGGGAATGATACAGTATCCGGGATTACTGCAGTAACAGTCAATGGCACCACTTATACAGATCTGAAGGATGGAATGCTGAGAGTGCAACTGACACAGAAAGATTTTACAACAAAACAGATTGAAATCACGGTAACGGATGGTGCCGGAAATACTTCTGAGAAATATGTACTGCAGAATCCTTATTATGAATGGGCAAAGAAGCAGGCAGAGAAACAGAAAACCTCCAGTGACAGTAATGGCGCAATGGCAACTACGACCAGTGCAGATGAAACTGGGACTGAGAAAACAACGACTTCACCACTTCCGCAGGATGCACAGGCTTCTGAGCCAACAGATGCAAAAGGAACCGTGGATGATCGGACAGTGACAGGTATCGAGGAACAGCTTAATAAAGAAGGTGAGACAGCAGATTCTGTTACTAAAACAGCTACAGAAGGCACAAAAGAGTTTTATACCATTTCAACTAAGAGTGGTAAGATTTTTTATCTGATCATCGACAATTCAAAATCTCAGGATAATGTGTATTTCCTTACAGAAGTCAGCGAGAAAGATCTGATGAACTTCACACTTTCTGATTCCGTGACACTTCCGGAAGTAGATACTGTTTATGCAGAACCAGAGAAAAAAGCAGAGGAAGAAAAGCCGGAAACGACAGAGACAGATGAGAAAGATAAGGTAGAGGATGACATTCAGATGCCAGAAGATAAAAGCCCATTTGGAACGTATCTTCTGATTGCACTGGTAGCAGTCGGAGCTGCGGCAGGAGGATATTACTTCAAAGTCTATAAACCAAAGCATGAATATGATGACGAGGATGAGATGGAAGAGGATGAAGATGAATCCGAAGATTCAGAGTCGGAAAAACGGGAAGTAGACGATGCAGATGAGCAGGAAGAAAGTACAGAACCAGAAATCCTGAGAGACGAGGATTTTGATGATGCTGTGCTGGAAGATGAAGAAGAGGAGCAGGAGTAAATGAAATTAGTGATTGCAGAAAAGCCATCGGTTGCGATGGCACTGGCTTCCGTGCTTGGAGCCAGAACAAGAAAAGATGGCTACGTGGAGGGAAACGGTTATATCGTTTCCTGGTGCGTAGGACATCTGGTTGGATTATGCGATGCATCGGAATACGATGAAAAATATAAAAAATGGAGATATGAGGATCTGCCGATTGTGCCGGAATGTTGGAAACACAAGATTTTGGAGGGCACAAAGAAGCAGTTCGGAATCTTAAAGAAACTGATGAGAGATTCCAAAGTAGATGAGGTGATCTGTGCCACTGATGCAGGACGTGAAGGTGAGTTAATCTTTCGTTTGGTGTATGAGCAGGCAGGATGCAAAAAGCCGATGAAGCGGCTCTGGATCTCATCTATGGAAGAACAGGCAATTAAAGATGGATTTGCGTCATTAAAAGACGGTTCGTGTTATGACAGTCTCTACCAGTCAGCACTTTGCAGGGCAAAGGCAGACTGGTTGGTGGGAATCAATGCGAGCCGTCTTTTTTCCGTTCTGTATAACCAGAATCTGAAAGTTGGAAGAGTACAGACACCAACACTTGCCATGATCGTGGATCGAAATCAGAAGATCAAGGAATTTACCAAAGAAAAATATTATATGGCTCATATCAAGTTTGATGATATGGATGCAGTCACGGAGCATTTTCAGAAAAAAGAGGATGCAGATAAAGTGACTGCGGATTGTGCGGAGCGTATGTGTGAAGTAGAGAAGGACGATGTTAAGGAGAAAACAGTTCGTCCACCGAAGCTCTATGATCTGACAACCTTACAGAGGGAAGCCAATCGAATGTTTGGTTATACCGCACAGCAGACGCTGGATGCCGTGCAGGAGATGTATGAGCAGAAGCTTGTCACTTATCCGAGAACAGACAGCCAGTATCTGACAGATGAGATGGGAGAAAGCACAGAAACTCTGATTCAGATGTTGCTTGGGAAAATGCCCTATGCCGAAGGGCTGGAATATCAGCCGGACGTGAGTAAGGTATTAAATTCAAAGAAAGTATCTGATCACCATGCAATTATCCCGACCATGGAAGTAGCAAAGGCAGATATAGGTAAACTGAAAGAACGAAACTGCAAGATTTTGTATCTGATCAGTGCCAGGGTACTGACAGCAACCGCAGATCCTTATATTTATGAAAGCCATAAATGCCAGATTACCTGTAATTATCATACGTTTTATCTCTCAGCAAAGAAAACAAAGCAGGAAGGATTCAAGTCGATCGAAAATAAATTGAAACAGTTCTTTGGCGTAAAGAGTGAAAAAGAAGAGCCGGAGTTGGATATCTGGGCAGGCAAGCATTATGGTCCCTGTGATTCTTTTGTATCGGAGCATTTTACACAGCCACCGAAACAGTACACAGAAGATACCCTGCTTTCTGCGATGGAACGTGCAGGGAATGAAGAGCTGACCGAAGATACGGAAAAGAAAGGACTTGGCACACCGGCAACAAGGGCAGCAATCATTGAAAAACTGATTCAGTCTGGTTTTGTGAAAAGGGAAAAGAAAAAACTGATTCCGACAGATGATGGGAATGTACTGATTACGGTTTTGCCGGACGAGATTAAATCTCCGAAGATGACAGCTGAATGGGAAATGGCATTGAATCATATTGCCCAGAATACAGAGACAGCGGATGAATTCCTAAATGGGATTACAGAGCTGATGCAGGAACTGGTTGCCAGGTATCAAGGGATTTCAGAAGAGAAGAAAAATCAGTTTCAGGGAAAGGCAAAAGGAGAAGTCATCGGCAAATGTCCCCGCTGTGGAGCAGATGTCCGGGAAGGAAAAGTAAACTTTTACTGTTCTGACCGGAATTGTGCTTTTACCTTGTGGAAGAATGATAAATTCCTTGCAAGCCAGGGAAAAAAGATGGATAAGGTGGCAGCAAAGAAGTTCCTGTCTAAAGGAAAAATCCATTATAAGGATCTGGTATCCAGAAAAACAGGGAGACAGTATGAAGCAACCGTGGAAATGGTTGATCCCGGAGAGGGAAATGTACAGTTTAATCTGATTTTCCCACAACGATAAGTAGTGTATTGCAGGCAGTCTAAGGACTGTCTGTTTTAATACAAATATTATGAAAGAGAGGACCTTAGCATGAAGAAAAAAGGTAATTTTAGAAAAGTAGTATCTGGCTTGCTGGCAGGCATGACAATGCTTAGTACAGTGCTGTCTCCGATGACGGCATATGCAGCGGAGATCCAGCCAGAGGAAAAACCTCCACTTTATGAGGAAGTGAAAGACCTTCTGGATGAAGATGAGGTGGTGACTGCCAAAGATTATGAAATTGAAACAGGCAGTGTATTTGATGTGAAATCAGACTTTACAGGACTGGAAATCAAGGATGATAAGAAGGTTAAAGTCACATTTGAGGAAGCAAAGAATGACAAGAATGAAGATTTTACGACAGATCATGTGGACACTTACAAAGCGGTCTATTATGTGGAACCGGTAAATCAGGAGCATCCGAAGTACCAGATCAGCCGAAAACTGATTGTGCGTGAGAAAGCAACAGAAACTCAGACAGAGGTGGCAGTGAGTGAATCAGTGACCGAATCCGAAACAGCTGGCAGTGAACAGCAGACAGAAGAAGCGGAGGATTCCGAAGCAGACTCGGAGATTACCGATATTGACGCTGATGAATTTGATGATTTGGTAGAGCAGGCACAGAATCAGGATACCTATGATGAAGAATCAGGGTTAGAGCTTCATGATGTTTTGGAACAGGCAGGAGACGAAGGTGTGGATCTTGAGGCTATGGAAGAAGGAGAGATTGCAACATTTGAAGCAGTTTCGGCTTATTCAGCAAGAAGTACACAGCAGGTAACAATCGAAAAAGGACCTCTGTATAGATATGCAGATTATAATCTTGGAACCTATCTGACAGAGCCGTACTATATCAGCTACGGAAACGTCAGAGCAATTGCGTATTGTGTACAGCCAGCTAAGCCAGGACCTGGATCTGGAAATTATACAATTACAAAGATTGGAGACAATCAGGCGTTAGCAAAAGTGTGTTATTACGGTACAGATGCCGCAGGGAGCGAAAGCTTTTTTGCGAATAAACACACGGATTTCTCAGAAGGAAAAAGATTCATCATTATTCACATGGCTGCATCTTATGCCAATGGAAGCAGTGATGCATTCTATGGAACAAATGCTACAGGCGAGGCTTTGGCAAAAGAGCTTTATAATTATTGTGTGAATAAGCCGGAAATACCAGATGTAGCGATGTCATTTTCAAAACCGAATGTAAAAGCTTATGTAGATGGAAATGTTCAGAGAACGGAGAACATTAAGTTCAACGCATCTTCCCAGCAGAAAATTACAATGGACTTACCAAAGGGAGTAAAGCTCCATAATGTATCTACTGGAAATGTAAGTGCGGCAGGTGCAAGCGTAACAATTGGAGGAGGAACCACGTTTTATCTTTCAGCGCCTCTGACACAGATAAAAGATGTAAGTGCTACTTTTTCTACAAAGATGAAGGGAAGTATTACAAAAGATTACTCAGCATATAAACTGACTACGAATGCAAGTGTTCAGGATCTGGCATTTGTGTTTGGAGAAGGTGTTGCTGATGAAAAATATGTAAGCTTAAAGGTGTCCTGGATTGAACAGGCTACGATCGAAATCGTAAAGAAAGACGATACAGCGGATGTCAATCTTGCAGGTGCAGTATTCGGTGTATACAGCGATGAGGCTTGTACAAAGCTGATCACTCAGATGCCGGCAACAGATAAGAATGGAAAATCTTCTGTTACGATCATCAAGACACAGGATACTGTTTATCTGAAAGAGATCACAGCACCACAGGGATATGTAGTAAATGCAACGGCAACAAATGTAAAACTGGTAGCAAGTAAGACCTCAGCTGTAACCGTGGAAAATAAGGAACAGCTGGCAGAACTTACCATTTACAAAGAAGGACAGGTTCTGATCGGAGCAGATGTCAGTGAAAATGGAACGGTATTTCAGTATGAAAACCGCAGACAGAAAAATGCAGTGTATAACGTGTATGCCGGGGCAGATATCGTAACAGCTTATGGCACAAAAGTGTACAGCAAAGGTGACCTTGTAAAAGAAAACCTGACAACAGGTGAGAATGGTTCTGTCACACTGAAAAACCTGCATCTTGGAACCTACGTGGTAAAAGAAACAAAAGCACCGGACTCTTTCTATAACGGCAGCGAAGAAAAGTCAGTGACTCTAACTTATGCTGGTCAGAACAAAGAAGTTGTATTTGCAGATGTGACTTTTAACAACGAGAGACAGAAAGCAGATGTTTCCGTAGTAAAACAGGATAAAGACACCAAGAAACCACTGAAAGGCGGTATTTTTGCTCTGTATGCATCCGATGATATCAGAAATGCAGACGGAAGCGTTGTTGTGAAAAAAGGAACGCTGATTGAGAAAGTAACTACTGGCGCAGACGGAACTGCAAAATTCACAGCAGATCTTCCGATTGGATATTCCTATTCTGTAAAAGAAGATCAGGCGCCGGAAGGCTATGTAAGAAATACAGAAGATGTGTATACGTTCAAGTTTTCTTACACCAATGATAAAGAAGCAACCGTATCATTTGCCCATACCTTCAGCAATGACCGTGTGACAGCAAAGATCAATTTATTCAAAGTTGATAAAGAAACAGGAAAAGCAGTATCACAGGGAGATGCCACACTGAAAGGTGCAGTTTATGGTCTGTATGCCCGTGAAGATATCGTGCATCCGGATGGAGCAACTGGAACAATTTATAAAGCAGGAGAACAGGTAGCTTCTCTTACAACAGATGACAAAGGACAGTCTTCTGTAAATGGCTTATATCTTGGCAAATATTATATCAAAGAGATCACACCGCCGACCGGATACCTGGCAGATACAGAAGAGCATGATCTTGTGTGCAGTTATGAAGGAAATATGACAGCAGAAGTGAAAAGAGAGTGCACTTCCAGTGAGCAGGTCATCAAGCAGCCATTCCAGATCATCAAAGCAGCCAACAATGGAAAGACCGATGCAGATCTGTTATCCGGAGCTGGATTTACAGTTTATCTGAAATCTTCCCTTACAAAGAAAGCAGATGGAAGCTATGATTTTGATTCTGCCAAACCAGTAGTGAGCGGAGAAAATGGAGCAACTGAGATTTTCACAGATGAAAAAGGGTATGCCTGCAGTATTCCATTACCATTTGGAAGCTATATCGTGCGTGAAACTACAACACCGCACAATTATAAGCCAGTCGATGATTTTGAAGTGAATATCACAGAGCACCATCCAAATGAGCCGCAGATCTGGCGAGTGCTTCTGGATGAAGAGTTTAAGGCAAAACTGAAAATCGTGAAAAAAGACGATGAAACAAAGAAATCCGTATTGATTGCCGGAACAGAATTTAAGGTATATGACCTGGACAACAAAAAGTATGTGGAACAGGTAACAACTTACCCAGTGACAACCACTCACAAGTCCTATTTTACGGACAGCCAGGGATATCTGATCATGCCGAAGAATCTGAAGATCGGGCATTACAGGATTGAGGAAGTCAATGCACCGGAAGGGTACACGATTAATAAGAATTATGTAGAGATTGCGGTGGATGCTAACACAGCATACCAGATGGATTCTGAGAGTGGAGATGCCATTATTACGGTAGATTACGAGAACCATCCGGTAAAAGGAAAGTTGACGATCTATAAAAAAGGTGAGATGCTGACCGGATTTAAAAAGGATTTTGTTTATGAAGAAAGATACCTGAAGGGTGCATCATTTCATGTCTATGCAGCTGAAAATATCTATACACCGGATTATCAGAAAGATGAAAACGGAAACAGACAGCTGATCTATGCAAAAGATGCACTGGTAACAGCGGTAACGACTGGAGAAGACGGAAAAGCAGTTGCTGATAACCTGCCACTTGGTTCTTACTATGTAGTAGAAAAGACTGCACCGGAAGGATTTGTCCTGAACCATGACAGATCAGATGTCGCATTTGTCTATGCCAATCAGGATACACCTGTGATCGAACAGGAAGTGACTGTTGGCGATGACCGACAGAAAGTTGCAATTCAGGTAGAAAAACAGGATGCAGAAAATGGTGCAACCGTAGAGGGAGCTGTCTTTGGTATCTATAATAAAGCGGATATCAAGGCGGATGGAAAAGTGATCGTGAAAGCAGACACACTCTTACAGGAAATGACTTCTGATAACGGTGGTCTTGCAGCATGTACGCTGGATCTGCCACTTGGACAGTATTATGTAAAAGAGTTAAAAGCACCGGCGGGATTTGTATCTTCTGATGAAGTTCTGAATCTGGATGCTTCTTACCAGGGACAGGATGTGAAGACAGTAAAACTGAAAACAGTGAAAAAGAACCAGCCGACAACAGTAGAAATCACGAAATCTGATGTAACAACAGGTGTGGAGCTGGATGGGGCAAAACTCACCGTTCTTGATAAAGAAGGAAATGTTGTGGATCAGTGGACTTCTGTAAAAGATCAGCCACATGTGATCAAACGACTGACAGTTGGTGAGGAATACACCCTTCGTGAGGAAATGGCACCTTATGGTTATCTGAAAGCAACGGATGTGAAGTTCACGCTGGAAGATACCGCAGAGATTCAGAAAGTAGAGATGAAAGATGAAGTTCCGACAGGACTTCTGATCATCAACAAAAATGGAGAATTTTTGGATAAAGTGACACTTCTG
>ENA-OZAB01000997-OZAB01000997.1-human-gut-metagenome-genome-assembly--contig:-NODE-997-length-13173-cov-4.206358_pt1 | contig 13173 bp, 10 predicted proteins | sample MGYA00243297_ERZ653491 | MGnify/ENA primary metagenome ERZ653491 (study PRJEB26926, sample SAMN06165154) | human gut metagenome | biome: ENVO:00009003; feature: ENVO:2100002; material: ENVO:00002003... | reverse complement strand
CGTTGATTGTCGCTTGGTATTCAGATTTGTGGAGAAACCCGAAGATCGTGCCAAATGGAATCCACCTTTTGGAAATTAAGCATTGGTCTGGACGAAGCCGCCATCAAACGCATTGGCCTCGAGCACGCGGGCGCAGCCGTTAACGACGTTATCAAGCGCCGTAGGACTGACGTTGACCGAAACGCCGGTCTCATCGCGCAGGCGCACGTCGAGACCGCGCAGCAGCGCGCCGCCACCGGTCAGCAAAATGCCGTAGTACATAAGGTCAGAGGCAAGATCGGGCGGCGTGGCATCGAGGGCGTCCTTAACGGCCTTGGCCATCTCGTCGAGCGGCTTGTTGAGCGCGCGACGGATCTCCTCGCTCTCGATGCGCACGGTCTTGGGCAGGCCCGTGATCACGTCACGGCCGTTGACCTCGACATCGAGCTCGTCCTTGAGCGGCACGGCGGAGCCGACCTTGATCTTGATGTCCTCTGCTGTACGCTCGCCGATGGCCAGGTTGTAGGCATCGCGAACGTGCGTGAGGATGGCCTGGTCGAACTCGTCACCGGCAATACGGATGGACTGCGAGACGACGATGCCGCCCATAGCGATAACAGCGACCTCAGTGGTACCGCCACCGATGTCGATGACCATGGAGCCGGTGGGCTCCTCGACGGGCAGGTCGGCGCCGATAGCGGCGGCCATGGGCTCCTCGATCAGGTAGGCCTGGCGAGCGCCGGCCTGGATCGTGGCCTCAAAGACAGCGCGCTTCTCGACCGACGTGACACCGGAGGGAACGCAGACGACAACGCGCGGACGCGGGGTCCACGGATAGCGCTTCTCGGAAGCCTTGTCGATAAAGTAGCGGAGCATGGCCTCGGTAACATCGAAGTCGGCGATGACGCCGTCCTTCAGGGGACGAACGGCCACGATGTTGCCGGGCGTACGGCCGAGCATGCGCTTTGCCTCGATACCGACCGCCAGGATGCGCTCGTCGTTCTTGTCGATGGCGACAACAGAGGGCTCGCGAATAACGATGCCCTTGCCGCGCACGGAGACAAGCGTATTTGCGGTGCCGAGGTCGATGGCAAGATCGCCCGCATAGCTACCGAAGAACATATCCATCAAAGAAAACAACGCAACTCCTGATGTGTTGGATGATTGCTGGAAAACTACTAGCTCATGATACTAGCGCAAGCCCGGCACCTCACTTGCGGTGAAGCACCGGGCAAAGCTAAATCCCATAAGGTCACTGCTGGTTGTCAGCAGCCGAGAAATCCATATCGAGCGAGGAAACGGCCCAGCCGATATGGTTGTCGGAGCGCACGAATTTGACGGTGTACTCCTGCTCGCCGCCCTTGGACAGCGAAGCCTTGACCTTGGCAGTCGTCTCGGTCATGGACTGATCCATGCCCTCGACGGACACGGTGGCACCCTGCGGAATCGAGGAGATGATCATCGACTTGGCGTCCTCGGGCAGGCTCGAGGCCAGGCAAGACTCGGCCTTTGCGGTGTCACCGTCGCCGGCAGCCTGGAACAGATCAGTAACGACAGACTCCTGGGACGGGAAGCCAAAGCCGCGCGTGTAGGCAAAGCCCAGACCGCCCGCGGCGATCAAAATGAGCAGAAGCAGCACGATGAAGACTTTGAGACCCGTGTGGCGATGGCGACGACGGACCTTGGCCTGCTTACGATCCTGACGGTCCTGCTGGACCATCTCGGACTCGGACAGCGTAAAGAAGCCGGTGTCCGAGGGATCGGGCATAAACTGACCGGTCGCGCCCGTAGGATCGAGCGGATCGACGGCAGGAGCGTCCATCGCGGGCGCCGGAGCCGCGGCCATAGCCGTCTGGGCAGACAGCGCGGCAAGCGAATCGTGCACGCGGGCAAGCTCATCGGCCTGCTCGGAGGTGAGCTGGTAGATGCCATCGGCAGTAGCGGCGTTAAAGGCGTCGAGTGCGTCGGAGGGGCGGCCGGCGGCAGAAAGCGCCTGACCCATGCCGGCGTTGAGCGCACGCGTGTCGTCGCGGGGGCCGGCAAAGTCGATAGCCGTGCGGTAGGTCTCCACGGCATCCGCCGGACGGCCGAGCTTAATGAAGCAACGACCAAGCTCGCCCAGTGCGGCGGCAGGAGCCGGATTGGCGCCGTCGATGGCAGCCTGACGGAAGGCAGTACCCGCGTTGGCATAGTCGCCCGACTGGAACAGCGCGTTACCCAGGCCCAGATAGGCCTTGAACGGCGTGGCATAAGAAGCGTCCTGCGTAGCAGCAGAGAACGCCTGAGCGGCCGTCGTGTAGTCGCCCACGGCGGCGAGCGCCTTGCCGCGGTTGGTGAGCAGCGCGCCGCGCTTGCCATAGGTGCCGTCGTTGAGGGCGGCGGCGTAGGCCTCGGCGGCCTCGGCATACATGCCCAGGTGCATCAAGGCGTTACCACGAAGGTGATCGGCCTCGCCCATAATCTCATCGGGAGTCTTTGCCGCCCCAAGCATCTGGGCTGCAGCGGAAAAATCACCCGCGCGGTAAGCGGCGCGGCCCTGTTGGATCAGCTGGCTATTCAAGGAAATCCCCTTTACTCGTGAACGATCTCGACATGGACGATCTCGTCGCCGGCACGCAGCTGCGAAATCACATCGAGACCCTCGACCGTGGTACCAAAGACGGTGTAACCGGAATCGAGGTTATGCTGGGCGCCCAGGCAGAAGTAGAACTGCGAACCCGCGGAATCGGGGTCCATGGAGCGTGCCATGGCAAGGGCGCCATCGACATGGCTGTTGCGCGGATTGGTGGCAAACTCGCCCTTGATGCAGTAGCCGGGGCCACCGGTACCGGGCATGCCGTCGGGGCCCTCAAGACCGGCAGCGACGTCGGCGCCGGACATATCGCGGGTATTGGGGTCGCCGCCCTGAATGACGAAGCCGGGAACATAGCGATGGAACTTAAGGCCATCGTAGAAACCCATCGTGGAAAGCTCGCAGAAGTTCGCGACATGAATGGGAGCGCCCTCGCCGTCAAACTTGACCTTGATGGTACCCTTCGACGTCTCGATTACGGCGCACTCGTCGCCGGCAAGCTGATACTCGGGCGTGTAGAGCTCTTTCTTAAAACCAAACATGTGGTTCCTTCCTCGTGCGTTTAAAGCATATTTGTACGAATTGTAGCAATAAGCACAGGCTTACATCAATTGCGCACGTAGGTTATGCCGACTATGGCGAACTAATTTTAGGAACGCTGCTGCGGCTTCCAGGAACCCACATTGGCGTCGTACTGGTTCAGCGCGCTGTTGCCGCCCTGCGCGATGGGAGCCAGGATCTCGCTTTGGTGGGAACTCATCGACTCGCCATCGGGAATGGCCAGCGAGATGTCCCAACTCTGGCAGATCACGTCGACACGCTCGTACATCCACTCGACAAGCTGCTTTAAGTGGGCGATGTCATCCGCATAGACCGTATCGTCCTGGTACTTAAGGTTGTTGAGCTCATCTTGCGTCTTTTTGATCTGGTCGCGCAGGGCGTAGGCACTCTGCGACAGCTCCTGACGGATGGACAGCGGCGTTCGGAGATAACCGTTGTTAAAGGAATCGATGACCTCGCCGATCTGGTCCTCGTCGCCGTAGGACACGATGGTCTGATACAGACCGTCGAGCCTGGTATAGAGCTGATCATCGGTCAGCACGGTTTCTTCCTGGACCACCTCGGCAGAATCGTCCTGCTTGGTATCGTCCTCAGTCGCCTCGCCCTTTTGGCGCGTGGGGAAGGTCGTCTGCGCGGCTTGGCCAAACTGGTCATAGAAGCCAGGCATGACACCCATGGGATCGGTCGTCACGAACCAATAGGCACCACCGCACACAAAGGCAAGGATCGCGATGACGATGAGCGGCTTAGGGATATGACGCTTGTGCTTGTGATAAGCGTCCTCGTCGGGATGCACCTTGCGCTTGGGTTTTTGAGCATCGTCGTGCAGGGAAACCGGCGTGGGAATATCGACCTTGGGAATACCGAAATCCTTATCGAAAGCCGGCAGCACGCAGGTCTCGTTAGGATCGGCGGCGTCCGAAAGCACCGCAGCGGCAGAGGCCGGCGCATGCGGCACCTCGGTATCGATCTGCTCTTGCGTTAGGCGCGGAAAACCCGCCGTGCGGCCCGCAGCCAAGTCGGATGCGGCCGCGTCCTCGGAGAGGATACCCGGAGCGGGGCGTCCGCATTTGGGGCACGTACGATCATGCGGAGAAAGACGGGCACCGCAGCCCTCACAGAACACGAACTCGGTGTGCTCGGGGCCATCGCCCGGACCCACATAGGCGTTGCAGTAGGGGCAGAACGAGGCGCCGTCCTCGATAGTCTTAAGGCAATGCGGGCAGATCACGGCATCCTCTTTTCGAAGCAATTCAAACAATCGAGGTTAGAGCATAACATCGCCACGGCCCCACAGGAGCAAGGCACCAATTCAACATCGCCAGGGCGCGAAGTTACTTCTTCTTTTTGCTTGGCATCGAAACTTTGATGCCTTGGGCGGACTTGGTCACGCGAGAGCGCTTGGCTCCGGTACTCTTCTTTTTCTTGGGCTGGGCCTGGGCCACGCCCTCGAGTGCGCGGGCCTCGGCCTCGCGAGCGGTGCGATCTTCGCGGCGCTGCGCCATGTCGGCGGCGAAGCGCTTGGCAAAACGCTCGGCCGTCGAACCCGTCGAGCTCACCTTGCCGCCACCGCGACCCAGGTGGACGCGCACACCGCGGCCAAAACCAGTTGCAACATGACGACGACGCGGCTTGAGCGAATCCATCATCGTGGCGAGCTTAAAGAACACCGAGCAGGTAAAGACCACGATGACAGCCAAGATAACCATCTGGCCCATCGACAGGTTGGCAATAGACAGCAGCTCCGGGAATCCGATAACGCCCACCAAGATGCCGGCGACCACAAACACAAAGAGCACCACACGCAGGGGCGTGAAAGGCTGCGAGATGCGCCAGATCAGGCTGACGCTCGCCGCACACGACGTAAGCAGGCACATCGTAGACAGCGTGAGCTGGCTAAAGCCAAACACGCGCGCCACAAAGATATCGAGCGCCGCAGCCAAAATGACCGCAATCGACGCCGGCAGTGCCCGCTTGAGCACGTTCGTCAGGAACGACCCCTTCACGCGAGCATTGTTGGGCTCCAAGCCCAACACAAAGCCCGGCGCGCCGATGCACAAGAAGTTAATGAGCGTCATCTGGATGGGCTCGAAGGGGTACGGCGGCAGCGCGATGCACAGCGCCGCCAGGCCCATCGAGAACAGCGTCTTGGTCAGGAACAGCGAGGCCGAACGCTGCAGGTTGTTGATGGAGCGACGGCCCTCGGCCACCACGGCGGGCATCGAGGCAAAGTCGTTGTCAACGAGTACGATCTCGGCCACGTTACGCGCGGCATCGGAGCCGGCCGCCATGGCGACGGAGCAGTCGGCCTCCTTGAGCGCCAGCACGTCGTTGACGCCGTCGCCCGTCATGGCCACGGTGTGCTCGCGGCGCTTGAGCGCCTGCACGAGCTCGCGCTTCTGCTGCGGGGTCACACGACCAAAGACATGGTAGCGGTCCACTGCGGCATCGAGCTTGGTCGGCGTGTCGAGCGTCGTGGCGTCCACATAAGCGTCCGCCCCCGGCACGCCCACCACGCGCGCGATCGACGACACCGTACGCGGGTCGTCGCCACTGATCACGTTGAGGGTCACGCCCTGCTCGTTAAAGTAGCCGATGGTCTCGGCCGCTGAGGTACGAATCTCGTCACGGATGGTCACAAAGCCCACGGGCTCGGCCTCGCCCACCATATCGCCATCGGGCGTAAAGCCGTCCACGCGCGCCACCACGAGCACGCGGCAGGTATCGGCAAGCTCGGCGACACGGTTCTCGACCTGAGAAAACACACGATCAGAGAGCACAAACTGCGCGGCGCCCATTACGTAGGAGCCCTGCGCAAACGAAGCGCCACTCCATTTTTTAGACGACGAGAACGGAATGACCGACAGCGGCTCAGACACCTCGACCGGGCGATCGGCGTAATAGTTGAGCAGCGCTTGGCAGGTCTCGTTGGCATCGGCCGAAGTCGCACGCGCGACGTTAGCCAGCGCAAAATCGAGCACCGTGGAATCGACTGGAACAGCCGCCTCGTCCGAGCCGGCGCCTAGGCTCACGCCCTCAACCGGCAGCGGATACGTGCCCTCGACCTCCATGCGGCCCGACGTGATAGTGCCCGTCTTGTCCAGGCACAGCACGTCGACGCGAGCGAGCGTCTCGATGCAGTAGAGCTGCTGTGCCAGCACCTTGCGGCGGGCCAGGCGCACCGTGGCGATGGCGAGCATCGACGAGGTCAGCAGCACCAGGCCTTGCGGGATCATGCCCAGCAGGGCGCCCACCGTGGACAGCAGCGCCGACGAAGGCACATGACCAGCCAACAGCTCGGAGAAGCACCACGAAAGCGCGCTATCGCCCGGGGTTCCCGCGCCATCCCACAGCTCGCTCACACTCGAGGCAAACAACGCCAAACCGAGCGGGATCATGATAATGCTCGCAAAGCGCACGATGGCATTAAGCGCGTTCATGATCTCGGAATTGACCTTTTTGACGTACTTGGTCTCGTTATTAATTTTGGCCACGTAGTTGTCGGCGCCGACATGGATCACGCGGGCGCGCAGCAGGCCCGAGTCGATAAAGCTGCCGCTCATGAGCTCGGAACCGGGCTGTTTCTTAATAAGGTCGCTCTCGCCCGTCAGCAGGCTCTCGTTCACGAGTGCCTCGCCCGAAACCACCACGGCGTCAGCGGGAATCTGGTCGCCGCGCCCCAGGCGAATGATGTCGTCGAGCACGATCTGGTCCAGGTCGAGCTCCACCTCGGCGCCGTCGCGCACCGCGATGGCCTTCTTGGAGGTCAGCAGCGTGAGCTTATCGACCATCTTCTTGGAACGCATGGACTGGATGACGCCAATGGCGGTATTAAGGAACACCACGAACAGGAACGTCAGATTCTTAAACGAACCGGTCAAAATGACCAGGAACGCCAAGATCACGTTGATCAAATTGAACAACGTGCAGAGGTTCTCGATGATGAGCTCTTTGACCGACTTGGTCTTGAGCTCCATGTTGCGGTTGATCTTACCGGCGGCGATGCGCTCCTCGACCTCGGCGGTCGAGAGTCCGCGCTCGATATCCGTTGCTGCCATACCACGTCCCATCACGTCGCGTCGGTATAAGAAAAACCGCCCGGACCATGCGAGGTTCGGACGGTCTTACGTTCGATGGTGCCCCATGTTGGATTCGAACCAACGGCCTTCTGCTCCGGAGGCAGACGCTCTAATCCCCTGAGCTAATAGGGCGAACGACTGGCATTATACCCAAGTGCGCCACGGTCTATCAAAATAAAAGAAAAAGCTTTGCAATTCCGAGGAAGACGCGGCGCAACGGCCCACTTTAGAAGGCAAAAGCGAGTCAGATAGTATAAACTCTCATGCACCATATATACACGGCTCGCGATGCGGGCCGTTTTTGCAAAAGTTATCCATCGAGGTGAGAGGCACACCATGATTGCAATTTTAAAGCAGAGCGCCAGCGACGAGGCCGTCGGCCATATCGTCAGCTGGATTGAGAAAAAGGGCCTGAAGACCGATGTCTCGCGCGGCGAGAACGAGACGATCATCGGCCTGGTGGGCGATACGACCAAGATCGACCCGTTCCTGCTCGAGTCCATGGATGTCGTCGAGCGCGTGCAGCGCGTCTCCGAGCCGTTCAAGCGCGCAAACCGCAAGTTCCACCCCGGGGACTCCGTCATCGACTGCGGCCACGGCGTCAAGATCGGCGGCGACCAGTTCCAGGTCATCGCCGGCCCGTGCTCCGTCGAGGGCGAGAACCTCATCCGCATCGCCCGCCGCGTGAAGGCCGCCGGTGCCACGATGCTGCGCGGCGGTGCCTACAAGCCCCGCACCTCCCCCTACGCCTACCAGGGCATGGGCCCCGCCGGCCTCGACCTGCTGTGCGAGGCGTCTGCCGAGCTCGACATGCCGATCGTCACCGAGATCATGGATCCACGCGACGTGCAGGTCTTCTTGGACAAGAAGATTGACGTCATGCAGATCGGCGCCCGCAACGCCCAGAACTTCCCCCTGCTCAAGGAGGTCGGCAAGACCCAGACCCCGATTCTGCTCAAGCGCGGTATGTCCGGCACGATCGACGAGCTGCTTATGGCAGCCGAGTACATCATGAGCGAGGGCAACGACAACGTCATCCTGTGCGAGCGCGGCATCCGCACCTTCGAGACCCGCACCCGTAACACCTTCGACCTCAACGCCGTGCCGGTGCTGCACCACCTGTCGCACCTGCCCGTCGTCGCCGACCCCAGCCACGCCACCGGCTACACCCGCTACGTCGAACCCATGGCGCTCGCCGCGACCGCCTGCGGTGCCAACGGCCTGGAGATCGAGGTCCACGACGAGCCGAGCCGCGCCTGGTCCGACGGCGCCCAGGCCCTCACCCCCGATCAGTTCGACGACACCATGCGCCGCATCCGAGCCATCCGCGAGGTTGTCTGCCAAGAGACCATGGAGTAGCCCATGGGTACGGTGAGAAACGCGCGCGTTAACCAGGGCGGCCCCAAGTGCGCCGGCATCGTCGGCCTTGGCCTCATCGGCGGTAGCTTTGCCCGCGGCTATGCACAGGCGGGCGTCCGCGTGCTGGCCTGGGACCCCGATGACGATGTCATGACGGCCGCCAGCATGGGCACTGTCGCCGGAGAGCTCAACGACAAGACACTCGGCGAATGCGACATCATCGTCCTGGCTTGCTACCCCGAGGCATGCATCGAGTGGCTCGAGACGCACGCCAAGGCGCTCGCCGACGCCACCGACACCGACGCCATCATGGGCCCCGTGGTAATCGACACGGTGGGCGTCAAGGGCATCGTGTGCGAACGCGCCTTTGAGCTTGCCCGTGAGCACGGCTTTTACTTTGTGGGCGCACACCCCATGGCGGGCACGCAGTACTCGGGCTACGCACACTCCCGCGCCGACCTGTTCCAGGGCGCGCCACTCGTGCTCGTGCCGCCCGCGGTGGACGATGCGCTCAAACTGGAGCTTTTGGGCCAGGTGCGCGAGATGGTGCGCCCCTTGGGCTTTGGCAAGTTCAGCGTGACCAGCGCCGCCGAGCACGACCGCGTCATCGCCTTCACGAGCCAGCTTGCGCACGTGGTGTCCAACGCCTACGTCAAAAGCCCCACCGCCCAGGTCCACCACGGCTTTTCGGCCGGTAGCTACCGCGATCTCACCCGCGTGGCGCACCTCAACCCGCAAATGTGGTCCGAGCTCATGATCGACGACGCCGACGCGCTTGCCTTCGAGATCGACCATCTGATCGACTCGCTTGGCACCTACAGCCGCGCCCTTAAGGACCGCGACCAGCGCTATCTGGAGAATCTCCTTGCCGAGGGCGACCGCATTAAGCGCGCACTCGACGACGAGGCCTCCCACTAGACCACCTATCACGCCAGGTCGAAAGGACCGAAGCTTATGGCGATTACCATCGATATCGACACTGCACGCCCCTACCGGGTGCATGTTGGCACGTTTTTGCTGGAGCAGGCGGGACCGCTCGTGCGCGCCACTGCCGGCGGCACCAAGGCCGTCATCGTGACGGACACCAACGTGGGCCCGCTCTACCAGATGCCCGTTAAGCAGAGCCTGGAGGCGTCAGGCTACGAAGTGAGCATCTGCACCTTCGAGGCCGGCGAGGCCCATAAGCGCGCCGAAACCTATGTTGCCATTTTGGAGTTTGTGGCCGAACACGAGCTTTCGCGCTCCGATGTGATCGTGGCACTCGGCGGCGGCGTCGTGGGCGACGTGGCGGGCTTTGTGGCCGCCACCTACATGCGCGGCTGCAAGTTTGTGCAGATCCCGACGAGCCTGCTCGCTATGGTGGATTCGTCGGTGGGCGGCAAGACCGCCATCGACCTGGCTGCCGGCAAGAACTTGGCCGGCGCCTTTTGGCAGCCGAGCGTGGTTATCGCCGACGTGGGGTGCCTAGCCACCCTCACGCCCGAGCAGTTCGCCGACGGCTGCGGCGAGGTCATCAAGCACGCCGTGATCGCCGACCCGGAGCTTTTCGCCGAGCTGGAGAAGACCCCGCTCACGCTGGAGCTGCTCAACCGCGATGTGGCCCGCGTAGCGCTCATCATCGCCCGCAATATCGACATCAAGCGCGCCGTGGTCGTTGCCGACGAGCGCGAGACCAACCAGCGCAAGCTCCTCAACTTTGGACACAGCGCCGGACACGCCGTCGAGGCCTGCGAGCACTTTGAGCTCGGACACGGCAACTGCGTGTCGATCGGCATGGGCATCATCACGCGCGCCGCGGCTCTGCACGGCATTTGCGATGCTGCACTGCCCGGTCGTATCGAGGAGCTCTGCGCCCGCCATGGCCTCAAGACCCGCTGCGACCTAGATGCCGATGCCGTTTTTGCCGAGGCGCTCCACGACAAGAAGCGCGCGGGCGACACCATCGACCTGGTGATTCCGCACGGCATCGGCCGCTGCAGCATCGACCGCACGCCGCTTTCCACTTTCCACGAACTCATTGCCGAGGGCCTCGGCCAGAAGGGAGACGCATTCGCATGCTAGCCCGCATCACCCCGTCCCCGCTTAAGGGCACCGTTCCCGCCATCGCGTCCAAGTCGATGGCGCATCGCCTGATCATCTGCGCCGCGCTTGCCAACGGCGAGACGCACGTTACCTGCAACACCACCTGCGCCGACATCGAGGCTACGGTGCGTTGCCTTACGGCACTGGGCGCTCGCATCGAGACCGTCGAGGATGGCTTCCAGGTCCATCCCACTATGAAGAGTATTGAGTTTGGCCTGCTCAAGGCACTTGCCGGCGGAACGCTTGACTGCGGCGAAAGCGGCTCCACGCTCCGCTTTATGTTGCCCGTCGCCTGCGCGCTGGGCGCAGAAGCAACTTTTGTGGGCCAGGGACGCCTGGGCGCCCGCCCGCTCTCCCCGCTCTCCGATGAGATCATTGCCGCCGGCTGCGACCTGCAGGGTCTGGGCGGTTTTCCGCTCAAGACGAGCGGCCGCATGCGCCCGGGCACCTTTGTGCTGCCGGGCAACGTAAGCTCGCAGTACATCTCGGGCCTGCTGCTGGCAGCCCCGTTGCTCGCCCAGCCCTCCTGCGTGCAGGTGACCGGCCTCATTGAGAGCCGCCCCTACATCAACCTGACGATCCAGGCCATGAAGGCCTTTGGCGTCGAGGTCAACGTCGAGCGTATTCCGGCCAAGGACGGCCAGCCCGAGGTCACGAACTTCCGCGTGAGCAGCGGCTCGTACCGCACGCCCGGCAGCGTAGCCGTCGAGGGCGACTGGTCCAACGCCGCCTTTTGGCTGTGCGCCGGCGCCATCGGCACCGACCCCATCACCGTCGAGGGCGTGTCGCTGAGCTCCGCACAGGGCGACCGCAACGTGCTTGCCGCGCTTTCGCGCTTTGGTGCCCGCATCGTGCGCTCCACCAACGCCGCCACCGTGCAGTCCGACAAGCTCGCCGGCTTTGAGATGAGCGCCCACGACATTCCCGACCTGGTACCCGTTATCTCGGCCGTGGCCTCGCTGGCTCAGGGCCGCACGTTCATCCGTGACTGTGCGCGCCTGCGCATCAAGGAATCTGACCGTCTGGTCACCACCACCCGCGAGCTCTCCGCGCTGGGCGCACAGGTGCGCATCGCCGGCGATGACCTCATCATCAAGGGTGTCGATGCCTTCACCGGCGGCGAGGTCGATTCGCACAACGACCACCGCATCGCCATGATGGCCGCCATCGCTGCGAGCCGTGCCACCGGCGAGGTCGTGATCCACGGCGCCGAGGCCGTCAACAAGTCCTATCCCGATTTCTTCGACCACTACCGCCTGCTGGGCGGCAAAATCACACTCGAGGAGGAATAGCATGTCCTCGACCTTTGGCAACGTCTTGCACTTAAGCATCTTCGGCCAATCGCACTCCCCCGCTATCGGCTGCTCGCTCGATGGCATCCCGGCGGGCATCGCCGTGGACCAGGAGGAGCTGCAGGCCTTCCTCGACCGTCGCGCCCCCGGACGCGACGAGACCGCGACCAAACGACGCGAGGCTGACGCAGCCCACATCATCGCCGGTGTTGTCGATGGACATACCACCGGCGCGCCCATCGCCGCGATTATCGAGAACACCAACACGCGCTCCAAGGATTACTCCGAGCTGCGCCGCAAACCCCGCCCCGGGCACGCAGATTTCCCTGCGCGCGTGAAGTATCACAACATGCACGACGTCGCCGGCGGCGGACACTTCTCCGGTCGTCTGACGGCTCCCTTGTGCATCGCCGGCGGCATTGCGCTGCAGGCACTTGAGGCCCACGGCATTCAGGTCATGGCGCACGTCGCGCAAATCGGCGGCATCTCCGACCTGCCGATGGACGATATGGTCTATCGCGAGGCCGACCGCAAGGCGATCCTTACGAACGATCTGCCGTGCATTGACGCCGCCGCAGCCGGCCGCATGCGCGAGGAGATCCTAGCCGCGCGCGACGAACTCGACAGCATCGGCGGCATCGTGGAGTGCGGCATTTACGGGCTTCCCGCGGGCATCGGCGACCCCATGTTCGACGGTATCGAGAACCGCATCGCACAGATCGCCTTTGGCATCCCCGCCGTAAAGGGCGTGGAGTTTGGCATGGGCTTTGCCGTCGCCGCCATGCGCGGCAGCGAGAACAACGATCCGTATCGCATCGATGCAGAGTCGGGCGAGATCGAGGTTGAATCCAACAACGCCGGCGGCATCCTGGGCGGTATTTCGACCGGCGCGCCCGTCATGTGGCGCATGGCCGTAAAGCCGACGCCCTCAATTGGCCGCGAGCAACAGACTGTAGACATGGACGCCATGGAAAATGCCGAGCTCTCGGTCCACGGCCGCCACGATCCCTGCATCGTCCCCCGAGCCGTCCCCGTAGCCGAAGCAGCCGCCGCCCTCGCGATTTGGGACGCTCTCCTCGAGGACGCAGGCCAGCTCTAACCCGACTCACCTGAGTTGCCCGTCAACTCTGCCATTACGCGAAAGGGGTCCCCATGGACCTTGCTGACATCCGCCGGGCCATCGACGGCATCGATACCACGCCTGTCTCTTATACACATCTCCGAGCCCACGAGACTAGGCATGATCTCG
>ENA-OZAB01000989-OZAB01000989.1-human-gut-metagenome-genome-assembly--contig:-NODE-989-length-13257-cov-6.300409_pt1 | contig 13257 bp, 18 predicted proteins | sample MGYA00243297_ERZ653491 | MGnify/ENA primary metagenome ERZ653491 (study PRJEB26926, sample SAMN06165154) | human gut metagenome | biome: ENVO:00009003; feature: ENVO:2100002; material: ENVO:00002003... | reverse complement strand
GGGCTCGGAGATGTGTATAAGAGACAGGCGGCGGGCAGCGGCTCCACGGCGGCGATTCTGCCGCCGGACGCCGCCACGTCGGCCCAACGGGCGGGACGGCCTGTGCCGTCGTACACGGCGCCGCCCCGGATGATGAGATCAAACATGAGATTCCCTTCTTTTGCGCGATTATTTCTTCCCGCCCAGTGGGAGAGTCACAATGAAACGGGTGGAGCGGGCGTCGCTTTCGCAGCGGATGGTTCCCTTGTGCTCCCGGATGATGGCCTGGGCGATGGACAGCCCCAGGCCGAAGCCCCCCTGGGTGCGGCTGCCGTCCGCCCGGTAAAACCGGTCGAACAGATGGGGCAGCACCTCCGGCGGAATCGGCGGCCCGCCGTTTTCCACCGTCAGCACGGCCTTTCGCTCCGCCTGGGTCAGGGTCATGTGCACCCCGGCCCCCTGGGGGGCGTATTTGATGGCGTTGTCCAGCAGGACCCCCGCCACCTGCTGCAGCTGGTCCCGGCTGCCGGTGACGGTGATGCCCTCGTCGATGTCATAGCTCAGCTGCCGCCCGGCCTCGAAGGCCACCGGCTCGAACCGCAGCGCCGTGTCCACCACGGCGTCGGACAGGTCCACCGGGACCATGGCGGCCTTCAGCCGCCCATCGTCGGCCCGGGACAGGGTCAGCATATCCTCCACCAGCCGCTTCATCCGCCGGCCGGACCAGCGGATATTGTCCACATACGGCTGCTGGTCCGGCTGAACCGCCGTCTGCTGCATCAGGTCCGCCGAGGACAAAATCACCGTCAGGGGCGTTTTCAGCTCATGGGACGCGTCGGACAGGAACCGGCGCTGCTGGTCCAGGGACCGGGCCACCGGCCGGGCGGCCAGGCCCGCCAGCAGATAGCTGCACCCCAGCAGCACCGCCAGGGCCGCTACGCCTACAATCAGGCACATTTTCACCACCGCCCGGAGGGTGGCGTCCTCCTGGGCGGCGTCGGTGAAGGCGATGCGGGTATACAGCGGCCCGTCGGCCCGGAGATACCGCAGATGATAGCTTCGCAGGATGCCGGAGGAATCCCCCTGCTCCAGGCAGGCGGTGACGATCTCCGCCATGGCGTCCTGGTCGTCCAGCCGGTAATAGCTGCTGCCGGACAGGCGCACGGTGCCGCTGGGGTACACGTCCGCCACAAAGCAGGGGGCGGCGGCCCCCTCCCCGGGCAGGGAGGCGTCATACCGCCCCGTCTGGACCACCTGCATGAGCCGCTGGTTCACGGTGCGCTCCACGGCGGCCCGGCTGGACACCAGCACCCCCACGAACACCGCCAGCAGCACCGCCGTCACCATGACCATGTTGATGGCCACGATCTTCCAGCGAAGGCGGCGGATCATGCCTCCACCTCCAGGAAATACCCCACCATCCGCCGGGTGCGGATGGTGACGGCGGAGTGCAGATGGGTCAGCTTCCGCCGCAGGAAGCTGATATACACCTCCACGTTGTTGTCCTCGGCGTCGGAGTCATAGCCCCACACCTTCAGCAGCAGCTGCTCCTTGGGCACTACCCGTCCCTGGCTGCGCAGCAGCAGCTCCAGCATGTCGTATTCCCGGCGGCTCAGCCGCAGGGACCGCTCCCCGCAGGACAGCTGAAAGGTCCCCGGCTCCAGCCGCAGATCCCCGAAGGTGATGGCGTCGTCGGTCCGGGCGTCGCCGCCGCCCCGCCGCAGCAGGGAGCGCACGCAGGCCAGCAGCTCCTCCGGCTCAAAGGGCTTGGTGAGATAATAGTCCGCCCCGCAGTCCAGTCCCTGGACCCGGTCGGACAGGTCGCTGCGGGCCGTCAGCATCAGCACCGGCACGGCATGGCCCCCGGCGCGCAGCTTCCGCAGCAGGGTGAATCCGTCCATCCCCGGCAGCATGGCGTCCAGCAGGATCAGGTCATACAGGTCCGTGGAGGCGTTGTCATAGCCGGACACGCCGTCGCTGCTGATGTCCACGGTGTAGCCCTGCCGCCGCAGCAGCTCCGCCAGGTTCCGGGCCAGGCGCTTTTCATCCTCGATCACAAGCAGCCGCATGGGGCGCCTCCTCTTATTCCAGGCCCGACTGGGCCAGGGTCAGCAGCGGGGCCAGAGCCTCCGCGCTCATCAGATAAATGGTGTCGTCATCGGAAACGGTGACGCAGTAGCCTGCGCCCCGCTGGCCGCCCACCGTCAGGGTAAGGCTACGGTCGGCCCCGGCGTGGGTGTATGCCGCCGTCAGGGTCACGGCGGGCTTGTCCAGGCCGCACAGGGCCGCTGCCCCGGCGCTGGGCCGCCAGTCCACACAGGCCGCCAGGTGCATATCCCCCAGCCAGGCAGTCAGGTCTGCCAGCTGATCCGTTACATCCCGGCCATCGGCGGTCCAGGCCCCCTCCGCAGGAGTCAGGGTAAAGCTGACGTCCCCGGCGGCAACGGTCAGGGACTGCACGTTCTCCGCCGTCAGCTGCGGAAGCTCCGGCAGGGCCATCATGTCATAGATGCTGCGGCCGATCTGGCCCAGCAGGTCCGGCACGGCGTACACCGTGGCCTCGGCCCCCTCCCGGTATACATACACACTGCCGTCGGACTCGCTGCCCAGTCGGTAGGTAACGGACGTGTCCTGGCTGTCGGTGAGGGTGACGTACTTGGCGCTGCTCTCCAGGCCGTAATCCGCCAGCTGGGCGGCGGTGGTGACAGGCGGCAGGCTCTCGATGCCCTGCACCGTCTCCAGCAGGGTCAGGGCGTAGCTCTCGTCCAGGGGGAATGTCTTGTCATCGGCCCACAGCCAGTGTCCGTCCTCCTCCCGGCTGAAGCGCAGGGTGGTGGAGCCGTTGCTGCACACCAGCCGCACCGGCGCCGCCTCCTCCTCCTGGGGGACGTCCGGGTTCTCCGGCTGGGTGGGCTGCTCCTTTTGGCCGCAGCCCGCCAGGGCCAGCAGCATCAGCGCCAGCAGCAGGGCGCACAGGTTCCGTATCTTCATGGCAAATCTCCTTTGATCGTGTATCACCGCTCCAGGCCCAGCAGGGCCATAACGGCCTCCTCCCGGCCTCGCATCTGCGCCTTCATAGGCCCCTCGTCCAGGTGGTCGTAGCCCAGCAGATGCAGCACCGAATGGGTCACTAAGTACGCCAGCTCCCGCCGCCGGGAGTGGCCGAACTCCTTGGCCTGGGCCGCCACCCGCTCCATGGACAGCACCATGTCCCCCAGGGGGATCAGTCCCGTGCCGGGGTCGGCGTCCTCCGGCCCCGGGTGCTCCCCGGGGGCCAGGTCAAATTCCGGAAAGCTCAGAACATCCGTGGGCCGGTCCACCTGCCGCATATCCAGGTTGATGCGGTGGATGCCCTCGTCGTCCGTCAGCAGCACGTCTACCTCGCAGGGGGCCGTGACCCCCTCCGCCGCCAGGGCCGTGCGGATGGTGCGGCGGATCAGGGCACAGTTGGCGTCGCCGGCGGCCCCGGGCACGTCGGCGGTAACGGGGATATAGTGGGTCTTTCTCATCTCTTTTTCTCCTCAAACCGGGCATAGGCCTCGATGATGCGCTGGACCATCACATGCCGCACCACGTCGGCCTTGCCCAGCTGGCAGATGGACACGCCCTCCACCCCCTTGAGGACCTTCATGGCCTCCTTCAGGCCGCTGGGCTTGTCCCCGGGCAGGTCGATCTGGGTAATGTCGCCGGTGATGACCACCTTGGAGCCGAAGCCCATCCGGGTCAGGAACATCTTCATCTGCTCCCGGCTGGTGTTCTGGGCCTCGTCCAGGATGATAAAGCTGTCGTCCAGGGTCCGGCCCCGCATATAGGCCAGGGGGGCCACCTCGATGTTGCCCCGCTCCAGGTATTTCTGGTACGTCTCCGCCCCCAGCATATCAAACAGGGCGTCGTACAAGGGCCGCAGATACGGGTCCACCTTGCTTTGCAGATCCCCCGGCAGGAAGCCCAGCCGCTCCCCGGCCTCCACGGCGGGGCGGGTCAGGATGATGCGGTTGACCTGCTTGTCCCGGAAGGCGGCCACCGCCGCCGCCACCGCCAGATAGGTCTTGCCGGTTCCGGCGGGGCCCACGCCGATGGTGACGGTGTCCTGCATGATGGCGTCCACATACTGCTTCTGGCCGATGGTCTTGGGCTTCACAGGGCGGCCCTTGGACGTGATGCAGATCACGTCCTGGGTCAGCTCACCGATGCGCTCGGACTGGCCGCTGCGGCACAGGCCGACGACATAGCGGACGTGCTGCTCGCTGATGCTCTCCCCCTTGGCGGACAGGGTCAGCAGGGCCTGCACGGCCTTCTCCGCCAGCATCACGTTCTCCGGCTCACCGGAGATCACCAGCTCGCCGCCCCGGTTCACCACCGTCACCTGAAATTCCGATTCCAGCAGGCGGATGTTTTCGTCAAAGGAGCCAAACAGGTTGATGGCCTCCTCCATGCGCTCGATTCCGATGCGCTGTTCCATTGGGCATTCCTCCCCTTGTATCTTCAAAAATTTATTCCTTGGTCAGCGGGACCTCCCGGCCGATCTCCTCCAGGCACTCCGCCCGCAGGGTCACCAGCAGCCACGAGCCCTGCTCCACGGCGTCAATGCGGACGCTTTCGGCGGCCCCGGTGTCCCCCAGCAGGGCCTCCAGCTGTTCCCTCAGCAGGGCCTCCCCCTCCTGCCGGGCCTCTCCGGCACTGCGGCGGAGGTCCGTGGACGGGCCATAGGCCGTTACCGTCTCCGCCGCCACCGTGATGGGCAGGCGCAGGCCCCAGGGCAGGCACACGGGCCTATACTGGGTTATTTTATCACAGTCGCCCCCCAATGTGCTACCCTTTCCGTATAATTTTATCCGCTTTTTGCCGATATCCAGGGCATACCGGGTCCGGGAGGACAGGGGCGCTCCCCTCTGCCGCACCGTCAGAGGCACCTGGGCCGTCAGCTCGTACCAGGTTCTGGCCCACACCCGGCCCATGCCGTGCTGCCACCGCAGCCCCCCGTTGTCCAGGTCCACCGCCCCGGAGATCAGCAGCTGTCCCTGGGTCACGGTGTCCCCGGGGACCACGGCGGCCTGACCCCCCAGGGCCTCCACCCGGGTCACAAGCCCCGGCCGCCGGGCCACCACGTTGGCCGGACCGTCCTCCACCATGTCCTGCCCCCGGACCCGCTCCACCACCTGCACCCGGGCCACGCAGCCCCGGACGTTCACCGCCAGCCACACCACGTCCTCCAGCTCCAGCAGCACATGGTTGCGCATGTCCTTCTGGTCAATGTCCAGGCTCCGGGTGCCGATGGTGATGCCGTAATCCTCCAATGCCCGTAAGACGGCCTCGTCCGGCACCGTCTCGTTGCCGCTGACCTGAAATTCCCAGATGGTGAAGTTCCCCTCCACCACCAGCAGCACCGTCAGCAGCGCCGCCGCCAGCAGTACATACCGCCGCCGCAGCCGCCGGGCCAGCAGGGGCGCCCCCTGCTCCCGCCGCACCGTGGCCGCGGCCCCCACCTGCTCCGCCGCCCGGCGCACCTGCGCCAGTCCCCGCCGGGTAGTGCGCAGGGTCAGCTCCACCGGCGAGAGCCACTGCACGTCCCAGAAGGGCACCTCCGCCCCGGCGCACAGGTTCACCACCCGCTCCGGGCAGCCGCTTTCGATATGGACCAGCACCTGGCCCCGCAGGAAGTTCACCGCCGCCTTATACATGGCCGCCTCCCGGCCGCAGCTCCACCGCGGCGATGCGGCCCCGCAGCCGCAGCTCCTCCTCCGTCATGGCCACCAGCTGCAGCTCCGTGCCGATCACCCGCACCGTCAGGCTCCCGCCGCCGATCTCCACGGTTTCCGTGCTGTAGGACAGCACCCCCCGGTGCCGGCACATGAAAAACTCCCGCTCGCCTATCAGCTCCATATGCGGCACCCCCGCTGGGATATCCCCCGGCAGGTCCAGCCGCTCCATAGCCGCCTGGCCCGCCCGGGTCAGCCACCCTCTCTCCATGCCGCGCCACCGCCTTTCTCCCGATTCCGTAAACCCTATGCGCGCCGCCGGAAAAACTTGCAAGTCCCACCGCCGGGGCGCATACAGTGGCCATGGAGGTGAGGGATATGAAGGGAAGGCTGGCGGCCTGGGGATGCCTGGCGGCTCTTGGACTTCTGCTGGCCCGGTCGGCGGAGGCGGCCCAGGCCGTCCGGGATGGGCTGGCCCTGTGCGCCGGATCGGTGATCCCGGCGTTGTTTCCGTTTCTGGCGGTGTCGGGCCTGCTGACGGCGCTGGACGCCGGGGCGTCCCCGGCTCTGGGGCCTCTGGCCCGGCTGCTGGGGTGCAGCCAAGCCGGAGCTCGGGCCTTTCTCCTGGGCCTTACGGGCAGCTATCCCGTGGGGGCCCGCACCGTGGCCCAGCTGTATCGCCGGGGCGGGATCTCCCGGCGGGAGGCCGGCCGCCTGCTGCTGTTTTCCAACAACTGCGGCCCGGCGTTTATCCTGGGGGTGGCGGGGCTGGGCTGCTTCGGCAGCCTCCGGGCCGGGGTGCTGCTGTGGGGGGTGCATATTCTGGCGGCGCTGGTCATAGCCCTGGCCCTGCCCCGGCGGGCGGCGGAGCCGCCGGAACGTCCCGGCTCTGTTCCACCCCGTCCCCCCCTTGTCCCGGCCCTGATCGCCGCCGTGCGGGACGCCGCCGGGACCATGGTGTACATCTGCGGCTTCGTGGTGTTCTTTCTGGTGCTGCTGCGGGTAATGGGCCGGGTCACGGGTCTGAGCCACCCGGTGCTGTCGGGAGCGGTGGAGCTGACCCAGGGGATCCTGGCCCTGCCCCATACCCGCCGGGGCTTCGTATGGGCGGCGGGCCTGCTGGGCTGGGGCGGCCTGTCGGTCCACGGGCAGTCCGCCGCCGTGCTGTCCGGCACGGACCTGCCCATGGGGCCGTATCTGGCGGCCAAGGCCGCCCACGCCGCCGTGTCCGTCCTGCTGGCCTGGCCGGTGAGTATGTGCCTGTGAAAAACCACCGGATTTGATTGCATTGCGTATATTTCCACGGTAAAATTGCGGTTTGTATTCAAAATTCCCCATCATTCGACGCCCCCGCTTGCATCTCCCGGAGCGGTATGGTATGATAAAGGGTACAAGAGAAAGGGGGCGGACCATGCAACGATGGAGTCCGGAGGTCATCCGCTATCTGCACACGGCGGCGGACCGCAGCCGCTACTATACGGACCTGGCCCGGGAGCTGGGGGCGTTCCTGCACCCGGAGGACCGGGTGTGCGACGCCGGGTGCGGCCTGGGTCTGCTGAGCCGGGCCCTTCTGCCCTACTGCGGACACGTCACCGCCATAGACCGCTCCCCGGCGGCCATCGCCGACCTGACCGCCCGGGGCCATGACCCCCGGCTGACGGCCCTGACCGGGGACATCCGGGACCTGCCGCCCCAAAGGCCCTATGACGCCATGGTGTTCTGCCTGTTCGGCGGCACCGAGGAGATTCTGGACATCGCCGCCCGGCAGTGCGGCGGCACGGCCCTGGTGGTGCGGCGGGATTTCCGGCATCACCAGTTCAGCTCCGGCGTCCGCATGGCGGGCCACACCGCCGCCGACATGGAGCAGGAGCTGCGCCGCCGGGGACTGACCTGCACCCTCCGGCGGTTCACCCTGGAATTCGGCCAGCCCTTCCGGTCCGCGGAGGACGCCCTGGCGTTTTTCCGGCTGTACAGCCGGGACGGGACGGCGCCTGCCCGGCAGGATCTGGAGGCCCGGCTGCAGCCGTCCCCCTGGCCGGACTATCCCCTGTATCTGCCCAATCCCAAGCCCCTGTGCCTGCTGGCCATCCCGGCGGCCCAGCTGAAGGAGGGTTCCCATGGATAAAATACTCATCTGCGGCCCCCGGGGGGTGGGGAAAAGCACCCTCATCCGGCGGCTGACGGCCCTGTATCCCGGCCCGGTGTCGGGCTTTGTCACCAAGCGGGAGACCGTGGCAGACGATGAGGGCCTGTTCCCCATTTACATTCACCCCGCCGCCTGTCCCGAATCCCGGCGGCAGTACGGCCCGGAGAATTTGATCGGCCGGTGCGACCGCCGCCGCAGTGTCCGCTGTACCCCGGTCTTTGATGACTGGGGCCCCCGGCTGCTGGAGGGGCCGGGCCTGCTGCTGATGGACGAGCTGGGCTTTTTAGAGCGGGACGCCCGCCGGTTCCAGGAGGCGGTGCTGGCGGCTTTGCAGGGTGACCAGCCGGTGCTGGCAGCGGTGAAAAACCGGAACGACCCGTTTTTGCAGGCGGTGCGGAGCGTCCCCGGCGTCCGGGTGCTGTATATCACCCGGGAGAACCGGGAGGGCCTGTTCCGCCTGCTGGAGCGGGACTTTTGCCGGTAAACCGCGGATTTCGTTCATCTGCGCCGCCCTGCGGCGGCTGGTATATCCGGAAAGGAGTTATCCCCATGAAAATTCAGAACCGAGAAGAACTGGAACGGCAGGACGCCTTCGGCATCGGCGCCCCCCCAACGACGCCTATGCCCGGTATTTTACCGGGCATTCCTTCCTGAAGCCCCTGACGGCGCCGGGGGGCCTGGCCGGGGTGGGTGGCGAACGTCACCTTTGAGCCGGGCTGCCGCAACAACTGGCACATTCACCACGCCAGCTCCGGCGGTGGACGGCTGCTGGTCTGCACCGCCGGGGAGAGCTGGTATCAGGAGGCGGGCAAGCCCGCCGTGAGCCTGACCCCCGGCATGGTCATCACCATCCCCCCGGAGGTGAAGCACTGGCACGGAGCCAAGGCCGACTCCTGGTTCAGCCACATCGCCGTGGAGGTCCCCGGCGAGAACACCCGCAGCGAGTGGTGTCAGCCGGTGACGGACCGGGAATACAACGGGCTGAAATAAAAATCCAGCGCCCCTGCACGGACACCGTGCAGGGGCGTTTTGGTTCCCTATTCCATCTCCGCCAGGGCGGCGTTATACAGGTCGTTGCGGGGCAGGCCGGTGTCCTCCGCCACCCGGCGAACGGCGTCCTTCATCCGGGCCCCCTCCTGCCGCAGGCGCAGCACCTGCCGCACCCCCTGATCCAGAGTCACCGCCGGGGCGGCGGCTTTTTCGGCTCCGGCCACCACCAGGACGTACTCCCCTCTTGGCTCCTTCTCCTGATACAGCTCCACCGCCTGGGCCAGGGTGGTGCGCACCGTCTCCTCGTGGAGCTTGGTCAGCTCCCGGCACAGGGCCACGGGCCGGTCCCCCAGCACCTCCAGCATATCCGCCAGGGTGGGCCGCAGCTTGTGGGGGGCCTCGTGGAACACCATGGTCCGTTCCTCATGGGACAGCTCCTCCAGCCGGGTGCGGCGCTCCTTTTTGTTGGCGGACAAAAATCCCTCGAAGCAGAACCGCCCCGTGGGCAGGCCCGACACCGCCAGGGCGCACACGGCGGCGCAGCAGCCGGGGATGGCCTGCACGGTGATGCCCTCCCGGCCGCACAGGCGCACCAGGTCCTCTCCGGGGTCGCTGATGGCCGGAGTGCCGGCGTCCGTCACCAGGGCGCAACTCTCCCCGCCCAGCAGGCGCTCCGCAATGGCGGGGCCGGCGGCGGCCCGGTTGTGCTCATGATAGCTGACCAGGGGCTTCCGGATGTCAAAATGGTTCAGCAGGCGCAGGGACACCCGGGTGTCCTCGGCGGCGATAAAATCGGCCTGGGCCAAAGTCTCCACCGCCCTGGGGGACAGGTCCCCCAGGTTGCCGATGGGCGTGCCGACCACATAGAGTTTGCCCGTATGGGCGCTGTTTTGCGTCATATCAACCTATTCAATCATGCCGCGCTCGAGCGTACCGAGCGCCGCGCGGGCGTCCCATGCTGCAATGCGCTTCTCGGTCTTCCACGTTTGGAAGAACCAACCGGCAGCCGGCGCAAACGAAGCCAGCTGGTTGGCGATAAACACGCGCTCGTAGGCATTGCGGCCTTCGGGCGTAACCGACGAGTTGGCAAAGATCGCCGCGCCCGACCATTCGCCCACCAGCACGGGGAACCCAGTCGAAATCGCTTCTTTAAGCTCGCGCTTGTTACGGGAAATCGCCGTCGTCAGCCCGCGGGGGCTCGTGATATCGAGCGCATACTCGTCGCGGTAATGGTACAGGTGAAGGTCCATGTAGACGTTCTTGTACTTGGCGCCGCGCATAAAATGCTTCCACTCGCTGGGATGCCCCGAAGACGAAAAGACGACGATCTTATCCTCGGGCATATACGAACGGACGAGCTCGTAGGCATCGCGATAGAAGTTGCGCAGGTAGTGCGCAGGAATGCCATCCGTCATGGTGAAGAGGCTCTTGCGGACACTCATCTGCGGCGTATCCAGCAGCTCAATGCCCAGCAGGCTCTCGGCCTCGCCGTAGCGATCGGCCAGGCGCTCGAGCACGTCGAGTGCGACATGACGACCGTTGGTGGACGAATGCCACTCGGCAACAGCCTCCGGCGTGGCGGGCGAATCGTTGGAATCGCCCTGGCCACCGGGCACAGTTGCTAGATCAAGCAGCACGCGGATGTCGTACTTGACAGCCCACTCAATTGCACGGTCGATGTAGTCGACAACCGAGATGTAGGACGCATCGGACTCCTGCGAGCCAAAGGCATACCAGGGTACCGGCAGACGCACGGCATTGAGGCCAATCTGCGCCATGCGGCGGAAATCGTCCTCGCTCACAAACGTCTCGTAATGACGGCGCATGCGCTCGTTATAGGCGGCGGTGCCCATGGCCTCCTGCAGCTCGGCCGCGTTGGATGCACCGGTCGCCGCGTATAGCGACGGGGTCACCCAAGGCTCGGGAATAAACCAGCCAGAGAGATTAACGCCGAGTATCCTCTCCATCACTGCCCCCTTCGGATCGTGCAGGCTGAGCCTGCATCGTATTGCACAGGAAAAGTATCGTTTTGAGTATACCCGCGCGTGCGGACAGACGACCGAACGGTCTGTAAAGTGGCGCAAAAGCGGGAGGAATATCTGGGCGGGCCCGAGATGGCGCGCCGAGATGTACATATGCGCCGGAAGTAGGCGGCCGAAAAGCGCATCCCGTTCTGAGCGCGGGATCTGGGACGCAGTTTCCGCCAAAGACCGCAAAAGGAAAGCACATCCCATTCTGACGCCGGATTCCGGGTCGCGCTTTCCCAAGCGGCCTCAAAGCGGAAAACGCATCCCACTCTGAAGCCAAATTCCGGGACGCAATTTCCGCAGAGCCCTCAATAAAAGAAAAGGACCCCTTTGCAGAGGTCCTAGTCAATTCAAGGTGGCGGGGAAGGGAATCGAACCCCTGACACGAGGATTTTCAGTCCTCTGCTCTACCAACTGAGCTACCCAGCCATTTGAGGTGTGCCTTGTTTCAAGGCTTGATTAGTATAACCAAGGACGCGTTCCGGTCAACCGAGAATTTTAAAAAAGTTTTTGGGCACAGCCTCGGTTCTATAAATCGGCACGTCAGAGGCATCAGCCGGCAGCAAGAAGTTTTTCACTCAGAGCCGCACGGGCAAACTCACTTGGCGTCATCCCCTCGGCAGCCGCCCGTCGACGAATGGCCTCCTTCATTCCCAGAGGAATCTTGACCGACAGCGTTGCCGTCCCCTCACCTGAGAGCGGGGGCCGTCCATGCACGATCCCACCAACGGTGTGTTCGCCATCCGGAAACTCTCCGCGCTCGTACGACTCGCACCACGCGTCAATCATTTCATCCGTTACAACCTGACCATTAGCGGCCGTATACGTCTTGCCCATCATCGACCCCTTTGCCGAGCCTGTTCAATCTCCTGCCAAAATTTCTTCTGGACTGGAGACAAGGCATGAATGATAAGCCACCCACGGACAAGCTCGACCGCGACAAGCTCCACGCTTCGTCCGTCTGAGAGCCATCCAATTGCAAGCCATCTCGGCGGCTCGTCCTTCGGCTCGCGACGAATGCACTCAGTAACCGCAAGCCAAGCGCTAAGCACCTGCTTTTCCGTCAGGTGCTTTTTAGCGTTGGGATGGATCTCAACATCCATGCATCTTCTCCTCCATCTTACCCAATTTCGTATGACGAAAGTCCACTGTCGCCAATTCTTAAGCCGGCACGCGTTGGAGAGCAGGAGTCGAAACAATGATTGAAGGACGCTCTAGTACGGCCCAGGCGCCGAGGCAGGAGCACATGCGCCAAGGACGAACGTTTTCGTAGCGCGCGAGGATATTGCCGTCGCGATCGATGAAGGCGATGTCGATGGGATAGGCCATAAAACACGTATGGACCGAAGAGCAGCGTGGAAACGCCATGACGAGCGACAGGCCGTTGGCGGCAACCGGACGCCGTCCCAGCATGCCGCGCAGGCGCACGACAAACGACTCCGCCACCACAAACTCGGCCGGCGTCCAACCCAGCCTATTGAGTGCCCGCGCGTAGGCGATGTAGGACGAGACCGCGGTCACATGACCACCCCCGGATGCCATGGATCGACCGTCACCGCGCGCTCGTGCGACAACGTTGTCGGCGCCCCCAGCGGAACGCCAGCGATGCTGAGAGAAGTCGGCCACGGCTCATAGTGCATGGTGCAGGTGTAGGTCCTAAACGTACCGGATAGGGAGAGCAGGCCACCATCTGATGCCTTCGCGCCTTGCTCGCTCGACACTTCGATCTGCAAGTCATAGCCTTCCATGGCATTCAGAATTTGAGTCTGGACCGTCGCCGAGGCATCGGCAGAGCTTTCGTCGCCCTCCCCCTCCGACGCCACGGCATGCGCTAGCACGATGTCGGGCACCACGCGGTCGAAGCGCGCGACAGCGCCGGCAAAGATCATGACGTTGTACACGATGAGTGCCAGCACCAGCAAAACGGGCGTAACCACTGCCATCTCCACCGTCGCTTGGGCGCGCTCCTCGCGCAGACGCATGCGGATACTCATTACGACCCACCGCCCAGAGCGCCAACCAGCGTGGCGACATCGACGGTGAGCGGGATGGAGCCGCCGCCGGGCAGAGGAATCTCCGCAAGTGTGAACACCGTACCGCTAATGGTGCGTTCGACTTGATATTCCAACGCCTCGCAAAGCGCCTTGGGATCGGTCACGCCCAACGGAATACTTCGCAGTTTGTCTTGCGCTTGAGAGAGACCAGCAATGTCAGACCCCGGACTCTTAATGACGTTGGCGGAATCGGTCAGCACCGGCTTTCGCAGGCGCAAGTCGCACGGTTCCAGACCCAACGCCGCCATGGACGCCGAAACGGTATCGCCGAGCCACGATGCGATGGAACCCAACGCGCCGCTGCCCCCTCCTAGGCCTTTAATCATCCTGTCTCTTATACACATCTGACGCTGCCGACGAAG
>ENA-OZAB01000981-OZAB01000981.1-human-gut-metagenome-genome-assembly--contig:-NODE-981-length-13382-cov-4.342313_pt1 | contig 13382 bp, 11 predicted proteins | sample MGYA00243297_ERZ653491 | MGnify/ENA primary metagenome ERZ653491 (study PRJEB26926, sample SAMN06165154) | human gut metagenome | biome: ENVO:00009003; feature: ENVO:2100002; material: ENVO:00002003... | reverse complement strand
AGCTGTGGGAGGGCGTGCTGGAGCATGTCCTGGAAGCGGACGGGTTTCCGGAATGGATGTTTTTCGACCTGTCGGACTGCGCGCGCAGGACGGGGGACGAACTGCGGCGCGTGGCGCGGACGATGCGCCGGTGCGGGCGCAGGAGCAAGGTGGTGCTGAGCCTGAACGAGAACGAAAAGCGCGCGCTGGGCAAGGCCCTGCTGGATACGGAAAACATTACCGGCCCTGCGCTGCTGTCCAGCCTGGAAGGATATGCGATTGTATTTCATCATGTAGGTGACACGCATGCGTTCGGGGAAGGGGCTTCGTACAGCTTTCCCAACCATGTGGTGCAAAATCCCCGCCTTTCCACGGGCGGCGGAGACAGCTTCAACGCTGGCCTGTGCGCCGGGCTGCTGGGCGGGCTGTCGCTCGCGCAGGCGGCAAAACTGGGCTCGCTATGCGGAAGCTACTACGTGGAGCACGGCCGGTGCGCCTCTTTCGGAGCGCTCGACCGCTACGCGCGGCAGCTGCGCATGCAATAAGAAAACGCAAGGAGGTTTCACCATGGGTAAAAGGGTACTGGCTCTCGTCTTTGTGCTCGCCTTGTTGACGGGCACGTTCTCCTCCGCGCTGGCCGCGGAGACGGAAATCGACTACAACATCAGCCGCGAGGTTCGCGTGCTGGGACACCTGGCGGACGACGCCCGCCGCGAGATTTTCGCCAATGTTGCGGCGAAGCTCAAGGAAAAATGGCCCAATATCGAGCTGGTGGACGACAGCGCGAACGATCACGGCATCAAGCTCAGGCTGGAACTGAGCAGCGGCAGCGGCCCGGAAATTTTCTCGGTGGACGATTTGCTCCAGCAGGAGCTTCTGCCCTACATCAGCGAGATTTCCGACATCGTGGAAGAACGCAACTTTGTCGAACGCTCCCTGGAAGGCGCGCTGTCCTTTAACAACCAGCGCACGCCCGGCCAGTATTACTCGGTGCCCTTCACCATGAGCCCCTGCGCCTTTTTCTACAACAAGGCCATCTTCGAGGAGCTGGAGCTGAGCATCCCGACCACCTTTGAAGAGCTGGAGGCCGTCATGGCCAAGATTAAGGCGGAGTCGGACTATCTGCCCCTGGCGAACGCGGGCCTTTCCAACCGCCAGATTCTCTGGCTTCTGTACTGCTATGTGATGAACACGGCCGGCATTGAAGACGTGCGCGCCTGGTATTTCCAGCAGAGCACGCCGGAGACGGTGAAGAACGCCTGGATAGAAGCGTTTGCGCTGCTCAAGCGCTGGTGCGACGCGGGCTACCTGGGCGATGTGGAGACCGTGCTGGGCATCGACCACCTGGTATACATCGCCAACGTGTACGGCAAGGGCAACGTGGCCATGACCTACGACGGCGACTGGCGCATTGCCGACTTCGAGGCCACCGGCATTGAAACCGGCGTGTTCCCGTATCCCGGCGAGTACGGCACCAATGCGGTGGATTTCAGCTGGGCGCTGAACAAGGACTTTGACAACGACCCGACCATGCGCGCCTTCTTCGCGGACTTTGTAGACGCGTTCTTTGACCCGGAAATCGTCGCCCAGTTCTACGAGGCGGGCTATACCCCCAGCGTCAAGTTTGACAGCGAAGGCCTGACGGTATCGCCGCTGCGCGAGGAGTTCATGGCCAACACGGCGGACCAGAAGGTGGGCTATTTCCTGGATAACGCCGCGCCCGGCATGTTCGACGTGCTGACCAAGACCAGCCAGCAGGTGATGCTGGGCGAGCTGACGCCCGAACAGGCCTGGGAGCAGATGAACGACAGGTATGAACAGGCGGTCAGCGAGGCCCAGTAACGCTCCCTGCTGACGGGCCGCGAAAAAACCGCGCCATTTATGGACGGGGCCGGCTGTCCGAAACGCTGCAGACGCTTCGGGCAGCCGGCCGGGACGGCCGGGCAGGTATCCGTGCAGACGCAGGCGTTTGCTCCCGAAGAGCGCTGGACTGACGCGCACGCCGTCAGTTTGGAGAAAACCGGGTTTCGGCAAACCCGCGACAGGGAGGGGAAGCGGCGTGAATCAACAACGCAAGGCATACGGGCTGCGAAACGATATGATTGCATACTCCATGGTTCTGCCGGGGATGGCAATCTTTATCGCGTTTGTGCTGGTGCCCTTTATTCAGACGTTTTTTATCAGCTTTACCAACTGGAACGGCCTGACCCGGTACGAACCGGTCGGCCTGGCAAACTATGTCGAGCTGCTGACCGGCGAGGGCAGCCTGTTCTATACGGCCCTGGAGAACAACCTGTTCTGGATGGTGCTCGGGACCGCGCTGCCCATTACCATTGGCATTTTTCAGGCGAACATCCTGGTACGCCACAGCCTGCGCGGCGCCAATGTCTGGCAGCTGGTCTTCTTCATGCCGCAGATTCTGTCCGTGACGGTGACATGCCTGATTTGGACCTGGATGTATGAGCCGACCAACGGGCCTATCAACGCGGCGCTGGAGGCGGTGGGCCTGGGGGCGCTGAAGTCCTCCTGGCTGGGGGATCCGTCGCTGGTGATGTGGTCGCTGCTGGGCATTTACATTTGGCTTTCGTACGGGTTTGATACCGTCGTGTTCTGCGCCGCCATGCAGGGGGTCGATCCTGCGCTGTATGAAGCGGCGAGGATGGACGGCTGCAACCGGCGCAAACAGTTTTTCCATATTACGCTGCCCAGCATCCGGGGAACGACGCTTTCGGCCGTGCTGCTGCAAATCATCAGCTCCTTTAAGGTGCTCGATGTGGTATACATCACCACCCGCGGCGGCCCCGGCTACAACTCGTATATTCTGTCCTACTATGCCTACAGCGAAGGCATACAGAGCAATCGGGTGGGGTTTTCCGCCAGCATTTCCATCACGCTGGCCGTGCTCCTGTTTACCGTGTCCCTTGTGTACAACCATGTGGCGGAAAGGAGGGCGGCCCAATGAAGAAAAGCCGTCTGTCGGAACATGCGCGGCTGTCGGACTATCTGTGGGTTCTCCTGTTTTCCGCCTATTCTCTGCTTCCCGTGCTCTGGGTGGTCATGACGTCGCTGAAGACCAACCAGGAGCTGGTGCGCATGGGCCCGCTGGCGCTGCCGCAGACGCTCCGGTTTGACAACTACCTGGAAGCCTGGAACGCTGCGAGGTTTTCCACCTACTTTGTCAACAGCATTCTGATTGCCGTGCTGACGGTGGGCGGCATTGTGCTGTTTTCCGTGCTGATTGCCTACAGCCTGTGCTATCTGCACTATCACGGCAAAAAGCTGGTGGACGCGCTGGTCATCTTCGGGCTGCTCATCCCCTTTGAGCTTATCATGATTCCCCTGTTTTATAACGTGAAGAACATGGGCATCATGAACACGCACGCCGCGGTCATTCTGCCCCAGATTGCGCTGTGGCTGGCGTTTTCGGTGTTTCTGATGAAAAGCTTCATGCGCGAGCTGCCCATCTCGCTCATCGAGTCGGCGCGCATCGACGGCGCGGGGGAGTACCGGACGCTGTTTTCCATTGTCACCCCGATGGTCAAGCCCGCCGTGATTTCCATTATTATCTTTAACCTGATTTCCAGCTGGAATAACTTTATGCTGCCCACCATCATGATTTCCAGCGACAAGCTGCGCACCGTGCCGCTGGGGCTCAACGCCTTCCGAACCAAGTATTCCATGGACGTGGCGCTCACCGCCGCCGCCGCGGTCATTATCGCGGCGCCGGTCATTGTCGTGTATCTGATTTTCCAGCGCCGCCTGATTACGGGCCTGGTGGTCGGCGCCGTCAAACAATAGGAGGGAGCCGCATGCTGATTTATGCGCACCGGGGCGCAAGCGCCCAATACCCGGAAAATACGATGCTGGCGTTTGAAAAGGCGGTGGAAATGGGCGCCGCGGGCATCGAGACCGACGTGCACCTCAGCCGCGACGGGCAGCTTGTGCTGTGCCATGACGAAACCATCGACGGGACGACCGACCGCTCCGGCTGGATTGCAAGGCTGACGTATGACGAGCTGCTGCGCGCGGACGCCGGCGTCCGCAGGGGCGCGCAGTTTGCGGGGCAGCGCATTCCGCTGCTGCGCGATTTGCTGAAGCTGGCGCGCGAGAGCGGCATTGCGCTGAACCTGGAGCTGAAAAACTACGTACTGGATTATCCGGACCTGGAACGCCTGGTCATCGAAGAAATCCGAAAATACCTGCGGCCGGAGCGCGTGCTGCTTTCGTCGTTTCGCCATCTGTCCCTGGTGCGGGCAAAGCAGATGGCGTCGGAAACCCCCACGGGGCTCCTGTATGGCTGCGATTTGTACCGGCCGGCCGAGTACGCTGCGGCCTGCGGCGCAAACGCGCTGCACCCGGATTATACCATGCTTTCCGCCGAAACGATGCGGGAGGCGAAGCGCGCGGGACTGCAGGTAAACGTCTGGACGGTGGACGACCCCGCAGACATGCTGCGCATGCGCGACATGGGCGTGGATGTGCTGATGACCAACCGTCCCCAGACAGCGCTGCGCGTGCTCAAAGAGGCGGACAGACAGGGGGAAGACGCATGAAAATCTGGATAGAGGATACGCCCGAGACGCTGGCCGCAGAGGTGGCGGCGTACATCGCCGGCTACATTCGCCGGCATCCGGGCGCGCTGATGTGCTTTGCCGCAGGCGATACGCCCCTGCAGATGCTGGCACGGCTGGTGCAGATGCAGGCGCAGGGCGAGGTGGACCTGGCGTCTGCGCGGTACGTCGGCCTGGACGAATGGCAGGGAATCGGCTACGAGACGAAGGGCTCCTGCTGCCAGGTCATGCGCGACTGCTTTTATACCCCTGCGGCCATCCCCGAAGAGCGGATGCTGCTTTGGAACGGAAAGGCGGAAGAGCCGCAGGCCGAATGCGCGCGCGTGGACGCGTGGATAGAGCGCTGCGGCGGCATCGGGCTGGCGCTGCTGGGCGTAGGCATGAACGGGCATATCGGCTTTAACGAGCCGGGCGCGCCGGTGCAGCCGGCCTGCCAGGTCGTCGCGCTGGATGCGGTGACGGCGACGGTCGGACGGAAGTACTTCGGCGGCGCCGAATGCCCGTCGCATGGGATGACCATCGGCCTGCCGAGGCTTTTGCAGGCGGACGAGGCAATGCTGATGGCGACCGGCGCGAAGAAAGCGCCTGTGATGCGAAAGGCGTTGTGCGAACCGGTTTCGGCCGAAACGCCGGCGTCGCAGCTGCAAAGACATCCGAAGCTGACCGTCTGCCTGGACCGGGCGGTCTGGGAAAATCTGTAGGTGAAGCGTATGAAGATTCAGCCGGGTACCTGGATGCCGTCTGCACAGGCGGACAGGATATTGCATAAGGCGCTGGCGCTGCTGTCGCAGCTGGGCATCGCCGTTCCCGAAGAGCCCTTGCAGGCGCGGGCGGAGCAGGCGGGGTTCTCCGTCTCTCATGGCCGCGTCACGCTGCCGGAGGGCGTGCTGCGCCGGTATCTGGAAACGCTGCGCACCGCGGCGTATCCTCCGCCTTCCCGCCGCCTGGGCGGGAAAATCGGCATCTATGCCAGCCGCCTTGGCGCAGACGAGGGAGAGGCCGCGTATTTTACCCGCGAAACGCTGGCGCGCCAGACGCAGCTTTGCCAGGCGCTGGCAGAACGGTACGGCATCGAGGCCAACGCGCCGGGCTATGCGCATGACGTGCCGGGCGCGCTGGAATCGCTGCACAAGTACATGGTCAGCTGCCTGTGGTGCGGGCACGGCGACCCCGAGCCGTCGTCCGCGCTGTCGGCGGACTGGCTGTTTCCCATGGCGGAGGCGATGGGAAGTCCGATTCGGAGGCTGCCGGCGTTTCCGCCCTCGCCGCTGACGCTGGCCGGGAGCTCCGTCCTTTCCATTGTCCGGCATGCGGAGCGGCTGGATTCCGCCTATGTGTATACGATGTCCATGATGGGCATTTCCACGCCCATGAGCGTAACGGACGGGTTTGCGGTCAACCTGGCGGAAACGCTGGGCTGCGCCTATCTTCTGCATGCCATGACCGGCCTGCGCGTCGATATCCGTCCCAACCTGCTGCCCTTTGACCTGCGCACGATGGGGCTGAGCTTCGGGTCCCCGGAAAAATTCCTGCTGGAGCGGATGGCGGCGGACCTGTACGCGCAGCTGCTGGGCGAGGAGGTTTCCTACCGCTCTACCAATGTGCACACGCTGGCCAAGCGGTGCGGCGCGCAGTCCTGCTTTGAGCGCGGCTCCCTGATGACCGCGGGCTGCCTGCAGGGCGCCCGGTATTTTTACTGCATCGGCTCCCTGGCGCTGGATGAGATATTCAGCCCGCTGCAGCTGATTGTGGACCTGGAAATGATGCGGCAGCTGGAAACGCTCATCGCCGGGCTGGAGGAGGCGGAGGACGAGGAGGAGGACCTGACGGCCTATGTCCGGGAGCATCTTCAGGGCGGATTCCTCAATACGGACAGGACGCTCGACCATTACGATATGGTGAAAAGCGGGGGAATCTTTGACCGTTCCAGCCTGGCGCAGTGGCAGCAGAACGGCTGTCGGGACGCGCTGGAAGCGGCGCGGGAGCAGCTCGGAAGCCTGGAAGCGCAGCCCTGTGAAAAGAAAATCACGCCGGAACAGGAGCGGGCGCTCAACGACATATACGCCGCAGCGGAGCGGGCGCTGGCCTGAAGGCGCGCCATACGCCGCCGCCGGCAGGCTGGAAAGGGCGCGGAGAGCGCAGCCTGGCGAAAACGCAGGGAATCCCCGGCGACGCCCTGCCCGCGCCGTTCGTCACCACGCAGAACCGGCAGGCGATCAAGACGCCGGAGGAGATGGAGCTGCTGGTGGTGGAAGGGTCCCTGGATACGGCCGGCAGCGCGCTGTGCATATACCGGCTCAGGCAGGAACTGGTGGTGGACGGTCAGTCGTTTGGAAACTACTATCTCTACTCCAACCCCTTTACCGTCACCGTGGAATAGCGCGTGCGGCCGGAGCGCAGCGTCGGGCCGTCCGTCCGCCGTACCGGCAAACCGCATTAAAATTTCCCATGGTTTTTTTCATGGAAATTGGACGGGAGATATTGCAATTTGAAGGCAAATCTGACAAAATGGACATATACCCGAAAGAGACGGCGACGCCGGTTTTTCCTCAAATGCCTTTCCGGGGCGCTTTGCGCCGTCTGCCCGGGCCGCGGGCTTCGGTTCCGTGCGGGAAACGGACGTCCCTGACGATGAGCCTTTGCACCGTGGAACGGTGTAAAAAATAAAGGAAACGGAGGAATCCCTGCTATGAAGAAACTAGTTGCTTCTATCCTGTGCGGACTGCTCCTGCTTCCGGCTTTTGCGTGGGCGGAAGTGCTTCCCTACTCCCGAGTGTACGAACCGGAGACCTCCTTTGTTCTCGCTTCGACCATTGCCTGGAACGCCGACGCGACGGCTGCGCAGACGGCTGCGCAGGACGTTCGTCCCGGCACGGCGCTTGTGTATGTGGACAAAGACCTGAAGGTGACCGCTGCGGACGGAACGGCCCTGGCCGACAGCCTGGAAGCGTATGTGGCCGATACCGCCGAGACGATGATTCCCGCCCTGTATATCCGGGATGAGGCCGCCGCGGCGGCGCTGAAGGCCTATCTGGAATCTTCCGGTCTGGGCGACGTGTTTGTGGCCGCTTCCCACGAGAACGCCGCGCTGGTCAAGGAAGTCGCGCAGCTGCTCCATGTGCGCGGCATGGTGGACTTCCGCGATGTGACGGCCTCCGACCGGGATACGCTGGTGGACATCCTCCGGACCACCAACGGCGCTTATGCCAAGGTGGCGCTCCTCTCGCCGGAAACGGCGACGGAGGACGCCGTGCATTTCCTGCAGGGCCGTCTGCTGACAGTCTGGGTGGCCACGCCGGGCGACACCAAGTCCCTGCTGACCCAGTACACCAACGGCGTCAACGGCATCCTGGTGGACGATTACCGGCTGGCCATCGATACCCTCGGCTTCTTCCACGACGATGCGCCGTCCCTCCTGCGCGTGCCCAACATCGTAGGCCACCGCGGAATGCCCAGCGTGTACGTGGAGAACACGACGCTGTCCGCCATCGGCGCCTATGAGGCCGGCGCGGACGCGATTGAGAACGACATCCACCTCAGCGCGGACCGCGAGCTCTTCGTCAACCACGACGAGTCCCTGGCCCGCCTGTTCGACCGCGGGGATATCCCAGATGCGTCCGTGCTGAGCATCGCGGAAATCCAGGCCATCCCGTTTGTGAACGACGGCGACAACGGCGTGCAGGCCCGGAACAATCAGACCAGCGAAAACGCCCGCTACGGCTATATCAAGTTCCTTCCGTCCCAGCGCATGCCCACCCTCCGCGAGTTCTTCGTTCTTTTTAAAAACAGCGGCGTGGTGCATGATACGGAAATCAAGTCCTCCGACCCGCGGACGGTGGGCGCGTTGCGCAACCTGGTTGCGGAGATGGACAACTTTGACGAAGTGTTCGTCATCACCTTCAACAAGGTCATCCTCGAGGAAATGTACGCCGCCTGGCCGGAGATGTCCGTCGGCGCGCTGGGCATGCAGGGCTACGGCGACGACGAGAGCTACCTGCCCGCCTTTGCCGACTTTACGACGGTCGCCGCGTCCGACGGCGTGGAAAAGGCGGTCGAGCTGCTCTACGGAGAAATTGACAAGTGGAACGCGACCTTCAACCCGCACCTGAACTTTGAGTATGACGTGGCCGTGGCCGGCCGCCATCGCGGCCTGACCGTATGGCCCTGGACCTATAACACGCCCGAACAGTTCGCGGACGGCTACCTCAAGGGCCTGTACGGCCTGACCACCAACTTCGCCTGGTGGGCCACCGATTTCATCAAGGACATCCGCGCCGAGGACGTTACCATCGCCGCCGGCGACGCCCTGCCCGCGCCGTTCGTCACCACGCAGAACCGGCAGGCGATCACGACGCCGGAGGAGATGGAGCTGCTGGTGGTGGAAGGGTCCCTGGATACGGCCGGCAGCGCGCTGTGCATATACCGGCTCAGGCAGGAACTGGTGGTGGACGGTCAGTCGTTTGGAAACTACTATCTCTACTCCAACCCCTTTACCGTCACCGTGGAATAGCGCGTGCGGCCGGAGCGCAGCGTCGGGCCGTCCGTCCGCCGTACCGGCAAACCGCATTAAAATTTCCCATGGTTTTTTTCATGGAAATTGGACGGGAGATATTGCAATTTGAAGGCAAATCTGACAAAATGGACATATACCCGAAAGAGACGGCGACGCCGGTTTTTCCTCAAATGCCTTTCCGGGGCGCTTTGCGCCGTCTGCCCGGGCCGCGGGCTTCGGTTCCGTGCGGGAAACGGACGTCCCTGACGATGAGCCTTTGCACCGTGGAACGGTGTAAAAAATAAAGGAAACGGAGGAATCCCTGCTATGAAGAAACGGTCCATTGCCCTGCTTCTCATGCTGGTCATCATGTGTACGCTGGCCCCCATGTCTGCCAGCGCCAGCAACGCCGACTATACCGGCAAGGTGGTTATCTATACCTCGATGTATGAGTCGGTCCGCACGCTGATGACCGAGGCGCTCAAGGAAGAATTCCCGAACCTGGAAGTGGAGTTCTTCTACGGCGGCACCGGTTCCCTGCAGACCAAAATCGCCGGCGAGATGGAGTCGGGCGTGCTGGGCTGCGACATGCTGATGGTGGCAGAGCCCGCCTACTCCCTGGAGCTGAAGGAAGGCGGCTGGCTGCATCCCTACATCACGGACAAGCGCGAAAACATGCAGTTCCTCTATGACGAGGAAGGCTACTGGTACTGCGTGCGCGTCTGCTCCATGGGCCTTGCCTACAACCCGGAAATGTACAGCAAGGAAGAAATCCCCACTTCGTTCTATGATTTTGCGCATGACAGCGAGTGGGCCGGCCTGCTGTCCATGTCCGACCCGATGACCTCCGGAACCGCCATGGCCACCATCGTGGGCCTGCTGGGCAAGTACGGTGAGGAATACTTCGATGCGCTGGGGCAGCAGGACGTCATGATTGAGTCCGGCTCGTCCGCGCTGGCCAAGCTGGAGACCGGCGAGTGCGCCGTCGTGATGATTCTGGAGGAATCCGTCCTGAAAAAGCGCGAAGAGGAAGCCTCGAAGCTGGAATGGTTCATTCCCGACGACGGCAACGTGCTGGTGCCCTCTACGGTCATGACCGTGGCGGAGGACAAGAGCGCCAACAAGAACATCGCCGCCTGCGAGGCCATCACCGATTGGCTCCTGTCCGAGGAAGGCCAGGGCTACATCGTCGACGGCTGGATGCACTCCGTGCTCAAGGATTTCCCCCGCGAGCCGTATGACGGCGCAGCCACGGCGGACCTGATTGCCACGGATATCGTGGTTGACTGGGAGAAGTGCTACAAGGAGCGCGATGCCATCCGCACGATGTACCAGGAGAAGGTTACCGTCAGGTAACGTTTCCCGTCCGCTACACCCTTATTCGGGGGAAGCCGCAGACCCGTTTCGCGGCTTCCCCCGCTTTCAAGACAAGGGGGCTTCATGCAGCTATGAATACGCAGGTTACGCTCAACAACGGCCCGGTGGGCAAAAAACGGTTTTATCTGGACCCGAAGTGGCTGATCATTCTGGCTATCGTCCTTTTCATGGTCGTCTTTGAGGTGCTGCCGCTGGCGTATCTGGTGGTCAAGTCCTTTTTCCCGGAGGATACCTTCTCGCTGGCCACCTATGCCAAGCTGTATACCTATGAGATGAACTGGAACGCCCTGACCAATACCCTCATCGCCGCCTTTGCCACCATGATTTTCGGCACCCTGCTGGCCTTCCCGCTGGCCTGGCTGGTCGGGCGCACCAACCTGTATGGAAAGAAATTTTTCCGCAGCCTGTTCGTATTGACGTACATGGTCCCGCCGTACGTCGGCGCCATGGCCTGGCTTCGCCTGCTCAACCAGAACGTGGGCACCATCAACGTGTTCCTGCGCACCCTGTTCGAGTTGGATATCCGGAGGGGGCCGCTGAACATCTACAGCCTGGGCGGGCTGATATGGGTGCTGACTACCTTCTATTATCCGTATGCATTCATTACGATTTCCCGCGCCATGGAAAAGATGGATCCTTCCCTGGAGGAAGCCTCCCGCATTTCCGGCGCCTCTCCCTTAAAAACCCTGTTCACCATCACCCTGCCCATGATGACCCCCTCGCTGATTGCCGGCGCGCTGCTGGTGTTCGTGTGCGCGGCGAGCTGCTACGGCATCCCTTCCATTATCGGCAAGCCCGGAAAGGTGCATACGGTAACGACCAGAATTGTCGAATATATGGGCCTGGGGGCCGAGGGTACGAACGACGCCATCGGCCTGAGCGTCTTTCTGATGGTCATTGCGGTGCTGGTGCTGTATGTGTCCGACTTTGTCATCGCCAAGAAGCAGTACATCACCGTGTCGGGCAAATCCACGCGCCCCAATATCGTAGACCTGCGCAGATGGCGGATTCCGCTGACCTGTCTGGTGTCCCTCTTTGCCGGCATTGTCATCGTGCTTCCCTTTATCACCATTCTGACGACGTCGTTTAAGAAAAACCTGGGGAAGGGCCTGTTTGAAGCGGACAATTTCACCCTGACGCACTGGACCACCATTTTTTCCCACGCGGAGACGGCAAGCTGCCTGAAAAACAGCATCCTGTACGGCGTCTGTACCGCCACCATCGGCATCCTCATTGCCATTGTCATGAGCTACCTGCTGCAGCGAACCAACGTAAAGGGCCGAAAGCTGCCGGACTTCCTCATTACCTTGGGTTCGGGCATGCCGTCCGTGGTCATTGCGCTGGGCCTGATTATGACCATGCGGGGGAACTTTGGCATCAATCTTTATAACACCCCCTATATCATGATTATCGCGTATTTGATTAAATACCTGATGATGGGCATGCGAACGGTTGTCTCCGCCATGAGCCAGATACACGTTTCCCTCGAGGAATCCTCCCAAATTTCCGGCGCCAGCTGGCAGTATACCATGCGCAAAATCACAGGTCCGCTGATTTTTCCTTCCATTGCCGCGGGCTGGTTCCTGATTTTCATCCCCAGCTTCTATGAGCTGTCCATGACCACCCTGTTGTATTCGAGCGAAACCAAGACGATTGGCTTCCAGCTGTATGAATACTGGACCTATACCAGCCAGCAACAGGCGTCGGCCATGGCGTTTGGTATCCTGCTGATTGTGGTGGCGCTGAACTTTATCCTCAACAAGCTGACCAAGGGAGAATTCTCGATTTGACGGAACAACGGCAGTCGGACCGTGCTTCTGCACAGAAGACCTGTCAGAGAGGATGGTATCATTCATGGCAAACGTAACCATTTCCCATGTGACAAAATCCTTTGGCGACGTGGAGGTTCTCAAGGAGTTTAACGAAGTATTTGAAGACAAGGAGTTTATCACCCTGCTGGGCCCCTCCGGCTGCGGAAAAACCACCATGCTGCGCATGATTGCCGGGTTTGAAAAACCCACGACCGGTGAAATCCGAATCGGTGAGCAGGTGGTTTCCTCCCAGAATACCTTTGTGCCTCCGGAAAGGCGGGACATCGGCATGGTGTTCCAGTCCTACGCCGTTTGGCCGCACATGACCGTCTTTGAAAATGTGGCGTATCCCCTGAAGATCAAGCGGATGAACGCCGCGACCGTCAAGGAAAAGGTGGATAGAATCCTGGACGTGGTGCATCTGAGCCAGTATGCGGACAGGATTCCCTCGCAGCTTTCCGGCGGGCAGCAGCAGCGCGTCGCCCTGGGCCGCGCCCTCGTGGCGGAACCCCGCCTCCTTCTGCTGGACGAGCCGCTGAGCAACCTGGACGCCAAGCTGCGCGAGAGCATGCGCTTTGAAATTAAGGAAATCCAGGCCAAGCTGGGCATTACCGTCGTCTACGTCACCCACGACCAGACAGAGGCCATGGCCATGTCGGACAGGATTATCGTCATCAACCGGGGCGTGATTCAGCAGGTTGGCACCCCGGAAGAGATATACAGACATCCGGCCAACCAGTTTGTCGCGGACTTCGTGGGCAAGGTGGATTTCCTGAACGTCAGCGTGCAGAACGGCGTGATGCAGCTGAAGGAAAACGATCAGTCCATTCCCTATTCCGGGGACAAGAAGGGCGACCTGATTCTGGCTCTCCGCCCCGAAAACATCAAAATCGCCAAAACGCCCGATCCCGCGCTGCCCTGCCTGAAGGGCAGGATTACCACCTGCTTCTATATGGGCGATGTGTACGACTGCCGCATCGATATTGGCGGCGCCGTCCTGCGCGTCATTACCGACGCTTTTACGTTCGAGCAGGTCAAGGTAGGGGAGGAAGTATACCTCGCCATTCGCGAATACATCCTCTTTGACGAAGCGGATACCCGTCTCTTATACACATCTCCGAGCCCACGAGACTAGGCATGATCTCGTATGCC
>ENA-OZAB01000979-OZAB01000979.1-human-gut-metagenome-genome-assembly--contig:-NODE-979-length-13393-cov-5.118234_pt1 | contig 13393 bp, 16 predicted proteins | sample MGYA00243297_ERZ653491 | MGnify/ENA primary metagenome ERZ653491 (study PRJEB26926, sample SAMN06165154) | human gut metagenome | biome: ENVO:00009003; feature: ENVO:2100002; material: ENVO:00002003... | reverse complement strand
GTGGACGTGGCGCGGTTAAAGCTGATGAAGGCCGACCACCAGAGCAAGCAGTACCAGATGGAGGATAACCTGCTGAAATACTTCCCGGAGCAGATCGAAAAGCACAAAGGCTTCATCAAGGGGCTTGAGGCAGATATGGAAACGCTGGCCGCCCATCCCCACCCGGCGGACAGCTTTGCCGGGATGGAGGTGCGGGGCGATACCCTCACCGACAAGGAGAACGCCGGGGCCGCCCTGTTGGATGCCTGCAAAGAAGTGAAAAACGCCGAGCCGGTCCAGGTGGGAAGTTACCGGGGCTTCAACATGTCGGTGTCCTTTGATGCCTTCCGCCAGGAATACACCCTGCAACTGAAAGGCCAGATGACCCATCAGGCCACCCTGGGCGCAGACCCGCGCGGCAACCTGACCCGGATTGACAATGCCCTGGCGCAGATGCCCCAGCGGTTAGAAGGCGTGAAAGCCCAGCTTGATAACCTCTACCAACAGCAGGCCGCCGCAAAGGAAGAAGTCGGCAGGCCCTTCCCCTATGAGGATGAGCTGCGGGAGAAATCGGCCCGGCTGACGGAGCTGGACACGCTGCTCAACATCGACAGCAAGGCCCCTGGCCAGCAGGAAACCATTGTTGCCAAAAGTACACGCCCCTCCGTCCTTGAGGGGCTTCGCCGTCCTATGCCGCCGAGAGCGGCAGACAAAAAATCCAAAACCCATGAGGAGGTGCGATAACCATGACACAGGAAGAAATGCTGACAGCCCTTTATGAAAAGATGGCTGCTGAACAGGACAAGTACCGCGACTGGCTGAAAGGCCAGCCTGCGGCAGAGGTCTTAAACCATGCCTATGAGTACACGGTCCGGGAGGACATCGTGATGTGCATGGAGGAATTGGAGCTGACCGAGGCCCAGGCAAAGGCGCTTCTGGCTTCTCCCACGCCGCTGGCCGATGTTTACAAGGACTTTGAGAAGTTGGAAAACAGCTACATGGATGTGATCCGGGACACCATTGAAACCAGGGCAAACGAGCTGTATCAGGCCCAGGAAAAGCTGAAAAACACGCCCCTCTATCCCCATTCGGCGGCGTATGCGTCCGAGCATGGGGAGATGGCACAATACAACGCCTCATTTCAGGCAAGCCATGCCTGCAAGGAGGCCATTGAGCAGGCAATCGGCCGCCATTACAGCAATAACCGGCTGGATGCCGAAGCCGCTGTGAACGATGTACTGGAACGGTTCGGGCCGGACCGGGTACAGTATGTGCTGGCCAACACGGTCCGGCATAAGGAATGGGATGGACGCATCTCCCGCGACAATAAGGCGTGGGCCAGCACAATGCCTTTGCCGGAGGGTGGCCCCCAGGACCGGCACAGCGAGTATCTGGTGGTGGACCGCTGCAATCCCGGCCTGACCGACCTGTTTCTGAAGCAGGTGCGGCAACTTGCCGGGGAACGGGAAAAGCCTTCTGTTCGGGAGATGCTGCAAAAGGCTCCGGCAGCTCCCCGGCGCTCTGCCCCGGCCAAAAAGAAAGAGGCGGAGCGTTGATATGGCGAACCGGGAACGGGAAATCCAACTGAAATTCCGCGTCACGCCGGAGGAAAGGGAGCTGATCGAGGCAAAGATGGCCCAGCTCGGCACACAGAACATGGCGGCCTATCTGCGGAAGATGGCCCTGGACGGTTATGTGGTCCGTCTGGAACTGCCGGAGCTTCGGGAGATGGTATCCCTGCTGCGCCGGAGCAGCAACAACCTAAATCAGCTCACCCGGCGCGTCCATGAGACGGGGCGCATCTATGATGCCGACCTGGAAGATCTGCGGCAGGGACAGGAAAAGCTGTGGGAGGCGGCAGAGCATATCCTCTCGGCATTGGCGGCCCTGAAATAAGGGTGCGGGGCGGCGGCCAGAACTTTGGCTTGCCGCCCCGCTTTCTTTTTTTGCCGCATCCTTGCAAAAAGAAGCTGGGGCCGTTATGCTGAAATCAGAAACGAAAACAGCGCACGAGGTAAAGGAGCTGATAACAATATGTTGACACACGAAAAAGTGCTGAAGGTGTTCGGCCCGTATCTGGACGCCGACCCGGACTATGAGGTGGTAAAGACCAGCCGGGGCTATACGCTCCTGGCCTGGAACAACCGCCGGGAGGAATGGTTCAGCGCCGAGTTCTGCAAGACCCCGGAGAGCCTGCGGGATGCCCTGTTAGATGCCTATGTGAATTACCTGGAATATGTTGTCACCGATGAGGGCCGGGACCCCACCGAGCAGGAAATGCGGGAAATCCAAAAGAAGCGGCAGGCGATGTATGAGGAATGTATGAAGGAGGGACTGTGATGAGACTGATTTTGAAGATTTTGGCTGCGCCCCTGGTGGTCGCCCTGACCCTGTTCGTCTGGATTTGTACCATCCTTTTGTACTGCACCGGCATGGTCCTGGGGCTGGCCGCTTTGGTGGTGGCGCTTTTAGGGGTGGCTGTGCTTGTAACCTACTCCCTGCAAAACGGCATCATCCTGCTGGTGATTGCCTTTCTTATCAGCCCTATGGGGCTGCCGACTGCGGCGGCCTGGCTGCTGGGAAAGGTCCAGAGCCTACGGTATGCAATCCAGGACCGCGTTTACAGGTGAACGCGCCGCCCGGATATGGTATAATCGGGACATGGAAAGGCGGTGGCAACATGGGAGCCAGCAACAAGGTCTGCCCGGTCTGCGGCAGGAAAATGAAACAGCAGTTCATCGGCTTGCAGCACTGTAAATGCGGCATGAGTTGGAAAAAGGACATCGGATTTTTTGAGCGCACCAGCGACATGGTGTTTGCTCTGGAACGGCGGACTGTGGGGAAAAAGGTAAAACAGGTTCCCGTGATCCAGCGCAAAGACTGAACAGAATACCATCAACAAAGGCGGCCTGCAGATGCAGGCCGTTTTGAAAATTCATACGCTGTTTCTTGTATTCTTTGACACGAAGAAATATAATGGTTCATGTCAGAGGTTCAGATATAGACTATATTACGCTCAAAAAGGCAAATGAAAGATGGGGCGTTTCCGCTCGTCAAAGAAATTATTACTGCGCCACGAACCGTATCCCCGGCGCTGTGAAAATGGCAACACTATGATTTATCCCCAGGGATGCTAAATATCCGGTGGACGGCAGATTAAAACAAGGCAAGGAGGCTATGTAGATGGCTGTACTTTTAATAGCAGAAGATGAAAAAGATATGCAAAACATTATTGTCGATTTTATGAAACAAGGCGGACACTCTTGCATTTTAGCTAATGATGGAGTAGAGGCACTTTCCATTTTGGAAAACAATACGGTTGATCTTATCATTTTAGATATTATGATGCCACAATTAGATGGATTTACCGTATGTAAATTTGCGCGGAATATATGCGATGTACCCATTATTTTTCTTACTGCCAAAAGCGAGGAAAACGACAAACTCAAAGGCTATGAATATGGTGCAGATGATTATGTCACCAAACCCTTTAGTCCCAAAATACTGTTAGCTAAAGTCAATGCGTGGTTGCGTCATACAACTATGGCTAATTCACATGATATTTTATCTGCGGGAGAAATAATGCTATATCCATCGGCTCATACAGTCATTGTGTCTGGTAATGAAGTTGAGCTTACGCATAAAGAATACGAACTGTTGCATTTGTTCTTACAGAATAAAAATCAAGTGTTCTCGCGTGAGCAGTTGTTAAACCGTATTTGGGGATTCGACTTTGAAGGAAATACACGAACTGTCGATTCACACATTAAAACGCTCCGTCAAAAGTTAGGAACCGAAGGGCGTCATATTGTGACACTAATTCGTTCTGGCTATAAATTTGAGGTAAAACCATGAGCAATTCATTTAAGTCTGTTGAGAAAAAATACTTTGCTTTCTCAAGAACTATACGGTTTGTTATTACAGTTTTGTATCCTATTATGTTTCTCATAGCACCGATAGAGTATAAATTCCTGCTGCCTTTTATTTGGCTGCTTTTATTTCTTGGCGGTGAATGGCTGCAAGAGATTTACTTACATCGCATTATTGTGGTTCCGCTGGGGAGCATTACTGATACTGCACAGAAACTTGCAAATCTTGATTTTATGACGGTGTGTGATATTCAGTCTAACGATGAATTGGGCAGCTTATCGAATAGCTTAAATACTTTGGCCTCAAATTTACAAAATGCTTTGGACGAATTAAATAAAGCCAACAAGCAGTTAGAAAAAGATGTTCAACATGAAAGGATACTGTTAGAACAACGAAAGGAATTAGTGGATTCTTTATCGCATGAAATGAAAACGCCTCTTGGCTTAATACAGGCTTATACTGAAGGATTAAAAAACGAGATAGATAATGATAAGCGTAGAAAGTATATGGATGCTATTCTGGCCGCCACTGAAAGAATGAATTATACAATCATTTCCTTATTAGACTTATCTGCATTAGAGGCCGGAACCACCGTTCTAAAGGAAACTCTTTTTGATTTTGTAGAACTGACAGAGGAAGTAGGCGGACGGTTATTGCTTGATGTTCCTTGTGAAAGATACAGCTTTACTTATGAACTACCAGAGCGGGAAATTATTGTTTATGCGGACCGGCGTAGAATAGAACAGGTACTTGAAAATTTAATCAGCAATGCAAAAAAATATGTATGCGAAAACGGAAACATTCATTTAGCCGTAAAGCAGGAAAATTCGACAATCTATTTTTCTGTTTTCAATCAGGGAAACACTATTCCAGAACAGGAGATCCCCCAAATTTGGTCAAAGTTCTATCGGGGGAAATGGACGGGACAAAGTGGTAATGGTCTTGGCCTCGCCATTGTCTCTCAAATATTGACCATATATCAAGTTCCATTTGGAGCTATCAATCATACTGATGGAGTGGAGTTTTATTTTCAATTTCCGATTGCAAACAAATAAGCCAATCAAAGCCTTGCTTTCCTTTTGGGGGCAGGGCTTTATTATTTTACACGGATTTCACATCAAACGCACTTCTATTCCAAGCCAGCAGGATACACTGTATCCACTAAATAAACAGGAAAGGAAGTGTCTTGATGCCGCAATATATTTTGCAAACAAAAGAATTGTGTAAAGAATTTGCTCATACCGCTGCGGTCAATCGTGTTAGCATGAATATTCAGCAAGGCGATATATATGGCTTCATTGGTGAAAATGGAGCAGGAAAAACAACTTTTATGCGTATGGTTGCAGGACTTGCCTCACCCACATCTGGCACAATCAGGTTATTTGGACAGGAAAATTTGCAGGCCGGAAGGCACCATATTGGTTGCACGATTGAAAACCCCGCTCTGTATAAAAATATGACAGCAAGAGAAAATCTTGAAATCTTCCGCCATGCTTTCGGCGTAAAAAATACCAAAAGTACAGATAAGGTATTGTCTCTCATGGGGTTGGCGGACACCGGAAGAAAGCGTGTCGGAGATTTTTCGTTGGGCATGAAACAACGCTTGGCGATTGCAGTTGCCCTTTTGGGCAATCCTCAGTTCTTGATTTTGGACGAGCCAATTAACGGGTTAGACCCTGTTGGAATACAAGAGCTTCGTAATTTGTTCGTGCAGTTAAACCGAGAGCAAAACATAACGCTTTTGATTTCAAGTCACATTTTGGGCGAACTATCCAAAATCGCTACCAGATATGGAATTATCCACAAAGGTTCTCTTGTTTCAGAATTGTCCGCAGATGATTTAATGGATCAATGCGAGCGACACTTGATTATCCGAACTGACTGTGCTGATAAAGCGGTCAATGTCCTACAAGCACAGTTGGGTATTACGAAATATAAAATTCTGACACCACACACAATTTCCTTAAAAGAGTATGTAGGACAATCAGAAGTTGTCAATAAGACTCTAATACAGAATGGCCTTGTTCTTTTCGAGTCAACAATCTATGAGGATAGTTTGGAGGATTACTTTAATTCGATTATAGCAGGAGGTGAGAAAAATGACTAATCTGCTGCGGTCCCAGATTTACAAATTATTTCACAATACGATATTTTGGGCGGGGGCCGGCTTAACTATTTGCTCGGTACTGTTTTATGCTGTGTTTGAGAGCATGAAAGCCGAAACAGTTGCTAACGGAATGCCCCTATTTCAGTATTATAGTATCCTTTTCCAGAATTACAGCACAGGGCTTCCCGTTTTGATTTTCTGTGTGGTATTTGCTTCGGATGATTTTATGAGTGGCGCTGTTCATTACTATATTTCAAAAGGAATTTCGAGAACTCAATACTATTTGTCCAAAATGACAACCTGTGCATTTGCTGCCACTCTATATGTCGTAATTGCGGGCGTAAGCGGAACTATAATCAGTCAAATACTATGGCATAATCTTGATGGCTTACTTCAAATAAATACATTACAGTTGTTAGCTTTCTTCTTTAGCCAAATCATACTCCATGCCTCTTATGCGAGCTTTCTGGTGTTTACCTGTTTTTTATTTAGGAGCAGCGTAATTTCCAGTGTAGTCAATATGTTTTTACTGATTTTTGGGTTTTACATTGTTCATCGTATTGAAGATGCAATCTGGAACAGTTATGTGATTTCGATGTATTGGCCGGTAGCAATGTTCCAAAGAGTGCAAGTAATGACAGTGGCTGAATGGTTTTCTGTTGTCGCAGCTATTTTTGTAATATACGGAGTGCTGTTGACTTGTATTGGAATTATCATTATGAAAAAACGAGATATAAAATAAGCAATCTGCCGGACGACGGCAAAAGAAAAAAAGCCGTCGTTCAGCAGGCAATCATCATGCCATCATTTATCGCGGCGGCTTTGAACAAATCAGGGCCGCCGCTCTTTTGTCCCTCAAAGGAATGACGACCACAAACTAAAGATCACGGCGGCTTTAGGAGGGAGCCGCCGTGAAGCGAGAACAGCTTCGACATAATCCGGCAGGAATTTACCTGTCAAAAAAAGCCTGTCCCCGGCAGCGGGGACATATACCCAAGAAGATGAACTATACTATGTAGGTAAGCAGCAAAGCACACCAGATAGCGTCTGGCTGGCGTATGACCAGTCAGGCGTTTTTTGTCGCATCCTGCGGTTTTCCGTGGGGTGTCGTTCTCCACCGTCCCCATTTCAATTCACCCGTTAACCCCTGAATTGAAATGGAGGACAAGTATGTTTAATAAGAAAAGTGAATACGCGCAGAATAAGCGCGAGAAAGATAGCATCATCTACATAAGCGTGAATGGACGCATCCGGCTCACTCGCGCAGACTTTTCCAATGAGGAAGAATTTCTTCGCTGGAAACAATGGTCCGATGAGGACTACTATGAGACGGAACGCCGGGGGCGTGGCTACTACGACAATGGGGTTCCTCTGGACGAAAACATAAGCGCGGCAGGTGCGGTGGAGTCTGCGGAGGATGCTTATTTCCGTGAGCAGATGGCTGATGAAATCGAAGCTGCTCAGAAGGCTCTGTGCCAGGAGCGCATGGCTAAGGTGAAAGCCCTTCTGACCGCCAGGCAGTATCGCCGGATCTGGATGTATTTGGCCGAAGGAAAATCCATTACAGAGATCGCCAAGGCTGAAGGACTGTCTAAAGCCAGCGTGTCCCGTTCTATTGCTGCGGCGCTCCGTAAGATCCGCAAACTGCGTTAAGACAGAATAAGTAACTATCAACAGGGTGGCTTGCAGATGCAGGCCGCCCTCATCATGGAAGGAGGTTATTTCATGGCAACCACGCGGCTCATGCCCCTGCACACCGGCAAAGGCCGGACGGTGGGGACGGCCATCAGCGACATCATCGACTATGTTCAAAATCCGCAGAAAACAGACAACGGCAGGCTCATTACCAGCTATCAATGTGACAGTCGAATTGCGGATGCGGAGTTCCTTTTCAATAAGCGTCAATACATCGCCGCAACCGGCCGGGTACGGGGCGAGGACGATGTGATTGCCTATCATCTCCGGCAATCATTTGTCCCTGGCGAGATCACGCCGGAAGAAGCAAACCGGCTGGGCTGCGAGCTGGCGCGGCGCTTCACCAAGGGGAAACACGCCTTCATTGTCTGCACTCACATTGATAGAAAACACATCCATAACCACATCATTTTCGATGCCACTGCCCTGGACTATCAACGGAAGTTTCGGAATTTTTGGGGCAGCACCCGCGCGGTCCGGCGGCTCAATGATACCATCTGCATCGAGAACGGGTATTCCATCGTAGAGAACCCGAAGCCGCATGGAAAGAGCTATAACAAGTGGCTGGGTGATCGGGCCAAACAATCCCAGCGGGAGACGCTGCGGGTGATGATCGACCAGGCCCTGGAGCAAAAGCCCGCCGACTTCGATGCCCTGCTGAAGCTGCTGGAAGGGATGGGCTGCGAGGTGTCCCGCCGTGGGAAATCGTACAGCCTCAAAGCGCCTGGCTGGGACAATGCCGCCCGCATGAGTAAGAAGCTGGGCAAAGGGTACAGTGAGGCCGAGCTTCGTGCGGTTCTGGTCGGAGAAAAGGAACATACCCCCACCAGGGCCACGCCCCAGCCGGAGCCGAAACAGGCTGTGAGCCTGATGGTCGATATTCATGAAAAGCTCCGCGCTGGCAAGGGGGCCGGTTATCAGCGATGGGCCACCGGCTTCAATCTGAAGCAGATGGCGCAGACCATGAATTATCTCTCAGAGCATAAACTGCTTGATTACAAAGTGCTGTCTGAAAAGACAGCGGCAGCCACCGCCCGATACAATGAATTGTCCGCGCAGATCAAGGCGGCGGAAAAGCGAATGACTGAGATCGCGGTCCTCCGCACCCATATCATTAACTACGCCAAAACGCGGGAAGTCTATGTTGCATATCGCAAAGCCGGATATTCAAAGAAGTTCCGCGCCGAGCATGAGGCGGACATCCTTTTACACCAGACCGCGAAGAAAGCATTTGATGAGCTGGGAATGAAAAAGCTCCCCACCGTAAAGAGTTTGCAGACGGAATATGCAGAGCTGATGGCACAAAAAAAGGCAGCCTATTCCGGCTACCGAAAGGCCCGTGATGAGATGAAAGAGCTTCTGACCGTCAAAGCCAATGTGGACCGCATCATGGGCTATGAGGAAGAAAAGCAGACAGAGAAAGACCACACCCAGGAGCAGAGCCAGGGACGATGACCGGCTCATGAATTTGGGCTTTTCGGGAGGGAAAGCCTGCGGCGGCTTTCCCTCTTGTCTGCTCACCGGCGCAGAACGGAAACCGGGTCAAGAGTGCGAAGCACCGCCCACCGGCGGCTTGCTCTTGATGCGGGTTCTGTCCTGTGCTATCCATCGTCTGGGCGATGGAAAAAGCGTTCCATCGGAACGCGTAGCCAGCTCCAGAATGGAGCTGTTTATGGGGGCTTGGGGGCAGCGCCCTCAACAAGCAACCTGGGATCTTTGCGCCAGCGAAAATCCCAGGTTTGGCCTCGGTGGGTCCCACGAGGCATTGCTTGCCGGTTTCTCGTACCCCATATTTTGCCCTTTCGGGCGGTATTTCTTCCAATGAGAAAAAGAGGACGCTTACACATCCTCCTTCTCATCATCCGTGTCTTTCAATTTGATGGCTCCGTCAATGACACCTTCTACAATGGGCAGATACTTTTCCGGGCAAAGCTGTAATTTGTGGCTGGTCCGCTGGCGCTGCTCACTGTCCTCCCGAAGCAGCTCCGGGTTGAAGTAGCGTTCTGCGGGCAGCTTGCAAATACGGATGAGCTGCATCACAACCGGCACGCTTGGTATTGTGCCGCACAACTCAATATTTGCAAGATAGCGCGGGTCAATGCCGACCTTTTCGGCCAGCTCCCGGCGGGACATTTTCACAGCTTCACGCGCCTGCTGAACATCTGCTCCGAAGGTTTCAAATCCAGGGCAATCTTTTACATTCGGCATATCACATCACCCTATTACATTCTATTGTTCATAGGATGTGCTGGGAATGATGTGATATGCGTTTTAGTTTCATTTTATAATTCACATATAGAGAGATTACATGATAGGGGCGGCGAGAGTGACCGAGGAACTGAACCCCCATGCGCTGATAAATGATACGAAAGAATGGGAGAAAAATGATTTCAAGAACCTACGCTTGCTTAATTTTGGGGAAAATATCAAATGTAGACTCTGATGTTCATTTTTCGCCCATCAATTTTCTGTACTCTCGTGGTAACAATCCAGTGATTCGTTGAAACTGCTTCGCAAAACTTTCCGGCCTATCATACCCTACTGCTTGTGCAATTTCTGCAATACTCAATTCAGTCCCCATTAGAAGGTGCTGGGCCTGTCCCATTCTTTTCTGTAGAATATAATCATAGAGCGTACAGCCAAAATATTCCTTAAAAGCGGCTTTCAGCTTAGTCTGTCCCATAAAGGAAATACGGCACAGCCTCTCAATCGGTACAGCAAAGGCATAATGATTGTCCAGATAAGCTGCAACTGCGGAAAGGTTCTCCTGATCCTGTTCCGTCAGACGCAGCTTCTTTTTCTTTTCCTGATTGCTTTTAGCCCGATCCATAATCAAAGAAACTGCTTCTAATATTTTGCCTTCGTAAAACATCTTTGCCGTAAGGCCAGTCCCCCGATATCCCTCGATTTGCTTCAGCAAAGCAATCAATTCAGGAAAATCCGTCCCGATCTGCATTTTGCGAAATGCCTCGCTTGGGTCAATATATTCTCCCGGAAACTTCTGCTGTAAATACCGTTGATAAAACTCCGGCATGATTGTAAAGCTGATACTCTGCAGCGGAATGTTCTTGTGATAAATCGCCTGATAAACTTTGTTTGTCCGCCCGATCTTTGCCTGCAAACTGTTAGGAGAAAGCTGGCAGTAAGGATGAAATTCTTCACCCGACACAGAGTTGTAATAGGTAACAGACAAGAATTCCGGCTCCGGACACTCTAACATAAAATCCTCAAGAAACAGAAAATCTCTGATTGTGATTTCAAACATATTTTCATAAAAATATACCCAAAAATGTCCATGCCCTTTATCCGCTTGTAGCGTGTAGCAAGTAAATTCACTATAAGGCTGTTTGTGTTCGTTATCTAAGAAGAATCCTCCATCGGAAAGCATGGAGTGGTACATTTCTTTTATCGGTTTCATAGTCATCACCTGTAATACGCCGTTTGGACGAATTTATACGCCAATACGACGCTCCTTTCCCAAATCTATTGTGAAGGCAAAAGTCCCGTACTATACTTAGCAGTGATGATTAGTTAGGGCTAACCACTTAATATTGTAGCACATACCTGTTGTTTTCACAAGGTAAGGAGGTGGAATATATGCGGATGAGTTTTAAGGCGTCAATGCCGGACCCCCGCATTTTAATTATACAGATTGTCGTGGTAGCGGTACTGGCATCGGTATTTCGGAATCTGTTTGCATTATTTCTTTTAGTGCTGATTGTAGATTTTCTGCTGTTACTACAGTGTGGGTGGGCAGTTTTCTGGAAGAACCTTCTATCCTATGCAGCCATGCTGCTGATACTTTTTGCGTTGCAGAAGATATATATTCCGTTTATTTCAGATTTGTTTCCGCTTTTTCTTTTACTGATGGCAAGGCTATATCCGGCGTATTTAGCAGTAAGGGTGCTGATTGAAAAAACGCCAATGGATGAACTTCTTTTCTCATTAGAAATCTGGCGTGTCCCTAAATTAGTGCTGATCCCGTTGGCGGTTATTTATCGTTACATACCAACGATATTGAAAGAGATCGGATACATCCGGGAAAGCCTTAAAATGCGGAATCTCCATTCTTCCATGTGGGATAAGTTATGCCATCCAATGCAAAATGCGGAGAATTTTTTTGTACCGCTTTTGTATCGCAGTGAAAAAATTTCAGAAGAATTGTCTGCCGCTTCAATCTGCAAAGGTCTTAGCACGAAAAGAAAGCGGACGTGCTGCACAGAAGTGAAACTGAGGATAACAGATTTTATCTATTTGCTTTGCGTTGCGCTTCTTGCGACAGGTTTAGCATTTATCAACTATCATGTGATTTTACTTTAGATGGGAAGGAGGCATAAGCATGAACCAGCCTGTCATTGAATTTTCAAACTTTAGTTTTACTTATCACAACGCTGACTCTGAAAGCCTGACAGGGATTGATTTAATTATTCATAAGGGTGAATTTATCCTTTTGACAGGACATAGTGGCTGCGGCAAGACTACGTTGACCCGCTGCATAAATGGGCTTATCCCGGATTTTTTCGAGGGGAACCTTTCAGGGAAATGCCGTGTTTGCGGTATGGACATTGCAGAACATGAAACAGGCGAGTTCTCGCCGCTGGTCGGCTCTGTGTTTCAAGATCCACGTTCTCAGTTCTTTACGCTTCATGTTAAAACGGAAATTCCGTTTCCGAGCGAAAACCTGGGAACACCTATAGATAAAATGCAGGAGCAATATGAAAAAGCGGTAGATGTTTTACAAATTCAGGGATTGCTTGGAAAGAGCATTTTCGACCTTTCCAGCGGCGAAAAGCAGAAGGTGGCGATTGCATCCATCTATATGGTGGGAGTAGGAATTTATGTTCTGGACGAACCATCTGCCAATCTGGACTCGGAAGGTACAGAGCAGCTTCGTCAGGTATTAAAATCCCTTAAAGAGCAGGGCAATACCATTATCATTTCGGAACATAAACTCTACTATCTCAACGGGCTTACGGATCGTGTCCTGATAATGAAGGATGGAAAAATTGACAAAGAGATGGAGGGTAGAAATTTTGACCGGCAGCCAGCGGAATGGTTTACAAGGCATGGCCTGCGAAAATCCGATCTCGCACTTATTACGCCTGAATCTTACCGCCCTGCAAAGGGAGATATATCCATTCAAATAAAGAATCTGTCCTTTGGTTATCCGGGAAAACCGCTGTTATGGCACGATGTTACCTTCTCCGCGCATGGCGGCGAGATCATTGGGATTATTGGTAAGAACGGTGCCGGAAAAAGCACATTGATTCGTACCCTTATGGGGCTTGAAAAACCAAAGACCGGGAAAATTTCGATTAACGGAAGTTATTCCAGCAAGCGGCAGCGGAGAAAAAAATCCTTCTATGTCATGCAGGATGTAGATTATCAGCTATTTGCTCCGAATGTATTGGACGAAATGCTGATGGGCACGAAAAAGAAAGAAGCAGAAAAAGAGCAGGCTATCCGCCTGCTGGAGAATCTGGGATTGGGAAAATTCCTGAAAAGGCACCCAACAGCTTTATCCGGCGGGCAGAAACAGCGTCTTTCTATTGCGTTGGCAGAGATGAACCATTTGCCGCTTCTCTATCTCGATGAACCGACCAGCGGTCTGGACGCAGAAAATATGAAGAATGTCCAGGCTGAAATAAAACGGCTGGCAGAAGATGGCGCGTGTGTATTTGTCATTACCCATGATCTGTCTCTTATACACATCTCCGAGCCCACGAGACTAGGCATGATCTC
>ENA-OZAB01000977-OZAB01000977.1-human-gut-metagenome-genome-assembly--contig:-NODE-977-length-13407-cov-5.143274_pt1 | contig 13407 bp, 9 predicted proteins | sample MGYA00243297_ERZ653491 | MGnify/ENA primary metagenome ERZ653491 (study PRJEB26926, sample SAMN06165154) | human gut metagenome | biome: ENVO:00009003; feature: ENVO:2100002; material: ENVO:00002003... | reverse complement strand
ACGAGATCATGCCTAGTCTCGTGGGCTCGGAGATGTGTATAAGAGACAGAGCCCCTCCACACCCCCGTCCCGCACCAGCAGGTTGGTCCCATTGCCCATCAGGGTCACGGGGACGTCAAGGGCTTTGGCTTGCTCCAAGGCAAAGCACAGTTCCTCCCGGCTTTTTGGGGCAAACAGCAAGTCCGCAGGCCCCCCGATCCGAAAGGAGGTATGCTTCGCCAAGGGTATCGATTCCTCTGCCCCCATGGGCGCCAGCATAGCGGCCAGGGCGCGGGTTTCTTTGCGCATAGTGGATTCCGTCCTTATATTGGTAATTGCAATATCTGCATCAGCCAGTACGCCCCTTTCGCAGCCGCCCGCCGGCTTTCATTCCGTTTTCGCAGCTAACTATGCCAAGGGCGTGCCGGGCCGGATGGCATCGCCATTCCTGCCGCGCTGTGTAGGTAGTTCCATTATCATTTTACTGTATTTGCGCCCCGTCCACAAGTTCTTTCATCCGTTCCCACAATTCCTCCCGCGCCTGGGCGTCCCCCGCCAGGGCCCGCTGGGCCAGGCTAGCCAGCGCATCCTGGTATCGTTGATACAAAAACGCGTTGGGTACCTTTGCCGTTTGCAACGCCGCTTCCAGCTGCTCCGGGGCCCCGGATAACCGCCCCGGCTCCACCGTAAGCTCTATGGCCGGCAGCAGCCCAAGATCCAGCAGCTTTTCCTGGCTCTCCTCCGACAGGACGATGTTAAGATAATCCTGGATGTACGGGCGCTTTTCCTCCGCCGTATCCTGGGCGATCCCCAAGTATTGCACCAGATCCGTATACCCTTCTAAAGGCAGCGCCTGAAACGTAAACCCCTTGCCTTCGCTTTGCTGCCGCTCCAGATCCCCTGCTGCCCGGGCATCCGTCAGGGCCATGGCGGCGGCTTCGCTGGAAAAGCTGCTATAAGCCGCCAATTCCCCCGTATAGCCCAGCAACGCCGCCAAAATCGGTTCCCCTGACAGACCGTATTGTTGGGTTTCCCGCTTCCCATAGGTGAAGGTCAAGGTATCCGCCGCTTCCTGCAAGCCTGCCTGCCAATCCCCCTCCGAAAGGGTCACGCCCTTTTCTTGTTCCAGCCGGCTATTGATCAGCAAAAAATAGCCGCTCATGGCATAGGGGACCCCGTACGCCGTCCCGTCTTGGCTGCCGGTGCCTGCCAAGGCAGGCTTTACCGCTGTCTCCAGTTCCGGCAGCGGCGCAAACCGTTCCATATATCCCCACCCCATGGGAAAGGAATATACATCCGCCCGTTCCCCCCGCTCCATCCGGGCTGCGCATTCCTCCACCGTCATGGCGGTCACGTTCATAAACACCCCAAAATGTCGTTTCTCAAACGTAGCCGCCCGGTCGGATAACCAGGTGCCCAGGCTGCCGGCATAGGGCTTGAAATCTACGATATGCCACAGGGTGATGATGCCTGCAAAGGTCTCCTGGTTTTCCTGCTGTTTTTTTAAGGTCCAATCCCTGGGCTGCTGCAAAAGATAGCCCGGCATGATGACCAGATAGGCCAGCACCAGCAGCGCACCCAGCCCGCCCAAAATTCGCTCCCGCTTTCCCATAAGCCGCCCCCTTCCTTGGTGTATCCTATGTCGCTTTTCCGCCCTTCATGCGAGGCGGCCGGAGGCTTTGGGCAAGCAAAAAAAGGAGCCTTGCCAAGCAAAGCTCCTTACAAATCCGTCCGGTAGTTGCGATATGAGGACTGCCCTATTCCTCAGCTCGCGGTTTGAAGTAAATTAGTTCTGTGTTTTGGTTTGGAGGAAAAACAATGAAGATTACTGCTCTTGACTCCGGACGGCGAAACTATCATTTACTGATATTATATTAGCACTACTTAATCCAGTATGCAATAGTTTTGAAAGAAAAATTCGCATTTTTCGTAATAATTCATAGTTTGGAAACATTTTTTCTCCCGTTCCCCTCGCCGCCCCAAAAAGGCGAAGGGCAGCCAGCCTGTCCTAAATTTTCCCCCCCGGTAGGGAGCTAACGGAGCAATGGCACGGGTTAACGGCGCAAGGGAAATTATTAAGGCTTTCCCGGACGTAATTTTATAGCTGAACTATAAAAATCATGTTGCCGCAGCCTATTTTGCCATACCTTTGGCCATGTTGCGGAAGATGCCGGGGATTTCCTGCAATTCCTGAAACGTGCCCCGCTGAACGATCCGGCCCTTGTCCATGACGAGGATCTCATCGCAATTTTGCAGGGTGGTGAGCCGGTGGGCCACGGAAATCACCGTGGTGCCGCAGGCTTCCTTCATCTTTTCGATCTCCGCCTGGATCTGCTTTTCCGAGGTATTATCCAGGGCCGAGGTCGCCTCGTCCAAAAGAAGGATCCGGGGCTTTTGCAAGAAGATCCGGGCCAAAGCGATCCGCTGCCGCTGGCCGCCGGACAGGTTTGCGCCCCCCTCCGCCAATACGAAGTCATAGCCGCCAGGTAGCTTTTCAATGTCCGCCGCAATGTTGGCTTTGGCTGCTGCCTCCTGAACCGCCGCCAAAGGGACGTCCTCCTTCATGCCGTAACAGATGTTGTGATAGACCGTATCCGCCACCAAAAAAGGCGACTGAGGTACAATGGCCACGTTTTTTGCCAAGGTCTCCCGGGTGATGGAAGCAATGGGCGCGCCCCCCAGACAGATTTGCCCTTGGGCCTGTTCCAGCTTATCGATCACCTTTATGAGGCTGGATTTGCCGCATCCGCTTGGACCTGCGACCCCGATAAACGCCCCCCCTTGGATGGCCAGAGAAATATGCCATAGGATCTGCTGCTCCGGCTTTTCCGGGTAGGCAAAGCACACATCCTGCAGATCTACCCGGTTGTTTTCCAGCTGCCTGGGCGCTTGCCCCTGGATGGGTTCATAAGAAAAATCCAAGGGTAGATCCACCATTTGGAAGTAATCCTGGGCCAGCACGGTACTTTCGGAAAATTCATCCAAGATCCGGTGCAGCTCCCGCAAAGGCCCGGTCAGCTGGGTAAAGCACAGATAAGCTGTCAGCACCGTACCTACGCTGATGACCCCACGGGAAGCCAGCAAAACCGATAGGCCGATCACCAGCACGCTAAATAGGGCTTCGTTGATGAACTTAAGGCAATCGTAGATGGCCATGGCCTTGTGATGGCGCATCTCCTTTTTCCGCAGCTGCTCGGACCGGGCAGCCATCCGCGCCCCCTCGATGCTGGCGCTATCCAGGGCCCGGATGGTCTCGACGCCTCCCAACAGCTCCACCATCATACCGTCCATATCCGCCTTGGCTTCCATCAGCTCCACCCGGATCCCCTTCTGGGTGCTGATCTGCCGGAACACGATGCCGGTCCCCACCGGGATCACCAGGATCACCAGGCAGGCCACCAAGGGAGGCAACTGGGTAAAAATGGTGACGATGGCCGCCAAGCCCGTGGTAACTGCCGGCGCAAAGTCCATGAACATCAATTTGATCAGCTTCACCGTGCCTTCCAGGCTCCGGTTCAGCCGGCCATGGATGTTGCCGGTCAGATGGCTGCGAAAATAGGACATGGGGGCCAGCAACAGGGAGGAGGTTGCCTTTTGCCGGGCGCTTTTCTCCGCCTGGGTGGCCGTATCCTCCACGATGAGCCGCCGGATCACCTTGATGACCTCGTTGACCACGTTCACCAGCAGGATGCCCAACAGAATGGGGATGACCTTTTGAAAGGTGGCGTCCCGCTCTGCCAACACGTGGTCCGTCAAATACCCGATGGCCAAAGGGGTAAGCTGGCTCAATACCGCCAGGATTACCAAGATAAAATAAACCTGACCTTCTGCTTTTTGGGAAGCAGGTCAAATACCTTCTTCCACATGCCGTCCTTCCCTGCTGCCTTCATCCGGATCCTCCCCTTCTATATTCCAACCGTTCAGCCATTCCCCCAGCGCCTCATCGCCTTCGCTTCCTATAGGATCTCCCCTTGAAAAGGCGGCGTATAGGCTGTGTCCGCAGAATCCAGCTCCTGGACATAGACCCGGGTAAGCCCCAGGCTTAGGCAATAATCCACCGCTCGCTGGTATTCCCGCCGGGTCAGGCGCCGGTTTATAGGCGGCATGGTGGCAAGATGGCAGGGCACATATTGGCTCATCAAGGAGAGCTGGGTATCCAGCGGCAACTCCGCCGCAACGAAATCCAGCACCCCCCTTGCTTCGTCCACAGACCCTGGCAACACCAGATGCCGGATCAACAGGCCACGGGTGGCCACGCCTTCCCCATCCAATTGCAATACCCCGCACTGGCGCTGCATCTCCAGCACGGCGGGCCGGGCAAAGTCAAAATAATCCGCCGCTCCGCTATAGCGCCGGGCTGCCGCCTGGCTTACGTATTTTAGATCCGGCAAATAAATATCCACCAGTCCCTCCAGGGTGCGTAGGGCGTCCACCAACTCATAGCCGTTGGTATTATACACCACAGGGATGCGCAACCCATGGGCCTTGGCCTGTTCCAGGGCGGGCCGGATCACATGCAGGTGGGGCGTGGGGGTCACCAGGTCGATGTTGTGGGCGCCCTTATCCTGTAGGCGCAGCATCAGATCCGCTAACGCCGCCGCATCCATGCTGGGGCCTACGGCCCCATGGCTGATGGTATAATTCTGGCAGAAAAGGCACGTCAGGTTGCACCCGCAAAAGAAGATGGCCCCTGCCCCCCGGCTGCCGCTCAGGCAGGGTTCTTCCCACATATGCAGGTCCGCCCGGGCGATCTGGGGCAAAGCCGGCGCACCGCAATATCCAACGCGCCGGTCTCTATCCACGCCACAGCGGCGGGGGCATTGACGGCAACCTTGGCTTGCGTTCATGTTCCCTTCCTTCCGGCCGGCCCGGCGCTCATGCCCCGGGGCGGCCCTTTTTGGTTTTCGGCCGCCGGCGATCCGGGTTATCCGGCATCACCACATAGTCTGCATCCACCGCGCCCCGCTCGTCCGCCACAGGCTCCTGTTTAACCGGCGCCTGGCGTTGCCTGCCGGTTTGCCGGTTTTCCTTGGCCGGGCCCAAGGCGATGGCGTTGGATACATACCGCTTTACGCTAAAGGCAAAGCAGGTGCCTTTACCCAACTGGCTGCGCACGGTGATTTTTTCTCCCAGCTTATCGATGATAAACTGGGCGATGGATAACCCCAAGCCTGTGCCCGTGCTTCCCCGGGATTTATCCACCTTATAGAACCGCTCAAAGATATGGGGGATATCCGCCTCGGGTATCCCGCAGCCGGTATCCGATACCGTGATCATCATGCCTTCCTGGGCGGGCTCTACCCCCACGGTGATGGTGCCGCCCTTTTCCGTATGACGCATGGCGTTATCCAGCAGGATCACCAGCACCTGCTCGATCCGGTCCGGGTCCGTAAGCCCGTCCACTGCCGCCCGGTCGTCCAGGGTCAGATGGATGCCCTTTTGTTCCGCCGCCGCGGTATAGCCGCTCACCACGTCGCTGAGCAGCTCCTTCATATCTACCCGCATGATCTCGATATACTCCGTCCCCGCTTGGAGCCTGGATAGGGTCATCATATCCGTGATCAGCCTGGATAGCCGCATCACCTCATGGAGCATGGTCTTATAATACCGCTGGCGGGTCTCCTCATCCTGGATCATGCCGTCCGCCAAGGGCTCCAGCAGCCCCCGCACCGCCGTAAGGGGCGTGCGCAGCTCATGGGATACATTGGCCACGTATTCCCGCCGGGTGGCTTCCAGCCGCTCCACCTCGGTCATGTCCTTGAACAAGCCTACCACCCCGTTGCGGATGCCGTCCTCGCTGATCACCGGGGATACGCTGATCCATAGCACCTTGTCCCCGCTCATGGGATAGGTGATGGTCTGGGGCTTGCCGGTTTCAAACACCGTATCAAAGGTCTCCCATAGCTTGGGATCTTCCACAATGTCTTCCCGCTGCTCTGCGTTTACCGCCCCAAACATCCGCATCAAGGCGCTATTGCAGTGGGTAAGGGCGCCGCTGCCATCCAAGGCCGCCACCCCGTCCGTCAAACTTTGGAGCAGCTGGTCCAGCTGGCCCTTTTCAAACCGGAGCTGGTAAATGGTGCCCGACAGGGTCTCGCATAGGTTGTTCAACGCCCGGGACAGCACGCCCACTTCCCCTGGCTCATCCTCATCCAAACGAATATCAAAATTACCTTTACTCATGGAAATAGCAGCCTCGCTCATGGCATGGAGGGGGCTGGTTTCCCGCTTCACCCGGAATACCGTCGCCACCAGCACCACCGGCACCACGATCAACACCACCCACAGCAACAGGGAGCTTAAGCGCATGCTGGCGGAATTCACCGCCCCTACGCTCTTTAACAGCAGCACCCCGCCACCGTCTATCGGTTCCCCAACTGCTAAGATCCGCCCCACATCGGGCATTTTTGCCTGGTTGGTGGAAAAGGATTGGCCGGATAGCACCGTATCGATCAGCTCGCTTAAGCCTATTTCCAGGGACTGTACATCCAGATTCCCCAGCGGGGAATTCATCTGGACGATTTTCCCTTCCTGGTTGACGATCAATATGGTGGCATCCGCCGCCTCCATAAAGGAAGCGCACACCCGTTCAAAGGCATCGTCCTTCAGGTTGCCCTGGTTCCATTCCGCCACCAGCTGCCGAAAGAGCACCACCTTCGCTTCCATCTCCTCCAGCTTGATGTCCGCGTAAGCGTCTCCAATCAAAAAAGCATAGCCTCCCACCATGATGGCGGAGGCTAATAGCATACAAATGGTGAGCGTGACCAGCAAACGCCGGAACAGTACGCTTTTCATTCTTCCTCCACTATTCTACTTCGAACTTATAGCCTACCCCGTAAATGGTCTTGATGCTCCAATTCAGGCCGGTGTTGTCCAGCTTGGCGCGAATGCGCTTGATATGGGTATCCACAGTCCGGGTCTCGCCGGCAAAATCGTAGCCCCATACCCGGTTGAGCAGCTGCTCCCGTGTAAACACCTGGCCGGGATTGGAGGCCAACATATATAGGATCTCGATCTCCTTCGGGGTGCAGATGATCGGCTTCCCCCGCAGGGTCACGGTATAGCTCTTGATATCGATCACCAGCTCCTGGTGCACCACGCAACCATCGTCGTTGCTCTGCTGCTGCTCGCTGGTGCGGCGAAGCACCGCCTTGATCCGGGCTACCACTTCCCGGGGGCTAAAGGGTTTTACGATGTAATCGTCTGCTCCTAATTCCAGTCCCAATATGCGGTCGATTTCTTCCCCTTTGGCGGTGAGCATGATGATGGGCACCCGGGAGGTCTTGCGGATGGTTTTGCATACGTCCGTACCGCTCATTTCCGGCATCATAATATCCAGCACGCACAGAGCGATCTCCCCGTCCAGAGCTTCTACAGCCGCCTTGCCGTCGTACACATCCACCGTATCGTATCCCTCGGCTTTTAAATATATCCCCAGGGATTCATGTACCACCCGATCGTCATCGGCGATAAGGATCTTATTGGCGCTCATATCTGCCTCCTATAGCAACAGTGTATCATTGGGTCATTGCATGTCTATAGTCTATAGTATAGCACATCCATTCCCCTTGAAAAGGCCGGCCGGTTCCTTTTTCACAGATTCTTCCCATTTTTACCACTTGTCGCCGGCAGGGTCCCGGTTTTGGCTAAGGTAAAGGCAAAGGTCACCGTCCCGTTCTGGCTTTCCACCCATATTTTCTCGCCCATACGGGTCATGATCTCGTAGGCAATGGATAGGCCTAGCCCCGTCCCGCCTCCCGAGTGGGATTGATCTACCTTGTAGAATCGCTCAAACAGATGGGCAAGGTCCCGTTCCTGGATCTCCCCTTGGTTGGATACCCGCACCTCCAGCTTTTCCCCCTGATCCAGCGCCTGCAGGCAGATCGCCCCGCCGCCTTCTCCATGTTTGATCGCATTATCCAGCAGGGCGATGAGTACCTGTTCGGTGCGATCCGGGTTTGCAAAGGCCTTTGGGCAATGTTCCGGCACGGATACCTGCACCTGGCAGCCCTTCTCCCGAGCCGCGGCCTCGTAACGGTCCGCCACGTCATAGATCAATTCATCCACCCGAAGGGGCTGTTTGGTCAGGGCAACGGTACCGGATTGGAGCCGGGACAACTCCAGCAGGTCGTCGATCAGCCTGGAAAGGCGCATGGACTCATGAAGGATATAGCCATAGTATCTGGCCTGATCCTTTGGATCTTGCACCAAGCCATCGTTCAGGGCATCCGCAAGCCCCCGGATGGAGGACAAGGGGGTGCGCAGCTCGTGGGACACATTGGCCACGTAATCCCTACGGGTCTTCTCCAGCCTGGCGGCCTCGGTCACATCCTGGATCAGCAGCACCGCCCCTTCTATGCGGCTGCCTTCCGCCAGGGGGGAATAGGTACAGCGCAGGGTGGCCTCCCCCCGGGGCAGTTCCAGCAGCGGCGCTTCCTTGCCTTCCAGCACCGCAGCCAATCCGGACTGCAAGCTGGGCCACAGCTTGCTGCTCGTTACCTCCTCCTCCGTTTGGAGGCCCAAAAGCTCCCAAGCCGCAGGGTTTTTCTGCTGCACCCGTCCCTGGGCGTCAAAGGAAATGATGCCTTCCCGCAAGCCGTTGAGGGTGGAGGCCAACCGGTTCCGTTCAAAGGTCAGGTCCTCAATGGTGGCGGATAAAGCGGCGCTCAAATAGTTTAAGGATCGGCCCAAGCTTTGCAGCTCCTGGCTGCCCTGCTCTGGCGCCCGTATGCTGAAATCCCCCCCCGCCATGGCGGTGGCGATATCCCGCATTTTGCGGATGGGCCGCACCACATTGCTGGAAAAAACGTATACCGGCGCCGCCATGATGGCCATCACCCCCGCCATGCTGATCAACAAGGCCACCAACAGGCTATTGATGGCTGCCCGTACCTCCCCCAGGGGCTTGATCAGAAACACTGCCCCAATCACGTTGTCATAGCGGCTATACACAGGCTCCGCAATGATCACCCCTTGGTTGTCGCTATTAGGGGAATACAGGGCATGGCCTTCCATCACATCCGGCAGGTAGGCGGAAAGCAATGCGTTTATGTTCTCCAGCTCCCCCTGCTTAGGGTAGACCATCAGCTCACCCCGGGCATTGTACACATATACCGCCGCATCCCAGATATGATATCCCGAACCAATGGCCCGGCCGTACATTTCCGCATTGATGTAGCCTTGCAGATATTCCCCGGTGAGCTCCGCGATAAATTCCGCCCGGGGGGCCATCTCCTGGGCCTTGATCCTGGTAAAGACCGTCCGTCCATAATAATTGAAGGAGATGGCCGTTAAGGCCGCGCTTAAAATGACCGTGAGCAGGGTCACGGTCAAAGATTTGCCCAGGATGGTATTTTTCACGGGTTTTATTCTCCGCATTCGAATTTATATCCTACTCCATAAACCGTCCGGATGCCCCAGTTCACGCCTTCCTGGGGCAGCTTCTGCCGGATGCGCTTGATCTGGGTATCCACCGCCCGGGTGTCCCCGAAAAAGTCGTACCCCCATACCTGGGAAAGCATCTGCTCCCGGTCGAACACCCGCCCCGGCTTGGATGCCAACAGGTAGAGGATCTCCACCTCCTTGGGAGTGAACTGCACCGGCTCCCCCTGGATGCGCACATCGTAATTGGAGATGTTGATCTCCAGCCCGGGAAAGCGCAGTACCTTTTCCGGCTCCTCCTTGGCGGCGGTGAACCGGCGCAGCACCGCCTTGACCCGGGCCACCACCTCCCGGGCGCTGAAGGGCTTGACGATATAATCGTCCGCGCCCAGCTCCAGCCCCAAGATCCGATCGATCTCCTCCCCCTTTGCCGTCAGCATGATGATGGGGGTGCGGCTGGTAGCCCGGATCTCCCTACAAACATCCACGCCGCTTTTCTTCGGCATCATGATGTCCAGGATAATTAAGTCCGGCTTGTAGCTTTCCGCTAGATCTGTAGCTTCCTGCCCATCCATGGCAGAGCAATATTCAAAGCCTTCATTTTTTAAGTAGACCCCTAGGGTCTCGTGGATCATGGGCTGATCATCGCAAATCAAAATGCGCTGCGGGCCTGCCATAAACTCACCTCTTGTTTTCTTTTTTCCCCGGCGGGAGCCTGCCCACGCCGATTATTCACAGATTTCTTTTCTTTCATTATAAGGTTCTTTACCGTCCGGTGCAACCTCCCCTTCCCCGATGCCATAATTGTACCCAATTGCGTCATATTCAGGCCCGCAACCTTCCTTGTCCCCTGTAAGATTGTTCATGATTTCCCGGCTTTTAATTATCCGTATCTATGCTATAATATTGTCATGCATACAAATAGTTTTTTTCGTCGGATACGCCCTATTTTTATCTTGCTGTTTTTGTTGCCGGCCCTTTGTGCCGGTTGTAGTAGCTTGCCGGTCTCCGGGCAGGCCACGGAGCAGGCCCTGGTGATCAACGAGGTGGTCTCTTCAAATTCCACCTCCCTCTCCCACCCGGAATTGGGTTCCCCGGACTGGATCGAGCTATATAACGGCACCAACGCCACCATTGACCTGTCCGGCTTCGGCCTGAGTGACAATGTAAAAGAGCCCCATAAATGGACCTTCCCAGAAGGGACCGCCATCCCGGCGGGAGGATATTTGCTAATATATGCGTGCAGCTATACCGGCGAAGACGATAGCCTTTTATGCACCGATTTCGGCCTATCTAAAAACGGCGAATCCCTTCTTTTGACCGACGCCTATTACGCCATTTTGCAGCAGGTGGATCTGCCTGCCCTGCTGCCGGATGTTTCCTATGCCCGGGACGCTTCCGGCCAATATGGTTATTGCTCCGACCCAACCCCCGGCAAGGAAAACGGGGAAGTGATCTTTTCCTCCGCCGGGGACGCCATCACTGCCGGCACCTCCGACGCCCTGACCATTACCGAATGCATGCCCAAGGCCGGGGCTTGCCTGGCCCCGGACGGAAAAGCCTATCCCTGGGCGGAGCTATATAACAGCGGCAGCGAGCCCCTACTGCTTTCCGACTACTATCTTTCCGATAACATCCATGAGCCCCTCAAGTGGCGGCTGCCCGGCGCCACCTTGGAAGCCGGCGCCTATACCACCATATGGTTCTCCGGGGACGAGGGCAAGGACGGCATCCACGCAGGGTTCCGCCTGGGCTCTTCCGACGACACCCTGGTGCTCAGCGACAGCACGGGAAACCAGATCTCCATCCTCACCTGGCCCATGGACCAGATCCCGGAGGGGGTATGCATCCTGCCCGGCGGCCAATATACCGCCCAGGCCACCCCCGGCCAGCCCAACAGCCAGACCGGGATATTCTCTTCCCTGGAGTTTGCTCCCATGGAGGCGGACGCGCCGGTGCGCATTCACGAGATCCTGCTGCATAACCAATACAGCCTTCGGGATGAAACCGGCGAACGGACCCCTTGGGTAGAACTCTATAACAGCAGCAGCCAGGCCGTATCCCTTGGGGGCTGCTATTTGAGCGACGACCCGGAAAATCCCTTCAAATGGGCCTTCCCAGAGGATTCCAGCATACAGCCCGGCCAATACCTGGTTATTTTCCTCTCCGGCAAAGATGCCGCCGGGGATGCCCTGCATACCAGCTTCCGCCTCTCGGACTCCGACGAAGCCCTGGTCTTTACCCAAACCAGTACCATGAGCCAGGATCAATGGGCGTTGCCTACCCAATTGGGGGATAACGTATCCATGGGCCTTGCGGCGGACGGGTCCATCGCCTACTTTACCACCCCCACCCCTGGGGCGGCCAATACCACCCATAGCTTTACCGAGCCCCTAAACGGGGGCTATACGGATATGGAGGGGGTCTATATCAGCGAGGTCTCCGCGGTGAGCGCCGCGAAAAGCGGCAAGGCGGACTGGATCGAGCTGCATAACGCCTCCGACAGTAAGGTGGATCTGGCAGGCTGGCACCTGAGCGACGACCCAGACGACCTGCAAAAATGCACCTTGGAAAGCATGACCCTGGACGCCGGCGGTTACGGCGTCGTCACCGCCTCTTCCAGCACCGCAAAGGGCGCGACAGCGCCCTTTGGCATATCCCCCACCGGAGAGACCCTGTTCCTTTCCGACGCCCAAGGCAATATCCGGGATGTGTTCCAAACCGGCGCCCTCCGGCTTGGCGTCACCGCCGGCCGTTCCGCCGGCAGCGCCAGCCCGGTCTATTATACCGAAGCCACCCGGGGGGAAGCCAACGGCGCGCAAAGCTATACAGGGTTTTTACCCACCCCGGTGTTCTCGAAAATGGGGCTCTATCACGACCAGCCCTTCTCCCTGACCATCACCTGTGACGCCCCGGACGCCACCATCCACTATACCCTGGACGGCAGCGAGCCCACGGAGGCTTCCCCCGTCTATACCGGCCCCCTCACCATTCAGGAGAACACCCCGGTCCGGGCCAAGGCCTTTGGCGGGGGCCTCCTATCCAGCGACGTGGCCACCGCCACCTACCTTTTCGAGACCCCCCATACCCTGCCGGTGGTCTGCCTAAGCGCCCAATCCGACGACTGGGACGCCATGTATTCCGTGACGGAACGCAAGCTTCGGGTGGAAAAGCCCGGGCATTTCGCCTACTATGAAACCGACGGCGCCTTGGGCACCGCCTTTGGCTGCGGCCTTAGGGCCAGCGGCTCCTCTACCCTCCTGGCCAGGCAAAAATCCGTCGCCGTATTCCTCCGGGGAGCCTACGGACAAAGCGAAACGAATTATCCCTTTTTTACCGACAGCGACGTGACCGTGTTTTCCTCCCTGGTGCTGCGCAATTCCGGCCAGGACCGGGATAAGGCCCGGCTGCGGGACAGCTTCTTCTCCAAGGCGGTCAAGGGCCTGAACATGGAATACGCTGAAACCCGGCTGGTGATCGTATACGTAAACGGCCAATACTGGGGCATCTACGACCTGAACGAAAACCAGAACGAGGATTATATGGCCGCCCACTATGGGGTGGACCCGGACGCTGTGGACATCATCCGCCGGAACATCGAAGCCCTGGCCGGCCGCAACAGCGAAAATAAGCGGGTTCGGGCATGGGCCTTGGCCACGGATACCTCCGATCCGGACAAATACGCCGAATACATCCAATGGGTGGACCCGGATTACTTTATCGATTATCTCATCGCCCAAACCTATTTTGCCAACGGGGACATGTTCAACCAAAAATACTGGCGCAGCCAGGATTATACCGTGCGCTGGCGGCCGGTCTATTACGACCTGGATCTGGCCCTATCCAGCTCCAGCCCCACCCGCAACATCCTGCCCAACTACTTCAACGCCGAGGGCATTCCCTCCCGGGACGGCTCCCTTACCAATATGGACCTATATGTGGGCCTGCGGAAAAACCCGGACTGGTGCCTGGCCTTTGGGGAACGGTATGTCTACTGTCTCTTATACACATCTCCGAGCCACGAGACTAGGCATGATCTCGTATGCC
>ENA-OZAB01000974-OZAB01000974.1-human-gut-metagenome-genome-assembly--contig:-NODE-974-length-13435-cov-8.019283_pt1 | contig 13435 bp, 10 predicted proteins | sample MGYA00243297_ERZ653491 | MGnify/ENA primary metagenome ERZ653491 (study PRJEB26926, sample SAMN06165154) | human gut metagenome | biome: ENVO:00009003; feature: ENVO:2100002; material: ENVO:00002003... | reverse complement strand
CTCGTGGGCTCGGAGATGTGTATAAGAGACAGCCCCAAGCCCCTGCCCCCGGCCCGGCGGCTGATCCTGCTGATCATCCTGGGCACCCTGCCGCTGTTTGCGGTGCTGCCCATCAAGGACAAGGTCCTGGGCCTGAGCAACAACATGATGTTCATCGGCGGGGCATTGATCGTCACGGGCTTCCTGTTATTCGCCAGCGACCGGGTGAAGAAGGGGAGGAAGAACGAGCGGACGGCATCGCTGCTGGATGCGGTGGCGGTGGGCGTGAGCCAGGCCGTCGCCACGGTGCCGGGCATCTCCCGGTCCGGCATGACCATCACCTCCGGGTGCTTCGTGGGCTTCGATCGGAAGTTCGCGGTGCGGTTTTCCTTCCTGCTGTCCATTCCGGCGGTGCTGGGGGCCAACATCCTGAGCCTGAAGGACGCCGTGGAGGCGGGAGTCGACTGGAGCCAGGTGCCGGTGTATCTGATCGGCGTGGCCACGGCGGCGGTGTCCGGGTATCTGTGCATCGGCCTGCTGCGGCGCATCGCCAACAAGGGAAAATTCGGCGCGTTTGCCTATTACTGCTGGGCCGTGGGTCTGCTGACCATCGTGCTGCAGCTTATTAAATAAGAGAAAGGAATCGCTATGGCGTCCGGACAGAAGAAAAAAACCATAACCAAAAAGAAGGCTCCGCAGAAAAATGTCCGCCCGCCGATCCGGCGGGAGGTGGGCGGCTGCGTGTGCCTGCTGCTGGCCCTGTGCGTGGTGGTCAGCTATTTCCAGGCGGACGCCATCGTGCAGAATCTGCTGGGGAAGCTGCTGAGGGGCCTGATGGGGTACGGCTATTGGCTGACGGCCCCGGCGCTGGCCCTGGCGGGGGTGATCCTGATGGCCCACCGGGGGCGTCCGGTGGCGCTGCGGACGGCCTGCGCCCTGGTGATGCCGGTGTTGCTGGGAGCCATCCTGCACCTGCTTTTGTATAAGGGAGAGGCCGTCACCGGCTTCAGCGCGGCCATGAAGAGCCTGTGGGCCAGCGGCCTGCTGCTGCAGAGCGGCGGCGCACTGGCCGGTGGACTGGCCATGGGTATGAAGCGGCTGGTGGGCACGGTGGTGTCCGTGGTCCTGCTGCTTCTGCTGCTGGCGGCGGCGGTATTCGCGGCGCTGCGGGTATCCCCCCGGGAGTTGGTGCAGCGGGCCAGGGAGCGTGCTCCCTATGAGCCGGAGCCGGAGCGTCCGGCCCGGCCGGAAAAGCCCCGGCGGCAGCGTGTGCAGGTGGACATGCCCCTGGACGAGGAGCCGGTGCGGCCCAAACCCGAGCCAAAGCCGGAGTCTAAGCCCCAGGAGGCTCCCGATGAGCCTCTGCCCCGGAAGAAGGGGAAGGCTTTCTTTTCCCGCAGGGGGGAGGATGTGATGACCCCGGACCAGGTGCTGCGGCCCCAGGAGCCGGAGTCTGCGCCGGAAGCGCAGCCTGCGGCCCAGTCGGAGTCGGAGCCTGCCCCCCAGCCGGAGAAAAAGTCCCGCCGGGGCCAGGAATCCGCCGCCCGGGAGGTGGAGCAGCACGCCCAGGAGGTGAGCCAGGCCATCGAGGAGGAGCTGGCGGAGCCGGAGGAGGCGTATCAGTATCCCCCGGTGACCCTGCTGGACCAGAACAGCGACGACAACTATACCGAGGTGGGGGCGGAGCTGCGGAACAACTCCCGCCGCCTAGCCCAGACCATCACCAGCTTCGGCGTGGACGCCAAGCCCGGCGACGTGGTCCATGGGCCCAGCGTCACCCGGTACGAATTTACCCTGGACCAGGGGGTGAAGCTGTCCAAGCTCACCAACCTGGCCGACGACATCGCCCTGGCCCTGGGCAGCGGCGGCGTGCGCATTGCCCCCATCCCCAACAAAAGCTCCGTGGTGGGCATCGAGGTGCCCAACCGGGTGGTGACGGCGGTGCGCATCCGGGACGTCATCGACTCCCGGGCCTTTGCCGAGCATAAGTCCCGGGTGGCCTTCGCCGTGGGCAAGGACATCGGCGGCAACTGCATCGTGGGGGACATCGCCAGACTGCCCCATGTGCTGATCGCCGGCACCACCGGCTCCGGTAAGTCCGTGTGCACCAACTCGCTGATCGTGAGCCTGCTGTACAAGTCCACCCCGGAGGAGGTCCGGTTCATCATGGTGGACCCGAAGATGGTGGAGCTGGCCCCCTACAACGGCATCCCGCACCTGCTGATCCCCGTGGTGACGGACCCCAAAAAGGCCGCCGGGGCCCTGCAGTGGGCGGTGTATGAGATGATGAAGCGCTATAAGCTGTTCTCGGAGAACGGCGTGAAGGACCTGGCCGGGTTCAACGCCCTGGCTCAGCGCAATGAGGAGCTGAAGAAAATGCCCACCGTGGTGGTGGTCATCGACGAGCTGGCGGACCTGATGCTGGTGGCGGCCAAGGAGGTGGAGGAATCCATCTGCCGGGTGGCCCAGATGGGCCGCGCCGCAGGGATGCACCTGGTCATCGCCACCCAGCGGCCCTCCTCCGACGTGATCACCGGCCTGATGAAGGCCAATATCCCCAGCCGCATTGCCTTCGCCGTGGCCTCGTCTCTGGAGTCCCGGATCATCCTGGACACCACCGGCGCGGAGAAGCTGGTGGGCAAGGGCGACATGCTGTATGCCCCCCTGGGGGCCGGAAAGCCCACCCGGGTCCAGGGCTGCTTCATCACCCCGGAGGAGATCGAGCGGGTGGTGGACTATGTGAAGCAGAGCGGCGAGGCGGAGTATTCCCAGGACGTCATGGACAAGATCGAGCAGGCGGTGAAGGAGAAGGAAAAGGGCGGCGGCAAGTCCGCCGGTACGCCCGAGCCCGCCGGGGAGAGTCCCGACGACGAGCTGCTCAGCGCCGCCGTGGACGTGGTGCTGGAAACGGGGCAGGCCTCCGTGTCCATGCTCCAGCGGCGGCTGAAGCTGGGCTATGCCCGGGCGGCCCGCCTGGTGGACCAGATGGAGGAGCGGGGCTATGTGGGCCCCTTCGAGGGCTCCAAGCCCCGGCAACTGCTGATCGACAAGGCCAAGTGGCAGGAGCTGAAAATGGCCAAGGCCCCGGCCCCGGAGCCGGAGATCGACCGCAATGGCTCCATCCGGGACGTGTTCGAAAGCCGGGACGCCCTGGACTGAACAATATAACAAAGTCAGGAGAATACACACGGAATATCGCGCGCTGCCCCACGGCGGGGAAAAGATCAGCGTCATCGGCATGGGCTCCTCCGCCATCGGCGGCGGAAACCGGTCAGCGGCAGGAGCTTTACGCCCGCTGCCAGCGGGAGGGCGTGGGCATCTCCGTGATGAAGCCCTTCTGCGGCGGCCAGTTGCTGGATGCCCAGCAGTCCCCCTTCGGGGCGGCGCTGACCCCGTATCAGTGCCTGCAATATGCCCTGGATAAGCCCGACGTCATGACGGTGCTGCCGGGGATCGCCGACCGGCAGCAGCTGCGGCAGGTGCTGGGCTTTTTGGAGGCCCCGGCGGAGCAGCGGGACTATTCCGCCATCAGCGGCTTCGCCCCGGCGGACGCCATGGGCAAGTGCGTATACTGCAAGCACTGCCACCCCTGTCCCGCCGGGCTGGACGTGGCCCTGATCAACAAGTATTACGACCTGTCCCGGCTGGGAGACGGCCTGGCCCGGGAGCACTACCTGACCCTGGAAAAGCAGGCCGGGGACCGCGTGGGCTGCGGCCACTGCGACGGGCGCTGTCCCTTCCATGTGGCCCAGAGCAGCCGGATGCAGGAAGTTCTGTCCTATTTCGGGGCATAATCACGAAAAATAGGGTGCCGCCCGGGGGGAAAATTGGTTCCCTCCGGGCGGCGCGGTTTCCTGCGGGGTTCTTGACGGGGCGGTTTCGGTTATCATAGGGCCGATGGGAAAATTTAACAGCCGTGCCGGTCGTGTCCGGGGCGGCTGATCCTGCGCGAAAAGAGGAATCCAATGTTTTCTGGAAAATTGTGGGAGCTGTTCCTGGACTCCTTTCCCAAAATCCTGCTTCCGGGGCTGACCATGACCATTCCCCTGACGGCCATTTCCTTCACCCTGGCGCTGATCATCGCGGTGGCCATGGCCCTGGTGCAGTTTGCCAACGTGCCGGTGCTGCGGCGGGTGGCCCGGTTCTATATCTGGATCTTCCGGGGGACGCCGCTGCTGGTGCAGCTGTTCATCGTGTTCTATGGACTGTCCCGGGTGGGCATCGCCCCGGACCGGGAGGAGAAGTACAATTTCTCCACTCCCTATGCCTTCAACCGCACTGCCGTGCTGGTGCGGGGGGACTATGACCAGATCCACTCCATGGAGGACCTGAAGGGCAAGCGCACCGCCAACACCATCTCCAGCAACTATGCCGCCCTGGCGGAGAGCTATGGCGCCACCGTCACCGGTGTGGACGACCTGAACCAGACCATCGAGCTGCTGCTGTCCGGCCGCATCGACGCCACCCTGAACGCCGAGGTGGTGTTCGCCGACTATCAGCGCACCCATCCCGACGCCAACATCCAGGTGGTGGCCTTCTCCGATGAGCCGGAGCGGGTGGCCATCCCGGTGCGCAAGGGGGCGCCACCCTGCTGGCGGCCATCAACGACGCTCTGGCCCAGATGGACGCCGACGGTACCCTGTCCCGGCTGTCCGTGAAGTATTTCGGCATGGACATCTCCAAGGAGCAGTGATTTGCTTGTCCAAAAAGGGCGACGCCCTTTTTGGACAAAAGGTTTGCAGTCTGCTGCGCGCATAATTTGTTCGCCCATGGGCGAACAAATTCCACACTTGCAGACTGAGAAGTGTTTTTTGCGACGTACACGCCGCCGCAAAAAACGGATCGCATTTGATTTGCCGCCTGCGGGCGGCAAACTCTGCGAGGCTTTTTTACTGCTTCGTCCACTGGATGGGCAGCTCTACATGGAGGTCGTCCAGATTATCAAAGAGCTCATAGCTGCCGCCGGTCCACTGCATGGTGCCGCCGGACAGGGTATACTCGGCGCAGCTGTCGTCGCTGAAGGTGTCCGCCTTATCGCTGAGGTACAGCTTGCCCTTGGCCGCCCGGTAATAGCCGGACTCATTTTCGTCCGCCAGGCCGTCCATCATCTGGTCCACGTCTATCAGGGCGTCCATCATCTGCTGCACGTACTCCTCCACGGTGACGCCCTCGGCCGCCATGGCCTCGTCAATGTCGGCCCGGTTCATGCCCTGATCCTCCAGCTGCTGATAGATCATCTCCACCGCCGCAGGGATCAGCGAGTCAATGTAGGTCTGGAGGGAGGTTTTCAGGGCGTCCCGATCCACGTTCAGCGTATAAGTGCCGTCCTCATTCAGCTTCAGCACAAACACCATCTCCATGGCGGCGTCCGTGGACAGGTCCATCCCGGCCCCCTGGTTGACGCCCTCCTGGAACATCTCCGTGATGTCGCAGTTCCATTTCCAGGTGCCCGCCACCTTGGCGTTGTCGTCGCCGCTGCACGCCGTCAGGCTCAGGGCCATCATCAGTGTCAGCAGCACAGCAATGATGCGTTTCATACTCTTTCTCCTTTGTTCATCTTTCTTCCTGGCCGTTCAGGCCGTGTTCAGTTTACACAATTTTAACCGCCCTGTCAACCGCAATTCCTGCTCTCTCCGTCAGAATCCGAAAAATCCCGGGGAGAACGGCCCTCTATTGGAAGAATCTGCCGGAAAAGCTAAATTACCTATTGACTTGGTAGTTAATTTCGGTTATACTCCAATTACAAACCAAACCGATAGGTAATTCAAGCCTGAAACAGGGAGGAATATACAAATGACTGTTTACGCAGATAACGCGGCCACCACCAGGATGAGCCGGACGGCCCTGGACGCCATGCTCCCCGCCATGGAGGAGAACTACGGCAACCCCTCCAGCCTGCACAGCGTGGGCCAGCGGGCGGCGGAGCTGCTGATGAAGAGCCGCGAGACCGTGGCCCGGTGCCTGAACTGCCAGCCCCGTGAGATCATCTTCACCTCCGGCGGCAGCGAGGCCGACAACCAGGCTCTGCTTTCCGCCGCCGCCATCGGCCGCCGCAAGGGCAAGATGCACATCATCTCCACCGCCTTCGAGCACCACGCCATTCTCCACACCCTGAAGAAGCTGGAGAAGGAGGGCTTTCAGGTGGAGCTGCTGCCGGTCCACGAAAACGGCATGGTCTCCGCCCGGCAGGTGGCCGACGCCATCCGGGAGGATACCTGCCTGGTGACCGTCATGTACGCCAACAACGAGATCGGCAGTATCCTGCCCATTGAGGAGATCGGCGCCGTGTGCCGGGAAAAGGGCGTTCTGTTCCACACCGACGCCGTTCAGGCGGCGGGTCACCTGCCCATCGACGTCCAGGCCCAGCACATTGATATGCTGAGCCTCTCCGGCCATAAGTTCCACGGCCCCAAGGGCGTGGGTGCGCTGTACGTCCGGGGCGGCATCCCCCTGATGAACGTCATCGAGGGCGGCGCCCAGGAGCGGGGCAAGCGGGCCGGCACCGAGAATGTCCCCGGCATCGCCGGCATGGCCGCCGCTCTGGAGGAGGCCTGCGCCCACATGGAGGAAAACCGCGTGAAGGTCACGGCCCTGCGGGACCGGCTGATTGAGGGCCTGTCCAAAATTCCCCACAGCGCCGTCAACGGCGACCTGGAGCACCGTCTGCCCGGCAACGTGAACCTCTGCTTCGAGGGCATCGAGGGCGAGTCCCTGCTTCTGCTGCTGGACGCCGCTGGCATCTGCGCCTCCTCCGGCTCCGCCTGCACCTCCGGCTCCCTGGACCCCAGCCATGTGCTGCTGGCCATCGGCCGGCCCCACGAGGTGGCCCACGGCTCCCTGCGGCTGAGCCTGTGCGAGTGGAACACCCAGGAGGAGGTGGACCACATCCTGCGGGAGGTCCCCCGGGTGGTGGAGTACCTGCGGTCCATGTCCCCGGTGTGGAAGGACCTGGAATCCGGTAAGAAAGCATTCATGCTGTGACAACGAAAGGAGCGTTTTGAATATGGCACTGTACAGCGATATCGTGATGGATCATTTCATGCACCCCCGCAACGTGGGTGAGATCGAAAACCCCGACGGCGTGGGCCAGGTGGGCAACGCCAAGTGCGGCGACATTATGAAGATGTACCTGAAAATCCGGGACAACGTCATCCAGGACGTGAAGTTCGAGACCTTCGGCTGCGGCAGCGCCATCGCCTCGTCCTCCATGGCCACCGAGATGATCAAGGGCAAGACCATCGACGAGGCCCTGGCCGTTACCAACCGCCAGGTGGTGGACGCCCTGGGCGGCCTGCCCGCCCACAAGCTCCACTGCTCCGTGCTGGCGGAGGAGTCCATCAAGTCCGCCATCAAGGACTACTATGACCGCCACGGCATCGAGTATGACCACAGCAGGTTCCCGGAGGACTGCGGCTCCTGCGAAAGCTGCCGGATGGTGTAACATGGTCATTTCCAGCAAGGGACGATACGCCCTGCGGGTGATGGTGGACCTGGCGGAGCACGGCGGCGACGGCTACGTCTCCATGCGGGACGTGGCCCGGCGTCAGGAGATTTCCGACAAATATGCCGGCCAGATCATGACCCTGCTGAGCCGGGCGGGACTGGTGGACGGCGTCACCGGCAAGGGCGGCGGCTATCGCCTGACCCGCCAGCCGCAGGAGTACCCCCTGGGGGAGATTCTCCGCCTGACGGAGGGCTCCCTGGCCCCGGTGGCCTGCCTGGAGGAGGGGGCCCACCCCTGCGGCCGGGCCTCCCGCTGCCGGACCCTGCCGGTGTGGAACCGCCTGGGCCAGCTCATCGGCGACTATCTGGACAGCGTGACCCTGCGGGACCTTCTGAAAACCGACGAATAACCCCCGCGCCGGACCTTTGGCTTGCCAAAGGTCCGGCGCGTATGCTATACTGGATAAAAATCCCGCCGCAACCTGAGGTTTCCTGCCGTTTTCCGGGGAAATGCCCCGGCGCAACCTGAGGTTGGTGGATTTTATCTCCGGCGGGGCGTACAATGGGACCGTACAGACGGGGCATCCCCCGAAAAAAGGAGGCACGCGCCATGTTCGACAGCTTTTTCTCCGGCGACGGATTCATTTCCATCTTCTTCCTGCTTTTCATCGTGGCCTTTGTGGCGATCCTGGGCATGATCCTGGTGACGTTCGTCCGGGAGCTGTCCCAGCGGAACAGGAACAACCATTCCCCCCGGCTGACGGTGGAGGCCGCAGTGGTGGCCAAGCGCCAGAGCTTCTCCTCCCACCGCAGCGGCGATGAGCTGCACACCACCGCCTCCACCCGGTATTTCGCCACCTTCCAGGTGGAAAGCGGCGACCGCATGGAGCTGCAGATGAGCGGCCAGGACTACGGTATGCTGGTGGAGGGGGACCGGGGCCGCCTGACCTTCCAGGGGACCCGGTATCTGGACTTTCAGCGGATGTGATATAAAGGAGGACACGCCATGGCAACGATACACTGCAAGGCCTGCGGAAAGAGCTATAACTACGAGAAAAACGGCTGCTGCCCGGAGTGCGGGGCCTATAACCGCCCGCCCCGGCGGGAGCAGGTGTATGCCGACGGCACCGTCCACCATCTGGACGGCTCCTCCCGCCGCCCGGTGCCCAATGGGGACAAGGTCTGCTACGAGAAGAAGGAGAACCACCAGAAGAAGGTCTGCTTCGAGGACCAGGCCCGCCAGGTCCGGGAAAAGCTGAATAACCTCAGCCGCCCGGCCCGTCAGGTGAGCCTGGTGGGGGTGCTGGTGGCGGGGCTGATCGTCCTGTCCCTGGTCAGCTCCATCGTCTCCAGCTGCCAGACCCGCCACCCGGATTATCCCGTCGACCCGGTCACCCCCGCCACCCAGGAACCGGCGGTGCCCCAGGACTGGCTGTGGTGGAGTGACTGGCAGGGAGGCCGGGTGGGCCTGTTGGGCGCGTCCTATGAGGACGGCACCCTTCAGGTGGAGCTGGAGATCCAACGGGACCCCGGAGACGTGCTGCTGGACGACTTCTGGCTTTACTGCGTGGACGAGGACGGCCAGGAGCTGACCCGGGCGGTCAGCGACGCCAGCTGCCAGGAGCAGTACTGGACTCTGCATTTTGACCTGTCCGCCGACTGGTACGACAACCTTCAGTATGTGGAGCTGCAGCTGCTGGCCCCGGACGGAACCCAGGATGGTTTTCTCCTTCTGTTGTACCAGGGCGATGGCGCTCTGGCAGGCTGAAGGGGCTGACCCGGCCCGCTGAGGGCAGCGGGCCGGACACCCTTGGCTCTCCCTCCGGGAGAGCTGAGACTGTTAAAAAAGCCTCGCAGAGTTTGCCGCCCGCAGGCGGCAGACTGCAAGCCTTTTGTCCCAAAAGGGCAAAGCCCTTTTGGGACAAGCCTGGCTCTCCCTCCGGGAGAGCTGTCACCGAAGGTGACTGAGAGGGCTTCACCCTTTTTTGACAAGCTGAAATAGCGGAAGCGCCGCCCATCCGGGCGGCGCTTCTGCTATTTATGACATGAGTAAGGTTCGTTGTATGGCTCAGTCGTCGTACATCTCGATGAGCTTCAGCAGGTGATCGTAGCGAGCCTTGGCCTCGGCCTCGTTGCGGGCGAACAGATTCTCCGCACGGTCGGGGAACTCGCGGGTCAGACGGCTGTAGCGGGCCTCGTTCATCAGGAAGTCGTGATAGCCGCCGGCGGGAGCCTTGGAATCCAGGGTGAACTTCTTCTCCGCAGCGGGGTTGAAGCGGAACAGGTTCCAGTAACCGCAGTCCACGGCCTTCTTCATTTCCTTCTGGCAGTTCATCATGCCGCCCTTGATGCTGTGCATCTCGCAGGGGCTGTAGCCGATGATCAGGGAGGGGCCGTGATAGGCCTCGGCCTCGGTGATGGCCTTGATGGTCTGAGCGGGGTTGGCGCCCATAGCCACCTGGGCCACATACACATAGCCGTACTGCATGGCGATCTCCGCCAGGCTCTTCTTCTTGACCTCCTTACCGGCAGCGGCAAACTGAGCCACCTGGCCGATGTTGGAGGCCTTGGAGGCCTGTCCGCCGGTATTGGAGTACACCTCGGTGTCGAACACGAAGATGTTCACGTCCTTCTTGCTGGCGATGACGTGGTCCAGGCCGCCGTAACCGATGTCGTAGGCCCAACCGTCGCCGCCGAAGATCCACATGGACTTCTTGGCCAGGTACTCCTTCTTGCTGAGGATGTCGGCAGCCAGGGTGCAGGCGGCGCAGTCGCACAGCAGCTTGCCCTGGGCCTTCAGCTGGGCGGCGTGCTCAGCGAACTGAGGAATGGCAGCCAGCTCCTCCACGGTGCAGATGCTCTCCTCCAGGGCCTTGACATAGGCCCGGGCGGGCTCGGCGTTGGCGGTGCCGTCGTCCATGGTATCCAGCCAGGCCTGAGCGGCGGCCTTCAGCTCGGGACGGGCCCACTCCACGGCGATCAGCTGGCGGGTCTCGTCGGCCAGATCCTGACGAATCTTGTCCTGACCGATGAACATGCCCAGACCGTGCTCGGCGTTATCCTCGAACAGGGAGTTGCACCATGCGGGGCCGTGGCCCTCCTTGTTGGTGCAGTAGGGAGAGGTAGCCGCGGGACCGCCCCAGATGGAGGAGCAGCCGGTGGCGTTGGAGATGTACATATGATCGCCGAACAGCTGGGTGACGAGACGGGCATAGCTGGTCTCGGCGCAGCCGGCGCAGGAGCCGGAGAACTCCAGCATGGGCTGCTTGAACTGGCTGCCCTTGACGGTGTTGTCCTGCATATCCTTCTTCTCGGCGACCTTGGCCACGCAGTAGTCGAACACATCCTGCTGAGGCAGCTCGCCCTCCTGGGCCACCATGGACAGAGCGTTCACGGGGCAGGCGCCGATGCACACGCCGCAGCCCATGCAGTCCAGAGGACTGATGGCCATGGTGAACTGGTAGGTGCCCTTGCCCTTGCCGGCCTTGACGTCCACGATCTTGGCGGCCTCGGGAGCGTTCTTGGCCTCCTCGGCGGTCAGAGCGAAGGGACGGATGGTGGCATGGGGGCAGACATAGGCGCACTGGTTGCACTGGATGCACTTGGCTGCGTCCCAGGTGGGGACGGACACGGCCACGCCGCGCTTCTCATAGGCGGAGGCGCCCAGCTCGAACTGGCCGTCCACATGATCGGCAAAGGCGGAGACGGGAAGGCTGTCGCCATCCATCTTGCCCACGGGCTCCAGGATCTCCTTGACCATCTTCACAAGCTCCGGCTTACCCTCCAGCTGCTTGTGCTCGGTCTCGTCCACGGCGTCGGCCCACTCGGCGGGCACGTCGATCTTCTTATAGGCGGTGGCGCCCAGGTCGATGGCCTTGTAGTTCATATCCACCACGTCCTGGCCCTTCTTCAGGTAGGAGGCCTTGGCCTTCTCCTTCATGAAGCGGATGGCGTCCTCCTCGGGCATGACCTTGGCCAGGGAGAAGAAAGCGGACTGGAGGATGGTGTTGTTGCGCTTGCCCATACCGATCTCGATGGCCAGGTCAATGGCGTCGATGGTATACAGCTGGATGTTGTTGCGGGCGATATAGCGCTTGGCGTCGGCCTTCAGGTGATGATTCAGCTCATCGAAGTCCCACTGGCAGTTGATCATGAACACGCCGCCGGGCTTCACGTCGTTGACCATCTTGAAGCCCTTGGTGATGTAGCTGGGGTTGTGGCAGGCCACGAAGTCGGCCTTGTTGATGTAGTACGGGGAACGGATGGGGTGATCGCCGAAGCGCAGATGGCTGATGGTCACACCGCCGGTCTTCTTGGAGTCATACTGGAAGTATGCCTGCACGTACTTGTCGGTGTGGTCGCCGATGATCTTGATGGAGTTCTTGTTGGCGCCCACGGTGCCGTCGCCGCCCAGACCCCAGAACTTGCACTCGATGGTGCCGGGAGCAGCGGTGTTGGGACAGTTCTTATCCTCGGGCAGGGACAGGTTGGTCACATCGTCCACGATGCCGATGGTGAACTGGCGCTTCATCTCGTCGCGCTTGAGCTCGTCATACACGGCGAACACGGAGGCAGGAGGCGTGTCCTTGCTGCCCAGACCGTAACGGCCGCCGATGACCTGGATGTCGCTGCGGCCGGCGTTGGCCAGAGCGGTGACCACATCCTGATACAGGGGCTCGCCCAGAGCGCCGGGCTCCTTGGTGCGGTCCAGAACGGCGATCTTCTTGACGGTGGCGGGGATGGTCTCGATGAGCTTCTCGGGAGCGAAGGGGCGGAACAGGCGGACCTTCACCAGGCCGACCTTCTCGCCGTGGGCATTCAGATAGTCGATGACTTCCTCGGCCACATCGCAGATGGAGCCCATGGCCACGATGACGCGGTCGGCATCCTCAGCGCCGTAGTAGTTGAACAGGCCATAGTTGGTGCCCAGCTTGGCGTTGATCTTGTCCATGTACTTCTCCACCACGGCGGGCAGAGCGGCATAGTACTTGTTGCAGGCCTCGCGGTGCTGGAAGAAGATATCGCCATTCTCATGGCTGCCGCGCATATGGGGATGCTCGGGATTCAGGGCGTGCTCACGGAACTCCTTCACGGCGTCCATGTCGCACATATCCTTCAGATCCTCGTAATCCCACACGGCGATCTTCTGGATCTCGTGGCTGGTACGGAAGCCGTCAAAGAAGTTGATGAAGGGGACCTTACCCTCCAGAGCGGCCAGGTGGGCCACAGGGGACAGATCCATGACCTCCTGCACGTTGCCCTCGCACAGCATGGCAAAGCCGGTCTGGCGGCAGGCCATCACGTCGGAGTGGTCGCCGAAGATGTTCAGCGCCTGGGTGGACACGGTACGGGCGGAGACATGGAACACGGCGGGCAGCTGCTCGGCTGCGATCTTGTACATGTTGGGGATCATCAGCAGCAGGCCCTGGGATGCGGTGTAGGTGGTGGTCAGAGCGCCGGCGCCCAGAGAACCGTGAACCGCGCCGGCAGCGCCGGCCTCAGACTGCATTTCCACCACCTTGACCCGGGTGCCGAAGATGTTCTTCAGCCCGTTGGCGGACCACTGGTCCACAAAGTCGGCCATGGGGGACGACGGGGTGATGGGATAGATGGCGGCAACCTCGGAGAACGCGTAGGACACGTGCGCCGCAGCGTTGTTGCCATCCATGGACTTCATTTTTCTTACCATAAATGAACCTCCTCATAAAAACATTTCGCGGATTTCTCAACGAAACACCATACATTGTGTATATTACCACAATGTCTCTTTTTTGTAAACGGAAAAATCTGCCTTTTTCATGGATTAAGGCTTTTTCTTCACCATGCACAAAAATTCTCACGGTAAGAGGGAAGTTTTTTTGACAATGTATTTCAAAACGGCGGGATATGTGCTAAAATACAGATGAAACATATCAGAAAGCAACATGAGACTGTCGAAAAAAATTGGAAATCTTCCGCCATCGGAAAGGAAGATAGTTACGAAAGAAACCCATCAGGGGTGTCTTTCGTTTGC
>ENA-OZAB01000964-OZAB01000964.1-human-gut-metagenome-genome-assembly--contig:-NODE-964-length-13584-cov-4.152192_pt1 | contig 13584 bp, 14 predicted proteins | sample MGYA00243297_ERZ653491 | MGnify/ENA primary metagenome ERZ653491 (study PRJEB26926, sample SAMN06165154) | human gut metagenome | biome: ENVO:00009003; feature: ENVO:2100002; material: ENVO:00002003... | reverse complement strand
TGTTCGAGTCGCGTCTCCCCTGCCACTCGCATCCCAATCCGGACCGTTTCGATGGTTTCTTTCCAGGAACAGGATGCACCGGGAATGGCTTGACAGCCATTCCTTTTTCTTTTCCCGCTCCGCCCCTGCCCGACACCGCAGACAAAGGCATATCCCCGAGCCCGTGCCCTTGGCAAAAAGCGCCGCGCGCCGTAAGGAAAGGCTGCCCGCGCCCTTCTTCCGCCAACGGCCAGGTCGAAAGGGCGGCCTGCGCTCCCCCGCCGCCCTGCCGGGCGCGAAGGAAAGCGCCGCAAGCCTGTTTTTCCCCGCCGCCCACGCGCAAATGCGGGCCGGGACGAGAAACCCGAGTAATTTTGTCAAAAATCGTGCCATTCCCCCTTGACAGGCGCAGCAAGAGATGCTAGGATATCCGAGGAATCAGGTCAGGATTCTCCGGAAAGGGGGATGCGCATGAAGCTGTCTACACGCTGCCGCTATGGGATTCACGCGATGTTCGACCTGGCGCAGAACGTGGGCTGCGGTCCGCAGACGATTCGCGCCATCGCGGAGCGGCAAATGGTGCCGGAACAGTATCTGGAACAGATTATCGGCACGCTGCGGCGCGAAGGGCTGGTGACGAGCGTGCGCGGCGCGCAGGGCGGTTACATGCTCGCGCGCGAGCCGTCGGAAATCACCATCGGCGAGCTGATGCGCCTGCTGGAAGGTCCGGTGCTTATGGCGGACTGCCTGGGAGACGCGGACGCCTGCGTGCGAAGCGGCCAGTGCCCGTCCCGGCTGGTATGGGAACGACTGACGGATTGCATCAACCATGTTCTGGACGGCATTACGCTGCAGGACATGCTCAACGACCATAAGGAAATGACCAGGGCGGAGTAAGGAGAGAATATGGAGCGCATTTACATGGACAACGCGGCGACGACCCGCGTAAAGGATGAAGTGTTTGAGGCCATGCTGCCGTACTTCAAAGAAATGTACGGCAACCCCTCCAGCATTCACAGCTTCGGACGCGAAGCCAAAAAGGCCGTCGAGTACGCGCGCGGGCAGGTGGCGCGCGCCATCAACGCGCAGAAGGAAGACATCTATTTCACCGGCGGCGGCACGGAAGCGGACAACTGGATTGTCAAGGGCGCGGCCTTCGGCCAGCGCAGGAAGGGCAATCATATCATCACCTCGGCCATCGAGCACCATGCGCTGCTGCATACCTGCCAGTGGCTGGAAAAGCAGGGCTTCCGCGTGACGTATCTGCCGGTGGACGGCGACGGGCTGGTGAACCCGGAAGATTTGGAAAAGGCCATCACCAAGGATACCATTCTGGTGTCGATTATGTTTGCCAACAACGAAATCGGCACGCTTCAGCCCATTGCGGAGCTTTCCCGCATCGCCCACGCGCATGGCGCGATTTTCCATACCGACGCCGTGCAGGCGGTCGGCGCGGTGCCGATAGACGTCCAGGCCATGGGCATTGACGCGCTGTCCATGGCAGCGCACAAGTTCTACGGCCCCAAGGGCGTAGGCGCGCTGTACATCCGCCGGGGCGTGCGCATCGACGTCAACCAGCAGGGCGGCGCCCAGGAGCGTTCGCGCCGCGGCGGCACGGAAAACCTGCCCGGCATCGTGGGCATGGGCAAGGCCATCGAAATGGCCACGGAAAACCTGCCCGAGCATATGGCGCGGCAGACCGCCCTGCGCGACAAGCTCATCGACGGGATTCTCGAGCGCATTCCCGAAGTGCGCCTCAACGGCCATCGCACCAAGCGCCTGCCCAACAACGTCAATGTTTCCATCCGCTATATCGAGGGCGAGGCGCTGCTGCTCAGGCTGGACCTGGCGGGCGTGGCCGCGTCCAGCGGCTCGGCCTGCACGTCCGGCTCGCTCGATCCTTCGCATGTGCTGCTGGGCATCGGCCTGCCGCATGAAATCGCGCACGGTTCGCTGCGCCTGACGCTGGGGGATTTCAATACGGAGGCGGAAGTGGACTATGTCCTGGATAAGCTGCCCGATATCGTGAGAATCCTGCGCGACATGTCGCCGCTTTTTCACCAGGAAGAAGGAGGGAAAGTCCTTGTATAGCGAAAAGGTTATGGATCACTTTGAACATCCCCGCAATGTGGGAGAAATCGCCGATGCCAGCGGCGTGGGCACGGTGGGCAACGCCAAGTGCGGCGACATCATGCGCATGTACCTCAAGGTGGAAAACGGCGTCATCGTCGATGTAAAGTTCAAGACGTTCGGCTGCGGCGCGGCGATTGCCACCAGCAGCATGGCTACCGAAATGGTCAAGGGCAAAACGCTCGACGAGGCGCTCCAGCTGACGAATCAGGCCGTGGCCGAAGCGCTGGACGGTCTGCCGCCCGTCAAAATGCACTGCTCCATGCTGGCCGAGGAGGCCATCAAGGCCGCCATCGAGGACTATAAGGCCAGGCATCCCGAAGCATAACCTCTGCAGGAACCGCCGGCACGGGGCGGTGAGACAAGAAATATTCGGAGGGACGGCACGCGGCCGTCCTTCTCTGTTTTTTTAAAGCACACCCCTAACACCCTGCGCTTCTTTTGTCGGCACGCAACCCCAGGGCCGGGCATAGGCTGATACCGGACACGCGCGTGTATCCCCGTGAGAGGAGGACTCGCATGAAGGTCATCGCGATCCTGCTGCTGGTCGCAGGCGTGGTTGGGCTGATATTGTCCGCCCTGTTTCCGGCGCTCAGCCTCGCCGGCATTCTCGGCGCCGTCGCCGCGCTGCTGAGCGGTCTGGGGTTCCTGTTGATGGGCCGTTGCCGTCCCTATTGTCAGCGATAGGCAAACCGTTCCGTGTCTGGCACGGAACGGTCAGGCCGTCGACATGGATTTTTGACAGTTTGAAGCCCGCCGGAATCCGGCGGGCTTTTCGGCCGTTGAAAACGACGTCTGTGCGCGGAAGAAGGCCGAAACCGGGGGCTCGCTCTCCCGTTCATGCCTTTGCGCGGGAGGGCGGTTTGGCGGGGGATCCCGCGGATGGCCGGCAAAAGCCAGTCCCGCCCGACCGCCGTCGGTTTCAGCGCGCGTCCGCCAGCATCGTCAGCGCGCTGTGGATGGCCTTTTGAACGGAGGGGTCGCTTTCGTTTTTCAGCTGATAGCGCAGGTGCGTGCTGGCTGCGCTGTTTCCCGTCTTGCCCAGCGCCTCGGCGGCGGCGGCGCGCAGCGGCGCGTTCTGATTATGCAGCAGCGGCACCAGGGCGTTGTATGCGGTTTCGTCCCCGCATTCGCCCAGCCCGGCGACGGCGGCCAGCACGACGTTCATGTCCTTGTCTCCCAGATGCTGCACAATTTTGCCCGACTTCTTCTTCTCCGCAAGTTTGCGAATTTTTACCTGCTTGCCTTCAAACATCTCTTTCGCCTCTTTTGCCTTTTTGTGATAAAAATTTCAATAAGCAAAGTATGGCGCGAAAAGATGGACACAATATGAACAGAGGGAAAACACAGCGCGGCTGTTTGGCCATCTTGCGGCGGACGCCGCCGCGGGCCGAAAAGCCGGGCGAGGCTATCCCCTCTTTTCGGCAATGAGCCGCTCGTATTCCCGGACGACCTTTTGCAAAATGCCTTCCCAGGGCACGGGGATGGTTTTCCGGGCGTTTCTGCCGACCGTTTCCGTTTGGGGCAGGGCGCGCAGGACGGCCCGCGCGATGGCCGCGCCGGACTCGTCGTCGCAGATAAAACCGTTTTCTCCGTCCGTGATGCCCTCCGCCGAGCAGCTGCCGCGCACCACCACCGCTGGGGTGCCCATGGCCGCCGCCTCCCGCAGCACCATGGGCGCGTTGTCATACAGCGACGGGAAGACCAGCAGCGAGGCGCGCCGATACAGGGCCATGAGCTCTTCCCGGTTGGACAGGAAGCCGAGCAGATGGGTCTGCTCCGCCAGCCCCTTTTCCTCCACTTCGCGCCGGATGGCGGCCATGTCCGGGCCGTCGCCCGCGGTGACCAGCTGGAACGGCTGGCCCTGCGCCTTCAGCTGCACGCAGGCGTCCAGCACGCCGTGAAGGTTTTTCTTGTAATTGTGCTGTCCCACGAACAGCAGCACGGGCCGCTCGTCGAGCGTCAGCCGGCTGTCCAGGGCGCGCTGCCCCGCGGGCGACACCGACTCCAGGTCGGTGCCGTTTTCCATAATCAGGATGTTTCCCCGATAGCCGTAGGATTCCAGCACTTCCTTGGTGGCGTTGTTCACCGTCCAGACGCCGTCGCACCGGTTATAGAAGCGGACGATATGGTTGACCACGCCCCGGGCAATGGCGTGCGATTTGGTCTTGTCGTAGAAGTCCTGATAATACTTGGAGTGGAACGTCGTCACCAGCGGCACCCTGCGCTTCCGGGCGATGCGCAGCGCTTCCTCGCCGGCGACGAAGGGGCTCTGCGCATGCACGATATCAAACGGGATGGCATCGAGCCGGCGGCGGTAGCGCGCGTCTATGGCCGGCAGGCCCATGCGGAAAAGCTCGCCCGGCACCTTCAGGCTCTTCTGCAGGAGCACCGGAAAGCCGTACTCCGACTCCGCGACCGTGCCGGCCGAATCCGGCGCGATATACCACGCCGTATGGCCCATGGCGGTCAGCGTCTCGCAATAGCTCTGCGTCACACGGCCCACGCCGTCCACGCAAGGCGGATAGGTATCCACGAACTGCCCAATGACCACGAAAAACTCCCCCTTACCGCCATTTTACCGCCACCATGATACCATACTTTTCCCGCGCTCACAAGCGCGCCGCAGGGGCCGGGCGCGCCGTTTCTTGACAGGCGCCCTGGCGCTCTGTATACTCAAACACAACAGGATATCACGGAGGAAACGCAGATGCAGTCCATTTTGAAAAACCCGGCGCTTGCGCCGGAAGGAGAAAAGAAAATCCGCTGGGCGCAGCGGCATATGCCGGTATTGTCCCTCATCCGCGAGCGCTTTTCCCGGGAAAAGCCGCTGCGGGGCCTTTCCATGGCCGTGTCCGTCCATCTGGAAGCCAAGACGGCCTGCCTCTGCCAGACGCTGGCGGCCGGCGGCGCGGAGGTCTGGGCGATGGGCTCCAACCCGCTGTCCACGCAGGACGACGTATGCGCGGCCCTGGCTGCCTCCGGGGTCGGCGTTCTGGCCACGCACGGCTGCACGGCCGAAGCATACCATGACTATCTCGTGCAGGGCCTGCAATGCCGCCCGCATCTGCTCATCGACGATGGCGGGGACATGGTGCATATCCTGCATGAGGAGAAGCCCGATTTCGCCGGACGCCTGCTGGGCGGATGCGAGGAAACGACCACGGGCGTCATGCGGCTGCGCGCGCGCCAGCGGGCGGGCCGGCTCGACTTCCCCATGCTGCTGGTCAACGACGCGGACTGCAAGCATCTGTTCGACAATCGCTACGGGACGGGGCAGAGCGTCTGGGACGGCATTCTGCGCACGACCAACCTGACGGTCGCCGGGGCTACCGTGGTGGTGGCGGGGTATGGCTGGTGCGGCAAGGGCGTGGCGATGCGCGCCAAGGGGCTGGGCGCGCGCGTCATCGTCACGGAGGTAGACCCCGTCAAGGCCATCGAAGCGGTCATGGACGGGTTTTCCGTGCTGCCCATGGCGCAGGCCGCGCCCCAGGGAGATTTCTTCATTACCGTCACGGGCTGCTGCGGCGTGGTGGATGCGCGACATTTTTCCCTGCTCAAGGATGGCGCGATACTGGCCAACGCGGGGCACTTCGACGTGGAAGTCGACGTCCGCGCGCTGGCGGAAGCGTCCGTGCAGCGCTTTGCGGCGCGCAACAATATCGAAGGCTTTGTCCTGCCGGGCGGAAAGACGGTCTATGTGCTGGCGGAGGGGCGTCTGGTCAACCTGGCCGCCGGCGATGGGCATCCGGTGGAAATCATGGACATGAGCTTTGCCCTGCAGGCGCTCTGCGCCGAACATCTCGCGCGGCACAACCGCATGGCGCCGGGCGTGTACGCCGTTCCGCGCGCCGTGGACGAGGCGGTGGCCAGGGCGAAGCTGGAAACGCTCGGCGTCCGCATAGACGCGCTGACCGGCGCGCAGGAAGCCTACCTGCGCGGCTGGGAGGGATGACGCCCGAGGACATCCGGGCCTATTGCCTTTCGCTGCCCGGCGCGCGGGAATCCTTTCCCTTCGGCCCGTACCCGCGCCTGTTTGCCGCCGCGAACGGACGCCATTTCGTCTTCTTTTTCGAGCGCGCCCGGCCGCCGCACCTGGCGGTCAAGTGCGACCCGATGAAGGGAGAGATGCTGCGCGCCGCCTGCCCTTCCATCCGGCCCGGCTACCATATGAATAAGCGCCACTGGATTTCCCTGCTGCTCGACGGGGGCGTGCCGGACGAGTGGATTCGCGCGCTCATTTTCGATTCCTTTGCGCTGGTTCGCGCCAAGCCGCCCGTCAAGCCGCGGCGCGCGCAGCCGTAAGCCCGGTCTGTCACGGCGTGCGCAGCAGCCGCTTGCCGCGCAGTTACGTATACAGCCTCCACCCCGTCATCACCGCCAGCATCGCCGCCGCCACCAGGATATTGGCGCCATAGCCTGCCTTTTGCCTCGTTTCCAATTCCCCGCGCTTCCAGCAGCAGACCATTGCCACCGGCAGCGCCGCCAGAAGGGCCATCAGCGGCAGGTTCGCGCGCAGCAGCAGCCTTTGTACGCCCTCTATCGCCACGCCGTTCGCCGCCAGCGTCAGCAGGTGAAACGTGTTGAGCGCCGCCAGCGTCAGCGTGAGGCAAAGCGCGGTATGCAGGCGCGTCACCGCGAAGCTGCGCCACATGCGCCTGCGCGCGCGCAGCCAGCTCACGCCGATGCAGACCAGCGTCAGCGGCGCATAGAAGCAGAGGCCGTGCAGGAAGGCGAGCGTAATATTGACCAGCCAGACCGTTCGCCCCGTCGTCATCGGCTCGTAACGCTCGCCGGAAAAGTCCATCTCCACCGGCTCGCCCGCCTCGTCCACGACAAAGGAAATCACGTTGCCCTGCCTGTCCTCAAACACATACGGCGCGACCTGTTCCAGCTCCTCAAAATAGTTCACATACGCCTTGCGCGCAATCACCGGCGAGGTAAACGAGGTGGCATAGAGCAGAAGCCGCGTTCTGGAGTATTCCGTATAGGGGGCGACGGTCAGCACGGAGCGTGAATACAAATAGGAGGCCAGCTCCTCCACGCCCCCGTCCGGCCGGTCCACGGCGATGTATTCTCCGGCCAGCGGCGCGGTCAGCGGCAATTCCCCGGCTGACGCCTGCCGGCAGAGCAGGCAGGCAAAAAGCGCCGCCAGCACCACATGCAGTACCCTCTTGCGCATCGTTCGTAGTCCTCCGTTTTCCGGGCTTTGCATACCATTATATTATAAGCCTTTTTCCCCTCCAGGCAAGCAAAAAATGAACTTTTGGAGGAAATGCAAGAATGACCGCGCAAATATTCTCATTTCCCCTTGCGAAGGCCTGTCCCCATGTGTTACAATAACGTAGAGCAAGGATCATTTATATCCCTGCTATTCCATTTTCAAAGGAGGATATCTTATGAAGAAGCTTCTTTCGATGCTTCTGGCGCTGGCGATGATGCTGAGCATGACGTCTGCCATGGCGGAGTCTGCGCCTGCCGGCGATGTGGGAACCGTCATCTATGGTTCGACCACTGAAATCACCGGCGACTTCGCGCCCGGCGCCTGGTGGTCCAACGGTGCGACCGACGCGATGCTCCGTGATCTGAGCAACGACTATAAGACCGTCACCACCGATCAGGGCGGTGCTTTGGTCGTGAACCCCACGATTACCAAAGAGATGACGAGCACCGAGAACGAAGATGGCACCAAGACCTACACCATCACCATCAACGAGGGTCTGGTGTACAACAACGGCGATGCCATCACCGCCAAGGACTTCGTGTGGTCCACCGTGCTGCTGTGCAGCCCGCTGGTTCCCGGCCTGGCCATTTCCTCCTCTTCCTATCTGACCGTCGAGGGCGGCGAAGCGTTCTATAACGGCGAGACCCAGGCGCTCAGCGGCCTGCGCCTTATCGACGATTATACCTTCTCCGTCACCATCGTCGCGGACAAGCTCCCCTACTTCTATGACCTGAGCTACGCCGAGTTCGGCGCGTTCGACATCGAGTACTGGCTGGGCGAAGGCTACGACGTGGCCGACGACGGCGAGGGCTGCTACATCACCGGCGGCGACTTCACCGTGGACGCCATCAAGCCGCAGCTGGACTATGCCCGCTTCAACGCGGGTGAGGACCGCGTGTCCGCCGGCCCGTACAACCTGATTGAGTTTGACCAGAGCGCGCTGCAGGCCACGCTGGAAATCAACCCTAACTACGCCGGCAACTTTGAGGGCGTCAAGCCGTCCATCCAGCGCATCGTGGTGACCAAGGCCGAAGATGCGACCTGGGCCGACGCCATCCGCACCGGCGCCTTCAACTTCTACGATACCATCACCGACGGCGTCATGGTTAACACCGCGATGGATATGATTGAGGACGAAACGCTGGCGGCGTCGCTGGGCTACGGCTTTGACTACGTCACCTTCGACCGTTCCGGCTACGGCAAGATCCAGTTCCAGTGCGACTTTGGCCCGACCCAGTTCATCAACGTGCGCCATGCCATCGCGATGCTGCTGGACCGCAACGAGTTCGCCAACACCTTCTGCCAGGGCTGGGGCGGCGTCGTCAACGGCCCGTACGGCACCGGCATGTGGCAGTTCATCGACTCCGAGGAGTGGCTGAACGAGAACCTGAACACTTACGCCTATGACGCGGCCGCGGCGACGCAGCTGCTCATCGACGACGGCTGGGTCTACAACGCGGACGGCACCGACTACACCACGGGCATCCGCTACAAGAAGGTCACCGAGGAAGAGGCCGGCACGTATGCGCACAACGTGACGCTGGACGACGGCACCATCCTCATGCCGCTCATCATTGAATGGAGCTCCTCCGAGGGCAACACCGTGTCCGACCTGCTGGCCGTCATGCTGGCCGAGAACCCGGACGTGGCCGCCGCCGGTATGGAAATCCGTCAGAACATCATGACCTTCGACGAGATGCTCAACTACCTCTACCGCGATGCGACCCAGGGCGAACAGTACGGCGTGCCGACCTACGGCATGTACAACCTGGCCACCAACTGGGAGCCGACTTATGACGCATCCTACAACTTCACGAGCGATCCGGACATGGTAGCCGCCGGCGCGAACACCAACTACCTGTTCGACGATACGCTGGATCAGCTGACCATGGACATGGTCTATGGCGTCGACTCCAGCGATACCGAAACGTACCTGAACATCTGGCGGGAGTACATCAAGCGCTGGAATGAGCTGCTGCCGGAAATCCCGCTGTACTCCAACGTGTATCTGACCATGTATCCCGACTGGCTCGAGGGCTACGAGCAGGATTCCTTCTGGGACTTCCAGCAGGCGATTCTGTACGCGACCGTCGCGGAGTAAAAGGGCACAAAAGCCAACTACAGGTTCCCAGAAACGGGGGCGGGCAAGGCTTGCCCGCTCCCCTCTTTTTGAGGGGCCTTAGAAGGGATGGAGATGGATGGGCAAGTATGTCCTCAAGCGTCTCGGGTACGTGGTGCTGGTATTTCTCATCATTTCGTTCCTGATGTACGCACTGTACAACCTAATCCCCACTGACCCCGCGCGCGCGCAGCTGGAGCCCATGCGCCAGCAGCTGCGCCCGGACGAGTATCAGGTCATGTACCAGCAGCTTCGCCAGCAGATGGGCCTGGACGATTCCCTTCTGGTGCGGTATCTGCGCTGGCTCGGCCTGTGGACGGATATGGACGGCACATTTAACGGCATGTTCCAGGGCAATATGGGGTATTCTCAGTTCTTCAAGAAAGACGCTGTTGACGTTATCATCGAACCGATGGGGAACACGATCTTCATCAATATCTTTTCCACGATTCTCTCTTTGGGCATCACCATACCGGTCGGCATCTACTGCGCCGTGCATAAAGGCAAAAAATTCGATCAGGGCATGCAGGTCGTGACCATTCTGGGGTACAGCATCCCGATTTATATCATTGCGCTGGTCTTTATGTACTTCTTCTGCGTAACATGGCGCATATTCCCGGTCATGGGCAGCCGGACAGCTGGCATTATCTATGCAAACAGCTGGGAAGCGTTTGTGGACAAGCTGTACCACTTTACGCTGCCCGTTATCGTTATGACGTTCGGGTCCCTGGGCGGCATGACGCGCTATGTGCGCTCCTCCATGATTGAGGCGCTGAGCATGGACTATATCCGCACGGCGCGCGCCAAAGGCCTGCGGGAAAAGGTGGTTATCTATTCCCACGCCTGGCGCAACGCGCTTTTGCCGGTCGTTACCAGCATTTTCGGCTGGTTCCTGAGCATTTTCAGCGGCTCGGTCATCATTGAAAACACGTTCGCTCTCAACGGAATGGGCCGACTGTACTGGCAGGGCCTGAACAACCAGGATTTCGAGCTGGTGCTGGCGATTCAGATGTTCTATACGGTCGTCTCGCTGATTGGCAGCCTGCTTATCGACATCAGCTACGGCCTGGTCGACCCGCGCGTGCGTGTAAACAAATAAGGAAGGAGGAAGCGACATGGCGAATAAAAAGAAAAAAGAGTTCTTCCTCGTGCGCTGGTTCAAGCGCGTCTTCCTCGGCACGGACAGAGAAGTCAGGAGCATTCTGGAAGAGGAACAGGTGCAAACCCCGCTGCGCACGGTGGTGCACAACTTTGTGCGCAAGAAAAGCGCGATGCTGGGCGTCGTCGTATTCCTGTGCATCTTTGCCCTGGTCATCATCGGTCCCTACATCTGGAAGCTGGACCTGAGCGAGCAGGACAGCACGCTGATTAACCTGCCCCCAGGCTATAACATGATGAGCCTGCCCAAGGAAACGGAAGGCAAGGTGTCCGATATTGCGGCGGGGCGCACCTACGGCATCGGCGTGGATACGGACGGCCATGTGTACACCTGGGGCCATACCCGCATTACCGACAAAATTGACATCGCCGATATCCCCGAGGAGGTACAGGAAGCCGATTTGTCCCTGATCGCCGCCGGCGACGACCACGCGGTCGCGCTGGATGAAAACGGGCAGCTCTACGTCTGGGGCAATACCCGCCTGCGCCAGGACAACTTCTCCCGCGATATGGAAAAAGGCATGGAAACCGGCGAAAACTGGGATATCATTCAGCTGGAGGCCAGCAACCAGTTCTCCGCCGCGGTGTCCAGTGAGGGCACGCTCTATCTGTGGGGCAACCCCAACATGGCGGACGTCAAAATACGCTCCGAGTACCAGGGCAATATCGCCAAGGTGGCCCTGACCGCCAACGAATATGTCAGCCTGCTCAAGGACGGCACGGTCGCCTACACCGGCTACAAGGGCAGCGGCAACCCGCTGGCCAGCATCCCCGAAGGGCTGACCGGCAAGACGGTCGTCGATATCGCCTCCACCGGCAAGACCGCCGCGGCGCTGACCGAGGACGGCGAAGTGTATGTCTGGGGCAACGCGACCTCGGGCGAAGCGAACCTGCCGGTATTTTCGTCCAGGCCCGTGGCGCTCTACGGCGGCCGGTTCCACTACACCGCCCTGCTGGAGGACGGCAGCGTGGTCAGCTGGGGCAACAACAAATACGGCCAGACGGATGTGCCCGCCTCGCTCAACGGCAAGGAGATTGTCGGCATATATACCGGCAACTTCCAGAACTATGCGCTGGACTCCGAAGGCAACGTGCATACCTGGGGCCTGAAGGGCTTCCTGCTGGGCACGGATGACCTGGGCCGCGACATGCTCACCCGCATCATCAACGGCGGCCGCGTGACCATGACGGTCGGCGCCATCTCCGTTGTCATCGCCACGTTTATCGGCGTGCTGCTGGGCGGCCTGGCCGGCTATTTCGGCGGCAAGGTCGATATTCTGGTCATGCGCATCGCGGAAATTGTCGGCGGCCTGCCCTTTATCCCCTTTGCGATGATTCTTTCCGCCGTCATCGGAAGCCGCATCGACCCCACGCGCAGGATGTACCTCATCATGGTGGTTCTGGGCGTGCTGAGCTGGACCGGCACCTGCCGCCTCATTCGCGCGCAGATTCTGGCCCAGCGCGAGATGGAATACGTCACCGCCGCCAAGGCCATGGGCATCAGCGAGCTGTCGATTGTGTTCCGGCATATTATGCCCAACGTGTTTTCCATCCTGCTGGTCAGCATGACGCTGGATTTTGCCACCTGCATGCTGACGGAGTCCACGCTGTCCTATCTGGGCTTCGGCATTCCGCTGCCCACGCCGACCTGGGGCAATCTGCTCGACGGCGCCAACAACTCCGTGGTCATCCAGCAGTATTGGTGGCGCTGGGTGTTCCCCGCGGCCATCTTCGGCATGTGCACCATCTGCATCAACCTGATCGGCGACGGTCTGCGCGATGCGATTGACCCCAAATCCAATGAGCGCTGAGGAGGTGTGTAAGAATGGCATTGCTGGAAATGAATGATTTAAGAACCTTCTTCACCACCAAGCGCGGCATCATCAAGGCGGTCAACGGCGTGTCATACAGCGTGGAAGCGGGCAGAACGCTCGGCGTGGTCGGCGAGTCCGGCTCGGGCAAGAGCGTTTCGGCCATGAGCATCCTTCGCCTGCTGGACGGCAACGGCTACATCGACGGCGGCAGCATCCTCTTTGACGGGCGCGAGCTGACCAAGCTGCCGATGAGCGAAATGTACCGCATCCGCGGCAACCAGATTTCCGTCATCTTTCAGGAGCCCATGACCAGCCTGAACCCCGTCTTCACCGTGGAACGCCAGGTGTCCGAGCCGTTCATTGTCCACCAGGGCATGAGCAAGCAGCAGGCCGCGGTCAAGGTCATCGAGATGCTCAAGGACGTCAAAATCCCCAATCCCGAGGCGGTCGCCAAGCAGTATCCGCATCAGCTTTCCGGCGGCATGCGCCAGCGCGTCATGATTGCCATGGCCCTCGCCTGCCAGCCCAAGCTGCTCATCGCGGACGAGCCGACCACGGCCCTGGACGTGACCATCCAGGCGCAAATCCTCAAGCTCATGAACGACCTCAAGCGCGAGCACGGCACGTCCATCCTCTTTATCACCCATGACCTGGGCGTTATCTGCCAGATGGCGGACGACGTCGCCGTCATGTACTGCGGACAGGTCGTGGAAATGGCCCCGGCACGCACCATCTTTGGCAAGCCCCAATACTCGCACCCGTACACCGAAGGATTGATGGTCTCCATCCCGCGTCTGGACACGCCCGCCAACGAGCGTCTCGACGCCATCCCCGGCGCGGTCCCCCATCCGCTGGACTTGCCCAAGGGCTGCAAGTTTGCGCCGCGGTGCAAATACTGCACCAAGCGCTGCGAAGAGGAAGAACCGGAATTTGTGCGCGTGAGCGAAACGCAGCAAATCCGCTGCTTCTATCCGGAAAAGGAGGCGCGACATGCAAGCAAATGACAACACGCGGAAAGTACTGCTGCGCATTTCCAACCTGAAGCAGTATTTCCCTCTCAAGCGAAAGGGCCTGTATGTCCGCGCCAACGACGGCGTCAGCCTGGACATCTATGAGCTGTCTCTTATACACATCTGACGCTGCCGACGAAGAGGATAGTG
>ENA-OZAB01000961-OZAB01000961.1-human-gut-metagenome-genome-assembly--contig:-NODE-961-length-13621-cov-4.859649_pt1 | contig 13621 bp, 20 predicted proteins | sample MGYA00243297_ERZ653491 | MGnify/ENA primary metagenome ERZ653491 (study PRJEB26926, sample SAMN06165154) | human gut metagenome | biome: ENVO:00009003; feature: ENVO:2100002; material: ENVO:00002003... | reverse complement strand
CCAGGCCGACAGCGGCCTCACCGGCCGGAAGATCATCGTGGATACCTACGGCGGCTACGCCCGCCATGGCGGCGGATGCTTCTCGGGGAAGGACCCCACCAAAGTGGATCGGAGCGCCGCTTATGCCGCCCGGTATGTGGCAAAGAACATCGTTGCGGCAGGTTTGGCTCGCCGGTGTGAGATCCAGCTGGCCTATGCCATTGGGGTGGCGGAGCCTGTGAGCATCCTGGTGGATACCCAGGGCACAGGCAAGCTGGAGGACGAGGCCATAGAAAAGCTGGTGCGGCAACATTTTGACCTGCGGCCTGAAGCCATTATTGAACGGCTAGGCCTGCGGCGGCCTATTTATCGGGATACGGCTGCCTATGGCCATTTTGGCAGGACGGATTTGTCCCTGCCCTGGGAAGCGCTGGATATGGTGGACAGGCTAGGCTGATATAAAAGCAGCCTTTTTGCCCAGCCAGGGAATTTTGGCATTGCCCTTTTCTAGGCTTAGCGGGTATAATGAATATATCCCCACAAGGGGAAAAGCACTTCACAGCAGGGAGGGGTTTATTTTGATACAGGTAATTCTCGGAGAGAAAGGCGCGGGAAAAACAAAGCTCATATTGGACATGGCAAATGCCTGTACGGAAACGGCAAAGGGTACCATCGCATTTGTGGCGGATGACGACCAGTATATGTTCGGCCTCAAGCGGGACGTTCGGTTTATCGATGCTTCTGGCTTCCATATTGACGGCCCCAAGATGTTTTATGGCTTCCTTTGCGGTATGGCGGCCCAGGATTTCGATCTGGAGTATATCTATGTGGATGGCTTCCTCAAGATCGTCCGGCACCCCTTGGAGACCTTGGAAAACATGTTCAAAGAGTTGGAAGCCTTCTCTGCCCGCAGCGGCATCCATATTGTGCTGAGCATCAATGGCGATGTCAATGCCATCCCTGAATACCTGAAACAGTACCTGCAAAGTTAACGAAAGATTTTAAAAAAGCGGCCCAGGGGCCGCTTTTTTTATGGGGCGGGCTTTGGAAAGGAAACGATTGCCTTGTTGGTGTCTATTTATTTTTAGAGGATAACGCCGAAAGCAAAGGAAAAGGTGGACGATTTTGCTAAAAAAAGACGAATTATGTTCATGTTTCCTGGGACAGGGAATAGTTGAATTTGACGGAGGAAAATAAAGTTGGTAAAATAGGCATAATATATTATTACAACCTGCAAGGCAGGATCTTTGTAAATCATGCGGAGGTAAATATATGAAGTCCTTGTGGAGGACCATAGCATATGCGGTTGCCGGCGCGCTGATCGTGGCGTTGCTGTCGTCTGCTGCCACGGTGCTGGTGATGAACCGGCAGGCGGAGGATATTATTACCATGACGGCGGAGGAATATGTGGACATCAGCAATCTGTTGGCCCTCAACGAGCTGGCGGAGGATATGGAGCAGATGGCCTACGGCGGCGCGCCCAGCCGGGATATATTGTTCCAGGGCGCGGCCCAGGGCATGGTGGATACCTTGGAGGACCCCTATGCCAAATACTATACCGCAGAGGAATACGAAGCGTATCTGGCCTCCATCAATGGGGAGTATTTTGGCATTGGCTTGCTGATCGGCCAGCCGGATGAAACCGGATGTATGGTATTGGAGGTATATGAAGGCGGCCCTGGGGAAGCGGCAGGCATTCAGGCAGGGGATAGGATTACTGCCGTCAATGGGGAGCCGGTAGGCGGCCTTTCCCTAGAGGAGGTCAGCGCCAAGATCAACGGCCCATCCGGCCAATCGGAGCTGACTTTGCAACGGGGAGAAGAGACCCTGACCATCCAGGTCACCGGGGATACGGTGAATATAAAACGGGTAAGCAGCGCATTATTCAATGAACGGACGGGATATATTAAGATCGACATGTTCTCCGGCAGCTGCGCGGATGAGTTTACGGAGGCCCTCAAGGATTTAAAGAGCCGGAACATGCGCTCCCTGGTGATCGACCTTCGGAACAATCCGGGCGGCTCCCTGGATGAGGTGGTAAAGATCTGCAGCGCCATTTTAGAAAAAGGGCAGATCATCGTCAGCGTGGGGGAAGAAGGGAACCCGGATAACGAGGTATATAAGGCGTCGGGGAGCTCCGTTGGGGTACCTCTGGCCATTTTGGTCAACGAGCATTCCGCCTCTGCCAGCGAGATCATGGCTGGGGCCGTGCAGGATAACCAGGCTGGGGTCATTGTGGGAACCAAGACCTTTGGCAAGGGAGTGGTGCAAACCACCATCCGGGTGGAAAAGAGCGGCGGTTGGCTGAAGCTGACCACGGACGCATACTTCACCCCCAATGGCAGAAACATCCACGGAGAAGGCATCACCCCGGACATCCAGTGCGACCTGCCGGATTCCCTTAAAGGCCAGGCCCTCTCCACCGTGGACCAATCCGAGGATGCTCAGCTGTGGGCGGCCCTGGACTATGTGCGGGAACAGGCGGACGCTGGAGAATGATCCCAGAAGAAAAATCCAACCTAGCCTTTGCAAAAAAGTGGCCTGCGGCCACTTTTTTGCTGTCGTTCCTATGCTATAATCATATTATGTACGCCGGGACCCGGCGCAAGGGCCGCCTCAGAAGCCCGTCTGGGCCTTGAGCTGGTCCATGGATTGCATGGCGGATTGGACCTCGCTTTGTTGAGCCTTTTTGGTGGCGTACATGTTCCGGGTGCGCATTTGATCAAATACGCAGTATTGGTCCTGGGAGCACTCGGTCATATTGGAGATGAGCAGCTGCCTTAGGTTTTGGCAGGAGGATTCCGTAATGTTGCCTGCATAGTCCTTAACCAGCTGCTTTTCCATGGATAGGATGTCGGTAAGCTTTTCCTGCTCGGTCATTTGGTCGAATTGGGTTTGCATAGATGGGCCTCCTTTCTTATTGATGGGTGTTCAGGTAGTTTTGCAGGGCGTCAAAGTGCTGCTTGTGATGCTGGGCAAAATTATGGGCCATATCCCGCAAGGGCTGTTCCTGCAGGCTGTCCCCGTAAAGCTTGCACTTTTTATAGGCCAGGGCTTCGTGGTACATCTGATCCTTGATGATGTCCAGGTTTTTGCTGTCGATGGAAGCGGCGGCTTCCATTTGAAAGCGGTTGTTGGACGGGACGGGATCTGTGGGGCTTGTTTGCTTCATGGGCAATCCTCCTAAAAAATAATGGGTTTCGCCTTATGGGCGTATGATGATAGTATGGTTATAAAACCGGGGGAAAACTCCCTGAAAAATAAGGACGGCCTGCATGGGCTGGGAAAGGAATGGAAATTTAGGCAGAAAATGGCAAAACAAAAGAAGGGCGTTACGCCTATGGACGCAGCATTGTCCTATCTAACGGCGCGGGCGCGCACCGTTGGGGAAATGGAATTGTATTTATATAAGCAGCAGTTTGGCGAGGTGGAAGTTTACGATTGCGTGGAGCGGCTCAAAGAACTAGGGTATTTAAATGACGGGCAGTTTGCGGCGGATTTTATTACCAGCAGGCTCAACACCAAACCAGTGAGCCGCCGAAAACTACGGGAACAGCTCTACGGGCATAAGCTGGAGCCAGCTGTGATCCAAGAGGCCCTCATGGTGGTAACGGATGAAATAGAGGCGCAGAACGCGGCGCAGGTAGCGGAAAAATTCTGGGCGCAATTTGCAGCCCTGGAAGAACATGAAAGAAAGCTGCGGGTGCTTCGCCGCCTATTGGGGCGGGGATATGATATGGGCTTGGCCCGCCAACAGGTGGAAGCCGTGATCGGCAGCTTGGAAGCGGTGGAAATGGATGAATGGGAGGCGGAAGAATGAGCAACGAAACCCTGACCCGGATTCCGGGGTTTTTGGTAGGCCATTATACCGATGAACAGGCGCGGACAGGCTGTACGGCCATCCTGTGCCGGGAAGGCGCAGTGGCGGGAGTGGATGTACGGGGCAGCGCCCCGGGCACCCGGGAAACGGATCTATTGCGGGGCTACAACCTGGTGGAACGGGTGAATGCCATCATGCTCAGCGGCGGCAGCGCCTTTGGCTTGGATGCGGCCAGCGGGGCTATGGCGTATTTAGAGGAACAGGGCTGGGGCATGGACGTGGGGCCCACCGTGGTGCCCATCGTGCCCGGGGCGGTGATCTTCGACCTGGGGGTGGGAGATCCCAAGGTGCGCCCCGGCCGGGCAGAGGGCTATGCTGCCTGCCAGGCTGCCAGCGACGCCCCGGTGGCCCAGGGCCTGGTAGGCGCCGGCACCGGGGCCACCATCGCCAAAGCCTTCGGCCAGGAATATGCCAGGCCAGGCGGCGTAGGCAGCTGCTGCCTTTCCCTGGCGGGGGGCGTACTGGTGGCGGCCCTGGTGGTGGTGAACGCCCTGGGGGACGTTTACGACCCGGATACCGGGAACCTATTGGGCGCGGCCGTGCTAGATGGACAGCCTACCCCCTGCTTGACCAGCCCTGCCCTGGGTCAAGCTGGGTTTGGCAATACCACCATCGGGGTGGTGGCCACCAATGCCAAGCTCACCCGGGAGGAGGCCAATAAGCTGGCTTCCATGGGCCATGACGGATTGGCCATGGCCATTCGGCCCGTGCACACCAGCATGGATGGAGATACCCTGTTTGGCCTGGCTACCGGGCAGGTGGAGACTCCCTTCCTGCCGGTGCTGGTGGCAGGGGCCCGGGCGGCGGCGTTGGCTGTGGTACAGGCCGTTCGCCATGGAGGCGGGACGGTATGATCCTGGGGACGGGCATCGATGTGATCGAGGTGGACAGGATCCAGAAGGCAGCCGCAAAGGCTTCGTTTTACCAGGGGGTGTTCACCCAAGGGGAGCAAGCCTTTTTGCAGGCCCATGGCAACGCCCCCTGCCAGATGGCCGGCTTGTTCGCCGCCAAGGAGGCGGTGAGCAAGGCGCTGGGCACGGGGTTTTCCCAGGGGATCGGCCCAAGGGATATCGAGATCTGCCACCGGGAGAGCGGCGCGCCCTATGCGGTGCTGCATGGGGCGGCGGAAAAACGGCGAAAGGAGCTGGGCGGCCGGATCCATGTGAGCGTAAGCCACATCCAGGCCATTGCAATGGCCCAGGCGATTATGGAAGATGGAAGCGATACTGGATCGAGATAGGGTGGCCCGGATGCTGGGCAAGCGGCCCCCGGACTGCAACAAAGGCGACAATGGAAAAGGATTGCTGTTTGCGGGCAGCGAAGGGTTTTATGGGGCGGCGGTGATGTCGGCCACCGCTTGTTTGCGGGCGGGGATCGGCACGCTGAAGGTGGTTTGTCCAGGCCCCGCGAAGCAGGCGTTCGCGGTGCTGCCGGAGGCTATGGTCTATGGGATCGGTATGGATTGGGATGCCCTGGACCTCCCCTGGGCCAAGTTGCGGCTGGAAGAGGCCACCTGTATCGGCCTGGGGCCGGGTATGGGCCGGCGCCCGGGGGTGGGCGCGGCTCTGAGACTGGCCCTTGCAACGCAAAAGCCCATGGTGGTGGATGCGGATGGTTTAAACGCGCTGTCTGGATTTTCCGAGGGGGAGCGAGAGACGCTGCTTCACACAGGGGCGGTGCTCACCCCCCATCCGGGGGAGATGGCCCGGCTCACCGGACTTTCCATGGAAGAGATCAAGGGGGACCCGGCAGCCGTGGCCCGGACCTATGCCAAGGCTTGGGGGTGTACGGTGCTGCTCAAAGGGCATCGAACTGCCATCGCCGGCCCGGACGAGGAATTCGCCTGGAACCAGAGCGGGAACGCGGGCCTTGCCAAAGGTGGCAGCGGCGACGTATTAACGGGCATGATCCTGGCCCTGCTGGGGCAGAAGCTCCGTCCCTTTGCGGCGGCCTGCGTAGGCAGCTATCTGCTGGGGGCTTCGGCGGAAACGGCCTTTGGCCTGCTGCAGGAGCGGATGCTGATGGCCCGGGACGTGATCGGCGCCGTGGAGGAGACGCTGGAATCCCTATGGAAGCCGGCGCCCTATGATGGAACAAAACAAAACGAGGAGAATTGACGGTTATGTTATTGCTGAAACATTTGCATATCCTGCCTATGGCGGGTCCAGGCCCTATGAATGGGGACATTTTGCTGGAAAATGGTAAGATCCGCGCCTTGGGGCGGGAATTGTCCGCCCCGGGGGCCCAGGTGCTGGAACTGGAGGGCCTATATGCCATGCCGGGCATGGTGGACGCCCATTGCCACATTGGCATGTGGGAGGACGGCAACATGATCGAAGGGGATGACGGCAACGAGACCAGCGGCCCCATTACCCCGGAGCTGCGGGCCATCGATGCCATCAACCCCTTTGACCGATGCTTTGCAGAAGCCTGTGCGGCCGGGGTGACCGCCTGCGTCACCGGGCCGGGCAGCGCCAACGTGATCGGCGGGCAATTCGCGGCCCTAAAGACCCGGCCGGGCAGCGTGGAGGATAAGCTGATCCAGGCCCCCTTGGCCATGAAGGCGGCCCTGGGGGAGAATCCCAAGCGGGTTTATACCGCGCAAAAGAGCAGCCCCCAGACCCGTATGGCCACCGCCGCCCTGCTGCGGCGGGCGCTGCTGGAAGCGCAGGCATACGCCAAAAAGCGGGCGGAGAAGGAGGGGGCAGATTTTGACATGGCAAAAGAGGCCCTGCTGCCTGTGCTGCGGGGGGAACTGCCCTTGAAGATCCATGCTCACCGGGCGGACGACATCCTCACCGCCATACGGATCGCTGAGGAATTCCACCTGCGCTTCTCCTTGGAGCATTGCACCGAGGGCTATCTGATCCCAGAGGCCATCCGCCAGGCCCAGGACGCGGGGGCCAAGGTGATCATTGGGCCTTTGCTGACGGACCGGAGCAAGGTGGAGTTGCGTAACCTTACCTTCCAGGCCCCCAAGCTGCTCCATGACCAGGGGATCGAATTCGCCCTGATGACAGATCATCCGGTGGTACCCCTTCAATACCTGCCGGTGTGTGCGGCCCTGGCGGTGCGGGAAGGCCTGGACGAGGATACCGCCCTTAAGGCCATCACCCTCCATGGGGCCCGGGCGGTGGGGTTAGAAGATCGCCTAGGCAGCCTGGAACCGGGCAAGGATGGGGATGTGGCCATCTTCCGGGGGCATCCGTTGGATGTGCGGAGCCGGTGCGTCATGACCTTGATCGACGGGCAGATCGTCCATGACCAGCGATAGCCTGCAGGAGGAAAAAGCCGCCCTTCGCCGCCAAATGCGGCGGCAGCTCCGGGCCCTGCCCCCGGAGCAGGCCAGGGCGGAATCCCAGTTGGCCAGCCTTTCCCTCCTGGACATGCCCGCTTTCCAAGCCGCAGGCTGCATCCTGGCCTATATGGCCATGCCGGGGGAATGCGATCCATCCCTTGCGGTGGAGGCGGCCCGGGGGGCGGGCAAGACCGTAGCCTTTCCCCGGTGCGAGGCGGGGGGAAAACTAAGCCTATGGGTGCCTGCCGGCCTGGAGGACCTGGAGATCGGCCGTTATGGCATATGGGAGCCTGCGCCGGCCCGGTGTAAGCCCTTGCAACCCGGACAGGTGGCGTTTGCCATCGTGCCTGGCCTGGCCTTTGATGCGGCAGGCCGCCGTTTGGGCCGGGGCGTAGGCTACTACGATAGGCTGCTTAAGGGGATGCGGGCCACAAAGGTGGGCTTCGCCTTTTCCTGCCAGCTGTTGCCTGCGGTGCCCGTTTGGGGACAGGATGTGGGAATGGATGCCTTGGCGCTGCCGGGGAAAATACTGAAATATGCGACAGAATTGTAAATTCATGGGATTGCCGCTTGTGCAGGCGAGGCTTTGATGTTACACTATTTAAGACCTTGTAAATAATACACGAGCATGGAGGATCGGGTGCGTATCATAGCCGGAAACATGCGGGGCAGGACCATCGAAGCCCCCAAGGGCAGGGATACCCGCCCTACCCTGGATAGGGTCCGGGAATCCCTGTTTGGGATCCTCCAGTTCGATTTACCGGGCCGCCGGGTGTTGGATCTGTTTGCCGGTTCGGGCAGCCTGGGCCTGGAAGCCCTTTCCCGGGGGGCTGCGTACGCCTATTTCTGCGACCGGGATCGTGGCGCCCAGCAGGCCGTCAACCGGAATATTGCCAACCTGGGCCTACAGGAACAGGCCCAGCTTTTCCCCGTGTCCTACGAGGCAGCCATCGCCATGTTGGCCCAGCGGGGCGTCCAAGTTGAGCTGGTGTTTCTGGACCCTCCCTATGCAGGGGGATTGTATGAGAACGCCTTTTCGTTGCTGCTGCAAAGCGGCATCCTGGCCCCAGGCTGCATCCTGGCGGCGGAGCATAGCCCCAAAGCGCCCCTCCCGGTCCCCCAAGGCCTTTGCGCCTATGATACCCGGCGCTATGGGGATGTGGCCATCACCTTTTTGCGGGAGGCGCAGCCATGAGGATTGCGGTTTATCCTGGAACCTTCGACCCCTTTACCATGGGGCATATGGATATTTTGACCCGGGCTTGCCGGCTTTTTGATCAGGTATATGTGGCGGTGTTGGTGAACAGCGCCAAGACCCCCTGGTTTTCCGATGGGGAACGCCGGGAAATGATCCAAACCTGCATCCAGCACCAGGGCCTTTCCAACGCGGCGGCGGAGTGCAGCGACGGCCTATTGACCCAATATGTACGGGAAAAGGGGGCCTGTGCCGTGGTGCGAGGCGTGCGGGATGCGGCGGATCTGGCCTATGAAGCCAGGCTGGACTGCGCCAACCGGCATTTGCTGCCGGAATTTGAGACCGTGTGCTTGTTGGCGCGGCCGCAAATGAGCTTTCTGAGCGCGGGGATCGTGCGTGAGATCGCCTCTTACGGAGGAGATATAACCGGGCTGGTGCCTGAACCCATAGAAAATAAAATTGCAGAAAGGCTGATGAACCTATGAGCAATGTACAGAACCTCAAGATCTACGACATCATTGAGCAATTTGAAGATCTGATCGAAAATAGCCCCAGACCCAAGCTGAGCGGCAATGCCACCAAGCGAATCGTGGACGTGGATGAGATATTCGACCTATTGGGAGATCTAAAGACCACCATTCCGGAGGATATCCGCCGGGCCAATGGCATTATTGCCGAAGCCCGCACCATGCGCAATAACGCGGAGGATCATGCCCGGGATGTGGTGGCTGAAGCGGAGCAACAAGCGGCGGCTACCATTGCGGACGCCCAGGGCAAGGCCAGCCAAATCGTAGAGAAGGCCAAGGCCGAGTATGAGCGGCTTATCGCGGAGGATGAGATCTATCAAGAGGCCCAGAAACGGGCCCAGCTATTGGCCATGAAGGCGGAGTATAACGCCAGCCAGGTCTACGAAAACGCCAAGACCTATGCGGATGATATCCTGGCGGATCTGGAACGGTTCCTGGGGGAATATAAACGCTTGGTAGAGGTGAACCGGCGGGATCTGGACGCCCGCTCGCCCCAGCCGGCAGCCCCGGCCCAACCTGTCCAGCCGGCAGCTCCGGCGGCAGCCCAGCCTGTCCAGCAGGCGCCGGTCCAGGCCCAGGCAGCAGCCGCGCCGGCGGCGGCGCCCGCCTATGCCCCGCAGCCTCAACAGCCGGCTAAGCCCGCCAAGGGCCGCAAAGCCCCGGAGCCTGTGGATGACGACTATGACGACGAGGACGATTACGACGACCGGGATGAGCGGGGCGGCTTCCTGTTTGGCCTCTTCAAGAAGAAGAAGGGCTTTGACGACGACGATTTTGACGACGATTACGATGCATGATGCTGCCGGGCGGCAGCATACAAACAGCATGGGAACCCTGGTTTCCCATGCTGTTTTTCCTTAGGAGAGACGAAATGAAGGATTTCCATCGACAAGACCCCTTGCTATCCTTATGCGGATTGGCCTGCTGCCTTTGTCCCATGGAACTGGGGGGCTATTGTCCTGGCTGCGGAGGCGGCCGGGGCAACCAACCCTGCGCCATTGCCCGATGTAGCCTGGCCCATGGCCGGGTAGCCTATTGTTGTGCCTGCGAGGCCTATCCTTGTCCCATATCCGGGACGGCGGAGGCCTATGATTCCTTCATCACCCATAGGAACCGGCTGGAAAATCTGGAGCGGGCCCGGCGGGACCTTCAGGGGCTGCAAAAGGAACTGGAGGAAAAGCGGGATATTTTGCTGGAGTTGTTGACAAATCATAACGATGGCCGCCGCAAGACCCTGTATTGCCTGGGGGTAAACCTGTTGCCGCTGGAGGATCTGCGGGGGATTCGGACGCAATGCAGAGGAGTCCCGGAGAAGGGAGTCGCTGCCCGGCTTATACAGGAAGCCGCCGCCAAAAGGGGGATAGAGCTTACGCTGCGCAAAAAGTAAGGGCCGCGCCTTGGCAGCGGCCCCTAAAGCCCTGCAAAAAAGGCATAATCGGATAGGTGGGGAGATGGTTTCAGACGATTGGCTGATATGGCGTTCCATTTAAGGCTCTCAGGCCGGGCCGGTTGATTCCTTCCCAGCCCCTCAGCTGGCTGGCACAAAGCCGAAGAAACGATGGGGTCAAGCCAAATATCCCGCCAAATGCGCTGCTGCGTCCGCTCCAATGGCAAAATCCAAGGTTAGGTCATGAAGGGTTAGACGGACATAGCCCCCGGCATATAGGGTGAGGACGCCCACCTGGCGCAGCTTCTCCGGGGAGGACTGCCAAAGTTTTTGGGTTTCCGCTTGGGAAAAGCAGAAGGTGCCCAGGGTTGCCGCTTGGTCCGGCAGCGGCTTCCAAACCCATGTTTCCAGCTCCAGCCCCTGGGCAAAGGCTTCGATCTCGGCCTCCTCTGTGAGGACCTTTGTTTCCTGGGTTTCGCCGAAGGGGATCACGGCGATCTCCTGGGCTTTTTTTATATCCGCCCCATAACCGGCGGCGTCCTCCCGAACCTGGCAGCCCCCTGAAAGTAGCATGAAAACCAGGAACCAGATCCATAGGCGTTTGTTCATGATGGCCTCGCTTTCTTTTTTTGATAGGTTTCGTTCATGAGGAGCAAACGGTAGGACCGAATCTGCCCGGTCATGTAAATCAGCAAAAATATCCCGGCTCCAGCAAGGAGCATGCCGGCAGCCAAGATCCTTTCGTCCCAAGGCCCCCCTTCCCCAGGCAGAAGCAGGGGAAAGAGCAACAGGCCGCCTGCCATTAGGGCGATCCCGCCCAGCTGGAGGCCATGAAACAAGCCTTTCTTTTCCGCATAGGCAGCGTTCAGTTCCCCCTTGACCACCTTGTCAAACAGCAGGGGCTCCTGCCAAAGCTTTCCATAGGGGTCATCCGCCAACCTGGCCGAAAACAAAAGGACCAACCCCAGGACCCAAGCCGCCATCAGCAGCACCATGGACAGATCCGTGGCAAGAAACGAAAAGGACAGGCTGCCTGCCATGATGCCCACCCCAGCAGCGATCTTGCCCCACTTCCCTTTTTGATGGAAAAGGAAGCCTGTCGCGGTTTCCCGGCTCACATACATGCCCGGTTCGTTGCAGGCGTTTGCCGGTTGCGTGTCCCCTTCTCCAAGCAGGTCTTCCAGGGATGCGTGGAAGAGCTTCGCCATGCGCAGAAGCTTTTCAGTCTCCGGATAACCGCTGTCCCGTTCCCACTTGCTGACCGCTTGGCGGGAAACCCCCAGCTGGTAGGCCAGCTCCTCTTGGGATAGGCCGGCTTCTTTCCTAAGCCGCTGGATTTTTTCTCCAAAGGTCATGTTTCCTTCCTCCTTTCTCTGGCAGGATACCCCCTAGAAGGGAGACCTGCAACCAAAATACGGTTGCAACTGCGCAACAGTAGGTTGCAACCGCAAAAAACCTTTCACATGCCCGCTGGTGGGGGGTTCTTCTATAACCTAGGGCTTGTACGAGACCGGCGCGCAAAAGGGGACGAAAGCGGATCATTCGTTGATGGCTTCGATCCCTTGCGCAGCGGCCGCTTCCATACGCTTGCGGATCTTTTCGAGGGCTTCCGGCGGAAGGGTTTTCCAATCGGAAACCTCTCAAACCACCCGCAAAGGAGATCGGGTGCGGTAAGAGCGGGAGGGGTTCCCCGGAAACTTTTGATCCGTTACATTGGGGTCGTCCTCGATGGGGCCGGTAGGCTCCACAATATACACCCGGCCTGGTCCCTCCCCTTGGGCCAATTGGGCTGTCAATGCCGCCCCATCCAGGATGGCGGTCACATAGACGAAGTTAGCGATCCGATGGGCCCCATAGTTGGAAGGGAAGCCCGGCTTTAAGAAATCCCCCGGCTTCAAAGCTGCCTTGGTGCCGTGGTATAAGGGCCCTGCTTCCTGGACGTCCTTGCGAATGCCTACTGGGGTAAACGGCTTGGGGGCGGGGCCGCACATTTCTCCTTGGGAAGTCAATTTTTTCCACGCTGCATCAAAGTCCTTTTGTGAATCCTGCATTTGCAACAGACTCCTTCCTAATGGCGGCTGTAGTCGGCCAAGCCGGTCACAGCCATGTTTTTGTGTGTACGAATACCATATTATTATAAAGAAAGCCGGTCTGCAAACCCCATTTTTTAGAACGGGGAAGACGGACTAAGCACAATTTTCTCGTTGCAGTTTGTCTTTGATCCGGCCCAGCCAGGCGGAAAGCAGCAGCAAACAGCTGGCGGCCAAAAGGGAAACGCCGCCCACCCACAGGGCGGAGAACGCATTTTGGGCCAAGCCGGAAGAAGCTGGCGCAAAGACCGCTTGGGCGTCCGGCAGAAACAGGGGACAAAGGAAATAGGCCAGCAAGGCGCTCAGACAGCCTTGCAATAGCTTACGGCCCAGGTATTGGCCTAGGCGTATGCGGGCGAAGGCTAGGGATTGGACTAGGATGCAGATCCCGCCAAAGCTGAAGAAAAACGCGGCCAAGGCTGCGGTCTGCCGCAGGGAAAGGCCGGCTTCCCCCAAGGCCTTGCAGCCGGCCACCATTTCCAACATGCCGGTGAGCAACAGGCTGGGGAACTGTTTCGGTAGGGAAACCTTGGCCAGAAGTTGGACAAGGGGCGCAGTGAGCAAGGATAGAAGTCCGGTTTCCTGGAGCAGGGCCATGAAGGCCATGAAAAACAGCATGGCCCCGCCAATGCTGAGCATGGCCGCAACCCCGGCCGCCATGGCTTCCCGGAGCAGGCGGAAAAAGGAAGGCGGGTTGGGCCTGGGCAAGGCTGGGCCGGCGGCGGGCTTGGCCAGCAGGAAAAAAAACCCGGCGGAGACCAACTGAGCGATCAGGATGGGCCAGGCCAGCTGGGGAACTCCTATGATGCTGCCGGCAAAGCTGCCGGCAATGAACATGGGGCTTACGGCGTTCAGGGCGGCCACGGCGGGGGTATGGTCTTCCTCCAGGGAGCCGGCTAACCGGGCGCCGGTGGGGGCGCCGGAAACCATGGAGACGGAATAGAGGAACAAGGGGTTTTGCATGGATATGGCCCCGCAGTTTTGCATGATATGGGCGCAGATAAAAAAAGGAAGCAGGGCGGGCAGCACCGCGTCCCGCCAAAGATAAAAGCCCTGCCGGGCCGCCTCTAGGGCGGGATCGCTATAGAGGACAAAAAGGCCGCAACACAGAGCGCAAAAGGCAAAGATGACCACTTGCTTTTTCATGGGGACCTCCCTTAGGGTATGGAATGGGCTTATCCATACATATGCGGGAGGCGAGGGATTCAGTCTAGGATCTGGAGCTGTCTCTTATACACATCTGACGCTGCCGACGAAGAGGATAG
>ENA-OZAB01000955-OZAB01000955.1-human-gut-metagenome-genome-assembly--contig:-NODE-955-length-13700-cov-38.234298_pt1 | contig 13700 bp, 14 predicted proteins | sample MGYA00243297_ERZ653491 | MGnify/ENA primary metagenome ERZ653491 (study PRJEB26926, sample SAMN06165154) | human gut metagenome | biome: ENVO:00009003; feature: ENVO:2100002; material: ENVO:00002003... | reverse complement strand
GATATTGCCGTGCGCAATGTAGATTTTTCCTACGATAAGCGCAAGATCATCGACGACGTTACGGTAGATATACCTGCGCGCTCCTCGCTTGCCATTGTCGGCGGTTCGGGCAGCGGCAAAACGACGCTCTGTAACCTCATCTTGCGGTTCTGGGATGTGGATAAGGGAAGCATCTCCCTCGGCGGACACGACGTGCGCGAATACAAGCTGGACAGTTTGCTTAAAAATTACAGCATGGTGTTCCAGAGCGTGTACCTGTTCAATGATACGATTGCGAACAACATCCGTTTTGGCAAGCCGGACGCGAGCATAGAGGAAGTGATAGAGGCAGCGAAAAAAGCCTGCTGCCACGACTTTATCTCCGCGCTTCCAAACGGCTACGATACGATCATCGGCGAGGGCGGCGCGAGCATTTCGGGCGGCGAAAAACAGCGCATCTCCATAGCCCGCGCCATCATCAAAGACAGCCCTGTCATCATTCTGGACGAGGCGACGGCGAATGTCGATCCCGAAAACGAATGGATGCTGCAAAACGCCATTCAGGAGCTGACGAAGTCCAAAACGGTCATCATGATCGCGCATAGGTTAAAGACCGTCCGCCATGCCGATAAGATCATCGTGCTCGACGGCGGCAGAATCGTCGAAGAGGGTACGCATAAAGAGCTTCTCAAAAAGCAGGGCAAGTATGCCGAATTTATTGCCATGCGTGAAAAGTCTGTGGGCTGGAAACTCGGCGGGCAGATAACATGAATCAGACGGTATATACAATCATTGGATTTACCGTAATTTTTGTGCTCAACGCACTCGGTTCGGCATTTGTCTTTTTCTTTAAGAAGGACGCTTCCCCCAAAGCGAATACCCTGTTTTTGGGGTTCGCTGCGGGGGTAATGGTTGCCGCATCGTTCTTCTCTCTGCTGTTACCTGCGTTCGAAGGCGCGGGCAGTTGGGGCGTATGGAGCTTTATCCCCGTCGCAGTCGGTTTTTTGCTCGGCGGGGTATTTCTCGTGTTGCTCGATAAAATCGTGCCTCATATACATTTCGGAACAAATGAAGAGGAGGGACTGCATTCCTCATTAAAAAAGCCCGACGAAGCCCTTTTTTGCTGTGATGATACACAACATTCCCGAAGGGCTTGCTGTCGGCTTTGCGTTCGGTGCGGCGGCAACACAGAATACAGAGGCGGCGTATCTTGCCGCTCTCGCGCTCTCGATCGGTATCGCCATTCAGAATTTTCCCGAAGGCGCGGCGGTGTCTTTGCCCATGAAAACGGCGACGGGCAGCCGCGGCAAAGCCTTTTTATACGGTATGGGAAGCGGAGCGGTGGAACCTGTGTTTGCCGTAGTCGGATATTTTCTTGCAGCAAATCTTACGGTGGCACTGCCGTGGCTTTTGGCGTTCGCGGCCGGCGCTATGATCTTTGTCGTCGCGGAAGATATTATTCCAGATGCAAAGGCTGATAAGCACCCACACCTCGGCACATGGGGCGCTATGGCAGGTTTCGCGGTGATGATGGTTCTCGATGTTGTTTTTGGATAAATCGGCTCAAAACAGTTGACAAGCGGGATTAAAAAACATATAATAGGCTATGAGTTCGCATACGCGAACCAAAATTTTTCCCGTATAGTTCGCATATGCGAACATCAAAAAGGAGAAAGCGATGAGTGATACGGAATTTACGATCGGCAGGCACTGCGGCGTGACCTTCGCGGGGCTGAAGATTGCAAGCCTCGTCAGCCTTGCAAGGGGAGAGGAGGACGTCATCGCCTGCCTTTCACGCCGCTTTGCAGGGAAAGGGTTTGCGTTCCGCCTTCTTCGCGAGGATGAGGAGCGCCTGCTCGTATATATCTGCCACAGAGATCGACTGGAAGAGTATCTGTCCATGCCAAAAGTCAGGGCATTCCTTGCTCGTTTCGGGTATGACTACACATCGGCGGAAGAGGCGTTGGAACAATTAAAGGGGCGCATGTCCGGCGAATTTCCTCATGAGATCGGCGTGTTCCTCGGCTATCCTCTCTCTGACGTGCTCGGGTTCATTGCAGATCCAAACGGCTGCATTTTGTGCGGTTGCTGGAAGGTGTATTCTAACGCGGAGGAGGCGGCAAAGACGTTTGAGCGATATAAACGATGTTCGGCGTGCATCTGCCGCCATATGCAGAGAGGCAGATCACTCACACAAATATTTAATGTGCGATAAAATATTTTTTCGGAGGTATATTTATGAAAGTTTCAATCGTGTATTGGTCGGGTACGGGCAATACGGAAGCAATGGCGAATGCTGTATATGCTGGCGCGAAGGAAGCAGGGGCAGAGGTTGAACTTTGCAACGTTTCGCAGGCGGGCGACGTATCCGATTGCGATGTGCTCCTTCTCGGATGTCCCGCTATGGGGAACGAAGAGCTTGAACCCGAAGAGTTTGAACCGTTCTTTGCTGCAATCGAAAGTTCACTTTCCGGCAGAAAAATCGGGTTGTTCGGCTCTTACGAATGGGCGGACGGCGAATGGATGCGCACATGGCAGCAGAGAGTGGAAACGGCCGGCGGCGTCATGATAGCGGACGGTGTTACCGCATACGGTGCACCGGATTCCGATGCTCTTGCAGCTTGCCGCGCGCTGGGCGAAAAAGCGGCAAAGTGAGGGAGTATGCTCAAAATTACGTTGGAAGTAGAGGGGATGCGCTGCGGGATGTGCGAAACGCACGTTAATGATGTGGTGCGCCGCGTGGAGGGCGTAAAAAAAGTCACGTCTTCTCACGCAAAAGCCAGAACTGAGGTGATCGCGGAGGATAGCGTGAATACAGCGCTCATCAAAGAGGCAATCGCAAAACAAGGATACGGCATGGGAAAAATAGAAACGCAGCCGTACGAAAAACACGGCTTGTTCACGCGAAAGAGATAAGAGTAATCTGAAAAACTGCTGTCAGGCAAAAACATTAAGAAAAGAGGTGCAAGGCTATATGTTAAAAAAGTTCTTAAAAAATTGCAAAAAACCGGAAGGTAAATTCGGTAAATGGGTAGTGAGTGCAATGAACAAAGGTCATGCACCTCTTTGCCTTTGGGCGTTTGAAGTTTGTCCGCTTTCGGACGGGGAAAGCGTCTTGGATGTCGGGTGCGGCGGAGGCGGAAATCTCGTTCGTATTTTAAAGCGTTGTCCCAAAAGTCGCGCCGATGGAATTGACTATTCGGAAGAAAGCGTTGCATGCAGCCGCAAAGTAACAAGAAAATTTGCGGACAGGTGCAGCATTTTATGCGGCGACGCCATGCGTCTGCCGTATCGAGACGATACATTCGACAGGGCGGTGTCCTTTGAATCCATATATTTCTGGTCGGATCCGGTACGCGGACTGAAAGAGATTTGCCGCGTATTGAAACAAGGCGGCAAAGTCATGATTGCCTCTGAAATGACCGATCCAGAAAAGGGAAAATTCTGGGCAAAACGCTGTGAAGGCATGACGATCTATACGGCGGAGCAACTCGCTTCCTTTCTGTCGGAGGCAGGTTTTTCCGATGTTAAAGTTCATAAAACACGCAAAGTGTGGTGCGCTGTCGAGGGGGTAAAAAGATCATTATAAAGGCAGAGACGGAGGAATAACATGAGTCAGACGGCAATGATAATTTTAGGATTTTTGGTCATTTTTCTTGCCACGACGGCAGGGAGCGCGATCGTCTGGTTTTTCAAAAGAGATATATCCGACAAGGTAAATACGCTATTTCTCGGTTTTGCGTCCGGTATCATGGTCGCGGCGTCTGTGTGGTCGCTCATCATTCCGTCCATAGAAGGGGCAGAAAGCTGGGGCAAGTGGAATTTTGTTCCCGCGCTCATCGGTTTTTTGCTGGGCGGTTTGTTTTTGGTATTGCTCGATCACGTCGTACCGCACTTTCATAAGGGCACGAACGAGGAAGAAGGTCCGCGCAGTTCTCTGAAAAAATCCACAAAAATGTTTCTTGCGGTGACCATACACAACATTCCGGAAGGTCTCGCCGTCGGTTTTGCGTTTGGTGCGGCTGCGGCAATGGGTGAATATTCCGCATATGTTTCCGCTCTGGCGCTTGCGATCGGTATCGCCATTCAAAACTTTCCCGAAGGCGCGGCTGTGTCTTTGCCCATGAAAACGGCAACGGGCAGCCGCGGCAAAGCCTTTTTATACGGTATGGGAAGCGGAGCGGTGGAACCTGTATTTGCCGTCGTCGGGTATTTTCTTGCAGCAAATCTCATGGCGGCACAGCCGTGGTTTCTGGCGTTTGCTGCGGGTGCAATGATATTTGTAGTCGTGGAAGATCTCATTCCCGACGCGCACCTTTCAGAACATCCGCATTTCGGCACATGGGGTGCAATGCTCGGCTTTGCCGTGATGATGGCGCTGGACGTCGCTTTAGGATAAAAGATTATTTCCGTTAGCGTATGTTAACGCCGCGCGTTTTTTCTTTACTTTTTCTTGAAAACAGAGTATAATCTATATTGTAAATGATATAAGGAGGTGCGCGCATGGCTATCAAGAGGACGAGAGAGTCGGAAGAAATGTATTTGGAGACCATTCTTTTGCTACACAAAGGACAGCCGAATGTCCGTGCGGTGGACGTGCGCGATGAACTCGGTCTTGCCAAATCGAGCGTTTCGCGCGGCGTCAATCTCCTTGAAAAGAAAGGGTATATTCATATCGACCGCGAAACGGGAAATCTCAGTTTCACCGACGCGGGCAGAAAAAAGGCAGAGGGCATTTACGAGCGGCATCAGACGCTCACAAAAGTGCTGATGAAAGTGGGAGCAACCCCCAAACTTGCCGAAGAAAACGCCTGCCGCATGGAACACGTCGTCTCCGACGAGATGATGAAAGTATTCCGGAATTATATCAAAGAGTAAGGAAAAGGGAACGCCGCGTGCGTTCCTTTTTTTGTATAACGAAAACCCCCAGATAGTCTGGGGGTTCAAAAATAGGCTTTTGCCGATGTGGTATTGAATAAAAAACTCCGTTTTGTTAAAATAGAGATGCGACCTGCCAGTTGCATCAAAAAACAAAACGGAGGACAAAAGAAATGACTTTCTAATGACAAGAAAATTTTATCACATAGCCAATGGAATTGCAAGTATCATATAGTGTTTGCACCAAAGTACAGAAGAAAAGTATTCTACGAAAGTCACAGAAAAGCAATCATGGAGATAATCCGAGAACTGTGCCAATGGAAAGGGGTAGAAATACTTGAGGGAGAAATGGCAATAGACCATGTACATCTGTTGGTAATGATACCGCCGAAGATGAGCGTGTCTGGTTTCATGGGATATTTGAAAGGTAAGAGTAGCCTAATAATATATCAGAAATTCGGGACTGTCACATATTTTTATGGACACTATGTCGGCGATTCGACTAACTTTTTATTTCTTTATCTATAAGTGGTACGGAGCTAATAGCATCCTGTAAATCATTTATAAAACAACCCGCATGGTATCCGTCGCATACTGCATGATGGACTTGAACTGAGAACGGAATAGTGTATTGTTCATTTTCTTCCTTGTATTTCCCAATCGTAAAAATTGGAATGAGGTAGTCAAAGGATTTCACATTTAGATTAAATCCGTCAAAAGAGGTCCATGGGATCATAGAAACTGTAAAGGCATTTTCCGGCATATTTGGTTTTGCCATCATAGCTTCTCTTGTGCCAAATTGTAAAACATCTTCATTATATCTTTTGCAAAAAGTATCATAGTCATCTGAAAATTCTGTCCAGATATTTGAAAATGTTTTGGTATCCTGATGAAACACCGTATAACAAGGAAGCATTTCATTATAGATTACCAATGTTCCATCTGTGCGGAATGCGGTACGGAATTGCTCGTATCGGTTTACAATTTTTGTTATGCAATAAAGCATTGTGGGATAAAGTTTCAGTCGCTGTTTTTTGATGGCGGTAATGTCTAATTTTGTTGTAATGCTATATGTGCAAGGCACTTCTTTCAGGTAATGTTCAAAATATTCTTTTCGGTACCAGTTGTTTCTGTCAATTACTCTGTATTCCATGAAAAATTTCCTCATTCGTTCATTTCCATTTGGTCTGTGCTCCACCATTCGGGAGTTAAAGATTTCAAGCGTATCACCTTTCTTGTTTCATAGTCGCACAAAATTTCTGTTTCGCCTGCTGTTTTATCCAACTGCATCATAAATTCCCGGCAAGCTCCACACGGCATACCTGCTTTTCCGTCCGGCATGACAGCGACTATTTTTATGATTTGGCTTTCCCCGTTTGTTATCATATTTGCAATCGCATTTCTTTCCGCACACATTCCCAATGAACAAGCCGTATCAATGCAGACCCCGGTATAGATATTTCCCTTTGCTGAAAGAACCGCGGCAGAAACGCTTCCGGCCTCGATCAGCGGAGATAGTTTTCTCTCGTTCTGTACTTTCCTTGCGGCAATATACAATTTATCCCATGTCCCGTCGTATTGAGCAAGCGCGCGTTCTTCCATCTCGCGAACAAAATTTTCTTTCCCGTCACAATATCCGTCTATATCATAGGGAAACTTTTGCGCAAGGTCTTTCTTAATTTTTGCGTATTCGTCCCGCTCTTTTTCATGGGTTCGCATATAGTCCCGGAATGCAAGGTGTCGTCCGATATTGTTCCAGTCGTCCGCCTGAAAAATATGAATTTGATGAGTACGCTCATCACCGCCTTTGCGAAGATAACGTCTGCCTTTTATTCCAAATTCTCCGAGATATTCGTAGCCTATTTCTGCAAACTTGTCCGCAACCGTATCTACCTCCTCAAGGCTTCTGACGACTGCCATGATATCGATAATTGGTTTGGCAGCCAGTCCCGGAACAGATGTGCTTCCGATATGGTAGATAGAAATGCAATTATCTTTCAGTATTTCGGTAATATAGTCCCGCTCTCGTACATATTTTGACGGCCATTCTGGGTCATAATTTACAACGGTTATATGCTGCGGCATAATTAATCACGGCTCCTGATTTGATATTACTAATTTTAACTGTATTATAACATTAATTAGCGCACTTTTCAAGTCTGTAGATGTTATTGCGCTTGTTTTGGCACCGTGGCGTGTGCTTGTCATAGACAAGTGGCGGCGCGCTGACGCGCTCCGCCAGACAAGCACACGCCACTGCAAAATAATAAGGATAGACGGAAAGCGAGAGCGAAGCGGAGTCGCCCGCTGAACCGCTTGGGCGAACTTCCGCTTTTACGCTCTCTCGTAGTTTTTCGTGTATATTGCCTTATTGTATAGCAAATCAGCTCAAAAAAGATAAAGAGAACATGCAGTTAAGTATAGACTACCCTGAGGACCCGTTTACGGGTAGCAAGTAAAAAGCGCAGCGACTGGCAGGTCGTCCCATGAGTGCTTTGCACTCGGTCTAGTAAACTAGGGCTATGCCCGAAAATGAAGAACCTCCCGCTTGGCGGGAGGGTTACTTTTTGTGCAGGCAAATTTTTCGGAAAAATTTAATTAACCGCGGTAAATATATTTGACTTGCAAGGCAGAAATGATTATACTATATATTGGTTCGCAAGAGGGAACTTGAAAGGCGAATTTTTATTTAACCCATAAGTTCGCTACTGCGTACCTAATTTTTTGCCCGTGAGTTAGTGTATGCGAACTCGTATGTGGCGAAACAGAGGCAAATCGTGAAGGGAACAAAAACGCAGAAAACGCCCAAAGAACTCAAAGCGTGGGAGAGGGAGAAGAAACTCATCCCCGTGATGATAAAAAAGTATTGCCACGGCAAACACGGAACGAAAGGGGAGAACATCTGCGAAGAATGCAAAGCGCTCACCCAATATGCGCTCTTCCGTCTCGAAAAATGCCCGTTCAAGGTCAACAAAAAATTCTGTTCCTTCTGTAAAATCCATTGCTATAAGCCGGATATGCGGGAGAAGATAAAGGATGTTATGAAGTGGTCGGGGCCGAGAATGATATTCACGCACCCCGTGTTCGCGATGGGACACGTCTTTCAGATGATAAAATACAAAAAGAAGTTAAAAAAGGAAGAGAAGGCGAAAGGTAATGTTTGATAAAGAACTCTTAAAGCTCATCGGCGGAAATAAAAAGTACGTCGTCTATACCGTCCTTTTGATGGTGCTCGGTATGCTTGCAAACATCGGCATTACGGCGAGCATCTGCTGGGCGGTGTATTTCCTCATCGAGGGATACGAGCCGCTCGCCTACATATATCCCGCAATAACGGCGGTCGTTGCGATTATCGTGCGTTATATCGCCAGCCGCTGCACCGGCAATCTGAAAGATATGCTGGGGCGCAAGGTCAAAAAGGACTTGCGCGAGCGCACCTATGATAAGATCTTAAAACTCGGCGTTCGCAGTACGGACGGCATGAGCATGGCTGGGCTGACGCAGGTTTCAATGGAGGGCATCGAACAGCTCGATCTGTATTACTCCACATATCTGCCGCAGTTCTTTTTTTCCATGCTCGCGCCCATCATTCTCTTTTGCATCTGCGTGGGCATCGACTGGCGCACCTCGCTCGTTTTGCTCGCATGCGTCCCGCTTATTCCCGTGTCCATCGTGGCGGTAAGTAAGTATGCCAAAAAGATATTCGCAAAGTATTGGGGCAAATACACCTCGATGGGCGACGCCTTTTTAGACAGCGTGCAGGGGCTGAAAGAATTAAAGATTTTCAAGGCGGACGCCGCCCGCCACGTCAAGATGAACGCGAGCGCGGAGGAGTTCCGCAAGATCACGATGAAGGTGCTCGTCATGCAGCTTGCAAGTACCACCATCATGGACTTGGTTGCCTACGGCGGCGCGGGCGCGGGAATCGCGCTTTCGATCGTGGGGCTTATGAATGGCTGGCTTGCCCCAGCGTCTGCGCTCTTTCTCATTCTTGTGGCGGTGGAGTTTTTCCTGCCGCTCCGTTCGCTCGGTTCGGCTTTCCATGTCGCCATGAACGGCGCGAGCGCGGGCAGAAAGATCATCTCTCTTCTGAATGTTCCCGATCCCGTGTGGGGAGAGAACGAAGTAAGCGGTACAGAACTCAAATTAAACGGCGTGACTTTCTCCTACGACGGCAAGCGCGACGTGCTTAAAAATGTGGATATGACCTTCTCCGAACAGGGCATGACGGCAATCGTGGGAAGAAGCGGCTGCGGCAAAAGCACCGTCGTCAATATGCTCGTCGGCGCGTACCGCCCGAAAGCAGGCAACGTAACCGTCGGGGGTGAAGTTTTGGAGAACGTTACGCGCGAGTCCTACTATTCCCGCCTCGCGTCCGTTTCGTACAATACCTATATTTTCAACGACACCGTGCGCGCCAACTTTGAACTTGCAAAGAAAAACGCGACCGATGAGGAGATATGGAACGCGCTTGAAAAGGTCAACCTTGCCGATTTTATAAAAGAGAACGGCGGGCTGGATAAGGTCATCACAGAGGATGCCAACAACGTGTCGGGCGGGCAGAAACAGCGGCTGGCGCTTGCGGTCAACCTCGTAGCAGACAAAGACATCTACGTCTTTGACGAGGCAACGAGCAATATCGACATCGAAAGCGAGGCGATCATTATGGATAATATAAAGGCTATGAGCCGTGAAAAGTCGGTCATCGTCATTTCCCACCGCCTTGCAAACGTCGTCCCCGCGGACAATATCTACTATATGGAAGAAGGGGAAGTCAAAGAGCACGGCAGCCATGCGCAGCTGATGAGCGCACAGGGCGGCTATGCAAAACTCTTCAACACGCAGAAAGCGTTGGAAGAGGGGTATAAAGAAATCACCGGCGCAACCGCGGAGGTGAGCGTATGAAAAACATTTATCGCGCGATACTTTGTTGCGCTTGCGCTCTCCTCGGTCATGTACATCTTTGTACACTCCCGTCGTCGCTTACGCGCGCTCCTCGTCTGGCGCGTAACTGTTTTCCATACGGCGTATGTGTAAAGGAGCGTGGATTATGAAAGCAAAACTTCGCAGAAGCGGCGCAAAAATCATGGCGAGCCTAATTGTCTTACTCGGTTCTCTCTCGTATATTATGATCCTCGCCGTAATAAACGGTTCTGTTGGGTTTATCGCTGCGATGGGCGTGACGGTGTTCGGTGCAACGGGCGTTGCAAAGGCGCTCGGAATTATGGGCTTATGCGCCGAAGTCTCCCTCTCGTGGGGCTGGATCATCGGCATTGCCGTGGGGTGCGGCGTCATTCGCGGCGGACTTCGGTATTTGGAACAGTATTCCAACCACTATATCGCATTCAAACTGCTTGCGGTGCTGCGCGATAAGATTTTCGGTGCGCTCCGCGTGCTCTGTCCTGCAAAGCTGGAAAGCAAGCAGAAGGGCAGTATTATCGCCATGATCACTTCGGACATTGAAACGCTCGAAGTGTTCTACGCGCACACCATCAGCCCGATTTGCATTGCGGTGCTGGTGTCGCTGGCGGTGTTCCTGTTCGTGGGCTTCATCGCAAGCTGGTATCTTGCGTTAGTCGCGCTCGCAGGATTTATCGTTATCGGTATCATTGTGCCTCTTATTTCGTCGGGCAAGCTCAAAGCATCGGGCGTGAACTACCGCAGGGAGTTCGCCTCGTTCAACGCTTACTTCCTTGACAGCATCAAGGGCATTAAAGACGTTGTTCTGAACAATGCCGAAAAGGACAGGGAAGCGGAAGTCAACCGCCGTTCGGACATTCTTCTGAAAGAGACGAAGAAGATGAAAAACGGCATCACAAAATCTTCCGCCGCAACCGAACTCATGGTAACGCTGTTCATCGTAATCTCGCTGATTGTCGGCATTTTGCTCGTTCACTTTGAGATGCTCGATTTGGGCAGGATGCTCATCGGCGTAGTGACGATCTTCGGCAGTTTTGGCCCCGTACTCGCGGTGTCGGCGTTGCCCGGCAACCTCACGCAGACCTTTGCCAGCGGCGACAGGGTTCTGAACCTTTTGGAAGAAAAGCCTGCGGTCACACCTATAAAAAACGGAAAGACTTTCGATTACGAAAATCTGAACGTCAAAGACTTGTCCTTTGCGTATGAAAAGAACGCGCCCGTACTCAAAGACGTGTGCATGCACGCGGACAAGGGTGAAATCATCGGCATCGTGGGGAAAAGCGGCTGCGGCAAATCGACCTTCTTAAAACTCCTGCTCCGATTCTGGGAAAAGGACAAGGGCGAAATCAATTATAACGGCATTGACGTCGATAAAATCGCCTCGGATAATCTATTGGACAACGTAACGATGGTGTCGCAGACGACCTATCTCTTTGACGAGAGCATCGAGGATAACCTGCGCATTGCAAAGCCGGACGCCACGCAGGAAGAACTTGAAAACGCCTGCAAAATGGCATCGGTGCATGACTTTATCATGTCGCTTCCAGACGGCTACAAGACGCAGGTGGGGGCAATGGGCGACAATCTTTCGGCGGGCGAAAAACAGCGCATCGGGCTTGCCCGCGCGTTCTTAAAGGGCAGCCAGCTCATTTTGTTGGACGAACCGACGAGCAACGTCGATTCCATCAACGAGGGAATGATTTTGAAATCACTCGCTGAACAGAAGAGTAAAAAGAGCATTATCCTCGTATCGCACAGGGAATCCACTATGGCGATTGCGGACAGGATTTATAAAGTAGAAAATGGTGTTATGACGGAGGAGGCGCAATGAAACTTACGGAATATAAATGTCCGAATTGCGGTGCCGTCCTTCAAACGGAAGAAGCCGGGAAGACTGCTGCTTGCCCGTATTGTGGTGCAAAATTTGCCGTTGAGCGCGAGCAGGAACTGACCGCGGCACTTGTCGCCAATACGGAAACAATTGCCGATGAGTTAAAAGATGTCACCGCGGCATACGAAGCAAAGCTCAAAAAACGTGCGGAAAGAGATGCCGATGAGAGTAAGATGTTCCGTCGTTTCAAGATAAAGGACATTGTTTTTCTTGCCATCATCACGGCGTGCACGCTGGTGACGAGCGCCATCATGCCGCTTCTCATTCACGTTCCCGTGTTCGGAATCATACAGCTCGGACTGGGGCTACAATTTTCCATATTTCCCGTCATCGGGCTTATGAAGGTGCGAAAAGCAGGCTCTATGACCATTATGGGAATATTTATCGCTCTGTTTCTCGTGATGATGTTTCCGCCGATGGCGCTCATCGCCGTGTGTGCGGTGGTGGTGGAACTCATCGTCTTTGCAATCTTCCGCAGCTATAAAAACGACTGGGCGTGCGTTATGGCGGGCACGCTGTATATGCCGCTCACCGTGCCGCTTCTCTGGCTTTATTACAACGTGAACTACACTGTGACGGGTGCGGAAAATGAGGCGGTCACAATGTTTTTGGGCGCGACCGATCCGTGGGTAATTGTCGGTATGACGGCGGCTATCGTTGCACTCTGTTTTGTCGGCTCGGTCGTGGGCATGATCATATCGAGAGAGTTAAAGAAGGCGGGGGTGCTCAAAAAGTGACGTTTTTCAGGTTCAAAACAAAACTATATCCGCTCATCGCCATAACTGCGTCGCTCTTTGTCATTATTTTCGGCTTGGTCGCGGCAAGGAACGAAAATCTTTGTTGGTACCTTCTCGGCGTGCTTGCGTGGCTTTGCATCTTCGGGTGCTTCAAAGGCGTTCTCAAAATACTGCCGGCGTTCATCGTGTTCGGCGGCGCGTTTGCGGGCATTGCCTACGCTTCGGCGGGCGGCGATTTTCAGGCGGCGCTCTCCATGCTCAACCGCTTCGGCGCACTTTTTTTGGGGGTTGCGCTCTCCATGTCGATTGCAGCCGTGCGCATGACGCGCAGCCTTTCGCAAGTGCATACGCCGCGTGCAATCACTTTGGGTATGCTCATCTCTATGTCCTTTGTGCCCATGCTCAAAGGGGAGATAGGTCGCGTGCGCGAGGCAATGAAAACGCGCGGGGCAGGCAGCGTGTTAAACCTAAAAATCTTATATCGCGCCTTTTTGGTACCATTTGTTATGCGGCTGGTGAATATCTCGGATACGCTCGCGCTGTCGGTGGAAACGCGCGGCTTTACGCTGGGCGGTTCGCTGTACTCGGTTTATAAAAAGGAATACCCCGCAATTTCGGATGTTCTGTTTCTTCTCGGAATTGTTGCGGGCGCTGTTTTGGTGGTTGTTTTATGAGCGCGATTGAATTGAAAAACGTAAATTTTTCCTACGACGGAAAGACGAAGATACTCGAAAATATGGACTTTACCGCCGAATACGGGGAAGTGACTTTGCTTTCCGGGCATTCCGGCGAAGGGAAAAGCACGCTTATGTATATTGTCAGCGGCATTATTCCCAATGTAACTTTTGGCGAACTTTCCGGGGAAGTGAGGATAGCAGGAGAGGACATCAAGGGCAAAAAGCTCGGCTATATCTGCCGCAAAGTGGGCGTTGTCTTGCAGAATGCCGACGAGCAGATCATTCAGAAGATCGTAGAGGACGAAATCGCTTTCGGCTGCGAAAATCTTGCGTTCCCGCCCGATAAAATACAAAAGCAGATCGAAATCGTCTGCCGCCTTATGAAACTTGACACAAAGTGGACTTGCCGCACGCTGTCCAGCGGGCAGAAACAGCGGCTTATCACGGCAAGCACGCTGGCGATGGGGCAGAAGATCATCATTCTCGACGAACCGCTCGCAAATCTTGATAAAGACGGCGCGGCAATGCTCATGGGCACGCTGCGCTCGCTCGCGCAGGCGGGTTATTGCGTGGTCGTCATAGAACACAGGCTCGATATGGTTCTGCCGTTCGTCGATA
>ENA-OZAB01000954-OZAB01000954.1-human-gut-metagenome-genome-assembly--contig:-NODE-954-length-13709-cov-7.302768_pt1 | contig 13709 bp, 15 predicted proteins | sample MGYA00243297_ERZ653491 | MGnify/ENA primary metagenome ERZ653491 (study PRJEB26926, sample SAMN06165154) | human gut metagenome | biome: ENVO:00009003; feature: ENVO:2100002; material: ENVO:00002003... | reverse complement strand
CTTCGTCGGCAGCGTCAGATGTGTATAAGAGACAGGCATCAGCGAGGGCGAGATCGTGGACGCCATCCGCCGCACCCCCGGGGCCCGGTCCCTGGACGGGGTGAAGCGCCGGGTGCGGGCCGGTATGGGCCGGTGCCAGGGGGGCTTCTGCACCCCCCGGGTCATGGAGATCCTGTCCCGGGAGCTGGGGGTGCCCCAGACGGAGCTGACGAAAAACGGCGGAGCATCCCGGCTGCTGGCCGGGCGGACCAAGGAGGAAGCATGATGAAACACGTACAGCTTGCCATCATCGGCGGCGGGCCTGCGGGTCTGGCCGCCGCCGCGGCTGCCCGGAAGGCCGGCGTGGAGGACCTGCTGATCATCGAGCGGGACCGGGAGCTGGGCGGCATTCTGAACCAATGCATCCACGCGGGCTTCGGCCTGCACACCTTTTCCCGGGAGCTTACCGGGCCGGAGTACGCCCGGCGGTTTGCCGACCAGGTCCGGGAGCTGAACATCCCGTACCTGCTGAACACCATGGTGCTGGACCTGTCGCCGGACCGGGTGCTGACGCTGACGGGCCGGGAGACGGGCCTGGTGCAGCTCAGCGCCGACGCGGTGATCCTGGCCATGGGCTGCCGGGAGCGGCCCCGGGGGGCCCTGAACATCCCCGGCTGCCGCCCGGCGGGCATCTATTCCGCCGGTACCGCCCAGCGGCTGGTGAATATGGAGGGGCTGATGCCCGGCCGGGACGTGGTGATCCTGGGCAGCGGCGACATCGGCCTGATCATGGCCCGGCGGATGACGTTGGAGGGGGCAAAGGTCCATGCGGTGGCGGAGGTGATGCCCTATTCCGGCGGCCTGAAGCGGAACATCGTCCAGTGTCTGGAGGATTTCGGCATTCCCCTGTATCTGTCCACCACCGTGGTGGATATTCACGGCCGGGAGCGGCTGGAGGGCGTGACCCTGGCCCAGGTGGACGGGAACCGCCGCCCCATCCCCGGGACGGAGCGGGACATCCCCTGCGACACGCTGCTGCTGTCGGTGGGTCTGCTGCCGGAAAACGAGCTGAGCCAGCAGGCCGGGGTCCGGCTGGACGCCGTTACCGGCGGGCCGGAGGTAGGGGACGATCTGTCCACCTCCGTTCCCGGCGTGTTCGCCTGCGGCAACGTGCTGCACGTCCACGATCTGGTGGACTTCGTGTCCCAGGAGGCGGCCCGGGCCGGGAAAAACGCCGCCCGGTACCTGCTGGAGCACCGGCGGGAGGGCAAGACCGTCCGCCTGACGGGGCAGAACGGCGTGCGGTACACCGTGCCCCAGTATCTGGACCCGGCGGCCATGGAGGAGACCGTCACCGTCCGGTTCCGGGTGGGCAAACCCTATCGGGACGCCGATCTGGCGGTTTATCTGGACGGACGGCTGCTGCGCCGGGTGCATAAGCGCATTCTCAGCCCCGGCGAGATGGAGCAGCTGACCCTGCGGCGGGCGGACCTGCCCCGGGGTTTGAAGCAGATCACCATTCAGGTGGAGGAGGGAGCACAATGAGCATCCGCGAGCTGACGTGTATCGGCTGCCCCATGGGCTGCCAGCTGACGGCCGTTTTGGAGGACGGCCAGGTGACCCGGGTCACCGGCAACACCTGCCCCCGGGGGGACGCCTATGCCCGGAAGGAGTGCACCCATCCGGCCCGCACCGTCACCGGCACCGTCCGGGTGTCCGGCGGCGCGCTGCCGGTGGTGTCCGTCCGCACCGCCGGGGAGGTACCCAAGGAGAAGGTGCTGGACGTGGCCCGGGCGCTGTGCCGGGTGCACTTGACGGCCCCGGTGCAGGCCGGGGACGTGGTGATCCCCAATGTGCTGGGCACCGGCGTGGACGTGGTGGCCACCCGGTCCGTGTGACCCCGCAAATCACCGGTTGACAGGGAAGCGGGGGGCAGTATATAATAAATCGAATCATCATTCCCTGTTAATTCGATGTTTTTCTCTATGAAATCTAATATTTCATATCAGCAAGGAGGTCTTACATGGACATTTTCGAGAAATGCTATGCCCCGTCCCTGGCCAAGGAGCTGAAGGAGGCGGGGGTGTATCCCTATTTTCACGCGCTGCAATCCCGGCAGGACGTGGAGGTGCAGATGGAGGGCAAGCGCCGGATCATGCTGGGCTCCAACAACTATCTGGGCCTGACCATCGCCCCGGACGTGGTGGAGGCGGGCATTCACGCCCTGGAGCGCTACGGCACCGGGTGCAGCGGCTCCCGGTTCCTCAACGGCACCCTGGAGATGCACCTGGAGCTGGAGGCGGAGCTGGGAAAGTTCCTGCGCAAGCCCGGCATCGTCACCTTCGGCACGGGGTATCAGTCCAACGTGGGCATCATCAGCGCCCTGGTGGACCGGCATGACTACGTCATCTGCGACCGGGAGAACCACGCCTCCATCTATGCCGGGTGCCAGATGAGCTACGGCAAGATGCTGCGCTATCGCCACAGCGACATGGAGGAGCTGGAGAAGTGCCTGCAGCGGGTGCCGGAGAAGAACGGCGCCCTGATCGTCACCGACGGCGTGTTCTCCATGGGCGGCGACATCGCCAGACTGCCGGAGATTTGCGCCCTGGCCAAAAAGTACGGGGCCCGGGTCATGGTGGACGACGCCCACGGCCTGGGCGTTCTGGGCGAGGGCGGCCGGGGTACGGCCAGCTACTTCGGCCTGGAGGACCAGGTGGACATCTATATGGGCACGTTTTCCAAGTCCCTGGCGTCCCTGGGCGGATACATGGCGGCCTCGGAGGAGGTGGCGGACTTTGTGCGCCACGCGTCCCGGCCCTTCATCTTCTCGGCGTCCATTCCCCCGGCCAACTGCGCCACGGCCCTGGCGGCCCTGCGGCACCTGGAGCAGCATCCCGAGCTGCCGGAGCGGCTGCGGGAGCTGAGTCTCTATGCCCGCAAGGGCATGACGGACCGGGGCATGAAGATCCGGGAGTCCGCCCTGACGGCCCCCACGCCCATCATCCCCATCTATACCTACGAGACCTACCACACCCTGGAGGTGGCCCGGGAGATCTATGACCGGGGCGTGTATGTGAACCCCACCCTGCCCCCGGCCACGCCGGAGGGGGAGGCCCTGCTGCGGACCAGCTATATGGCCACCCATACCGAGGCCCTGCTGGATGAGGCCATGGACATCATGGCGGACGTGCTGGTGAAGGATCATGAGTGAGATCGCCGTCATCACCGGAGGGACCTCCGGCATCGGCAGGGCCACGGCCCTGTATCTGCGGGATGCGGGCTATACCGTGTATGAGCTGAGCCGCCGGGAACAAGGGGTGGAGGGCCTGCACCACATCCGCTGCGACATCACCGACGAGGACCAGGTCCGCTCCGCCGTGGCGGAGATCATGGACCGGGCCGGGCGCATCGACGTGCTGGTGAATAATGCGGGCTTCGGTATCTCCGGGGCGGTGGAGTTCACCGACACGGCGGAGGCCCAGCGCCTGCTGGACGTGAACTTCTTCGGCATGGTGCGGATGAACAAGGCCGTTATCCCCCATATGCGCCAGGCGGGCCGGGGCCGCATCGTGAACCTCAGCTCCGTGGCGGCGCCCTGCCCCATTCCCTTCCAGGCGTACTACTCCGCCGGAAAGGCGGCGGTGAACGCCTATACCATGGCCCTGGCCAACGAGCTGCGGCCCTTCGGCATCACGGTGTGCGCCGTGCAGCCCGGGGACATCCACACGGGCTTCACCGCCGCCCGGGTGAAAACCATGGAGGGCGACGACGTGTACGGCGGCCGCATCGGCCGGTCCGTCCAGCGGATGGAGCACGACGAGCAGACCGGCATGGACCCCGCCAAGGCCGGGGCGTTCATCGCCCGGGTGGCCATGAAGCGGCGGCCCAAGCCCATCTATACCATCCGGCTGGACTATCAGTTCTTCGTGTTCCTGACCCGGATCCTGCCGGGGCGGCTGCTGAACTGGCTCATCGGACTGCTGTATGCAAAATAATAAGCAATGGGGCCAGGCGTAAGCCTGGCCCCGTCATTTATTATAGAACCTTTCTTAGGAGAGCTTGATTTTTTCTTTCATATCATGTTGCCTCCCTTTTCACACACTCGGCGTAAGTCAGCGGGAACGACGCCGTCAAGACGGCGCTTTTCCGCACCGTCCAGCCGTTTTCCCGCAGAAATGCCAGATATTCGCGGCTTGTCCACTTGCTGTGCAGCGGAAAGCCCGCCAGCTTCATGAAAAACGCTTTGACCCTTCCGAAAAAAGCGTTATCCGCATGGGTAAAGGTGGGCGCAACCAACACGCCGTCGTCCTTCAGCACCCGGCGAATTTCGGAGAGAGCCTTCTCCGGCTCCGGCACGATGTGCAGGGCGTTGGCCACGATGATCACGTCAAAGCTGCCGTCGGCGTAGGGGAGGCGGAACATATCCTGCACGGAGAAATGCAGCTTGGCGGATCGGTTGTCCCGCTTCGCCTCCGCGATCATCTCCGGCGATGCGTCCGTGGCCTCGATATAGGCGGCGCTGTTTACGATGTTTTTGGCGATCAGTCCCGTGCCGGCGGCCAGCTCCAGCACGGTTCTGTGCCGCACCACAGGCCGCAGAAGCTCATATAGCCGCTCGTAAGCTGCGGCGTCCTTGCGCATGAAGCGGTCGTACCGCCCGGCGTTTTTGTCCCAGAAATTCTGACTTTTTCTCATGGTTTTGACCTCACAGCGAGATGTTAAATTTCTCTAACTCCCAGGGATAAAAGAGCGGTTAGTGTTGACTAACCAGCATCCCTTAAAAAAGCCGCATGACTGCGGCTTTTCCGCTTATGCAAATGGTTCCCGAAATTTTGACCACTTGAATTATTTCGGTCATATAGTAGCAAAGATTCTTTCCCCTGTCAAGATTGTGCCGGAGCTTTTCTGTAAATTCGGAGCTGCTGTCGATCATATGATTGGCTCTTCAGCGTATCTGAGGAAAAATAAGAAAATGCAGAATTTCTTCCTGAAATTTGCGAACTGTTTTGTAGTTGACTTCGCTATATTACATGTGATATATTATAAAGAGATTGGGTGGATTGCTTTCAGTTGGCCAACATAGAGCCAATATCAAGACCATTCATTTGAAAAATCAGAAACAGAACCGAGATCAGAAAGGAAGGTAAATGAGGATGAAAATGCGTTTATTTCCCCTGCTTGCGGCCCTGCTGTGTATGGTGATGCTGATGGGCTGTACGACCCATGCGGAGCCGGAATCCAACAAGCTGACGGAGGCGGAGCTTCAGGAGCTCCAGGAGCTGTTCGCCCCGGGAAGCTGGTATGCCCAGGCCTGCACCAGTTACTATGAAGCGGCGGAGGCCGTGAATCTGCGCCGTCTGTTCTACGATGGCATCGGCTACGCGGGACTGATCTATGGACAGTGCTATGTGACCGATCGGGAGCGGGACTGGGTGCTGGAGCAGGAACCTGCGGCAGAGAATTATGGCATTTTCCGGGCGCCCCGGGCGGCCATGGATGACGTTCTCCGGCAGTATTTTGACATTTCCCTGGACGATACCCGGAAAATGGGGCTGGATAACCTGCTCTATTGGGAAGAGGCCGACGCCTGGTACGCCACCCACACGGATACGGGCCTGAATACGGTGACGCTGACCGGCGGTGAGCGCACGGACGATGGTCTGCTGAAGCTGTCCTATTCCGGCGGCTGTATCACCCTGCGCCCCACGCCGGACGGACAGAGCCCGCAGCCCTATTTCATCGTTTCCAACCAGCCGGAGAGTTGATGCCGATATAGGAAAAGGGAGAGCGATCACGCTCTCCCTTTTATCTGTCGAAAAACCCGGCTGCGCAGCAAGCGGCAGCCGGGTTTCTCGACAGGCTGAGCAAGCCGCCGGTTTCCCGGCGGCTTGCTTGTTCTGATGTTGTCTTGTCAGGAAAGCGTCATTGGCGTCGAAGCCGAGGCTGATATTGACACAGTCCCCTTAGGAGGACATTTAATCGCTTACATCAGATGCACATGCTGATCCTGCAGAAGGGCTTTTTTCTCCTCCAGGCAGCGCATGGTCTTTTCCTGGTCACTGCGGCCCAGACCAATAACCAGAGCGTTGAGAATCGTGATGGGGGACACATAGGAAAAGGTGGAGGTCGTGTTTTTGGCGATGAGCACAGCCTTGGCGCCATGGGCGATAGGGGCCGACTGAAGGTCCGTCAGGGCCACGGAAGCTGCACCCCGTTTGAGAAAATAGGCCGTCACATCACAGGTGGCCTGAGTATATGTCTGAAATGAAATGGAGAAAATCAGGTCGCCCCGGCGAACCCCGGCAACCTGGTCAAAAATATCCCCGGTTCCCAGTGACAGAAGATGGACGTTGGTAAAGCCGATGTCCTGGAGCATGAAATAGAAATAATACGACAGCGCATAGCAGGAACGCAAACCAAGAATATAGATGTTCCTGGCTTTCCGCAGCTGGTTCAGCGCAATGGTAAAATTTTGCTCCAGATGATCTGTGAAGGTGGCCTGCAGATTGCTGATGTTCATGTCCAGCACCTGCTGCAGGAGCTGCGCGCCCTCGCCCAGAGACTGGGAAGTAATGGAATCCTGAATATCCCGCAGCGGAAAAATTTCATCCTTGGCTACCCGCCGCAGTTCTTCATGAAGCTGCTGGAATCCCTTATAGTCCATCACTTTGCAGAAATTGGTGATGCTTCCGGTGCTGACACCGATTTCTTTGCTGATTTCGGAGATGGACTGATAGGTCATCTCGATATAGTTCTGGCAGATATAGTCGGCGATTTTCTTATGCGTGGGAGAAAAGGTGCTGTATTTGGCCTGAATTTTTGAGAAAATGGTGTTTTGCATATGCCGATCCCCTTACAAGGCTTTTTTCTTGTTTTGGATTTTATCATGGCGGCGGGCTTTTGTCAAAGCCTGCGTGGGCGCGGCGGCCTCTGTCTGTCCCGATAAAACAGTCGTTTTGTATAATTTTGCCCGTAAGAATTTTACAGAAATAGCAGTTGACTTTTCCAACTTCTTTTGCGATAATTTCACAAGAGGCAAAAATATTGAAATAAATTTTAGTTTAACAAATGACATAAACTTTGAATTTATTTTATTTTTGCCTGTTGTGTGGAGAAAAAGCTGCTGCGGCTGACTTCCTTACAGGTGGGCCCCCTGCAAGGAAGTGCATGCAGAGCAGAAGCTGACCCGGCCGGAAAGCCGCCACACGGTTCCTGTTGACATCAAATATGCGAGAGAAAAACATGGAGGAGTTATATGACTACTGCTAAGAAAAAGGTCTCGTCCGCAAAAAAAGTCATCATAGGCATGATCCTGGGCGCGATCGTGGGCGTGATCCTGAATCGCTTTGCCGAGGTCCCATTTGTAGACAAGTACATTGTTGATATCCTGTTTGCCATTGGCGGCGGAATTTTCACAAATCTGATCAAGATGATGGTGGTGCCGCTGGTATTCTTTTCACTGATCACCGGAACCTCCGAAACCGGAGATATCACAAAGCTGGGCCGAATCGGTGTGAAAACCATGGCCATCTATCTGGCCAGCACCGCTGTGGCCCTGATCATTGCCCTGACCACGGGTCTGCTGCTGCGTCCGGGCGTGGATCTGGACCTGTCTCAGTTTTCCGAGATGATCGCCAACTACACGCCCAAGGAATCCGTTCCGCTGTCCGAAACCCTACTGGGGATCATCTCCACCAATCCGTTCGAGTCTCTGGCAAAGGGCAATATGCTCCAGGTGCTGTTCGTGGCCATTCTTGTGGGCGTCACCATTACGCTGCTTGGCGATAAGGCCCGGCACGTCAGACAGGTTTTCGCTGAACTCAATGACATCACGGTCCGCATGGTGGGCATCGTGATGAAGTATGCTCCCTGCGGTGTGTTCTTCATCACTGCCAAGACCTTTACCACGCTGGGTTTCTCTGCCTTCAAGCCTCTGGGTATGTATATCCTCACCACCATTGTGGCCCTGATCATTCATGTGGTGCTTTGCTATGGCAGCCTGCTGGTGTTCGCTGCCCGCTGCAACCCCCTGCACTTCATCCGCAACTTCTCCCGCGCCATTACCATGGCGTTTTCCACGGCCAGCAGCAACGCTACGCTGCCGGTAGCGCTGGAGGACATCAAGCGCTGCGGCGTTGATCCCCGGGTCAGCTCCTTCACGCTGCCTCTGGGCGCCACCGTCAATATGGACGGCTCTGCCATCACGCAGGCCGTGGCCACCGTATTCATCGCCCAGGCCTTCGGTATGGAGCTTACCCTCGGCACTCTGGCTACCATCGTGCTCATTGCCACGCTGTCCACTGTGGGCAATGTGGGCGTGCCCAGCGCGTCTATGGTAACGCTGGCCATGGTGTTCACCCAGGTCGGCCTGCCCGCAGAGGCCATTGGCATCATCATCGGTGTGGACTATATCCTCAGCATGATCCGCACCACCCTGAATGTCTCCGGCGATGCAATCTGCACCATGGTGGTGGCCAAGTCCGAGGGAATGTTTGACAAGGCCGTGTTTGACAGCGGCATTGCCCCCCAGGAGACGGCCATTGCCCAGGCATCCGACGCCGAATAAACAGAGCATACAGCTGACAAGCGGCTTTTCACCCCTGTGCAGGCAGGGGTGAAAAGTCTACATTTGAAGGGAATGGTAATTTCATGAAAAAAAGACTTGCAGACCGCATTCACCGGATGACGCCGTCGGCTACCGTGGAGCTGGCGGGGAAGATCGCCCAGCTGAGAAGCCAGGGCGTGGACATTCTCTCCTTCAGTGTGGGAGAGCCGGACTTTGAAACCCCTGACAATATATGCCAGGCAGCCAAGCAGGCCATTGACGACGGTTTCACCAAGTATACTGCCGCCGCCGGACTGGAACCCGTTCGCAGAGAGATCTGCAAAAAGCTGGAAAAGGACAACGGCCTTGCATACACACCCGATCAGATCATCATCTGCACCGGAGCCAAGCAGGCCCTGTATAACGCGTTTATGGCCATCTGCAACCCCGGTGACGAAGTGATTCTTCCGACGCCCTGCTGGGTCAGTTATATGGAGATCATCAAAATGGCCGGAGGTGTGCCGGTGCCGGTGCCCTGCAGCGAGGATAACGATTTCCAACCCCGGATCGAGGATCTTCGGGCCGCCGTCACGGATCGGACGGCGGCGATCCTGTTCTGCTCCCCCAATAACCCCACCGGCGCCGTGTACAGCCGGGAGCTGTTGACGGAAATCGGGCATCTGGCGGCGGAACACGGGCTGTTTGTGGTCAGCGATGAGATATACGAGGCGCTGGTATATGATGAAGCCAGGCACTATTCCGTGGCGGCCCTCTGCCCCGGGATCAAGGACAGCTGCATTGTCATCAACGGCGTGTCCAAGACCTACGCCATGACCGGATGGCGGGTGGGATATGCCGCGGGCCCCCGGGATATCATCAAGGCCATGTGCAGCCTGCAGGGACATATGACCTCCAACACGGCGGCGATCAATCAGATGGCCTGCATGGAGGCCATGCAGGGTCCCCAGGACGCCGTTGTCCGGATGCATGACGAGTACGCGCGCCGCCGCCGCTATATGATGGATCGCCTCAATGCCATGTCCGGCGTCCGCTGCCCGGACGCAAAGGGCGCGTTCTATGTGTTCCCCAATGTGGGGGCTCTGTATGGGAAAAGCGACGGAAAGCGCTCCATCCGCAATTCCTCCGACCTGGCAGCCTACCTGCTGGAGGAAGCCCATGTGGCAGTGGTTCCCGGTGTGGCCTTTCAGGCGCCGGAGTATCTGCGGCTGACCTACGCCAGCTCCATGGAAAACATCATAGAAGGCATGGACCGCATGGAGGCGGCCCTGCAGAAGCTGAAATAAGACGAAGGGAGTGTCGGATTTGAATACCACCATTATGCCCCAGGAGAGACTGGGCGCACTGCGCAGACTGCTGCGGGAAAAGCCCTATATCCGGGTCATGGAGGCCCATAACGGCCTCACGGCCCGCATTGTGGAAACGGTCAGCGCCGAGTCGGAGGGACAGACCAGGAGCTTTGACGCCATGTGGGTCTCCAGCCTGTGTGATTCCACAGCCAAAGGAAAGCCGGACATTGAACTGGTGGACTTCTCTTCCCGGGTGGAGACCATCCAGCAGATCATGGAGGTGTCCACCAAGCCCATTATTCTGGACGGCGATACCGGCGGATTGGTGGAGCATCTGGTGTTCCACGTCCGCACGCTGGAGCGCCTGGGCGTGTCCGCCATCATCATCGAGGACAAGGTGGGGCTGAAAAAAAATTCCCTCTTCGGCACCGATGTGGTCCAGCAGCAGGACACCATCGAGGGGTTCTGCCGGAAGATTTCCGCAGTAAAGCAGGCGCAGATAACGGAGGACTTCATGTGCGTTGCCCGGATCGAGAGTCTGATCCTCAAGCAGGGAATGGACGACGCCCTGGCCCGGGCCAACGCCTATGTGGCGGCCGGAGCCGACGGCATCATGATCCATAGCAAGGAGAAGGAGCCTGACGAGGTCATGGCTTTCATGGCGGCGTTCAAGCGGGAGCATCCGGATGTGCCGGTGGTGCTGGTTCCCACCAGCTACAACGATGTGCCGGAACAGACGCTCTGCGACGCCGGAGCCAGCGTGATCATCCACGCCAATCATTTCATTCGCAGCGCCTATCCCGCCATGGTGAAAACCGCCCGTTCCATTCTGGAGCACGGCTGTTCCGCCCAGGCGAGCCGGGACTTCTGTATGTCCATCAAGGAGATTCTCACCTTGATCCCGGACAGTCTGCTATAAGGGGGCTTTCCATGCTTGCGGGGATGGAGCTTCTGTCCGTAATCGCACGCCTGAGCCTGGCTGCCCTGTTCGGCGGACTTCTGGGCCTGGAGCGGGAGCGCAAGAATCGCCCGGCAGGCCTGCGGACTTATCTGATTGTGTGCGTGGGCGCCGCGCTGACGGTGCTGCTCAGCGAATATGAGCAATGGATGCTGTCCACCCACTGGGCAGCCGCCGCCGGCAGCGCGGTGCAGATCGATATTTCCCGGCTGGGCGCGCAGGTCATTAACGGGATCGGCTTCCTGGGCGCGGGAACGATCCTGGTCAGCAGCAGGAAAAAGGTCCGGGGACTGACCACTGCGGCGGGGCTATGGGCATCGGCCTGTATGGGCCTTGCAGTGGGCGCCGGATTCTATACCTGTGTATGGGCGGGTTTTGTGCTGATCTATCTGGCCATGTATCTGCTTCCCCGGCTGGAAGAGCGCATTCTCTCCAGAGCCCGCAACATGAATGTGTATGTGGCCTACCGATCGCCGGAGAATATCAGCATCATCACGGACAGCCTGCGGGAGCAGCAGGTGCAGATCTATGACGTGGAGACTTGCCCGGCTGAGGGTGCACGTTGCGGCGCCGTTTTGCTACTGCATCTGCCTGTGGGGGTCAGCCATATTTCCTTGCTGGGTGATCTGTCCGAGCTTGCCTGCGTACAGGCGATCAACGAAATGTAGGGGGTGGTATCCGTGCTGGCATTTCTGGACCCCATTCGCGATCTGACCGATTGGGCTGTGGTGCTGCGGATGCTGCTGTCTGCCGCCGCCGGCGGGGCCATCGGTCTTGAGAGAGAGTTTCGCCGCCGGCCTGCCGGATTCCGGACGCATATTCTGATTTGTCTGGGCGCGTGCATCACCACAATGACCAGCCAGTATCTGCTGCTGAGAATGCACTATTACACGGACATTACCCGGCTGGGGGCACAGGTGATTGCCGGTATCGGCTTTGTAGGGGCCGGGGCCATCATGGTCACCCGCCGCCGCCAGGTGAAGGGACTTACAACGGCTGCCGGATTATGGGTATCTGCCATCATCGGCCTGTCCTTCGGCGCGGGGTTTTATGAGGGTGGTGCTTACGCTGCAATGCTGCTTCTGCTGGCGGAGCTGCTGCTGACCCGCTTTGAATACCGGAGCCTGCGATATATCTCCCGGCAGTCTATATGCATAGAATACGAGGCGCGATGCCAGCTGGACGACTTTTTGTCTATGCTGGAGCGGAACCGCATAAGGCTGTCCCATCTGGAAATCAACCGATCCGGCAGCAGCTATTGTGCCATTGCGGCAATTCGGCTGCCCAAAGGGGCGGATGCGGAGACGCTGGCGGCAAAAGCTGCAGACATCCATGGCATTCTCCGGGTATATCTGCTGTAGGAGAAATATGGAATCCATCAACGGAATCAAAAAAGGGGAGAGGCTGCAGCCTCTCCCCTTTCCTCAAGCCTCGAAATCTCACAAAATATTTATCCAAACAGAGTAATTCTGCCCAGATGGTGCATACAGACCGAGAGAAATGTGATATAGTGCAATGTGGTTAGCGCACTCTAACCGATTTTGCCCAACGGAGGTTTTCCATATGAGTTCTTACAGGACTTTACACCCGGCGGACAGACGCTTCAGCTTGGCGGTCTGCAAGCGGAGCACCCCGCGCAGCTTGCGCTGTACAGCGGTACGATCCTGCTGCTCACCACCTGCTGCGGCATTCTGGTGTTCCGCCGCAAAGATTTGAAATAACCTGTTTTGCGGAGATTTTAGGGATGATTCTGACAGTTTTTCTTGCGCTTTCCGTTCTTTTTCTGCTGCTTTATCTGCTGATACTCCGACATTCTATCCGCGAGGCGGCAGGGGAGCTGGATGAAAAGCTGAAAACGGACACCAACACGCTGATCTCCATTTCCACCGGCGACCGGGCGATCCGCGCCCTCGCCGCGCAGATCAACAACCAGCCGCAGGCGCTCCTTACGGAGCGCCTGCGGCTGCAAGTCGGGAGCGATAAGCTGACGACCGCCGCTACGAACATCTCTCACGACCTGCGCACACCGCTCACCGCCATCTGCGGCTATCTCGATTTGCTGGAGCAAGAACCGCAGTCCGAGAAGGCGCAGCGCTATCTTGCTGTGATTCGGGAGCGGACGGACGCCATGCGGAGCCTGACGGAGGAGCTGTTCCGCTATTCCGTCCTCACGGCCACGGCCGATACGCTGCAATCGGAATCTGTCTGCCTGAACGACATTTTGGAGCAAAGCCTTGCGGGGTTTTACGGCGCACTGACCGTGCGCGGCATCGTCCCGGATATACAGCTGACGAGTGAAAAGGTTGTCCGGCGGCCGGATGCCGGTGCGCTCCGGCGCGTTTTCGACAACATCCTGAGCAACGCCGCCAAATACGCGGACGGCGGTCTCGCGGTCAGCCTGCTGCCGGATGGCTCCGTTGAGTTCTCCAACACCGCGCATTTGCTCAGTCGTGTGCAGGTCGAGCGTCTGTTTGACCGCTTCTACACGGTCGAAGCGGCGCGGAGATCCACCGGGCTGGGATTGTCCATCGCAAGGCTGCTGACTGAAAAGATGGGCGGAAGAATCACTGCCGATTGCAGAAACGATACGCTGACGATCCGCGTCATTTTTCCAAAATTACAGGCAGCAATCAAGTAAAACAGGAGAATCAGGAGTATGAAATCAAAAATCTTGGCCGCCGTCCTTGCAGCAATGCTCCTTCTTGCCCTGACCGCCTGCGGTGAAAAGCTGCGGACAAAGCGCTTTCGGAGCAAGGAGCAATACGCTTCGATGCATCGCGTTTCTTCCTTTCAGGGGAAGCGGGGCTCACTCCGCCCCTTCGCGCGCCATGGACGATGCAATGGCACGCAGCAGGCACTTTTTTATACCAAAACCTGTTAAAAAGCTTGAAAAGCTTTTTATAGCACCGAAGGTGCG
>ENA-OZAB01000950-OZAB01000950.1-human-gut-metagenome-genome-assembly--contig:-NODE-950-length-13764-cov-9.206726_pt1 | contig 13764 bp, 15 predicted proteins | sample MGYA00243297_ERZ653491 | MGnify/ENA primary metagenome ERZ653491 (study PRJEB26926, sample SAMN06165154) | human gut metagenome | biome: ENVO:00009003; feature: ENVO:2100002; material: ENVO:00002003... | reverse complement strand
CTATCCTCTTCGTCGGCAGCGTCAGATGTGTATAAGAGACAGAAAGTATGAATTTGTGAGGTGGGCGCATGGCCGGAGGAAAGCACATTCTGGGCAAGCCGAAAAGTCACCGGATCTTTGGCACGGCCCGGGTGGGAGAGCGGGGACAGATCGTGATCCCCAAGGAGGCCCGGCAGTTTTACGGCATACGGCCCGGGGACACGGTGCTGGTGCTGGGCAGCGGCGAAAGCGGCCTGGTGCTGTCCAAGCCCGAGGTGCTGGACCGGGTGGCCCGGCAGATTTTAGAAGATATGGGAAGGAATGAGGAGAAATGACGGATACCAATTCCATTTATAACCAGCTGGGCGTCAGCGATCAGGTGCTGCGCTTCGGCCAGGAGGTGCTGGAGGGGCTGACAGACCAGTTCCGGCACATTGACCAGGTGGCGGAGTTCAACCAGGCCAAGGTCATCGCCGCCATGCAGAAAAACCGGGTGAACGCCACCCACTTCAACCTCTCCACAGGCTACGGCTATGACGACGAGGGCCGGGACAACCTGGAGCGGGTATATGCCGACTGCTTCGGCGCCGAGGCGGCCCTGGTGCGGCCCCAGATCACCTGCGGCACCCATGCCCTGGCCCTGGCCCTGGGGGCCAACCTGCTGCCCGGGGACGAGCTGCTCAGCCCGGTGGGCGGACCCTATGACACTCTGGAGGAGGTCATCGGCATCCGGCCCTCCCCCTGCTCCCTGAAGGAGTACGGCGTTTCGTACCGGCAGGTGGACCTGCTGCCGGACGGCGGGTTCGACTATGACGGCATCCGGGCCGCCATCAACGAAAAGACCAGGCTCATCACCATCCAGCGCTCCAAGGGCTATGCCACCCGGCCCTCCTATTCCGTGGAGGAGATCGGAAAGCTCATTGCCTTCTGCAAGGAGTGCAAGCCCGACGTGCTGTGCATGGTGGACAACTGCTACGGCGAGTTTGTGGAGACGCAGGAGCCCACCAACGTGGGGGCCGACATGGTGGTGGGCAGTCTTATCAAGAACCTGGGCGGCGGTCTGGCTCCCACCGGCGGCTATATCTGCGGCAGAAAGTCCTGCATCGAGCGGTGCGCCTACCGGCTCAGTGCTCCGGGCCTGGGCCGGGAGGTAGGGGCCAATCTGGGGCTTCTGACCAGCTTTTACCAGGGGCTGTTCCTGGCCCCCACGGTGGTGTCCTCGGCGGTGCGGGGAGCGGTGTTTGCCGCCGCCTGCTATGAAAAGCTGGGCTTCCGGGTGGTGCCCGGCAGCGGCGAGACCCGCCGGGACATCATCCAGGCGGTGGAGCTGGGCAGCCGGGAGGCCATGGTGGCCTTCTGCAAGGGCATCCAGTCCGCCGCACCGGTGGACAGCTATGTGACCCCGGAGCCCTGGGCCATGCCCGGGTATGAGTCGGAGGTCATTATGGCCGCCGGGGCCTTTGTGCAGGGGGCGTCCATTGAGCTGTCCGCCGACGGGCCCATCCGCCCGCCCTACGCGGTGTATTTCCAGGGGGGACTCACCTGGTTCCACGCCAAGCTGGGCATTCTCATGAGCATCCAGAAGCTGCTGGATGCAGGAATCATCGAAATGTAATTGTAAAATTGTAAAAGGAGAAAAAAACACATGTGGTTCTGGCTTTCCCTGATCGCTCTGCTGTGCTGGAGCGGATCGGATCTGTTTTCCAAAATCGGCTGCCAGTCGGAAACCGACAAATACAGCCACCTGAAGATGGTCACGGCGGTGGGCGTGGTCATGGGGCTGCACGCGGCGTATGAAATCTTCATCGGCGGCACCCAGGTGACCTGGCACGTTATCTGGACCTATCTGCCGGTGTCGCTGCTGTACATCTCGTCCATGGCCATGGGGTACATCGGCCTGCGGTATATCGAGCTGTCCATCTCGTCCCCCATCTGCAACTCCTCCGGCGCGCTGGTGGCGGTGCTGTGCCTGCTTACCGGCGGTATAGGCGAGCTGGTACCCGCCCAGCTGGTGGCCACGGCCCTGGTGTGCGTGGGTGTGATCGGCCTGGGTGTGGTGGAGGCCCACGAGGACGAGGACCTGCGCCGGAGGCGGCAGGAGGCGGCCAACCGCCGCTATGCCAAGTCCGCCTTGGCTCTGCTGCTGCCCATTGCGTACTGCGTGCTGGACGCGGCGGGGACCTTTGCCGACTCCCGGGTGCTGGACAAGCTGTCCGGCGAGGCGATGGCGCAGGGGCTGTTCGCTACGGCGGATGAGTGCTCCGACTACGCCGCCAGCGCTGCCAACTGCGCCTATGAGCTGACGTTTCTGCTGGCGGGCATCGTGTGCTTTATCTATGTGGTGCTCATCCGCCGGCAGAAGCTCATCGCCCGGCAAGAGGCCCCCAAGTATGCCGGCGCGGCCTTCGAGACGGCGGGGCAGTTCGCCTATATCTTCGCCCTGTCCGACACGGCCCATGTGGCCATCTCCGCCCCCATCATCTCCGCCTACTGCGTGGCGTCGGTGGTGTGGAGCCGGATCTTCCTGAAGGAAAAGCTGTCCCTGAAGCATTACCTCATGATCGCCCTGGTGGTGGCGGGTATTGTCATCCTGGGCGTGTACGACGGATAACACAGAAAAAGGCGTGACCGCGCAGGTCACGCCTTTTTGCTTATTCCGGTTACATACCAGTCATCACGGTCATGACCTTGAACTCCTCGGAATTCAGGGTCTTTTTCATGGCCAGGCCCTCGTCGATATCCAGGTCGATGATCTGATCGTCCTTGGTGCAGATGACCCGGTTGGTCTTACCCTCGGCCAGGATCCGGACGGCCTCATAGCCCATGCGGGTGGCCATGACCCGGTCCTTGGCGGTGGGGCTGCCGCCCCGCTGGATATGGCCCAGGATGGTGACCCGGGGATCCAGGGCCAGCTCCTCCTGGATCTGGCGGCCCACCTCCACGGCGCTGGCCGCGCCCTCGGCTACCACGATCATGAAGTTGGTCTTGCCGTTCAGGCGGGCGTGGCGGATCTTTTCGGCCACCTGGGAACGGAAGTCGTAGGGGTGCTCCGGCACCAGCACCGCCGTGGCCCCCACGGCCACGCCCACATACAGGGCCAGATACCCGGCGTGACGGCCCATGACCTCCACCACGGCGCAGCGCTCATGGGACTGCATGGTGTCCCGCAGCTTGTCGATGCACTCCACCGCCGTGTTGGCGGCGGTGTCGAAGCCGATGGTGTATTCGGTGCAGACAATGTCGTTGTCGATGGTGCCGGGGATGCCCACCACGGACACGCCGCACTTGCTGAGCTCCTGTGCGCCCCGGAAGGTGCCGTCGCCGCCGATGGCCACGATGCCGTCCAGCCCCAGCAGCTTGCACACGCCGGCGGCCTTGGCCTGGCCCTCCGCCGTGCGGAACTCCTCGCTGCGGGCGGTATAGAGAATGGTGCCGCCGCGGTTGATGATGCGGCTGACGCTGCCGGAATCCATGCGGTAAAAGTCCCCGTTGATAAGGCCGGACCAGCCCCGGCGGATGCCGATGCACTCGATGCCCCGGTCCAGAGCCGACCGCACCACGGACCGCACCGCCGCGTTCATGCCCGGCGCGTCGCCGCCGCTGGTCAGCACGCCGATTCGTTTCACTGCGCTTTCTGCCATAAATGATTCCTCCCAATAGAATGTCAGAACGTTCCGAATATACCGTACATCATTTGATTCTGACATTGTAGCACGATTTTCCTCCGGATGCAACAGGAAGTTTTCCCGGCGTGCTTGACAGGATTTTAGGGGGAGCATATAATTAAACTGGTGTTTTGTGCCATAAAATGGTGCAGAATGTGAAGGAGAGAGGGCACGAATTATCCGTTGGTCATTAAGGTCCTGGGCTATACCCTGTGGGTGGAGGCCGGGTGCATGGTGCTGCCGCTGCTGGTGGCGGTGTATTATCGGGAGTCCTGCTGGGAAAGCTTTCTGTATGCGGCGGGACTGTGCGCCGCGGCGGGCATCGCCTGCTCCCGTGTCCCGGCACGGAAGCGGGAAATGCAGGGACGGGACGGCTATATCTCGGCGGCTCTGGTGTGGGTGGTGCTGTGCGTGTTCGGGGCAGCGCCGTATAAATTCAGCGGCGCCATTCCCCGGTATCTGGACGCCCTGTTTGAGGCGGCGTCGGGGCTGACCACCACGGGGGCCACCCTGCTGACCAATGTGGAGGCCCTGCCCCGGGGTATTCTGTTCTGGCGCAGCCTGACCCAGTAGATGGGCGGCATGGGGGTGCTGGTGCTGTTTCTGGCCCTGCTGCCCCGGGCCTCCGGAGCGGGAGCGGTGTATCTGATGCGGGCGGAGCTGCCGGGCCCCATCAAGGACAAGCTGGTGCCCCGGGTCAGCGACACGGCCAAGCTGCTGTACAGCATGTACATCGGGCTGACGGTGCTGGAGACGGCGCTGATCTGCACCAACCTGGTGATCCAGGGAAAGCTGCTGTTCCAGGACGCCCTGGTGGACGCCGCCTTTGAGACCGTGTCGTTTATGACCACCGCCGGGTACGCCACTACGGACTACACCGCCTGGCCGGTGTTCAGCCAGATGATCCTGTGGATGCTGCTGGGCCGCCTGGAGCTGATGCCCATCCTGGTGATGCTGTCGCCGGGGACCTGGAAGGAACGATAAGATAAGGGGGAAACGCCCATGAAAATCGGCTGCATCGTTATGGCGGCGGGAAACGCCCGCCGCTTCGGCAGCAATAAGCTGGACGCTCGGGTGGAGGGAAAGACCCTGCTGCGCCGGGCGCTGGAGGCCGTTCCGGCGGCGTGCTTTGACCGGGTAGTGGTAGTGACCCAGTATCCCCAGGGCATGGACCTGGCCCGGGAGATGGGCTTTCTGCCGGTGGAGAATCCCCGGCCGGACCTGGGGCTCAGCCACACCATCGCCCTGGGTATGGCCCATATGCAGGACATGGACGGAGTAATGTTCCAGGTGTCGGACCAGCCGCTGCTGCGGCGGGACAGCGTGGAGCGGCTGGTGGCGGCCTTCCGCCGCCACCCGGACCGGCTGGCGGCCCTGGCCCATGACGGCGTCCGGGGAAATCCCTGCCTGTTCCCCGCCAGCCTGTTTCCGGAGCTGACGGCTCTGGAGGGAGACCACGGCGGCAGCGCCGTGATCCGCCGTCATCCGGACCTGCTGCTTCTGGTGGAGGCCCCGCCCCAGGAGCTTACCGACGTGGACACACCCCAGGCGCTGGAGGTCCTCACCGGAGAAAAATGCCGATAATTTTTGCCCCGTCCGGCCCGGACGGGGCAAAATCGTATATTTTGTGAACAAACATAAGATGCTTTGTGAACATTAGCACTCGGCGCTTGACAGTGCTAAAATTTGTGCTATGATACAGTTGTTCCTTGAGAGAGGGACCGCGAGAGGCCCCCAAGAGGAACGGAAAACGTTGTATGTAACGGTAACAAAAGTTCGGCGGTGCGGCCCATAGGCCACCCGGAAATTGAATGGAGGTATGACTTATGTTGCCTAGCATTTTTGGTGAGAACCTGTTTGATGATTTCTTTACGGATCCTTTCGGTATGATGGTAATGCCCCAGCGTCACGATCCGCTGTATGGCAAGCACAGCAAGAACCTGATGAAGACCGACGTGCGGGAGACGGAGGACAGCTATGAGCTGGACGTGGACCTGCCGGGCTTCAAGAAGGACGAGGTCAATGTGGAGCTGAAGAACGGTTATCTGACCATCCAGGCGGCCAAGGGCCTGGACAAGGACGAAACCGACAAGAAGGGCAAGTACATCCGTCAGGAGCGCTACGCCGGGTCCTGCAGCCGCAGCTTCTATGTGGGCGAGGATGTGGAGGCCGGCGAGGTAGCCGCCAGGTTTGAAAACGGCATCCTGCAGCTGTCCATCCCCAAGAAGGAACACAAGCAGCTGCCCAAGAACTCCACCATCCAGATCCAGTGACCCTCCGACGCCCCGGTAACGTGCCGGGACTCGTAAATAAGCCAGCCCCGGCGGGAAATCCCGCCGGGGCTCAGCTTGTCAAAAAATCTTTTTGACAAGCTGAGTGCGGTTTTTCATACTAAAACCTGTTAAAAAGCTTGAAAAGCTTTTTATAGCACCGAAGGTGCGTCAGGTTTTGTATGAGACGCCACAGCGTGTTTTCCCACGCTGTGCGTGCGCACAGCGCACGGGATTCTTGATTAAGTTTTTTAATCAAGAATCAGTATCAGAAAATATGCGGCCGCACCCTCTGGGGTGCGGCCGTTTTTCGCATATGGTGGGCTCAGACGCCCAGCTTTTCCAGAGCCGCCATGCGCAGGCAGTCGCACAGAATGGCGATGGCCTGCTCCAGCTCGTGGACCGGCGGCAGGGACGGTGCAATGCGGATGTTGCTGTCCTGGGGGTCCACGCCGTAGGGGAAGGTGGCCCCGGCGGTGGTCATGGTGACCCCGGCGTCCCGGCACAGCTCCAGCGCCCGCCTGGCGGTGCCGGGCATGGCGTCCAGGCTGACGAAATAGCCGCCCTTGGGGTGGCTCCACCGGGCGATGCCCCAGGGGGCCAGGTGGCGCTCCAGCTCCTGCTCCACGGCCCGGAACTTGGGCCCCAGAATGGCCGCATGACGCCGCATCAGTGCCAGGGTGGTCTCCTTGTCCTTCAGATACCGGACGTGGCGCAGCTGGTTCATTTTATCGTAGCTGATGATCTGGATGTTCAGCAGATTCTTGAAGTATTCCACATTGGCCTCGCTGACGGCCCCGCAGGCGATACCGGCCCCGGGGAAGGTGATCTTGCTGGTGGAGGCAAACTCATACACCATGTCGCCATTGCCGTACTCCGCGCACAGGGACAGAATATCCGGGAAGGGCACGAAATCCCCCTCCAGCTCGTGGACGCAGTAGGCATTGTCCCACATGAGCATAAAGTCCGGCGCGGCGGGCTTCATGGCGGCCAGCCGGTGGATGGTCTCAAGGGAATAGGTGATGCCCGTGGGGTTGGAGTATTTGGGCACGTTCCACATACCCCGGACCTCCGGGTCCCGGATCAGCTGCTCCACCCGGTCCATGTCGGGGCCGGTTTCCGTCATGGGGACGGACAGAAGCTCCATGCCGAAGGATTCCGTGACCTTGAAGTGCCGGTCGTATCCCGGCACCGGGCAGATCCATTTCACCCTGTCCAGCTTGCCCCAGGGCTTTTCGCTGTGCAGCAGGCCGTGGGTATACGCCTTGGATACGGCGTCGAACATCATCTCCAGGGAGGAGTTGCCTCCGGCGATGACCTGGCCGGGCTTGCAGCCCAGAAGATCCGCAAACAGCCTCCGGGCAATGGGAATACCTGCCACATAGCCATAGTTCCGGGCGTCGATGCCGTCGGTGATGAAGTCGTCGGCGGTCAGGGGGATGTTGTACATCTCCATGACCATATCCAGCTGCTCCCGGCCGGGCTTTCCCCGGGCCATATTCAGGTCCAGGCCCAGGGCCTTCTGCTCCTGATGGGTCCTGCACAGGGCGGCGTATTCCGCCTGCCGTTCCGCAAGGGTCATTTCCTGATAGGTTTTCATATGCGCTCTCCCTCTTTTCCCATAGTGCCGTGTCCGGACGGACCGGCAGGCATCAGCATACCACACAATCCCGGAAAAGGCAAATATTAGTTTGCGTTTGTATTCAGCTGCCGATGGCGGCACGGATACCCCCCAGCAATTGCCTTTGGCATTGAGATGCTGGTATTCCTATCCTCTCATAAATCCACAGCAACCAATTTCGGACAATTCATAGAATCCCATCGACTTGTAAAAAGCAATGGTTTTCGGCGTGTGATCCGTTGCCAGCTCAATCTGACGAACATGGCTGTATCGGTTCAGGACGGCTTGTAAGAGCGCAGAGCCGAAGCCTTTTCGCTGATGCTCCGGAAACACCAATATGTCCTGCACAAACACGATGGTATGCCCATCGCCCACGGTGCGAATGATGCCAAGAAGCTGATCGCCCTCATAAGCGGCAAGGGTCAGCATAGAGCCCTCAAAGCCTTTACGCAGTACCTCCGGCTGATCGGTGTAGGCCGTCCAGCCAACACTCGTGTATAAGCGCAGAATCTCTGATTCGTTGTATGTTTTGTATTCTCTGATTTCCATATTAAGTAACCTCCATTCAAATTTTATGGAAACTGTTACTTATCTCTGCGCAATCTCATGGTTTATCCTCCTCACTGCTGCGTTTTGGCGGAACACAGCCTGCCATCACAGCTCCGTCAGCCGGTAAACGTCCTCCCGGCGGGCGGAGAGAATGGGCAGCTGACGCCGGACGCTGTCCACCATGGACAGATCCAGCTCCGTAACGGCCACCGCCTCTCTTGACGGGCACTGGCGGATCACCCGGCTCCAGGGGTCGCAGACAATGGAGTGTCCCCAGGCCACGTAGGAGGCGCTTTTGTCCCGGGCCGGGGAGGTGCCCACGGTGAAGCACTGCTGGTCCACGGCCCTCTGCCGGAAGAGGATTTTCCAGTGGGCGGGGCCGGTGGTCATGTTGAAGGCCGCCGGGGCGAAGATCACCCTGGCGCCCCGCAGGGCCATCAGGCGGCACAGCTCCTGAAACCGCATATCGAAGCAGATGCAAAGGCCCATGGTCCCCCAGGGGGTGTCGAAGGTGGTGACCTCCCGGCCCGGGGACAGGACCTCCGACTCCATGAACCGCTGGCCGCCCTCCACGTCGATGTCGAACAGGTGGATCTTCCGGTGCCGGGCGATGCAGGTCCCGTCGGGGGCATAGACAAAGGAGGTGTTGTACACCCGGTGTCCCTCCAGCTCCGGCAGGGACCCGGCGATCAGATAGATGCCCCGCTCCCGGGCCAGCTGGGACATGGCCCGCTGGGCGGGCCCGGCAAAGGGCTCGCCGTAATCCCGGAAGCATGCGTTGTCATAGGGGCAGCAGAACATTTCCGGCAGCACCGCCAGGTCGATGTCCCCGGCGGAGCGCACCAGGTCGCAGGCATGGCGGATGTTCTCCGCCTTATCGGCGGAAACGTGCATCTGGATCTGTGCGATTTTCATAAAGACCCTCCTTATACCAAAACCTGTTAAAAAGCTTGAAAAGCTTTTTATAGCACCGAAGGTGCGTCAGGTTTTGTATGAGACGTCACAGCGTGTTTTCACACGCTGTGTGTGCGCCCGGCGCACGGGATTCTTGATTAAATTTTTTAATCAAGAATCAGTATTAAAATTCCCGCAGCACCAGGTCCGTGGACCCGGGGCTGGCGACCAGCCGCAGCACCCGGGGGTGCCCGGCGTATTCCCGGCACAGGTCCCGCAGGGCCGTTCCGCCGTGGTAGCCGTGGATCAGCCGCAGACGGTACACCCCGCCGCCGCAGCGGCGCAGGGCGGCATCGATGGCCACCCGGGCCTGGTATGCGTTTTTCCCATGCAGGTCCAGCTCCATGATCCCCGGCTGCATACGCCTCACCCCTTTTCTGTTCCATTGTACCCCGGGACATCCCGGTTTGCAAGCCCTTTGTCCCGGGACAAAGCCGGGACGCCCGCAGACGCGCCTGTCCGATGGCGGAAGATTTCCGTTTTTTCTCCGCCTTGTCTCCCCCTTTGGGGGAGCTGTCGGCGCAAGCCGACTGAGAGGGCCAGTAGGGCGGGGCACACGGGCCCCGCCCTACAAAAAACAGGTGCGCCCTCCCGGCGGAGGGCACACCCGTTTTTGATTTATTATGGGTAAGCTTTCCTTGGGAAAACTTACATAGCGGCGATGATCTCCACGATCTCCTGGCCGATGCGCTTCTGGGCCTCCACAGTGGCGGCACCGATGTGGGGCGTCGGAGCGTGAAGAAAATATGCCGGCGGCATATTTTTAGCTCCGACCACAGCGGCTATGCCGCGAGGAGAAGCACTGGGCAGGAAGCAGGGGCCGGGGGACGGCGCCGCCGAGCCCGGTTACATAGCGGCGATGATCTCCACGATCTCCTGGCCGATGCGCTTCTGAGCCTCCACGGTGGCGGCGCCGATGTGAGGCGTGCAGGACACCATGGGGTGGCTGTACAGCGCCGCGTTGGTGGCGGGCTCGTCGGCGTACACGTCCAGACCGGCGGCGCGGACCTTGCCGGACTCCAGAGCGGCCAGCAGGGCGGCCTCGTCCACGTTGCTGCCCCGGGAGGTGTTGATGACCACCACGCCATCCTTCATCTTGGCAATGCGCTCGGCGTTGATGAGCGCGCCGCCGTCCACAGCGGGGGCGTGGACGGAGATGAAGTCGGACTGGGCCAGAAGCTCATCCATCTCCACATAGGGGATGTCCAGCTGCTCGGAGATCACGGGCACCTGATAGATATCGAAGGCGATGACCTTCATGCCGATGGCCTTGGCCATCACGCCCAGGTGCTGGCCGATGCGGCCGAAGCCCACGATGCCCAGGGTCTTGCCCTGCAGCTCGATGCCCTTGCCATAGGCCTTCTTCTCCCACTTGCCCTCGCGCATGGTGTGACCGGCGATGGACAGATACCGGGCGCAGGCGAACATATGGCCCATGGCCAGCTCTGCCACGGACTGGGAGGAGGCGCGGGGGGTATTCTTCACGTCGATGCCGTTGGCCTTGGCATAGTCCACGTCGATGTTGTCCACACCCACGCCGCCGCGGATGATCAGCTTCAGCTTGCCGCCCTTGGCAGCGTCAATGTGCTCCTTGCGGACCTTGGTCTTGGAGCGGACCACGGCCACGTCGAAATCCCGCAGAGCAACGCCCAGCTGATCGGGCTCATAGAACTGCTCCACCACCTCATGGCCATGCTCCCGCAGCTGCGCCATAGCGGTCTTGTCCATACCGTCAGTAACCAGAATACGCATCGTAATAATCTCCTTCCATAATACAAAATGTTGTTGGATATAGGGGGCAGGGGGGACGCAGTCCCCCCGTTTTGCGTGTTACTTGTGCTCCGCCTCGAACCTGGTCAGGAACTCCACCAGCGCCTGTGCGCCTTCGATGGGCATGGCGTTGTACACGGAGGCCCGCAGACCGCCCACGGACTTGTGGCCCTTCAGGTTGTCGAACCCGGCCTCCTTGGAGGCGGCCACCACGGCGGCGTCCAGCTCCTTGTCGCCGGTGACGAAGGGGATGTTCATCAGGCTGCGGTCCTGGGGCACCACGGCGCCCTTGAACAGCTTGGAGGAATCCAGGAAGTCATAGATGACCTGGGCCTTGGCGATGTTGCGCTTCTCCATCTCCTCCAGGCCGCCGATGCTCAGCAGATACTTGAACACCTTGCCGCAGCAGTAGATGGCCCAGCAGTTGGGGGTGTTGTACATACTGTCGTTGTCGGCATGGGTCTTATACTTCATATAGATGGGGGTCTTGGGATCCAGGTCGTCCCGGATCAGATCCTCCCGGATGATGACCACGGCCATACCGGCGGGACCCACGTTCTTCTGCACACCGGCCCAGATCAGACCGTAGTCGGACACGTTGCAGGGCCGGGACAGGAACATGGAGGACTGGTCGGACACCAGCACGTGGCCCTTGGTGTTGGGCAGCTTGTGCCAGGTGGTGCCGTTGATGGTCTCGTTCTCGCAGATGTAGACATAGTCGGCATCCTCGGGAATGTCCAGGTCGGAGCAATCGGGGATGTAGGAGAAGTTCTTGTCGGCGGAGGAGGCAACCACCTGCACCTCGCCATACTTCTTGGCCTCGGCAATGGCCTTCTTGGACCACGCGCCGGTCTCCACATAGCAGGCCTTGCCGTTCTTCATCAGGTTCATGGCCACCATGGCAAACTGCAGGGTGCCGCCGCCCTGGATAAACAGGACCTTGTAGTTATCGGGGATGTTCATCAGCTTGCGCAGGTCGGCCTGGGCCTCGTCGGCGATCTGCTGGAACACCTTGGAGCGGTGGCTCATTTCCATGACGCACATGCCGCTGCCCCGATAGTTCATCATCTCGTCGCGGATCTCCTCCAGAACAGGCTCCGGCATCATGGCAGGACCTGCGGAGAAATTGAAAGTACGACCGTATTTCATCTTGCTTTTCCTCCTGATTGTTGTAATAGGTGATAGCACTTGGGATCTTTTTGCTTCCATCTCATAGTATACGGCAAATGTTCTCCGGAATCAACAGGGAAAATCACAAAAAATCAGCTTCCCTGAAAATTTTTCAGGCAGGCTGACAGATTTTTCCCCGGGAATTGACAGACGCCCCCGAACATGTTACCATCAAGCAAGTGTTAAGAGAAAGGTCGTGTCACAGGTGCGGCGTCTGCGGGATGAATTGGCCCATATGGGCCTTTATGTGCAAACCTTATTCAAATGGGTGTTGCTGGGGGGCGTTATCGGCGCAGTGGGCGGCGTAGTCGGCTCCCTGTTCCACCTGGGCGTCAATTACGCCACGGCCATCCGGGGGGCGCACCCCTGGATTCTGTACCTGTTGCCGGTGGGGGGCCTTGCCATCGTGGGGCTGTATAAGCTCTGCCGTCTGGAGGGCAAGGGCACCAACGCCATCATCGAGTCCGTTCACTTCGGCGAAAGCGTCCCCATTCTGCTGGTGCCGGTGATCTTCGTGTCCACCGTCATTACCCACCTGTGCGGCGGCAGCGCCGGCCGGGAGGGCGCGGCCCTTCAGATCGGCGGCGGCCTGGGCTTCCAGGCGGGCAAGCTGCTGCACCTGGGGGAGAAGGACCTGCCCCTTGCCACCCTGTGCGGCATGAGCGGGGTGTTCTCCGCCCTGTTCGGCACCCCCCTGACCGCCACGGTGTTCGCCCTGGAAGTCATCAGCGTGGGCGTGCTGTATTACGCGGGCCTGGTGCCCTGCATCACCGCCGCCATGGCGGCCTTCGGCGTGTCCACCCTGATAGGGGTGGAGCCCACCCGGTTCGCGGTGGCCATGCCCCCTGTGACGCTGGAGACCATGGTGCCGGTGGTGGCCCTGGCCATTCTGTGCGCCGTGGTCAGCATCCTGTTCTGCAAGGGGCTTCACTGGACGGAGCGCCTGCTGGACCGGGGGTTCAGAAGCCCCTGGGTCCGGGTGCTGGCAGGCTCCGTTCTGCTGATCGGCATGAGCCTTCTGACAAACGGCGACTACAACGGCGCGGGCATGGACGTGATCGCCCGGGCCCTGGCGGGGGAGGCCGATGGCTGGGCATGGCTGCTGAAAATCCTGTTCACCGCCGTCACCATCGGCTGCGGCTTCAAGGGCGGCGAGGTGGTGCCGTCGTTCTTCGTGGGGGCTGCCTTCGGCTGCTTCATGGGGGGCCTGCTGGGCCTGCCCGCCGGGTTCGGCGGAGCCATCGGCCTGGTGGCGGTGTTCTGCGGGGCGGTGAACTGCCCGGTGGCCTCGGTGCTGCTGAGCGTGGAGCTGTTCGGCTCCGCCGGTGCGCCGTATTTTGCCGTGGCCTGCGCCCTGAGCTATCTCCTCTCCGGCTACTGCGGCCTGTACAGCAGCCAGACCATCCTCTATTCCAAGCTCCGTGCGGAGTTCATCAACGTCCGCACCCACGAGTGACAAAAATGTAAGCTCAGACCGGGGAAATGTAAGCCCATTCGATGGCGGCGCATTTCCCCGGCCTGCTATAATAGGCCCCGTAAAGGAGGCATCAATATGCAGATTCTGAATGTAACGGGCCTGAAAAAGGTCTATACCACCCGCTTCGGCGGCAGCCAGGTCACGGCCCTGCGGCAGGTGGACTTCTCCGTGGAGGAGGGCGAATACGTGGCCATTATGGGCGAGTCCGGCTCCGGCAAGACCACCCTGCTGAATATTCTGGCGGCGCTGGATAAGCCCACCGCCGGCCGGGTGGAGCTGGACGGCCGGGACATGTCCGCCGTCCGGGAG
>ENA-OZAB01000946-OZAB01000946.1-human-gut-metagenome-genome-assembly--contig:-NODE-946-length-13794-cov-5.742339_pt1 | contig 13794 bp, 10 predicted proteins | sample MGYA00243297_ERZ653491 | MGnify/ENA primary metagenome ERZ653491 (study PRJEB26926, sample SAMN06165154) | human gut metagenome | biome: ENVO:00009003; feature: ENVO:2100002; material: ENVO:00002003... | reverse complement strand
GTGATGCGAAACTCTCTTGCCTTGTGATCGAGAAAGATGTATAATAAGAACAATATTTGTAGCCGGAGGTCGAACGGAAATGGCTATTTCGTATAATAAGCTCTGGAAACTGCTCGTTGATAAAAAGATGAGCAAGGCCGATCTGCGCAAAGCGGCAGGCATCGCGCCAAACACCATGACCCGGCTGCGGCGGGATGAAGAAGTTACGCTGTCCGTGCTCAATAGAATCTGCGTTGCGTTAGATGTCAATATCGGAGATGTGATGGAATTTGTGCCGGAGGTACCGGAGGAGAAATAAAATGGGTACTATAAAATACAGTAAACTCGTTAGAGATCGCATACCGGAAATCATCAAAGCGTCCGGAAAAGCCTGCGTAACAGAGTTCCTTTCGGATGACGAATATCTCCGCATGATTGATGCCAAGTTGGACGAAGAGCTTGCGGAATACCACAAGGAGCAGAATGTCGAGGAGCTTGCTGATCTTCTGGAAGTCATCTATGCGGCGGCTAAAGCTCGTGGATATACATTAGAGCAGCTTGAGATTGTGCGCGCTGAAAAGGCAAGTAAACGAGGTGCCTTTGAAAAGAAGATTCTTTTGAAAGAAGTCATTGAGAATTGAGGTGAATGAGATGCCGACCTATCATTCTGCTTCCGGCAGTGTTGCGGAAGACCTGTTTATAGAGCTATTCAGCGAGACCTTCGGTGCAGAGAAGGCAGGATACCTCTATTCTCAATATCACTTCTATGACATTTATCAAAGCAGCCGCTACGCCGACTTCGTGTTGGAAAACGGCGCTCACCGAGTGGCGATTGAAATTGACGATGAGACATCGCACAATAAAAGCCTTGTTGCCTCCAACAAATTCTATGACGACCTATTGAAACAAAATAGCATGGTACATCTGGGATGGGATGTGTACCGCTGGGCGGTACGCCAGATGCAGATTCAACCAGAAGCCGTCAAGGACGAGCTGCGGGTATTCCTTGGCAGTCATCCGCAGTTCAAGGAAATTGAGGACTATCTTCCGCAACAACGCGGTAAAGCGCTGGATGGCGTTAGTCTGGAGCTGAAGGAGCATCAGAAAGCTGCTCTGAACGCACTGCGGACTATGCGAGCGAATCGTGAAACCATCGCACTTTTGTATCATGCTACCGGTACTGGTAAGACAGTTACCGCGGTTATGGATGCGCGAAGCTGTGGCGGAAGAGTACTGTTTCTTGCCCACACGCAAGAGCTGATCAATCAGGCTGCTGAGACTTTCCGGAAGCTATGGCCAAGCGTTGCCGTTGGCAGATATATGGAGACAATGAAGCAGCCAAATGCACATGTGGTCTGCGGCAGCATACAGAGCGTTGCCCTGCACTTAGACCAATTCAAGGACAATGACTTCGACTATCTTATTGTGGACGAAGCACATCATGCCGCCGCAGATACATATCAAAAAGTTTTGGCCTATTTCAAGCCATCTTTTACGCTTGGCTTAACGGCCACACCGGAGCGAACCGATGACAACAAGGTGATCTTGGACATCTTTAAGAATACGGCTCATAAGTTGGATATCCAAACCGCTGTGGAGATTGGTGAACTGGTGCCCATTCGGTGTATTCGAATCCATACTAATATCGACTTGACCAAGGTTCGGTTTAATAGCGTCCAATATAACATCCGTGATTTGGAGAGCAAGATTTATGTTCCCGAGCGAAATCGCTTGATTGTGGATACATGGCTCCAATATGTTCGCAACAAACGCACTGTGGTTTTCTGTGCCTCGGTGAAGCATGCAGAGCAAATTGCTGAGCTGTTTCGGGAAGCCGGTATCCATGCGGCTTCTGTGTCCGGCGGCATGAAGCAGGCGGAACGAAAAGAGTTTCAAGACAAGTTTGTTGATCGAGAAATTCAAGTGCTTTGCGCATGTGATTTGCTCAATGAGGGCTGGGACTGCCCGGAGATAGAGGTTCTGTTCATGGCTCGTCCTACCATGTCGAAAGTGCTTTATACGCAGCAGCTTGGCAGAGGTATGCGTCTGTATGAGGGAAAAGAGAGCTTGATGGTCTTTGACTTCGTGGACAACGCCAGCCAGTACAATATGCCGCAGTCGCTTCACAGATTGTTCAAGTTGAAGGAGTACAAGCCTGGTCAGCTGGCGGTTGCTCCCGGTGAACAAAAAGCAGCGGAAGCTGAGCTGTATGCGAAAGGTGAAAAGCCAGAGGCTTTAATTGATTGGCCTGTGGATGCCACCGATTACGAGCTGGTGGATATCTTCAATTGGCAGGAAGAAGCCGAAGGCATGATCTCTCAAATGGAATTTGTACGCCGTGTGGATGTGCAGACAGAAACGATCGAACGGTATGTCCGCGAGGGGAAACTGGTGCCGGATCTGGTCGTGCCCATGAGCGAGCATCGGACTTTCAAGTATTTCAAGGAAGAGAGCTTGCAGAAATATGCCGTGCAGTATGGCTGGAAAATTATCGATGACTCCAACCGCAAGGACATGTTTATGGATATGATCCGGCAGATGGATATGAGCTATTCTTATAAGCCGGTACTGATGAAGGCGATTATGCTCTATGCCGATGAAAAAGGCCGTATTAAGCTGGATGATATCGTGGCCTATTTCAGATCTTATTATGAGGGGCGTCGTGCGGTGGGGCTGCCGGTTGAAAAGAAGAATAGTATCTTTGCCAAGGGTGGTTATACAGATAAAGAAGCCGAGAGAAATATCCTATCTAATCCGTTCAAACGCTTTGAGGACATGCAGATGCTGCGACACACCAAGACACTGGGTATTGTGCAAGTGGATGAGGCAGTGTGGAAGCAACTGAGCAAAGAGGAGAAAGCTGAGATTGAAAAAATAAGTGACGAGAAATTGTCTCAGTATTTCTCAAGAATCAAATGATTACTATCTGATTAGGAGAAAGACTATGCTACACCCCGGTCTATACGAACAAGTCATCAACAACGCCTTGACGGGCGAGCTTGCGGAGATTCCGGAGGCCCGCAAGTCTGTTGCGCCCATTGACAAGGCGGAAGCCTCCAAGGTGCTGGCGCAGTATCTGGCGGATGTGGTTCAAAAGGGCTTGGATAACGTGCTGGACAACGGCGGGGATATTTCTGCCCAGATTGGGCTGACCAACCAGATCGTTGAGCTCATTCAAAATACGACGCAAGAGGCTGACTTTGCCGCGCTGGGCGTTGACCGGCGGGCAGAGCAGCTTCTTGCGCTTTTGCGAGAGACCGACCCACGGTTAGCGGTGGGAAAAACAGCGGCGGACATAGAGCGCCCGGAAACCTCCATCGCACAAAGCTCACTTTTCACCGGGGCTGTACATGAGCCGCAGATGTTTACGGAGCTCAAAAAAGAGATTGTCTCTGCTGACAGAATCGACATGCTGGTGTCCTTCATCAAATGGAGCGGTCTGCGGCTCATCATGGACGAGCTGCGAGAGTTTACGCAAAACGGCGGCGAGCTCCGCATCATCACCACCTCTTACATGGGCGCTACCGACGTGAAAGCCATTGAGGAGCTTCGAAAGCTGCCCAATACGCACATCAAGGTCAGCTACAACACCAAGACGACCCGGCTCCACGCCAAGGCATATATCTTTTACCGCGAAACCGGCTTCACGACGGCCTATGTGGGTTCGTCCAATCTGTCCAATGCGGCACTGACCAGCGGCCTTGAATGGAACACTAAGGTTACGAAACGCGACCTGCCCGAAACTATCGACAAAATCGCCGCTACCTTTGAGTATTACTGGAATGACCGCGAATTTGAATACTACGCAGAGGATCAGAAAGAGCGCTTGGCACGGGCATTGAAGGCGGAAAAATATTTCGACACCAACAATGCCGATGTCTACACCATGGACATCAACCCCTATTCCTACCAGCAGGAGATTTTGGACAAGCTGGAGGCAGAGCGCACTGTCCGTGGTTATACGCGCAATCTGGTGGTGGCGGCCACCGGTACCGGCAAGACGGTCATTTCTGCACTGGACTACAAGCGCTTCCGCAAGCAGAATCCGGATAGACCCTGCCGCCTGCTCTTTGTGGCGCACCGGGAGGAAATTCTCAAGCAGAGCTTGTACACCTTCCGCGCCGTGCTCAAGGACGCAAACTTTGGTGAGCTGTTTGTGGGCAACTATAAGCCGGAGAGCATCGACAACTTGTTTCTGTCTATCCAGACTTTCAACTCACAGAGCTTCACAGAAAAGACGAGTCCCGATTTTTACGATTACATCATCGTGGACGAATTCCACCATGCCGCTGCACCGACTTATCAGAAGTTGTTGTCCTACTACCAGCCCTGTATCCTGCTGGGCTTGACCGCTACTCCGGAGCGTATGGACGGCAAGAACATTCTGCCCTACTTCAACAATCGTATCGCCGCTGAGATCCGTCTGCCGGAAGCCATTGATCGAAAGCTCCTGTGCCCGTTCCAGTATTTTGGCGTTACCGATACGGTGGATCTGGATGCGCTCAAATGGTCTGCCGGTGGCTACCAAAAGAGCGAGCTGGAGCACATCTACACGTTCAGCGGGGCGGTTGCCGACCGCCGCGCCGACCATGTGGTGACGGCACTGCTGAAATATGTGACGGACATTGACGAGGTGAAGGGCCTCGGCTTCTGTGTGACGGTAGATCACGCGGAATTTATGTGCCGCTATTTTAACGACCACAACATTCCGTCCATGTGCCTCACCGGGCAATCTTCGGACGAGGAAAGAGCGGCGGCCAAGCGGCGCTTAGTGTCCGGCGAGGTGCGATTCATCTTCGTCGTGGACATCTACAACGAGGGCGTGGATATTCCGGAAGTCAATACGGTTCTGTTCCTGCGCCCCACCGAATCCCTGACGATCTTCTTGCAGCAGCTGGGACGTGGTCTGCGTCTATCCGAGGACAAGGAATGTCTGACCGTGCTGGACTTTATCGGTCAGGCAAATCGAAAATACAATTTTGAAGATAAGTTTGCGGCGCTGCTGTCGAATGCCACCCGCAGCGTGAGCCGGGAGATCAAGGATGGTTTTGTGTCCGTCCCCAAGGGCTGCTATATCCAGCTGGAGAAGAAGGCGGCCAAATACATTTTGGAGAATATCCGCGCGTCCTATGGCAATACGGCTGGGTTGGTGGCTCGCGCAGCCTCCTTCACGGAGGACAGCGGGCTGGAGCTGACGCTCAAAAATTTCTTGGATTACTACCATCTTGACCCACGGGCAATCTACAAGTTTTCCTCCTTCTCTCGCATTTGCGCCAGAGCGGATGCCATCGAGGACTTTTCGGAGCCGCTGGAGGACATCCTGGCCAAAGCGTTTGCAAAGCTTGCTGTGGCTGATTCCCGCCGCTGGATTTCGTTCCTGTTGGATGTTCTTCCGCGTTTGGACAACCTTGATTTTGCAGCGCTTCCGGATGCGGAAAAGCGGATGATGCAGATGTTTTACATCACTGTTTGGGGCAAGGCTGTGGAGGACTGGGACAACGAAGAGGTGCTTAGTAACCTCTATGCCCTGTCTGACAGTACGGTTCTGCTCGGCGAGCTCTTGGAGCTGCTGCGTTATCGCTTCGAGCAGATCGACTTTATCGACGAGCCGGTTGAGCTGGGCTTCGACTGCCCGCTGGATCTGCACTGCACCTATACCCGCGACCAGCTCTTGGTGGCGCTGGACTTTATGAAGCCGTCCACCGTTCGTGAGGGCGTGAAGTGGCTGCCGGAGAAAAACATCGACGTGTTCTTTGTGACACTGAACAAGGCGGACAAGGACTACTCGCCAACCACCATGTACAACGATTATTCCATCAATGAGAGCTTGTTCCATTGGCAGAGCCAAAGCACCACGGCGGAGAATTCACCCACCGGTCAGCGCTATATCCACCACAAGGAACGCGGCAGCAAGGTGCTGCTGTTTGTGCGTGAGTTTAAGGTGGACCGTATGACCGGCGGTACGGAGGCGTACACCTATCTGGGCACGGCGAACTACGTGAAGCACATGGGCAGCAGGCCGATGAACATCACCTGGCAGCTGGACCGCCCAATCCCGGCGAAGTTCTTGAAGAAGACAAATAAGTTGGTTGTAGGATAGATTTATATACTGTGATTGGAGGTGTTCGCGTTGAGTGAATTGACTCAGAAATATGATAAAAACAGAGTGACGCAAATTGTTAAAGAAGGAGAAAGAGAACTTGTCTCTGCAAATGCGGTTATCGATTCTTGGCGAAATGCGTTTGTCTTCAACAGCAATAAAACCAAAGGATTGCGTTTACCACAGATTGGAGCTCTATTTGCTATAAAAGCACATTGGACAGTTTCACGGGACCCCGCCACCGTTGTTATGCCAACAGGAACCGGAAAAACAGAAACAATGATTGCTGTGTTGGTGTCGGAACAAATCAAGCGAACACTGGTTATTGTTCCAAGTGATTTGCTACGTAAGCAGACTGTTAAAAAGTTTTTGACATTAGGCGTTCTTCCTGAAATAGGGGTTATCACTCCTGATGCTAGAATGCCTGCCGTAGCTGTATTAAATTCAACACCTACGACGGAATCTGATTTTTCGGAGCTTGTCGATAGGGCGAATGTCATTGTTTCTACTGTAACGCTACTACAACGGTTTTCGGATGCGATGCTTAACATATTAGCGGAGGCATGTGATCTACTAGTAGTGGATGAAGCTCACCATATTGCCGCAAAAACTTGGACTTCCGTAAAGCAGCGGTTATCAAACCTGAAATGTTTGCAGTTTACTGCGACACCTTTTCGCAATGATGGGAAAAAGTTAGACGGAAAAATAATCTACAACTTTCCCCTTGCATTAGCACAGCAGCAGGGATACTTCCAAAAGATAAATTACTGTCCACTTTGGGAATTCGATGAGGAACGAGGGGATCTTTCTATTGCCTCAGCTGCAGTATCACAACTGAAGGCTGATTTAGATGCCGGATTTAACCATGCTATATTGGTACGGGCAAAAGACAAACGATCTGCTAACAGATTATATAATGAAGTCTATGCCCCGCGGTTTCCTGAGTTTAACCCTGTGTTGATTCACAGTGATATACCTCCGAATGAAAAGCATGAAAGAATGACTAGCTTAAAATCTGGGGATGCAAGAATTGTAGTGTGTGTGGATATGTTCGGAGAGGGTATTGATATTCCGAATCTAAAAATAGCCGCAATTCACGACAAGTATAAGTCATTACCTATCACATTGCAATTTGTTGGAAGATTCGCTCGAACGAGCAGCGGATTGGGAGAGGCGACCCTAATTACAAATATTGCAAATGACGAGCTTAATGAGAATCTACGAGATCTATACGCGCAGGATGCAGATTGGAACACTTTGTTACAAGTCAAGTCTTCTGAAGAAATCGGCAAGGAAATTGCTGACCAGGAGTTTTCTCAAGAATTTAGTTTGCCAGTTGTAAACGGAGTTGCTATCCATCAGATGCGCCCCAAGGTCAGCATGACAGCCTATTATGTCAATCAAGAACAGTGGAACACGGATGCCATTAGCAACTTGTTTGATGAAGATAAATTTATGCTTACGATTAATCAAGAGCAGAATGTTATTGCGGTTATCGAACGAGTAGATACACATGCATCGTGGACTTCTTTTAGAGGTATTACCGATACTACTTGGAATCTACATCTTGCATATTGGAATCCTGCGCAACAGTTGTTGTTTATAAATAGCACTGTAAAAGGCTTCTCTGATAAATTTGCAGAAACACTTTTTGTCGGATGTAGCAGGATAAAAGGAGAGAATGTTTTCCGCTGTTTACATGGCATTAATCGTCTAATGCTTGGAACGGTTGGGCTGCTTTCGGCAATTGATGGTCCTATTCGATTTAAAATGTTTGCAGGGATTGATGTAGAAACAGGTATATCAGAGTCGCTGAAGCACAATTCATTTAAATCGAATCTTTTTGGTGTCGGGTATAACGGTCATGGAAAAGCAAGCATAGGCTGTTCCCATAAAGGACGAATTTGGTCTCGTTGGGTAGAGAGCATAGGATATTGGATGTCATGGTGTGATGAAATTGGGCAAAGGTTGCTTGATGAGAATATTGATACCAAAACCATCCTTTCTGGAGCCCTAGTTCCGGTGATCGCTGTGCAAAGGCCAATGTCTATACCCTATGGAATTGAATGGCCGCAGGATCTGGACGTGCTTCTTGAGGATCGAATTGAATTTGAAAGGATGAACAAATCGTATCCCTACTATGAAATGGATATTTCTCTAGTTAATCCGTCAGCTGATGGCCCGTTATTATTTGCGGTGGGAAATGAAGAAATTGAAGAGCAATTTGAATTGCAAATCACTGAAAATGACTTCAAGGTAGTTGCAAAAAAGTCGGCAGGATTGATGATTCGTTTGGGAAAAAACAGTTATAAACTTTCCGAATATTTCAGAGAACATCCTCCGCGCATCAAATTTGTCGATCAATCCATTTTAGAAGGAAACTACCTAGTGAAAGCCAACTCTACTCCGCCATCGTTTAATCGGTCAAATATTATTCCTTTAGATTGGGCGGGAATCGATATTCGGAAGGAATCCCAAAAGAAAACTCGTGAGACAGATAGCATCCAGTATCGGATGATACAGGATCTGAAGCAGACGGGTATTTATGAAATTATTTTTGATGATGATGGTGCAGGAGAGGTTGCAGATATTGTCACAATTAAAGAAGCTGATGGGCATATTTATTTTGAATTTTTTCACTGTAAATATTCGACAGAAGATACTCCTGGAGCTCGCGTTGATGATTTGTATGCAGTTTGTGGACAAGCCGAAAAGTCTATAAAATGGTGCAACGATACTAAGCTTATCATAGAAAGACTTATTAAGCGAGAAAAGATGCGCCAGAAAGATAATGCAACTCGCATCGAGGTCGGTTCGTTACGCAAGCTAAATGAGATTAAGAATAAGCTTCGAGTTTATCCGTCTTCAGTTGATATTACAATTGTTCAGCCCGGAGTAGATTCCAAGGCATTGTCAGAAGATATGTCACAATTATTGAGTGGTACGGCTGCATACCTTCTTGAAACCTACGGCATATCACTGAAATTGGTCTGTAGTTAATACAAAAGTCTTGGTAACCCATTATAACCAATTGACGAATTGGTTATAATGGGTTATACTATGGTTGCGAGTAAATTTGGAATCGTCCTAGGTGTACAGAATGTGGAAGAATATCTGCGAAGCTTTGCACCAGAACGATACAATAAGAACTCATACAGCCTCTGGTTGAAATCAACCGGAGGCTGCCTTTTTCTGTGCCGTGAAATATTGAATCGCAACTTGTTTATCCGATATGCTATAAACAAGTTGCGGCCTGTGCAGAGCCAAAAGCGTGTTCGGGTCGGGTGAAAACAGCCACTCTCAGGCCGGAGAGAAACAGCCATTTTAGTCAAAGAGAAATCGCCAACAGCCCGGTTGGTGAATTCTTAGTTTAGGTTGCCGAGGTCTGTTCGGGTTCCGGGGTCTTTACTCTGCTGGTCTGCAGGGCCAGAGTCTCCAGACGTTTGCCGCGGTACCCTTCGCCCTTAATATTGAATACAATGGCATCGTCAAAAATCCGGTCCAGGGCGCACAGCAGGGCATCGTCCTCGTTAAAGTTGGCTTTCCACTTGGACGGATGCTTGTTGCTGGTGAAGATAATATTGCAGCTGCCTTCCTTGTTGTATCTCCGGTCAATGAGGTCAAAGAACAGACGGGTATTCTCCTTATCAAACTCACAGTGGCCCACTTCATCAATAATCAGGCAGGATGGCCGGACCAGACCGTTCAGGACCGCAGCCTCTTTTCCGGCCCGGCGGGCGGCGGTGAACTTGTCCCGCAGTTCGGACATCTTAATGAAATAGGTCTTAATGCCTTTCTGGCAACACTCATAACCGAAAGCCTGGGCCAGATGGGTCTTTCCGGTTCCCGGAGGGCCAATGAATGCAAGGTTCCTGTGGGAGTAGATCGCCGACAGGGATGGAAGGCTCTGCAGCCGCTTCACATCCCGGCCCTTCATCACAGAAAAGTCAAAGTTTTCAAAGGTTTTCGGATCTTTCAGCGGTAATCTGCTCATCTTCAGCAGGGTCTGGATGGTGGTATCCACTTTCTTCCGGCGCAGATGCTCCAGAACTGCTGCCACGGCCTGAAGCTGTTCCGGGGACAGTTCTTCTTCCTGCGCCATTATCGCAAGCTCGGCAGAGGAAAAGTCCAGCTTCAGCACCTGACAGCTTTTCTCCACGGTTTCAAATACGGAATCAGTCATCCCACTCCACCTCCTTGTCAAAGTTGAACTTCTCAAAGGAAAGTGCGGGCTCCGGCTCCGGAAGCTGGGTGATCTGGGTTCTGACAGGCATGGTGGGAAGCTCCTCCGGCTGTTCCGGAAGCGCATACTGGTCAGCACAGAACCGGTCTCGCTTGCTCCAGGTCACATCGTGGGTGGTGAGAAGCTGAGAAAGGTCGGCGGAGTAGATATAGATCATATCATCCTTGCGCATGATCCGGGCGGTGGATCCGCGGTAGTGATACGGGACGCCGAAGCGGCGACCCTCATAATTGACAAAGCCGTCAAAGGAGATCTTCCGTTCGGGGCAAAGGTAGAAAAGCAAGGACGGTGTCATCTCCAGCATCTGCATCCCATTGGCACAGCTGCAGTAATGCGTGCCCTGAGGCACTCCGTCGGTGGCTTTGTGGTAGATGCCGTTCTGCCGGTTGCACCAGTCCAGTGCCGCTCGGTTCAAGTCGGTAATGTTCCAGAACACCCGCCCAACCAGGAAGTTTTCCTTTACAAACCGTACTAACCGCTCTACCTTGCCCTTGGTAAAGGGATGCCGGGGCTTGCAGAGTTTGGTGTGGAAACCCACGGTTCTCATAAAGGCTTCATAATCCTTCTGCCAGACCGGATTCCCTTCGAAATCCCGGTGGAGGACCACGCTTTTCATATTGTCAGTCAGAATGTATTTGGGAATGCCCATATAGGCAAAACCATGGATCATTCCGATGAACAGATTTTCCTGTCTGGCATTGGGGAAGAACTCCACATACCGCTGACCGCAGTGATGGCAGATCATGGCGAAGCAGGCCACCTGGTACTCACTGCCGTCATAGTCCACCACATTGGTGAACCCCCAGTCCATCTGGAATGCTTCGCCAGGTTCCGTGGTAAAACGGCGGCCCCGGTTTCCCTGGGGTTCCGCCAGCTGCCGCTTGGCAGGCACAAGAAATTTGTGGGACGCAATATAATCCTTGACCGTAGTTAGGCCACCGGGGAATCCTGCTGCCTGCAGCCGTTCCAGGCAGACCTGGGCGTTGGTTACACCCTTGGCAAGGAGTTTGTCCAGAATGACCGTTTACCCGGTCAGCACCGTCTGAGGGGCCTTACGGCCCAGCAGACCGTGCGGTTTTACTACGAAACCGTCCTTCTTGAGTTTGCGGAGCTTCCCCCGGGAGATCCCTGTACGGCGTCCAAGCTCCGCCAGATTGATCCGTTCCAGGGAAAAATTATTTCCCTGTTCGGCTTTCATTTCTTCGATGGCTTGTGCTATAATATCATGCAAGCCATTACTGTTTACATCTTTCATGCTGCTCCTTTCACTGGACTGTTGGCGCTTTCCAGTATAAAGGATTTGAAAGAAAACGGTAGTGGCTTTTTCTATTTGACTGAAAATTGGCTCTTTTCGCCCGGCCCGAAATGGTCATTTCCGCCCGGCGCTAACAAGCGGAAGCAAACTTGTCGTATGACAAGTTTATTGCAAAAATACTTGACGTATGACAAGTGGTATTATACAATGACAGTGAGGTGAGGCACCTATGCAAATGATGAAGGAAAAACAGGATCTGACGTATTTGTCGTGGTCCGTTTATCGCAATTCGTCCGGAACCGCCGGTTCTTTTCTGAAAGCATACTCCGAACTCGGCGGAAAGAAGACCTATTACAAACTCTCAAACTTTGATAAAGCGCGTGGAGTCATCGGGCATGAGTGCGTGAACGAGCTGATCGTTGACCGGCTGCTGACCATACTGGGGATTCCTCATCTGTCCTATCAGCTGATCCATGCAGATGTTTCGGTGGATGGCAGAACCCATGAGGTTTATCTCTGCGCTTCGGAGGACTTCAAGGCAAAGAGCGAGTCCAAGACCGCTTTGGATGCCTACAAGGAGCTGGAGGCTTTGCCGGATGAATCTGCGCTGGGGTTTTGTTCCAGAATGGGCTGGGAAGACTATATTTATCAGATGCTTGTCGTGGATTATCTGATCCTGAACCGGGATCGCCACGGTGCCAATATTGAGGTACTGCGCAACAGCCGCAAGAAGACGATCCGTCTGGCTCCCCTGTTTGACCACGGACTTTCACTGCTTTGCAGCTGCCTGGATGATGCTGCGGCGGCTGGGTTCGATGTAATGGCTGACAAGCCCTGCAACAATTTTATCGGCTCAAAGTCCACATGGGATAACCTGCGTATCATTCCGAAGGATAAAATGCCAAAGCTGACGCCACTGCACGAGAGCGACAGGCCGGTTCTGCTGGAAGGACTGGACGGTGTGATCTCTTCGACGCTTCAGGACAAGATATGGGAAATGATTTGGAAAAGGTGGTGCGCGTATGAAGATTTTTGCCATTCGAGATGAATCATCGCAGGAGCAGAAAGATCTGGCGTACCTCCTGTACTACGAGCAGGAAAAGCGATTCTACATTGAGTTGCCGGAGAACGCGGACGCATGGGAGACGCCGCTGCTGCTGGATTCCTTTGTGAAGCGCGGAGAAACCACAGTCAATTCCTATTGGAGCAAAATCTGGGTTCAGCAGCGGATCGTTCCGACCGACCGCCAGAATATTGGCGAGATTTTGCGCGACAATCATCTGAAGGAATACGATGAGTACGAGCTATTGATGTTGGCAATGGGGCGATGCGCGCAGGACGATTACTACCTCGTTCCCATTGATGAGAAGGAGCTTCCGGAAGAAATTACGAAGCGCTTCTCCAAGAGAATTGAAGATGTGCTGCCGCTGGAGGATCCTAGTCTCGTGGGCTCGGAGATGTGTATAAGAGACAGGTTTCAGATCCTTCTCAAGAAGCCGGACTATTTTCAGCATGTGCAGATGCAGGCGGGCGGATACGGCGTTGCGTGGGATGTGAATATGACCGTCTCAGACACGATGCTCTACCGGATCGGCAAAAGTGTTCCTCTGACGGCGGCTGATTTCCGGAACTTTGCCGCCCACAGAGTCATCAACGCAGCGGAAGCGGCGGAGATCTTGGGCTGCTCCCGGCAGAACATCATTGACCTAACAAAACGCGGAAAGCTCCATCCGATCAAATCCTCGGAAAAGAGTACGCTGTACCTCAAAAGTGAGATCCTGAAACGGAATTGGCAGTGATCATGCGTTATACCCCTTTATACCCATTTCGAAAAGGGTATAAAGGGGTATAAAAGATTTTGGGTTATCGTGGGCAGGTTTTCGTATCAATTTGACGCTTGATACACCCAATGCCCGTTCGCGCGAGCTTTGTATAGCTTTCCCTCTTCCACCAGTCCAGCCGAAATCCGATTTGCCGTCGCTGCCGACACCCCGCACAGTTCCCGCACATCGGCGTTCATGATATACTCATGTGTCTGCAAGAACTGCTCGATCTTCTGCCAGCGCAGAGTTTTCTTGTCCATCTTTCCGTCGCTCATTGCATCGCTCGTATGGATGGCGTCGATGAGCGATGCTTTGATGACGGAGAGCATAAACTCGATGAACGCGGTGGACTCGCCTGCATCGTTGCTGGCATTGATGGCATCGTAGTATTCCT
>ENA-OZAB01000943-OZAB01000943.1-human-gut-metagenome-genome-assembly--contig:-NODE-943-length-13816-cov-3.880750_pt1 | contig 13816 bp, 10 predicted proteins | sample MGYA00243297_ERZ653491 | MGnify/ENA primary metagenome ERZ653491 (study PRJEB26926, sample SAMN06165154) | human gut metagenome | biome: ENVO:00009003; feature: ENVO:2100002; material: ENVO:00002003... | reverse complement strand
GCGCGTGAGCATCAGGGGCTGACGGCCGTAGAGCAAAATGCCGCGCGGCAGCTCGCCGCCGAGGCCGCGAATTTCGTCGCCGGTCAGTTCAAAGGAAAGCTCGGTATCGTCTAAGCCGAATTCTTCAAAAAAGCGCAGGCATTCCGTATTGAATACATTGAGCGAAAATCCGCCGTGCGCGGACACACCAAGTTCCTTGCACAGGGCGAGCGCACCGAGATTGCCGCAGTAAAAGTGCGTATCGCCCATGGCTTTGCACGCTTTCATGCGTGCGCGCACCGCGTTTTCGATGCCCCACAGCGCGCGCGGCAGGGCAAGAATTACCTCAACACCCGCGTTTTTGCAGCGCGTGCGCGTCGTTTCGTCGGCGTCGAGCGGCAGAATGACCGCTTCCAGCATGGAAATGTTTTCCGGCACCTGCGCGCAGTCTTTGAAGAACGCGCGGAGTTTAGGCCGGCCGCTTTCACCATGTGTACGCGTATCGAGCGGAATATCTTTAAACGATACGGCGGGCTTTTCGCGGCGCTGTTCGCCGAGCTTTTCCAGCGCTTCACGGCGCAGTCCGTTCAAAACGGAAATGGGCAATGCGGTTTTTTCATCGGTATCAATTTGCACCGCTGCGCACAAATACGGCGTGCCGCCGGTTTTTCTTAACTGCTGCTCCCAGCGTTCGGTGTTGACGGGCAGCTTCTGCGCCGTTTCGCATATGCAGTCTTCTGCCGTGACGACCGCTTCGTTTTCGCCGTCCGAGACTGTGACGCGCGGATTTTCGCCCGCAAAGGCGCTTAATGTGAATGTCACCGGCACACGCTGCGCTTCGTTTTTATATAAAGTATGCAGCTGCGCGAACACGGCGGAATTTGCGCTCTCCACGTCTTCCTTTGTGCGGGTGCCGAACATGATGCGTCCTCTGTGAGCGGACAGATAGCCGTCCGTAAAGCCGGAGCGCGAGAACACCGCGTTTAAATGTTCGAGCAGGTTTTCCGGCACAGGCTCGCCGTCTGCCGCTTTTCGGCACGCCGCGACTGCCGCCGCCACGTATTCCGGCCGCTTCATGCGACCCTCGATCTTTGCGGAACATACGCCGGCATTGTGCAGCGTTTCGATATGGTCGATGAACGACATGTCCTTTAAACTGAGGTCGTGCCCCGTGCCACCGGGCGCGGCAAACGGCAGACGGCAGGTTTGAGCACAGCGCCCACGGTTGCCGCTGCGGCCGCCAAGCATGGCGCTGAAATAGCACTGGCCGGAAAGCGACATGCACAGCGCGCCGTGCACGAAAGCTTCAAGCTCCACATCGGTCTTTTTTGAGACTTCTTCGATTTCTTTCAAAGACATCTCACGCGCCAAAACGACGCGGGACGCACCGAGTTCCTTTAATAAGGCCGCGCCGCCGGGCGTGTGCAGGCTCATCTGGGTAGAGGCGTGCAAAGGCATCTCGGGGCAGGCTTCGCGCAGAATATTAAACAGACCCATGTCCTGGATCAAAATGCCGTCTACGGGAACAGAACACAGGAACTTGCAGAAATCGAGCGCTTCGGGAAGTTCGTCATCTTTTAAAAGCGTGTTAACCGTGACGTACACGCGCACATTGCGCTCGCGGGCAAAAAGCACCGCTTCCCGCATTTCTTCACGCGAAAAATTCACCGCCGATGCCCTGGCGGAAAACAGCGAGCCGCCCATGTACACGGCATCCGCACCGGCGAACACCGCCGCTTTCAGGGCCGCGGGATTACCGGCGGGCGCGAGCACCTCAATCTTCTTCGTCTTCACGCGCGGTCTCCTTTACGTCTGCCTTTTCGAAAAAGCTCACAAGACCCGTTTCGTCGCCGTAATCGGGCAGCATGGGGTTGCGCAGGTCGATGGGCGGCAGGTCGAGCGGTTCTGCAGCTGCCGTGTGCGCTGCGTTTTGGGCAGCGGCTTTCGCTTCTTCCGCTTCCTTTTCCGCAGCTTCGGCGCGGTTTTCGGCAAGGCGCAGCTTTTCCTGCAAAACGCCGAGCTTCATTTCCGCTTCGGAAAGGCGGGCCTTCAGGCTGTCCGCACCGGCAAATTCCTTTGTCTTTGTGCGCAGGGCATCCGCTTCCTCGCGGGCCTGATTCAAAGCGGCCTCCGTGCGGGAAAGCTCCTCGCTCAGGTTCATGGCCGCAATGACCGCCGCTTTCTCTATGGTCGCGCCGTAGGCGTTGTTTAAAACCTCTTCCATACGCACGCGCACACGCTCTGCGATGGCTTCTGCACCGTCGCGGTCCACATCGCCGGAAACGGTGACGTCCACGCCGCAGATATTCAGTTTGAATCTCGTTTTTTCCATTGCACAGATTCCTTTCCCCGCGCCGATTCTGCGCAGGTTATACTCTGTTCTGCATTATATACCAAAAGCCCCGCCTTGTCAAAAAAAGCGCGCAAAACGGGCGTTTCGGCGGTTTTCTGCAAAATCTGCACAGATTTTACACAAATGTACTTGTAACCCGCTGTTTTCCCCTATATAATGGTATACGGTGTGTGTAAGGTCGAAAAAAGTCAGGCGCACTGCGGTTTTTGGGCGGTTTATACCGAAAACCGATATTTTCTGTCGAAACTATACAAAGCCGCGGCTTTAATTTCTGCTTATCCGCCCGCTATTGGTCTTGAATTTTTCATGATTTTAGTATATAATGGGTATAAATCATTTGTTTTTTAATCAAAACGCATTTAATTTTGTGCATATAACACAAATCTGGCGTGTTTTTCACGCATAACACATGGAGGACAAAGAATGAATTACAAGATGACCCCCGCGCAGGTCCAGAGCGCAATCCGTGAGAAGCTCTCGCACATTTACGGCGTTTCCGCAAAGAACGCTTCCGACGATGAATTCTACAAAGCATCCGCACTTGTGGTGCGCGACCTGCTCGTTCGCGGCCGCGACGAATTTGTACACGAAGCTGAAAAGCAGGAGACAAAGCAAATCTACTACCTGTGCATGGAGTTCCTGCTGGGCCGCTCCCTGAAGAACAACCTGTTTAACCTCGGTCTCGAGGACAGCTTCCGCAAAGCACTTTCCGAAATGGGCGTAAAGCTCGATAACCTTTACGAACAGGAGCCGGACGCCGGCCTTGGCAACGGCGGCCTCGGCCGTCTTGCCGCCTGCTTCCTTGACGGCCTTGCAACACAGGGCTACCCGGCCATGGGCTATTCCCTGCGCTATGAATACGGTATTTTCCGCCAGAAGCTCGTTGAGGGTTGGCAGACGGAGCTGCCGGACTTCTGGCTTCCGGGCGGCGAGGTCTGGATGCAGAAGGTCGACGAAAGCGCCATTGAGGTGCACTTCGACGGCTACATTGAAGAGCAGTGGCATGACCACTACCATTCCGTACGTCATAAGAACTATAACCCCGTTATGGCGATCCCGTACGATTTGTATGTTTCCGGCATGGACGGCAAGGGCATTTCTGTGCTGCGCATCTGGCGTGCGGAAGCCAACGAATTTGATATGAAGCTCTTCAACAGCGGCAACTATATGCGCGCTATGGAGCAAAAAGCTATGGCAGAGACCATCACAAAGGTCCTCTATCCGGAAGACAACCACTACGAGGGCAAGAGCCTGCGCCTTGCACAGCAGTACTTCCTCGTTTCCGCCTCCGTACAGGACATCGTACGCCGCCACCTGTACACGCATAGCTCCCTTGATGATCTGCCGAAGCTTGCGGCGATCCACCTCAATGACACGCACCCCGTGCTCGCTATCCCGGAGCTCATGCGCATCATGCTCGACGAATGCGGCTACGAGTGGGACGCAGCTTGGGATATTGTGACCCGCACCATTGCGTACACGAACCACACCGTTATGAGCGAGGCGCTTGAGTGCTGGAGCGCAGACCTGTTCAAATCCCGTCTGCCGCGTATTTACCAGATTGTAGAAGAGATCAATCGCCGCTTCTGGATTGAGATGCGTGCAAAGGGCGTGGACGAAGGCAAGATCTGGCGCATGGCCCCGCTGAACGACGGCTATGTGCGCATGGCAAACCTTGCCGTATACGCAACACACAGCACGAACGGCGTTTCCGCGCTGCACAGCGAAATTTTGAAGGACAGCGTGTTCCACGACTTCTACACCGAGTGGCCGAATAAATTTAAGAACGTCACAAACGGCATTGCACATCGCCGCTGGCTGAACCAGTCGAACCCGGAGCTTGCTTCCCTTATCACCGAGTTGACAGGCGACGGCTTCATCCACGATGCTGCTCAGCTTGAGAAGCTGATGAAGTATAAGGACGATACCTCCGTGCAGAAGAAGCTTGCCGAGATCAAGCTGCACAACAAGCAGCGCCTTGCCGAGCACGTTAAGCGCACGCAGGGCCAGATCGTTGACCCGAACAGCATTTTCGACGTACAGGTCAAGCGTCTGCACGAGTACAAGCGCCAGCACATGAATGCGCTGCATATTCTCTCCGTATACCAGTGGTTGCTCGAAAACCCGAACGCGGATTATACCCCGCACACGTTCTTCTTCGGCGCAAAGGCAGCCCCGGGCTACTATTTCGCAAAGGAAATTCTCCAGTTCATCGTCTGCCTTGCCGATACCATCAACAACGACCCGCGCGTCAACCAGAAGCTGCGCGTCATCTTCGTTGAAAACTACTGCGTATCCTGGGCAGAGCTGCTCACCCCGGCGGCAGAGATCAGCGAACAGATCTCCCTTGCGGGTACAGAGGCTTCCGGCACCTCCAACATGAAGTTTATGATCAACGGCGCCATCACCCTCGGCACACTGGACGGCGCGAACGTGGAAATTCACGACGCAGTGGGCGACGACAACATCATCCTCTTCGGCATGACGACGCCCGAGGTCAACAGCCTGCGCGCTTCCGGCTACAACCCGAGAAACCAGTACGAGCACAACGACATCATTCGCAAGGCGATGGATGCTCTCGGCCAGGGCTTTAACGGCAAGACGTTCCAGAACCTGCACCAGGCACTCCTCAACGTTGACCAGTACATGGCGCTTGCAGACTTTGCTTCTTACAGCCATGCACAGCAGAAAGCCGAACAGCTTTATAAGGACCAGACCAAGTGGAACTCTATGTCCCTTGTCAACACCGCAAAGGCAGGTATTTTCGCTGCCGACCGCGCCATCCGCGATTATGCGAACACCATTTGGCTCGCAAAGCCGGTCGAGACGAAAGCCGAGACGAAAAAGAAGTAATATCACGTAAGTTTATGTAAAAAGCAGGGCGCTGCGGTCGTAGTGCCCTGCTTCTTCATGCAGGAGAGTTTACCGATGACGCTATTTAATTCCAGAAATTCCATACACCGCAGCCCGCTGGGCGCTGTGGCAGACGGCACGCGTGTGCACTTTAAAATTACGCTGCCGCGCGACATGCAGTGCTCTGCCTCCTACCTTTTGGTGCAGCACCCGGATAACCGCATTGAGTGCCTTGATATGTTCTGGTGCGGCATGAACGGCAATGACTATGAGTGGTGGGAGTGCCACTTTACGCCGCAGAAAACGGGGCTTTACTTCTATCATTTTGAGCTGCGCACATCGCGTGGGCGCTCTGTCCTTAAAAAGGACCTCGGCGGCGAGGCGCGCGCCGGTGCACGTGAAGACTGGCAGCTGACCGTGTACGACGGTGCATATAAAACGCCGGACTGGCTTGCGGGCGGCATTTTGTATCAAATCTTCCCGGACCGTTTTGCGTCCTCCGGCAAAGCGAAAGAAAACGTTCCGGCAGACCGCACGCTGCATGAAAACTGGCTTGACCAGCCGGACTGGAAGCCGAACGCACAGGGCATTGTGACAAACTCGGATTTTTTCGGCGGTGACTTAAAGGGCATCGAGGAAAAGCTCGATTATTTAGCGTCTCTCGGCGTGACCTGCATTTATCTGAACCCCATTTTTGAATCGCACTCCAACCACCGTTACGACACGGCGAACTATGAGAAAATTGACCCGCTGCTCGGCGATGAGGAAGACTTCCGCTCGCTGTGCGCGGCGGCGAAAGAGCGCAACATTCACGTTTTGCTCGACGGCGTTTTCAGCCACACGGGCAGCGACAGCATTTATTTTAACCGCGAGGGCCGCTACGGCGACGGCGGCGCGTACCGCTCGCAGTCTTCCCCGTATTACCCGTGGTACAGCTTTCGGAGCTGGCCGAACGACTACGAATGTTGGTGGAATTTCATCACGCTGCCGAATGTGCGCGAGGAAAATCCCGCGTATGACAACTATATCAACGGCGAAGACGGTATCATCCGGCATTGGCTTGAGGCCGGTGCTTCCGGCTGGCGCTTGGACGTTGCCGACGAGCTGCCGGACGGCTTTATTGACCGCCTGAACCGCGCCGCGAAAGCGCAGGATGAAAACGCCATGGTGCTCGGCGAAGTGTGGGAAGACGCCTCCAACAAGACAGCTTACGGTGTGCGCCGCCGGTATCTGCTGGGCGGGCAGCTGGACAGCGTGATGAACTACCCATTTCGCGATGCAATCCTCGGGTTTCTGCTCGGTGAGCACGCGTCGCTCATTATGGATCGCACTGAGACCATCGTGGAAAACTACCCGCCGCAGGTCTTACGAATTTTGATGAACCACATCGGCACGCACGATACGGAGCGTGCTTTGACGGTGCTCGGCGGCGAACCGGCGGGCAGCCGCGGCCGCGAGTGGCAAAGTGCGCACACGCTCTCCCCGGAGCAGCGCGAAACCGGCCTTGAGCGCATGCGCCTTGCCGCGTTTTTGCAGTTTATGCTGCCGGGCGTGCCGTGCATCTACTACGGCGACGAAGCCGGCATGGAGGGCTACCGTGACCCGTTCAACCGCGCATGCTACCCGTGGGGACACGAAGACGAGGACCTTATCGCATGGTACCGCTACCTCGGCCTGCTGCGGCAGGAGCACGGCGACATTTTAAAAGACGGCGGCCTACGCAGTGTTTATGCACACGACAATGTGCTTTCGTTTGAGCGCTATGTGGAAACGGAAGGCGGCGAGGACGCGTTGTTCGTTGCCGTGAACCGCAGCATGGAAAACGCGGTCATTCCGGGGCTGCATCTTGACAATGCAGAGTTTATTTTCGGCGCGCCGTACCCGAACCCCGCAGGCGGCGATTTCAAGCTGCCGCCGTTCGGCTTCACTTTGCTGCGCATCCACCGCGAAAAAGCGGAGAACGGTGAAAGCTAAATTTTCCCTTTCTGCAAAATTTTTGCAAAATTGAATTTACACACCGTTACCGGCGGGCTTCTTTCCTTGAAGCCCGCTTTTTTCTATGCTACAATAGGGTTAACATAATCGTCGGATGGGTGCCGGCGAAAAGGGGAAAAGAGGAAGACTGTATGATCCGCATTCTGATTGTGGAAGACGATGAAAATATCTCGAAAATGCTGGCCGCCACGCTCTCGATCGGCGACTACGAATACGACCGCTGCGCAGACGGCGAAGAGGCCGTACAGACCATTATAAACGGCACGTATGACCTCATTTTGTTCGACGTGATGCTGCCCGGCATGGACGGCTTTGCCGTTTTGGAGCACATCCGCGGGGAAGGCTGCGAAACGCCGGTGATTTTCCTGACGGCGCTCGGCGCGGTGGCGGACAAGGTAAAGGGTCTGCGCGGCGGCGCAGAGGATTACATTGTAAAGCCGTTTGAGCCCGTGGAGCTTTTGGCGCGCATTGAAGTGGTGCTGCGCCGCGCGGGCAAAAGCGAAATGCACCTGCGCTACGGCGACATTCAGGTGGACATTGAAAAGCACACGGCGCTGAAAAACGGCATGCCCGTGGCGCTGACACCGAAGGAGTCTGACGTACTTGTCTTTTTCATGCGCAATCCGGACGTTGCCATCACGCGCGAGCAGCTGCTCTCAAACATTTGGGGCTTTGATTTCACCGGTGAATCGCGCAGTGTGGACATTCACGTGCAGCAGGTGCGCCGCAAAATGGGATTGCAGGGCAAGCTCATCACCATTCCGAAGCTCGGCTACCGCTTAGAGCGCCGATAAGCGTAAAGGAAGTCTTTTATGAAGCTATGGCAAAAAATATCGCTCATTGCGCTCGTGTTCGTCACGCTCGCCGTGCAGCTCACGCAGTTTTACATACTGGATAGTCACTTTCGCAGTGCCATAGCCCGCGAGGTCAACTCCGCCGCTTCCGCACATTCGGCATTGGCGGCCTCGCTTTCCAACCACGCAGCGTATGAGCGTTTAAAGGCGAACACGCTGTTTTTGAGCACCGATCAGCTGACAGACATGCTGAAGGATACCATTACGACAGACATTTCCACCGCAGACGTGATAGAAGTGAAAAAGGGCGGCAAGACCATCACGGCGGTCGGCACCGAGGTCTTGGACGGCGCTTCGTATGATTTAGCTTCCGTCAAGCCGAACGATGCCATTACGGACGGCAAAACGGTGATCTTCGACGCCGGAGAAAAGACGTACCTCATGGTGGTCTCCATCATCAAGCTGGAAGCCATGTCGTATGAGCTGCGCACAGTGTATGACGTTACAAATGTGTATGACGAGCACGACGCCAACCTGAACAACGCGCGCATGTGGGGACTTTGCTGCGGCGGCAGTATTTCCGTACTGCTGCTCATTTCCGTATTGGGGTTTCTGCGCCCGTTAAAGCGCGCCGTAAAGACCATCGGCGCGGCGGCCGCGGGCGACTACACCGTGCGTATGCCGGAAAAGGGCAGCTCGGAGCTGAAAACGCTTGCACACAGCATCAACGAGATGACCGCTTCCATCAACGAGCGCGAGGAAAAGCTGCGCGGTATTGCAGAAAGCCGCAAGCGCTTTGCGGACGCCATGGCGCACGAGATGAAAACGCCGCTGACGAGCATTTTGGGCTTTGCGGATATTCTGCGCATCAAAAGCGTTGTCACGGACGAGCAGCGGCGCGACTTTGCCTCTGCCATTGTGGAGGAAGCCAAGCGCTTGCGCGGGCTTTCCGCAAAGCTTTTGACGCTGGCTTCTACCGATAACACCCCGCTCGATTTTGCGGATATTCCCGTGGCACAGCTTTTCTCTGATGTGCACGCCACCATGGCGCCGGCGCGGCATCAAGCTGACAACGCTGCACAAAAACGCCGTGCTGCACATTGACCGCGAGCTGTTTTTATCGCTGCTTTATAACCTCATCGATAACGCCGCGAAGGCTTCCCCGGACAATTCCGAAATCTGGCTCATTCAGTCCGAGCTGGACGGCCACACGGTGGTCTCCGTCATCGACCGCGGCATGGGCATGAAGCCCGATACCGTGCGCCGCGCAACGGAAGCGTTCTACATGGAAGACAAAGCGCGCAGCCGCAAGGCAGGCGGCGCGGGCCTCGGCCTTGCGCTGTGCGACGACATCTGCCGCCGCCACGGAGCGCGGCTTGAAATTCGCTCCACCTACCAGAAGGGCACCACGATTATCATTCACATGAATGTAGCGCCCATTCCGAAAAATCAGGGCGACGAGCTGGAAGCACTTTTGCAGAAGCGCCCGCCGCGCGAGAAAACACGCGATAAGGCGCGTGAAAAAGAACGCCAGAAGCGCAAAAAGCAGCGCGAAACCCGCTACAAAGGAGGCAGAACGATATGAAACGCAACATTTTTCTCTCGGTTTTCCTGCCTTTGTTCCTTTGCGCCGCCATTTTGACGCTCGGCTATTTCTCCCCCACGCTATTTAGCCGCGTGATGCCAAACTTTAAAAACAAGGAAAGTGCCGCGCAGATTACCGGCGCGGAAAGCCCGCTGTATTTGGAAGACCCCTCCAGTCTTGTCCTGCCGCCGTGGAATGATATTGATGATTCTAAATCACAGATGTACGCTTCCGATAACCAGTCTGTTCCGTACTCCATAAAAATGCGCATTACAGACGACCTACAAACATATGCCGAAAGCACCGGCGACAGTCGTTTCTATACCTATAACAACCAACTGCAAGACCCTTATGTTTATATTGATATGTCCGATCTTTACGTGCGCAGCATTATTGAACCTTTTTTAAAGGGATGCACCATCAATGACAACATGCAGTTTTCCGGCTATATGCACACGTATGATCCAAACGATAATTTTTCCACGCTGCCAAAATACATTTACGCGCAGAATGTAACGGTAAACACCAAAGAGGGTAGAGATTTCCTTGTGGATTTCGTCTTCACCCCCATATCCGGCATTCCGCTGTATGTACATGCTACGGAAATAGATGCCGCAACGGCTGCTTTCCCGGAGGACAGCGAGTTTTTCAATCTTGTCGTTACTGCACTCTTCGTCGCTACGCACGCAGAAGCAGATGCAGACGAATTCACAAGTCAGGTTGAAAGCTATTATACGTCGGATAAATACACCTCTCTTCTTGCCTCTTTCTATGATTTTCCCGCGCATTTATTCTCTTTTCCGCCTGATACGACCCCGGAAGAAGATTGGCGAGTTGAACTGCTTGTGGATTTACGAGACAGCATGTATGACATGCTGTACAACTTTGTATACAGTATTGATTCCGCCTCCTCCATCGATTACCGCGATGAATCTCTGATCGTTCTGCGCAATGAGATCGGCTACACCATGACGGTTTTTTACGATGCCATTTCCGAGAGCATCACCGGTTACGGTTTGGATCCTTCCAACCCCGACGTTTACCATTCGGAGACCTTTTTATCCGGTGAAAGCACCTATCAAGAAGCTTACGTTTATGACGGCTGACCCCCTCTACTCTTAAAAATCTAAAAGCCAAACACCCGTCCCCCGCAATTTTGCAACTTTTTTGCAGTTTGCGGGGGACTTTTTTGCGTATTTTTCGGTATAGTTAAAGCAGAAAGAGGAGAGGGGCGAATGCATGACCGATATAAACAGAACCGCGTGCACATTTTCGCGCCCCGCGCTGAACGCAAACACCTTAAAGCTCATTGCGGTCCTCGCCATGGTGCTGGACCACGCCGCCACCGTCTTTTTGGCAGATACCGCGCCCGCCGCGCTGTTTTTCCACGCCGTGGGGCAGATTGCCGCGCCCATCATGTGCTTTTTCATCGCGGAGGGCTACGCGTACACGTCGAATCTGAAAAAGTACCTGCTGCGGCTGTTTATTGCGGCGGTCATCTCCCATGTGCCGTATGCGCTGTGCTTTAAATTCACGGTTTGGGGAGTTCTGGTACGTGACGGGCGTTTTGTGGGGACTCTTTTTGGGGCTTCTCGCCGTCACGCTGTGGAAACGGCTGCGCGCACCCGTTTGGGTGCGACTGCTTTTGCTCGGGCTGTGCTGCCTGCTCGCCTACCCCGCAAACTGGAATTACATCGCCGTGCTGTGGATCTTCGGCTTTTCCGTCTTTCGGGAAAGCCCCAAAAAGCAATGGTCGTTTTTCGGGCTCGTCACGCTTTTGTATGTTTTGCAGTATTTCGTCTACGGCTCTACGCTGCCCGTGTGGCTGAGGCCGTTCGTACTGCTGTGTGCACCGCTGCTTTTATGCTACAATCACACGCTTGGTCGCCGAAGCAAAGTTTTGCAGTGGGGCTACTACCTGTTTTACCCCGCTCACCTGCTTGTGCTCACTCTGCTAAGAGAAATTTTCACCCGTTTATAAAGAAGTTTTAAAAAGGGGGATCTTTATGCAAACGCGCAAAAATGCAAATTTGGCACCCGAAAGCTTCCGGCGCAGCGCTGTGCCGCGCCGCCTAAAGCACCGCGCACGGCGGCGCAGACGCATTTTGTGCCTTTTGCCGGTGATACTCGTGTTCGGCGTGCTCGCCGCGGCGCTGCTGCGCTTTACGCCCGCGCTTGCCTACGCCGATATTTTCCCCGCGCAGGCAACCACCCGCCGCATTAAAGACGTGCCGTACATTTCGCAGCTGCCAACGCTTCCCACGGGCTGCGAAAGCGCCAGCGCCGCCATGCTGTTAAACTACTACGGCTGCACCGTCACGGCGGAGGAATTTGCTTCCTATTACCTGCCGACGGGCGACGCGCCGCACACGGACGAAAACGGAGAGCTTGTCGGCTGCGACCCATGGGAGGCGTTCCCCGGCGACCCGTTTTCGGAAACCGGCTGGGGATGCTACTCCACCGTCATTGAGCGCGCCATGAACGAGTTTCTCACAAACACCGGCTACCACGCCGAGCGTCTGAGCGGCGTGCCGCTTTATCACCTAAAAAGCTATATTGACAACAACACCCCGGTGATGATCTGGGCGACTATCTGCATGGAGCCGCCGATTGAAGGCGACATTTGGACGGTGCCGGAGACCGGCCGGGAGATTACGTGGGTCTACCCCATGCATGCGCTCATCCTTACGGGCTATGACGAAAACGGCTACTACTTCAGTGACCCTCTCGCCGGTCAGGACATCTACTACGGCAAAGACAGCGTAGAGGTCGCCTACACCGCCCTTTTCGAGCAGGCCATCATCCTGACAAACTGAATACACCGGACTTACTTCCTCCGCATACAAAAATCCCCGCACAGGCTTTTAATGAACAGCGCTGTGCGGGGATTTGCGGTTTATAAGGTTAGATTGACTCCACGTCGATCTCGCCGTCCTTTTCGGTGACGAGAATACCGGTGACGTTGCCTTCGCCTTTCTCGACGATGAGAGATGCGATTTTGTCTTCCACGGTGCGGCGGATGGTATTGCGGATGTCGCGGGCGCCGCTCTTGCCGCCTGCGGCACGGTGCGCGATGTTCGCGACGGCTTCGTCCGTCCAGCGCAGCGTGATGCCACGCTCATTAAGCGTGCCGACGTACTCGTTCAGCATGAGCACCGCGATCTTCTTGTAGTCCTCCTCATTCAGCGGGCGGAAGACGACGATCTCATCGATGCGGCTCAGGAACTCGGGACGCAGGAAATCAGACAGCGCGCGCATGGCCTTTTCGCGGCTGATGTCCGCGCTGGTGCGGTTGAAGCCGACGAGCGCTTCACGGCTGTTGCTGCCCGCGTTGGAGGTCATGACGATGACGGTGTTCTCAAAGTTGACCGTGCGACCGTGCGCATCCGTAATGCGGCCTTCGTCGAGAATTTGCAGCAGGATGTTCATAACATCCGGGTGTGCTTTTTCGATCTCATCGAAGAGCAGAACGGAATACGGGCGGCGGCGCACCTTTTCGGTGAGCTGACCGGCTTCATCGTAGCCGACATAGCCCGGGGGCGAACCGATGATCTTCGAGACCGAGTGCTTTTCCATGAACTCCGACATATCGAGGCGGATGAGCGTCTCCGGGGAATCGAACAGCTCTTTCGAAAGCACGCGCACAAGCTCGGTCTTGCCGGTGCCGGTGGGGCCGACGAAGATGAACGAGGCCGGGCGGCGGCGCGGGTTGATCTGCACGCGGCTGCGGCGGATGGCGGCGGAAACAGCCTTGACGGCCTCCTCCTGCCCCACGATGTGCTCGCTCAGCTTTTCTTCCAGGTGGGCAAGCTTGCCGAGCTCGCTCTGCTCAATCTTTGCAGCGGGAATGCCCGTCCAAAGCTCGATGACATACGCGAGATCCGCTTCCATTACCGGCGCGGTGACTTCGTTCGGGTCAAACGCGGCAAGCTCTTTTTCGAGCGCCGCGACTTTATATTTCGCTTCGGCAAGCGCTTCGTAATCGACATTCTCTGCGCCCTCGATCTCGGCTTCCGCCTTGCGCTGCTTTTCGAGCTTCAAATTTGCTTCTTCATAATCCGCAAGCTTTTTGTTGCGCAGCGCGGCGCAGGCGCATGCTTCGTCCAACAAATCGATGGCCTTATCCGGCAGGTAACGGTCACTGATATATCGCTCGGAAAGCACGACGATGCGCTTCGCAATCTGGTCGGAAACGCGCACGTTATGGTATCTGTCTCTTATACACATCTGACGCTGCCGACGAAGAGGATAGTGTAG
>ENA-OZAB01000939-OZAB01000939.1-human-gut-metagenome-genome-assembly--contig:-NODE-939-length-13830-cov-6.856987_pt1 | contig 13830 bp, 10 predicted proteins | sample MGYA00243297_ERZ653491 | MGnify/ENA primary metagenome ERZ653491 (study PRJEB26926, sample SAMN06165154) | human gut metagenome | biome: ENVO:00009003; feature: ENVO:2100002; material: ENVO:00002003... | reverse complement strand
TAGGGATAGAGAATTTGCTCTATTTTTATAAATACAGACTTTTTCTACAAACTGAAATCCGTGTCAGGCGACACGGATTTTTTCTGTTATAGCTGTTTTAATATGTGCAAGACCGTTTGCGATAAGGCACTGTCCGGGGTAATATAGGGCAAGGCAGAAATTTGAGAACGGGAAATCTATTTTTGAGAAGTACGCCATCAGGAGCATTATATCGGATATAAGGAACAGCACACTGCCAAGCGCAAGTATAAGGTTGAATCTGTTCTTTATGCGGATAAAGTTCATTATTGCCTTGCCTGTCATAATGCAGATTATAACTGCGTATGAAATGCCGATGATTTTCATCATAACCGAGCCGAAGTCAAGAAGCGGTGAGAACATCATAAACAGCACTATGGGGATAAATATTATAATTGCTGGGATAAAGTCGGTGGGTCGGGGCTTTTGCATCAGCGAATATGCTATGAAATAGCAGATGTGACCTAATGCAAAAATCGCCGCTCCTGCGATGAAATTTAAGTTTATCGCTATATCTGCGCTCATTGCGAAGAATACGCCGACGGTCAGTATTACTGACGGCAGTTTCTTATCGGGGAAGTATTTCAGGGCGTATATCAGGTTTACTGCGGCGGCAAGCATAAAGAAAACGCTTGCGGTTATTTTTATCGGGTAGAGATGAGTAATTATCAGAGCTGTATCGCAAGCAAGCGATAAGCCGAGAAAAATAATGTTGAGCGGTAAAACGAGTTTTTTCATATATTTGTTTCCTCAGTCTGATCATTCAGTTCGATATTGATTTTTCTTGTGTATCGGGATAGCGGATATTCTCCGTCGTGGGATTCTCCGAAAAAGTAAGCGGACATATTTCCCGCCTGCGTAACTCTTGTAACTCCTGCACAGAGCAACAGGTCGGCAAGTTCTGCTCTGTTAGCCTTGCCGCAGATAAGCCCTGCGGTCTGCAAAAAGCCTTTTGCGTTTCTCAGTGTACGCATTATGTCCTTTCTCGGAAGCCTTTTTACAAGCACATTGCACATCATAGGCGACAGTTCAAGTTCAAAGTCGTCTTTTATGATAAGGCTGCAATTCTTACCGTAAAATACGTCGGGAGAAATTTGCCGTATCCCGATTGCCTGTTCAAGACGGGCGGAGTAGCTTATGAGCGTATCTCTCGCCCGTGTACCTATTGAGGTGTTCCTGTGTTTTCCGACTGCCGCTTCAAGATACGGAAGGAACATTTCGCAAAATAAGGTAAGCTCGGTTTTATCATCGGTGTCGATAAACACGGTCTGGCAGGAACTGCAGAGCAGTTGCTTTGTAGAGGCTATATGCTCGGCAAGAGCCGAAAATTCATCTGTATGGTTTGCGTAATCGGAAATGTAGCAGAAGCCGAGCTTGTGTCCCCATTCAATCAGCTTAACTCCCGGCGGAGCAAGTGAGCGCACTGCTTTTACGGCTTCAGTACCGCCCCATACCACTATGCCGTCGGCAAAGCCTGCAAGCGTCTGGATGGTACGCACATCGCTTGACGGGGTATCAAAGACATATATGTAGCGTGACAGCAAAGGCTCATATTTGCAAAGCCGCTTTATTATGCGGATTGACAAGCCCTTATCGGCGGACGGAAGCTTCAGTATATTGATATTGCCTGCAAGAAGTCCTTCTGCAACGCTCATCACGGGTAAGCCGTCGGCGTTTCCTGCGGCTATGTGGAACAGAACGCCGAGAGGTTTTGTCTGAATTTTTATTTTCGGAGTGATGCCGTTCGGAGAACCGATAAAGCCGTCTGAATCTCCGAGTTCGGTTTTCAGCCTGTATTCAAGATTTTCACGGCTGAGGCAGGCGAGTATAAGCTGTTTATAGTAACTCACATTTTCAACGTCAAGCGCTGAGAGCATATCGTCAAAAGCACCGTTTTCTATATCAGTGCTGATTTTTTCGGCGGCAAGCATGACCTGTTTAGCAGAAAGCCGACAGTTTCCGAGAGTGTCGCATATTCTGTCTTCAAAACGGGCTAACAGCTTGTCGCACATATCGTTTTCGTATATTTCGCCATCAAAGAAAATCATACGTTCACACCCTTTATTATCTCTTCTGCGCCTGCCGCACAGGTCTTTATATCCTCCGGCGCAACTCTGCCGACAATTTCAAGAAACGGCGTTTTCAGCCCGCAGGAACATTCGCTTCCGTTATGAAGTATGCCGAGGTCATCTGTCATTACAGAAAGCACCGGGGTCGCTTTAACCATAGGAGTTATAAGGTTTACAAGTCCTGTCTTGCCGTTTTCAAGCGGTTTTAACGTATCGACATCTCTGATTATAACTCTGCTGTAAGCGGGAACGTGGAAGTGATGTTCCTTGCAGTCGCAGTATAAAATCGGATGCTCTACCGCTCCGAAAAATTCGATAATATCGTTTTCCTTTATGCCGAGTACCTTTTCGGCAAGGCTGTAAAAGGAATTTTTGTCGGCTTGCTCGGCATAGAACTGTTTCCAGCCGCCGCCGAGCATTATGCGTGAGCCTTTCGGCATTTTAAGATAAATTTTACGCTCGTCCATTATTCTCAGCAGAAAATAAGTATAAGCGGGAAACCCCATGAATCTTGTCGGGAAACGTGAACGTGAATGCCTGACAATAAGATCTATAATCCTGTCAAAGTCGGGGGAATAGCCGCCTTTTTTATATGTCAGGATATAATTGCGGCTCAGTGCAGGAGTGAAGAATGTCGCACCGAAAGCCGTCTTTGTTACGGCGGTCTTGTTTCCTCTGTGGTGCTTGTAACCCATAATGATATAGTGGCACGGAACGGAAGATAGCAGATTTCTCAGCTTTGATACACGCATAACCATTTTAAGTCCGCAGAGAAGGCCGCCCGTGTCAAAGGCTACCACGCTTTTCCTGCCGCTTGTGCCGGAGGAAGTCGCTTTTATAAGCGGAATACAGCCTTTATTGAAAATCTGCTTTTTCTTGAACAGCAATGTGGGTATCACGGGAAGTCCGGACGCATCCGAGGGAGAGGATATACCAAGATTTCCGCATATTCTGCGGTAATCATCGCAATGGGAAACGCAGTAGGAGAAATTTTCTTTTACGGCTTTGGTGAACAATTCGTCGGAACTATCGGAATACGGGTCTTTTACCCCAAAGAGCAATCGTCTGTATTTCATCGGTCTTCCTCCGCTGTTTAAATATTTGATACAGTAAAATGATAACATAAATAGCACGGTGTGTCAATAAACGGTAAAACAAATGCGTTTTACTTAATTACCGTGTAACCTGTTACATCGCCTTGCTGATAATTTTGTGTGAAAACGGCGTAAAATTATCGGAAATCTGTAGACAATGACGATTATTTGTGATACAATAATAATAACACCTGTCGCAGAGGTTTTTTGTTTTATGACTGCAAGTAAACGATTACTCAAAACGTAATCGGTACATAACAAAAAAATGCGGCGGTATTATGACAGATTTATAAAGCAGAGAATAAACTGCACAGAAAGGAATTTTTGCTATGAAGAACATACCCGATGTAAAGCTCGGAATTGCGGCTGTAAGCCGTGACTGTTTCCCCATGAGCCTTTCAGCTTCAAGATGTGAGGCTGTTGTAAAGGCATGTAAGGAGATCGGTGTTGACGTATTTAAATGTCCCACCACTATTGAAAGCGAAACACACATGATGCAGGCTCTTGAGGAGCTTAAGGGCGCAGGCTGCAACGCACTGGTTGTATACCTCGGAAACTTCGGTCCCGAGTCGGCTGAAACACTGCTTGCAAAGTATTTTGACGGTCCTGTAATGTTCGTTGCTGCAGCAGAGGAAACACAGGATAACTTAGTAGGCGGCAGAGGCGACGCTTACTGCGGCGTGCTGAATGCAAGCTACAACTTAGCACTCAGAAACATCAAGGCATACATACCCGAGTACCCTGTAGGAACAGCTACAGAGGTTGCAGATATGATAAAGGAATTTATCCCTGTTGCAAGAGCTGTTATCGGTCTTAACAACTTAAAGGTTATCTCATTCGGTCCTCGTCCTCAGGACTTCCTTGCTTGTAACGCTCCTATAAAGCAGCTTTACAATCTCGGTATTGAGATCGAAGAGAACTCGGAGCTTGACCTTTATGCCGCATTCAACGAGCATAAGAATGACGCAAGAATCCCCGAAGTTGTTGCAGATATGGAAAAGGAGCTTAGCGACGGCAACAAGATGCCCGGTATCCTGCCCAGACTTGCACAGCTTGAGATTACGCTTCTTGACTGGATGGAAGCGCACAAGGGAAGCAGAAAGTACGTTGTATTCGCCAACAAGTGCTGGCCTTCATTCCAGACACAGTTCGGCTGTGTTCCCTGCTATGTAAACTCAAGACTTACAGCAAGAGGAATCCCCGTAGCGTGCGAGGTTGATATTTACGGTGCAATCAGCGAATATATCGGTGCCTGCATTTCAGAAGATGCAGTTACACTGCTCGACATCAACAACTCTGTTCCTGCAGATATGTATGTTGAGTCTATCAAGGACAAGTACAACTACACACTCAAGGATACATTCATGGGCTTCCACTGCGGTAACACAGCTTCGTGCAAGCTGACAAGCAAGACTATGAAGTATCAGCTCATCATGCACAGAGGTCTTGAGCCTGACAAGGAGCCTGATATCACAAGAGGTACGCTCGAGGGCGACATCGTTCCCGGCGATATCACATTCTTCCGTTTACAGAGCACAGCTGACGCTAAGCTGAGAGCTTATGTTGCTGAAGGTGAAGTTCTCCCCGTTGCTACACGTTCATTCGGTGCTATCGGCGTATTCGCTATCCCCGAAATGGGCAGATTCTACCGCAACGTTCTTATCAAGAAGAACTATCCTCACCACGGTGCAGTTGCATTCGGTCACTACGGCAAGGCTATCTTCGATACACTGAAGTACCTCGGTGTTGATGATCTTGAATTCAACCGTCCTGCTGGTATGCTGTATGACGGTGAGAATCCTTACGCTAAGTATTGATTTATCGGACGGCAATACGAAAGTAGATAAAGTTGATATAGTATAGTAAAACCCCTGAGAGCTGAGGCTCTCGGGGATTTTTATGTTGATAATTATTGCGGTAAAGTTAATGAATTATCAAAAAAATAATCCGCCTAATTCCGGTAGGCGGATTACTGTTGTATAAACACTTTAATTACCGAGGGAAACCGTCTATGAGGGCTTCCTATATGTTGATTATAGCAAATGATCGGGTTAAAGTCAAGGTAAATCTCAAATTCGTGTCATTTTTATCGCAATATCTGAGGACTGTTTTAAGGCAGTCCTCAGATATTGCGATAAATCAGTTAAATTAAATTATTAAACAATTAAGCGCAATCATTAATATCCGCCGTCAATGCAACTCGCACATATTATCAACATTGGGAAAGGCGAATTTGAAGCGGCTCACAGCCGCCGCACTTGCAAAAACGGGGGATTTGTGGTACAATAAAACTAATTATTGACTAAAGTTTCGCTGTACAGGGGAGTACGGCGGTTGAAAGGATAAAGCTGATGGCAAAGAAAAATTATGACGACAACAGTCTTAAACAGCTGAAAGGACCCGATCAGGTGCGACTGCGTCCCGGCGTTATATTCGGCTCGGACGGGCTTGACGGCTGTTGTCACTCCGTGTTCGAGATACTTTCAAACTCGATAGACGAGGCAAGAGAGGGCTTCGGAAAGAAGATAATCGTTACACGCTTCCTTGATAAAAGCATTGAAGTGCAGGACTACGGCAGAGGTATACCAATAGACTTCAATAAAAACGAGGAAAAGTACAACTGGGAGCTTGCCTTCTGCACACTGTACGCAGGCGGTAAGTACGACAATAACAGCGGAGATAACTACTCATACTCGCTCGGTCTTAACGGTCTTGGCCTTTGCTCGACGCAGTTTGCGGCTGAGTATATGGAGGTCGAGAGCAACAACGGAACGTGGATATACGACCTGAGATTCGAAAAGGGCTATAACGTTGAAAAGGAAGAAAGAGGCTTCCGCCGTCACCAGTCGGACGGAACAACGGGTACAAAAATCAAGTGGAAGCCCGACCTTGATGTATTTACGGATATTGATGTACCGTTTGAATATTTTGACGATGTTCTGCGCAGACAGGCGGTAGTAAATGACGGGCTGACCTTTGTGCTGAGAAACGAAGTGCGTGACGAGGAAACAGGCGAAACTCACTTTGAAGAACATATCTACTGTTATGAAAACGGCATCAGCGATTATCTGAAAGAAATCGTAGGCGATACCGCACTCACGACCGAGCAGGTATGGAGCGCACAGCGTACAGGTAAGGACAGAGAGGACAAGCCGGAATACAAGGTAAAGATGAAGGTCGCTTTTGTATTCTCAAACAAAGTTCAGCTTATACAGCATTATCACAATTCAAGCTGGCTTGAGCACGGCGGAAGTCCCGACAAGGCTATGCAGGCGGCGTTCACAAATCAGATAGACGGCTGGCTGAAAGCTAACAGCAAGTACAACAAGACCGAGGGCAAGATAAAATTTACCGATATTGCCGACTGCCTTGTGTTCATATCTTCAAACTTCTCAACGCAGACAAGCTATGAGAACCAGACGAAAAAGAGCATAACCAATAAATTTATACAGGAGGCTATGACCGACTGGCTGAAGCACCAGCTTGAAGTGTATTTCCTTGAAAATCCGGACGAAGCGGTCAAGATATGCGAGCAGGTGCTGATAAACAAGCGTGCCCGTGAAAATGCCGCAAAGGCAAGAGATACAATAAAGAAACAGCTTTCGGGCAAGATAGACCTTGCAAACAGGATACCTAAGTTCGTTGATTGCAGGAGTAAGGATACGGCAAGACGTGAGCTTTATATAGTGGAGGGTGACTCGGCTTTGGGCGCTGTAAAGCAGGCGAGGGACGCAGACTATCAGGCGGTAATGCCTGTAAGAGGTAAGACGCTCAACTGCCTTAAGGCAAGCTATGATAAGATATTCAAGAGCGAGATTATCACGAACCTTATGAAGATACTCGGCTGCGGTGTTGAGGTAAAGGCTAAGGCGAATAAAGACCTTTCAACATTTGATTTAAATAATCTCAGGTGGGAAAAGATAATAATCTGTACCGATGCGGACTATGACGGATACCAGATAAGAACGCTTATTCTTACTATGCTGTACAGACTTGTTCCGACCGTAATAGAAAAGGGCTTTGTGTATATCGCAGAGTCGCCGCTTTATGAGATAAACAGTAAGGATATGACCTATTTTGCCTATACGGAAGCGGAAAAGCAGAGGATACTTGCCGATATAGGCGAGCAGAAGTATAAGATACAGCGTTCAAAGGGTCTTGGTGAGAACGAACCGGAAATGATGTCGCTGACGACTATGAACCCCGAAACAAGACGGCTTATAAGAGTAATGCCGGAGGACGCACAGAAAACGCAGGAGATATTTGAGCTGCTGCTCGGTGATAACCTTGACGGAAGAAAGGACTATATCCGTGACTACGGCTATAAGTACCTTGACGATATAGACGTATCTTAAGCGGAGGATATATGGAAATTAACAGGATAGAGGTAATATCTGCCGTAGTGTCGGAGATGATAGCGACACTGCCCGAGGAAAGACGGCAGAAGGCATACATACATCTTTTCGGCACGGCACAGACGGCAGGGCTTATCGCACTGCGCAGAGGTGTTAACGCAGAGCTTGCGCAGATAAGCGGACTGCTCCACGACTACCGTAAATATCTGACGGGTGTTGACGAAAAGCACGCAGAAGAAGGTGCTGACGCTGTAATGCCGATACTGGCAAAGACTGGGCTTTTCAGCGTGTGTGAGATAGGCAATATCACAAGAGCGATAGCGAACCACAGTGACAAGGAAAATGTCGGGCTTCCGCTTGACGAGGTGCTGAAAGACGCAGATATTCTGCAACACGTTTTACAGAATACAACGCTACCCATAAGAGATAAATACGAGAAACGCTTTGAAAAGCTGAAAAAAGAGTTTTCACTCTGAGCAGGGCATAAAGCTAAAAAGAGGTATAGATTTTGAGAAAAGGAAAGAACGAAAAGAGCGAGAAGAAGGTCGCTCCGAATAAAAACGCTTATATAGAGGGTGCAGGTATAGTCGAGAATCAGCCGATAACCGATACGCTGACCGAAAACTATATGCCGTATGCAATGAGCGTTATAGTTTCCCGTGCGCTCCCCGAAATTGACGGTTTTAAGCCGTCACACAGAAAACTGCTGTATACGATGTACAAGATGGGTCTGCTTACGGGAGCAAGAACGAAGTCGGCAAACATTGTCGGACAGACGATGAAATTAAATCCGCACGGCGATATGGCGATATACGAAACGATGGTAAGACTTGCAAGGGGCAACGAGGCGCTTTTGCACCCGTATGTTGACAGCAAGGGTAACTTCGGCAAGGCATATTCAAGAGATATGTCGTTTGCGGCATCACGATATACAGAGGCAAAGCTTGACCCTATCTGCGCTGAGATATTTGCGGATATTGACCGTGATATAGTTGACTTTGTGCCGAACTACGATAACTCAATGACAGAGCCTGTACTGCTCCCCACAAGATTCCCTGCGGTACTGGTAAACAATAACGTCGGTATCGCCGTATCTATGGCGAGCAATATCTGCTCCTTCAATCTGTCGGAGGTATGTGAGACAGCCGCCGCGCTTATGAAAAATCCCGAACACGATATTGTATCCACGCTTAAAGGACCGGATTTCCCCGGCGGAGGCTTCATATTGCAGGACGAGAACGAGCTTCGCCGTATATATGCCACCGGACGTGGAAGCGTAAAGGTACGCAGTAAGTATATCTATGACAAAACGGCAAACTGTATCGAAGTGACCGAGATTCCGCCTACGACGACTATTGAAGCGATAATCGACAAGATAGTTGAGCAGGTAAAGCTGGGCAAGCTGAAGGAAATCTCCGATGTGCGTGACGAGTCGGACTTATCGGGCCTTAAGATAACTATTGATTTAAAGCGTGGGCAGGACAGCGAGGCGGTAATGAAAAAGCTGTTCAGGATAACTCCCTTGCAGGATGTTTTCTCCTGCAACTTCAACATTCTTGTAGGCGGTATGCCGAAGGTTATGGGTGTTGCCGAGATACTTGAGCAGTGGACGGATTTCAGAATTACCTGCGTAAAGAGAAAGACAAAGTTCGAGCTTGCAAGAAAGAAAGAGAAGCTCCATTTGCTGACAGGTCTTAAGAAGATACTGCTTGATATAGACAAGGCTATAAAGATAATCCGTGAAACAGAGGATGACGCAGAGGTCGTACCGAACCTTATGATAGGCTTCGGCATAGACGAAACGCAGGCTGAATATGTTGCGGATATAAAGCTGAGAAATATCAACAAGGGCTATATCTTGAAGCGCATCGAGGAAATAGACAGCCTTAAGGAAGAAATAGCTGATATGGAGGATATTCTTTCATCTGAACGCAGAGTGAAGCAGATAATCATATCGGAGCTTGGCGATATAGCGAAGAAATACGGCAAGCCCAGAAAGACAATGTTCATCTACGGCACTGAGGACGAGGAGAACGAGGCGGAGGAGGAGATACCCGATTATCCCGTTAATCTGTTCTTCACCCGTGAGGGATATTTCAAGAAGATCACTCCTCAGTCGCTGAGAATGAGCGGCGAACAGAAGCTCAAGGAAAACGATGAGATAATCGAAACCTATGACGGCAGTAACCGTGCGGAGCTGTTATTCTTCACGGATAAATTCCAGGTATATAAGGCAAGAGCCTGCGACTTTGAGGACGGAAAGGCAAGCGTGATGGGCGACTATCTGCCTGTAAAGCTGGAGCTTGACCCGGACGAGAGGATAATAAAGATGATAGCCGCAGAGGACTACAGCGGAACGCTTGTAATGTTCTTTGAAAACGGTAAATGTGCAAAAGTGCCTATGGCTTCGTTTGAAACAAAGACAAGGCGCAAAAAGCTGGCGAACGCATATAATGACGGCTCGCCGCTCGTATCTATGACGCTTATTGACGGCGATTGCGAGTTTATGCTAAGCTCGGACGCAGGCAAGGTCATGATATTCAACACCGTGCTTATCCTGCCCAAAGCGGCAAGGGATACGCAGGGCGTGCAGGTAATGAGGCTTACCAGAGCAAAGCTCAGATCTGCGGTTAAATACAAGGACGGTATGATAAAGGACGCAGACAGTTTCAGGACAAAGACCGTGCCTGTTGCGGGAACGCTGTACGACGAGGACGTTGACCAGCTGAAATTTGTGTAAATCCGTAAGCGGCGGTCGGTGTAAAATATTCTTTAAACCTTGAAATTCACCCGCCACTGTGCTATACTTAAATTGCGTCTTTATAATGACGTGAGAGGTTATAATTCAGGCGGTCAGCCACAGTAAAAAGAGGTAGAAAAAATGCTCAGCGATATTGAAATTGCCCAGAACGCAAAAATGCTAAAAATAAAGGATATAGCAAAGGAACTCGGAATTGACGAGGAGGAGCTTATACCCTACGGTCACTACAAGGCGAAGATCTCACAGGAATGTATAGACCGTCTTGAAAGCGAAGAGGACGGCAAGCTGATACTTGTTACGGCTATAAACCCCACTCCTGCGGGAGAGGGCAAGACGACTACTTCCGTTGGTCTTGCGGAGGGTATGTACAAGATAGGCAAAAAGGCTGTACTTGCACTGCGTGAGCCTTCACTGGGTCCCGTCTTTGGTATAAAGGGCGGTGCGGCAGGCGGAGGATATGCGCAGGTAGTGCCTATGGAGGATATAAATCTTCACTTCACGGGGGATATGCACGCAATCACCTCTGCAAACAATCTGCTTTGCGCACTTATAGATAACCACATTCAGCAGGGAAACGTACTCGGAATAGACCCCAGACGCATACAGATAAAGCGTTGTCTTGATATGAACGACAGAGCGCTGAGAAACTGCATAATCGGTCTTGGCGGCAAGGTGAACGGCGTTCCGAGAGAGGATCACTTCCAGATAACCGTTGCAAGCGAGATAATGGCGATACTGTGTCTTGCGGACGATCTTGTTGATCTTAAGGCAAGGCTCGGCAGAATCCTTGTTGCGTATACTTATGACGGAAAGCCCGTATTCGCTTCTGATGTTGAGGCGGTAGGCGCAATGACAGCACTCTTAAAGGATGCTATCAACCCCAACCTCGTGCAGACGCTCGAAAATACTCCCGCTATCATTCACGGCGGTCCGTTTGCAAACATTGCTCACGGCTGTAACAGCGTAAGAGCAACCAAGCTTGCGTTAAAGCTCGGCGACTATGCCATAACCGAGGCAGGCTTCGGCAGTGATCTCGGTGCGGAGAAGTTCTTTGACATAAAGTGCCGTTACGCAGGACTTAAGCCTTCGTGTACGGTCATAGTAGCTACTATCCGTGCGTTGAAATATAATGGCGGTGTTCCGAAAACCGAGCTTACCGCAGAGAACACAGAGGCTCTCAGAAAGGGCATTGTAAACCTCGGCGCACATATAGAAAATATGCGTAAATACGGCGTGCCTGCTGTTGTTGCGATAAACCACTTCTATACCGATACAGAGGCTGAAATAGCTATTGTCCGTGAATACTGCGAGAAGATGGGCGCAAAGGTCGCATTCTCCGATGTATTCTTAAAGGGCGGAGAAGGCGGTATCGAGCTTGCAAACGCTGTTATAGATACAATAAACGAAAACGAGGGCAAGACTAATTTTGCTCCTATATATGACGAGAAGTTGTCAATAAAGGAAAAGCTGAATATAATCGCCAAGGAAATCTACCGTGCGGACGGCGTAAGCTATACAACGGGTGCGGAAAAGGCAATAAAGGAAATTGAAGCTATCGGCTTTGACAAGTTGCCTGTATGCGTTGCAAAGACGCAGTATTCCTTATCGGACGACCCGACAAAGCTCGGTTGCCCGAAGAATTTCACGATAACAGTCCGTGATGTAAAGCTGTCGGCAGGTGCAGGCTTTGTTGTCGCACTCACGGGTGATATTATGACAATGCCCGGACTGCCTAAGGTTCCTGCCGCAAACAAGATAGATGTAAGCGCAGACGGCGAGATAAGCGGTCTGTTCTGATGGAAAGGTTTATTTCAGATTCGCCTGAAGAAACGGTTGAAATCGGCAAAAAGATAGCCTCTTATCTGAAAGCCGGCGATTGTGTGCTTTATACCGGCGAAATGGGCGCAGGAAAAACGCATTTAACAAAGGGTATAGCGGAATATTTCGGCAGTACGGACGATGTTACAAGTCCGACCTTCGCTCTTGTTAACGAATATGAGGGCGATGTGCCGATCTTCCACTTTGACCTTTTCAGAATAAACACGCTCGACGATCTGTACGCTATCGGATTTTTCGACTACCTCGACCGAGGCGGAATAATGTGTATAGAGTGGAGCGAGAACATACCTGAGCTTGCCTCATATCTTGACGGCAGGTGTGGTGTGAATATCACAAAAACAGGGGATAATTCAAGAGTAATTGAATATATTCCGCAGGAGGAACTATGCTGATACTCGGTATCGACACTGCCGCCGCTCCTTGCTGTGCCGCCGTGTATGATACGGAAAAGGGGCAGATACTCGGCAGTACGGTGATAAACAACAAGCTGACACACAGCGTGACGCTTATGCCTGTTGTAAGGGATCTTGTCAGAAATGCGGAGCTTTCTATGGAGGATATAGGACTTTTCGCAGTGGCGAACGGTCCGGGCTCTTTCACGGGACTTCGTATAGGCATATCGGCGGTAAAAGGGCTTGCTTTTGCATTGTCGAAGCCTTGTGCGGCAGTTTCAACGCTTGAGGCTATGGCGTATAATGTTACAGCTTATGACTGCGTTGTCTGCGCCGCAATGGACGCAAGGTGCAATCAGGTGTATGTTGCACTGTTTCGTGTAAATGGCGGCAAGGTCGAAAGATTGACCGAAGAAGAATGTCTGAAAACCGACGAAGCGGCAAGAATGCTGTCGGAATATGACGATGATATAATGCTTGTCGGTGACGGCGCATTTATAATGAAAAAAGCAACGGATAACGAGGGATTGGAAAACGTGAAGATTGCCCCCGATCCGTTAAGATACCAGACGGGCTACGGCGTATGCCTTGCGGCTGTAAACGCACCGCAGTTAACGCCCGAACAGCTTATGCCGATGTATCTTAAGCTGCCGCAGGCTCAGCGTGAGCTTATGGCAAAGAATGCTGAGGCATATAAAGAAAGGAAAGAATAAAAATGCTGGCAATAGGTAGCGATCACGCAGGATATGAGCTGAAGTGCGAGGTTAAGAAGTTCCTTGACGGGCTGGGAGTCGAATATATCGACTGCGGCTGTAACGGAGAGAGAGCGGATTACCCCGACATCGCAGAAAAGACCTGTGAGAAAATCAAAAGCGGAGAGTGCGACAAGGGCATTCTGATATGCGGTACGGGTATAGGCATCAGCATATCCGCAAACAAGATAAAGGGCATCCGTGCGGCTTTGTGCCAGGATTATTATACAGCAAAGTACACACGCCTTCACAATGATGCAAACGTTCTGTGTATGGGCGGCAGAGTTATAGGACCGGGTACGGCTGAAGAAATAGTAAGAGTATTCCTGGCAACCGAGTTCGAGGGCGGAAGACACGCAGCCCGTGTTGACAAGATGATGGCGCTCGAAAATAAGTAAGTATTTAAACAGTCTGTCGAGAAACTTATACAACTTATTAAAATGGGGTTTGGGGCGTAGCCCCAATGCAGGTCGTCAGTCGTTGGTGTCGCTGCATCGTGCAGCGACTGTGTGCGACTGCTGTCTCTTATACACATCTGACGCTGCCGACG